>Ga0180429_10004556_pt1 | contig 11064 bp, 6 predicted proteins | sample SS_ome_FD_132428 | JGI IMG/M metagenome (GOLD analysis project Ga0180429, IMG submission 132428) | Hypersaline lake sediment archaeal communities from the Salton Sea, California, USA - SS_1_S_1 metaG | ecosystem: Environmental > Aquatic > Non-marine Saline and Alkaline > Hypersaline > Sediment ... | reverse complement strand
GTCGCCATCTGCGATCAGGTGGAGGATCCAAAGGAAGCCAAGGGACTCGTCCGGCGCGCCGTTCGGGAGGTCATCACGCCGGGGACGATCGCCGCGACGTCGATGCTCGACGAGAGGCGGCCGAACTACCTGCTCGCGCTCGCGCCGGGTCCGGAATCGACGGGCGCAGCCCGGGCCGAGCTCTCGACCGGCGAGTTCATCGTGTCCGAGCACGGCGCCGGGGATCTGCGGCGCGAGGTCCTGCGGCTCGGGCCGGCGGAGATCGTCGTCCCCGAGGACCGCGTCGACGACGAGCCCCTGGCGACCCTGCTGACCGAGCTGCCCGGCATTCCGCTGACCAGGCTCCCGGCCTGGGAGTTCGGCGTCGAGGAGGGGAAGCAGACTCTCCGGGAGCACTTCGGCGTCGCCAACCTCGACGGGTTCGACCTCGACGGCCTGGAACCCGCGCTCGGCGCGGCGGGCGCCGCGCTCCGCTATCTCAGGGACCTGAAGAAGCGCGACCTCCGCCAGATCACCGCGGTCCGCCGAATACGCCGCGCCGACTCGATGATCCTCGACGCGACGACCCAGCGGAACCTCGAGCTGGTCGAGCCGCTCGAGCACGGACTCGAGGAGGCGACGCTCCTGGCGGTGCTCGATGAGACCGTGACGCCGATGGGCGCGAGGCTCCTCCGGGAGTGGATGCTCTACCCGCTCGTCGACCCCGCCGCCATCGAGAAGCGTCTCGACGCGGTCGGAGGATTCCTGGACGCCACGACGCGGCGGGGCGAGCTTCGACGGCTCCTCGGCGACCTCTGTGACATCGCCCGAGTCAACGGACGTGTCGCGTCGGGGCACGCCGGCCCCCGGGAGCTCTCCGCGCTCCGGCGCTCGCTCGAGGGGCTGCCCGCGATCGCCGACGCCGTGCGTTCGGTCGGCACGCCGGTGCTCGTCGAGCTGGCGTCCGGACTGCCCGACGTGTCCGGGCCGGCCTCGTTGATCGCCGCCGCGCTCAAGGACGACCCGCCCGCGACGCTGCGGGACGGCGGCGTCATCAGAGACGGATACGATTCCGAGCTCGACTCGCTCCGCTCGATCGCGCGCGACGGCAAGAAGTGGGTCGCCGACCTCCAGGCCAGCGAGCGGGAGCGGACGGGCATCGCCACCCTCAAGATCGGCTACAACAAGGTCTTCGGATACTACCTGGAGGTGACGAAGCCGCACCTCGAGCTCGTCCCGGACGACTACGTACGGAAGCAGACGCTCGTCAACGCGGAGCGTTTCGTCACCACCGCGCTCAAGGAACGCGAGCAGCAGATCTTCGACGCCGAGGACAGACTGGCCTCGCTCGAGCGCGAGATCTTCGAGCGGGTGCGCGAGGAGATCGCCGAGCACACGGCCGTCCTCCAGAAGGCGTCGGCGACCGTCGCGCGCGCCGACGTTCTCTCGACGCTCGCGGTCTCGGCCGCCGAGTATCGCTACGTCCGTCCCGGGATCGAGGAGTCGGGCGTCCTCAGGATCGCGCGGGGAAGGCATCCGGTTGTCGAACGGCTCCTCGAGCGGGAGTCCTTCGTTCCCAACGACGCCGACCTCGACACCGACTCGCACCAGATCGCCCTGCTCACCGGGCCGAACATGGCCGGCAAGTCGACCTATCTCCGCCAGGTGGCGCTCATCGTCCTCATGGCGCAGATGGGGTCGTTCGTGCCGGCCGAGAGCGCCACGATCGGGGTCGTAGACCGCATCTTCACGCGCATCGGCGCGACCGACGCGCTCGCGCGGGGAAGGAGCACGTTCCTCGTCGAGATGAGCGAGACGGCCAACATCCTCAACAACGCGACGTCGATGAGCCTCATCCTCCTGGATGAGATCGGCCGGGGCACGAGCACCTTCGACGGGCTGTCGATCGCTTGGGCGGTCACCGAGTACCTTCACAACAGGGGCGAAGTCCGGCCGAGGACGCTCTTCGCCACGCACTACCACGAGCTGACCGAGCTCGCGGACCTGCTTCCTCGCGTCTTCACGCTCAACGTCCTGGTCAAGGAGACCGAGGACGGAATCGTCTTCCTGAGGAAGGTGGCGCCGGGCGCCGCCGACCAGAGCTACGGCATCGAGGTCGCGCGGCTTGCCGGGATTCCGGACGAGGTCATCGTCCGGGCGCGCGAGGTGCTCTGCAATCTCGAGGAGTCGCAGTACACGAGCGACGCGACGCCGCGGCTCGCCGAGGGTTCGCACGGGCCGCTGGCGTCTCCGACGTCGCAGCTGCCGCTGTTCGAGGCGGCGCCCTCCGAGGTCGAGAAGGAGATCGCCGGCCTCGACCTCGATCGGACGACGCCGATCGAGGCGCTCGAGACGCTTCACGAACTTCAGAAGAGGGTGGACCGTGGCGAGTAGAATCCGCGTCCTGAGCGAGGCCGTCGCGAACAGGATCGCGGCCGGAGAGGTCGTCGAGGGGCCTCACTCGGTCGTCAAGGAGCTGATGGAGAACGCGCTCGACGCCGGCGCGGACGAGATCGCCCTGACGATCAGGGGAGGCGGAAGCGACATGATCCGCGTCGCCGACAACGGCCACGGCATGGGCCGTGACGACGCTCTCGCCGCGCTCGATCGCTTCGCAACCAGCAAGCTTCGCACCGAGGACGATCTCTCCGACCTGAAGACCCTCGGCTTCCGCGGCGAGGCCGTTCCGAGCATCGCGTCCGTGTCGCGCCTCCGGCTCGTCACGGCCGAGGAGGGGAGCGACGAGGCAACCGAGGTCGCCGTCGTCGGCGGCACCGTGCGCGACGTCCGCCCGGCGGCGCGATCGGCCGGGACGACGGTCGAGGTCTCGTCGCTCTTCTTCAACACGCCGGCTCGCCGGAAGTTCCTCAAGAGCGACCGCGTCGAGATCCGCAGGATCCTCGAGCTCGTCCAGGAGTACGCGGTGCTCTACCCGCGGGTCCGGATCGACGTGTCGATCGACGGGAAGCCCAGCCTGAGCCTGCTTCCCGTCGACAGCCTCCGCGAGCGGGTTGCCGCCCTGGTGGGGGCCGGCGCGGCCGGCGAGATGCTGCCCGTCGAACGGGAGGGAGACGGGTTCCGCCTGACCGGATTCGCCGGGAAGCCGTCGCTCGCAAGGGCGCGGGGCGCCCTGCAGATCATCGCCGTCAACCGGCGGCCGATCAGGAGCAGGCTGCTCTCGGCGGCCGTCCGCTCGGGCTACTCGGAGCTCCTCCCGAAGGACCGCCACCCGTCCGTGATCGTTCTCATCGAGTGCGACCCCGATCTCGTCGATGTCAACGTGCATCCGACGAAGCGCGAGGTCCGCTTCGGCGACACGCGGAAGGTCTTCGGGCTCGTCGAGCAGGCGATTCGTGACGCGCTTCTCTCGCACGACGTGTCCCCGCACCTCGGAGTTCCCGAGCTTCCCCGGGTCGCCGGCGTGACCGCCGCACCGATCGAGACCGGCGAGCTGAGCTTCCCGGCCACGATCCGGGAGACGACGCCGGGCGAGGGAGCGGCGGCGTCCGACGCCCCGCGCGCGCCCGAGGCCGGCGCCGACGTCAAGTTCTGGCAGCTCCACGAGAAGTACGTCTTCGTGCAGACCCGCGAGGGCGTGATGATCCTCGACCAGCACGCGGCCCACGAACGCGTGATGTACGAGAAGGCGCGCCGCCTCCTGTCCGACGCGGCGGAGGCCGGCCCGAGCCAGGAGCTTCTGTTCCCGGTGACCGTCGAGCTGATGCCGGCGGAGAGCGCCGCGCTCGAGCGGGTGTCGCCGCTCCTGTCGAAGCTCGGATTCTCCGTCCGGGAGATGAGCGGTCGCACGGTGCTCCTGTCGGCGGTACCGGCGGCGTTCCCGAAGTGGCCGCACGATCAGATTCTCCGTGACATCCTCACCGAACTACCGTCGGGCGACGTGACATCGCGGGATCTCGTCGACAGCATCGCCGCAACCTGCGCCTGCAAGGCGTCGATCAGGACGGGCGATCGCCTGACTGAAGAGGAGATGCGCGCGCTCGTCGATCAGCTCTTCGCCACGGAGCTCCCGTACGCCTGCCCCCACGGGCGCCCGACGTTCATGCGAATCACCACCACCGAGCTCGACAAGAGATTCGGACGTTGACGGCCGGCTCCGCTCAGAGACCCGACCTTCGGCGCGTCGCGACGATCGCGGGTCCCACGGCGGTGGGGAAGACCGCCGTCGCGATCGCGGTGGGCGAGAGGGTCGGGGGCGAGATCGTCTCCGCGGACTCCAGGCAGGTCTACCGCGGCATGGACATCGGAACGGCCAAGCCGACGCCCGCCGAGCGCTCCCGCGTGCGCCACCATCTGATCGACGTCATCGACCCGACCGAGACCTACGACGCCTCGCGCTTCGCGCGCGATGCGGAAGAGGTCATCGCGCGGCTTCTCGAGGCAGGAGTCGCGCCGCTCGTCGTCGGCGGGACCGGCTTCTATCTGAGCTCGCTCTTCGAGGGCCTGTTCGAGGGCCCCGGGCGCGACCCGGCGGTCCGCGCGGCGCTCAACGCGCGGGTCGTCTCCGAGGGACCGCAGGCGCTGCACGCGGAACTGGCCGCCGTCGATCCGCCCGCGGCCGCCCGCATCCACCCGAACGACGCCGCGCGGATCGTCCGGGCGCTGGAGGTCTATCGGAGCACCGGGACGACGATGAGCGAGTGGCACGACGCACCCCGCAGGCGACCGCGCTACGCGCCGGCCTACTTCGTGCTGACCGCGCCGAGGGAGAAGCTCCACGAACGCATCGCCCGCAGAGTCGAACGGATGGTGGCCGATGGGCTCTTCGAGGAGGTCGCGCTGCTTCGCGCCTCCGGCGCGCTCGTACCGGGCACGGCCGCGGCGAGTGCCGTCGGCTACCGGGAAGTGCTCACCCTACTCGAGGAGGGGAGAAGCGATCTGACGCCGGCGATCGGGGAGATCGTCACGGCCACGCGGCGCTACGCCAAGCGCCAGATGACCTGGTTCAGGTCGCTCGGGGACGCCCGGTGGCTCGATGTGGAGGCGCTGGGCATGGACGGCGCCGCGGCGGAGATCGCCGGAGGAATGGGAGACGCGCGGCGCCGCCGCTGATGCGCCCTACTGGATGTAGCCGAGCGCGCGGAGCGCCTCGCGGCGCTCGGGACTGAGGTCGGCCGGCGCCACGTCCCGACGCTCGATCGACGAGCGCCACCGTTCGAGATCGGCCGCCAGCCGCTCGCGGACGACCGGACGCGCGTCCGACAGATCGACCGTCTCCGCCGGGTCGGACGCGAGGTCGTAGAGCTCCCTCAGGTCGATCTCGGGCGACTCGATGTACTTCCACCCGTCCGCCCTCACAGAAGTCGAGATCCTCGCCGAGGCAGCGATCGGATTCCCGAAGTCCGTCTGGCTGTAGGCCGGGAGCGGCGGCACCGCGTCGCCGCGCCCGGAGAGAATCGGCGTCAGATCGACGCCCTGAACGTCCATCGGCGGCGCTCCGATGAGCGACAGAGCCGTCGGGAGAACATCGAGAACACGTACCTGCCGCGCCACCCGGCGCGGTGCGAGCCGCCCCGGAGCCCGGATCATGAACGGCACGTGCACGAGCGTGTCGTAGAGCCGGTCGCCGTGCGCGAAGTAGTAGCCGTGCTCGAAGCCCTCTCCGTGGTCGCCGACGACGATGACGACGGTTTCGCCGTCCAGCCCCAGCTCGCGCAGCCCGGCGAGCAGCTCTCCCAGGGCCGCGTCGACGGCGGCGATCTCCCCCGTGTAGCGAAGCCACTCCTTCCGAAGGTAGTCGGCCGGCATCGCGAAGCCCGGGGAGAAGCGCGCCAGCGGATCGGCGTACGACGGTTCGACCCCCGCCAGGCCCTCGCGGGCCGCGAAGTCGAACTCGGGCGGAGGCGCGTACGGAGCGTGCGGATCGAAGTAGTGCACGAAGGCGAAGAACGGGCCATCGTCGCGCCCGCGGAGCCATCGCAGCGCGCGGCGGTTGACCTCACGAGCGGGGATCTCGACCCACCACGAGCCCCACTGCGTCAGGGAGATGTAGAAGCGGCGGACGGCGAAGTCGGAACGGAGATACCACCACGGCTCGGACGGTTCCGTGTAGAGGGAGAACCCCTGGTCGGTCCCGTAGAACCCGCTCAACACCGAGGCCGCCGTGAAGGCCACCGTCTCGTAGCCGAGTCCGCCGAGGACCTCCGCGATCGTCAGGACGTCCTCCGGGAGGCGCTTCGTGTTGGTGTCGACGCCGTGGGTCCGCGGATAGAGCCCCGTCAGGAGCGTGCAGAAGACCGGGCGCGTCAGCGGCTCCGGGGTCACGCACTGCTCGAACAGAACGCTCTCGCGGGCGAGGGCGTCGATGCCCGGCGTCGGCGGGTGCGATCCCCCGTAGCATCCGAGGCAATCGGGCCGCGTCGTGTCGAGCATGACGAGCACGAGATTCCGCGCCCCGCGAAGCGCTTCGTCCGCCGCCGGAGGCGCCGGGGCGCCGCGCCGCGTGTGCTCGATCGCGGGGGAGGCGGCGACGACGTAGAGAGGGAGCCACAACACGACGGCGGCCGCCAGCGTCCACCTGGTGAGCGCCCGGCCGCCGGGGCGGCGCCGCGCCACGAAGAGGAGCGCTACGGCGGCCGCGAGGGCCGCGACGACGGCGGCGGCGTCGAGCGCGAGGGCGGCCGTCTCCCTCGAGTGCCCGGGATAAAGGAGATTCGCCGCGTAGATCCAGTAGAAGCCGAGAAGCCCCGCGAGCAGGATCGCCCAGAGCCCCTCAGGACTTGCCAGGATGCCGAGCCTGGACGGCGCAACCGCCCGGGCGGCCGCCGCGCAGAGGCCCACGGCGAGGCCGGCCACGAGCCCGATCGCCGCGTAGGCGACGGCGGCCGTGAGAAGCGCGACGACCGAGTGCCCGCCGATCGGCTGCTGCGCCTTCACGAGCAGCACGATCCACTCGAGCGCCGCGAACGAGGCGGCGAGCAGCGCCGCCAGAGACGGAGCGACCGCGATCGGGCCGCGCCTCCTTCGTTCCCGTGTTCGAGTGTCACCGTTCATCGTGCGTCCCTCGAGATGTGCCTCGCCCCGTGGTCGCCCACATTCTACGCGACCGCCGCGCGCGCGGCAAACGGTGCTTCGACGATGCGCCCGACCGCCCTGTCCGGGGCAGCGCCGGCCGAAACGGCTTGACAGGGGGCCCCGAAATGCCTAGCCTCAGGGAAGAAAAGCCGGTGTGCAGACGAGCGGGCATAACTCAGCTGGTAGAGTATCAGCTTCCCAAGCTGAGAGTCGCGGGTTCGAGTCCCGTTGCCCGCTCCATTTCTTGCGGCCCCGGGTCCCGCGTCGAGCCGGAACCCGGGGTGCCGCGTTTCGGGGGACCGATGCTGGTGACCGCGATCCACGCCGGCGGTCCGGCCGACCTGGCCGGCATCCGCCCGGGAGACGACCTCGTCGCGATCGGCGACCGCCCGATCCGGGACGCCGTCGACCTGACGTTCGCCCTCGGCTGGCTCGAGGACGCCGCCAGCGCGACGTGGCGCTTCTCGCGCGGCGGCGAGGAGCTGGCCGTTGCGCTCCCCGTGACTCGGCCCGACGAGCTGGGCATCGATCTCGCGGACGATCCGGTGCGGACGTGCGGCAATCGCTGCATCTTCTGTTTCGTCGACCAGCTGCCCCGAGGCCTGAGGCCGAGCCTCTACGTGAAGGACGAGGACTACCGCCTTTCGTTCACGCACGGCAACTACATCACCCTGACCAACCTGACACCGGCGGACTACGGCCGCATCGCGGAGCAGCGGCTCTCGCCGCTCTACGTGTCGGTGCACGCGACCGACGACGCGGTCCGGCGACGGATGCTCGGGAACCCGGACGCGCCTCCCGTCCTCGCCGCGCTCGAGAGGCTGCGCGCGGCCGGGATCGCCGTGCACGTGCAGATCGTCGTCTGTCCCGGAATCAACGACGGGGCGGTGCTCGAGCGCACGCTCGAAGATCTCGCGGCGCTCGGCGGGTCCGTCCTCTCGATCGCGGTCGTCCCCGTCGGACTGACGGCCCACCGGGAGGGGCTGCCCCGCATCGATCCCGTGTCGCCCGATCTGGCGGCGGCGCTCGTCGAGGCCGTGGAGCGGTGGCAACGTCGGCTCGCGGCGGAGCGTGGCTCCCCGACGGTCTTCGCGGCCGACGAGCTCTACCTCCTGGCCGGACGGCGGCTGCCGCCCTACGACAGCTATGGCGACTTCCCGCAGCAGGAGAACGGGGTCGGGCTCCTGCGGCTCTTCGAACACGATCTCAGGGAGCGCGCCGCCGCCCTGGCGGGAGCCGTCGACCGGCCCGTCGACCTGACGATCGTGACGGCCACGCTCGCGGCGCCGGAGCTGGAGCGGATCGCGGGGGAGGCCCTCGCCGCGGCCGGGCCCGTGTCGGTCCGCGTGATCGGCGTGGAGAACAGCCTTCTCGGCTCGTCGGTCACGGTCGCCGGCCTGCTGCCGGGCCGGGACATCGTCGCGGCGCTCCGCTCGCACCCGGGAGGAGATCTCGCGCTGGTGCCGCCCGAGGCCTTCTCGGCGGACGGCCTGACGCTCGACGGCATGACCCTGAACGAGATCGTCGAGCGATCGGGGCGGCGCCGTGTCGTCGCGACCGGCGACATCGTTGGCGCGATCCTCGATCTGGTTCGAGCGGACCGAGAGAGAGAGGGGGACGACGGCTGATGGAGAACGAACGCGCCGCAGCGCTGCCGATCGTCGCGATCGTCGGCCGTCCGAACGTCGGCAAGTCGATGCTGTTCAACCGGATCACCGGGACGCGACACGCCGTCGTGGACGACGCCCCCGGGGTCACGCGGGACAGGAACTACCACGAGGCCGAGTGGACCGGGCACTCGTTCGTCCTGGTCGACACCGGAGGGCTCCTCCCGTCGGAGGACGAGGGGATGGCGGGGCTCATCCGGGTTCAGGCGGCATCGGCCATCGAAGAGGCCGACGTCATCGTCTTCGTCGTCGATCGGTCGACCGGCCCGACCGCCGTCGACCTCGAGATCGCCACGCTGCTCCGCCAGGGCGGCACGCCCGTGGTGCTGGCGGTCAACAAGGTCGACGCCGGCCACCACGAGATCGACGTGCCGGAGTTCTACTCGCTCGGGCTCGGCGACCCGGTGCCGGTGTCGGCGCTCCACGGGCGCGGCTCCGGCGACCTGCTCGACCGTCTCGTCGCCGCGATTCCGCGGGTCGCGCAGGAGGAAGCCCCGGAGGGTATCCGCGTCGCCCTCGTCGGCCGCCCGAACGTCGGGAAGTCGTCCCTCGTCAACAAGATCGTCGGTTCGGACATCGTCATCGTTGACTCGACGCCCGGCACGACGCGCGATGCGATCGACACGTCGCTCGACCACGACGGCCGCCGGTTCGTGCTCATCGACACCGCCGGTCTCCGTCGCAAGTCGAAGGTCGACAAGGGCGTGGAGTTCTACAGCTCGATGCGCGCCCTGAGGAGCATCGAGCGCGCCGACGTCGTCGTTCTCGTCGTCGACTCGACGAGCGGCATCGTCGCGCAGGACGCGCGAATCGCCGGGTTCGTGGAGGAGGCGGGGAAGGGCCTGGTCATCGCCTTCAACAAGTGGGACCTGATCGAGAAGGACAACGAGACGGCGGGAAGTTACGTCGAACACGCCCGGGAGGAACTGGCGTTCGCGCAGTATCCCCCGATCGTGCAGGTCTCGGCGCTGACGGGACAGCGCGTCGGGAAGATCCTGACGCTCGCCGGCCAGGCCTACGACCAGTCGTCGCTCCGGATCCCGACGCACGAGGTCAACGAGTTCATCATGCGGGCCGTCGAGCACCGGCCGCCCAAGGCCGGGCGCCGCGGGAACATCCTCTACGCGACACAGGTCGGAATCCACCCACCGAGGTTCGTCGTCTTCGTGTCCGATCTCAAGGCCGTCGACAACTCGTACAAGCGCTACCTTGTCAATCGCCTGCGGGCCGAGTATGGTTTCGAGGGCACCCCGATCCGCATAGCAGTACGCAAGCGGCGGCGCCGATCCTGAGAGAGTGAGACCGTGAGCACGCTTCTCCCCATCCTGATCTCGTATCTCCTCGGTTCGATCCCGACGGGCGCCATCGTGGGGAAGATGCAGGGCGTCGACCTGCGAACGGTCGGCAGCGGGAACATCGGCTTCACCAACGTCCTTCGGACCCTCGGAGCAAAGGCCGCTGCCCCCGTCCTCGCCGTCGACATCGGCAAGGGTCTCCTGGCCGTCCTCGTCGTCGCCCGGGCGCTCGGAGCGTCTTCACCCCTCGGCCCGACGGGGATCGCGCTCGCCGCCGGCCTCGCGGCCGTCGCCGGCCACATCTGGCCGGTCTTCGCGGGGTTCCGCGGCGGGAGAGGCGTGGCGACCGCCTGCGGCGTCTTCCTCGGGCTGGCGCCGCTGGCGACGCTCGCCGCGGCCGCGGTCTGGCTGACGCTCGTCCTGACGACCCGATACGTCTCCGTCGGGTCGATCGTCGCGGCCGCGCTGCTCCCGTTCGCCGTCGCCGTCGAGGTGCGTGCGCGGACGATCGCTCAACCGACGACGATCATCGTCGCGGCGGCCGTCGTCGCCGCCGCTCTCGTCCTCAAGCACAGAGCCAACATCCAACGGCTGATGCGGGGAGAAGAGAACCGCTTCGGCGGATCCGACCGATAGGAGGTGCCCGATGACGCGAACCGCAGTCCTCGGCGCCGGGAGCTGGGGCACGACGCTCGCTCTCGTCCTGAACGAGAACGGCCACCCCGTGACGCTCTGGGAGTTCGACCCGGCCCAGGCCGAGGCGCTCCTCAGGGACCGTGAGAACCGGAAGTTCCTGCCCGACGTTCAGATTCCGGAGGGAATCGCCGTCACGACCGACATGGGGGAGGCGCTCGAGGGAGCGGAGGCCGCCGTCTTCGCGGTTCCGTCGCACGTCGTGAGGGAGGCCGCCGGAAGTGCGCGCGACGGCCTCGCCGTCGATGCGGTCGTCGTGAACGTCGCGAAGGGCATCGAGAACGAAACGCTGATGCGGATGTCCGAGGTGCTCGCGGAGGAACTGAGGAGGCCGGGGACCGCGCGGATCGGATCGCTCGTCGGGCCGAGCCATGCCGAGAAAATCAGCTGCCGCCTTC
>Ga0180429_10004555_pt1 | contig 11064 bp, 9 predicted proteins | sample SS_ome_FD_132428 | JGI IMG/M metagenome (GOLD analysis project Ga0180429, IMG submission 132428) | Hypersaline lake sediment archaeal communities from the Salton Sea, California, USA - SS_1_S_1 metaG | ecosystem: Environmental > Aquatic > Non-marine Saline and Alkaline > Hypersaline > Sediment ... | reverse complement strand
GCGGGCGAGCTCCCTGCCCGCGTTGACGTAAACCAGGGTCCCGGGCAGCATCCCGAGCTGCGACACGTAGAAGAAGGTTGACAGCTTCATGCGGGTCAGCCCCGTGACCAGATTGATGACGAAAAACGGAAAGACGGGGACGAGGCGAAGGGAGAAAAGATAAAAGGCCCCTTCCCTTTCGATCCCCGCGTTGATGGTGGCCAGTTTGTCACGGAACCTGCTCTGGACCCATTCCCGCAGGAGAAAGCGGGAGACGAAGCAGGCCAGGGTGGCCCCGATGGTGCTGGCGAAGGAAACGGCCACGGTCCCGACCCCCAGACCGAAAAGCCCTCCGCCGGCAAGGGTCATCACGGCGGCACCGGGCAGGGAAAGGGCCGTGACCACAATGTAGATGCCCATGTAGGCGGCGATCACGGACACCCGATGCCCTTGGTAGAGAGCGCGGAATCGCTCCTGGGACGCCTTCAAATAATCCAGGGAAAAATAGCGTCCGAGATCGAAGTATCCGAAGGCGAGAATGGCGAGCAGGACGACCCCGGCCACCGCCGCCTTGCCCATCCATTGGCTGTTTTGCTCTCGAGACATGGCTTCCGTCCTTTACGCTGCGGATGGAGATCGCTCGGTCTCCGGCCCGGCGTCACGAGCTACCGCCCCTCTGGATTCCGGCTTGAAAATTGCCGGAATGACGGAATGGGCTTTCCAGGACCTGTCCGCAATAGATGTTGTGCGTGTGCGTTTCCAGGGCCATCACGATCTCCGTGCCCGCGAAATGGTTGGAGAAGAATTCTCGATTTCAAGCCGTATTCCTTCCCGCGTATTGCCCGAATCTCAATCCTATCCAAAGACTTTGGCGATATGTGAAGGATCGGCTTGGTAAGGAACGCATATTATCCGAAGTACGAGACTTTCAGGGCCAAAGCGTTTCAATTTCTCAACAATCTCCACAAAGAAGTTGAAGACTGGAAGGGACCGATGGTTGAAAAATTTCAGATTATCGATGTCGAAAACATTAGGGCATAAAATATACCAAATTGGATCTGAGTTGGAATCGTAAGAGTTGAATCTTCCGAAATTTCAAAAACAGAGGATGGCTTCGGTTCAGTTCCACTGTTCGAGGCTTTGGAAGGCTCCGGGTCCGCGGTAACGCCTTCCCTCATCGACGACGACGGGCGGACGGCCCGCCTTCAGGCACGGCGGGCTCGAAATCGACCGCGTGATCCGGTCGTCGCCGTCGTAAAACGGATGGACGCTCGCGAACGAAACGCCGAGCCGGGCGCGGGAATCAAGAACATCGTCCGGTTCCTTGGCGCTCCCAAAGCGGTCGCTTCGAGCCGGAAAGACGACGAATTCGCGGGCTGAAAACGGCTTCGAGAGGCGAAGCGTGCTCGGCCGTCGAAGGGGTTCGAATCACCGGATTTCCACGAAGCGGTCCCGCGAGCCGTAAAGCTTGGAGCGCTCGACGTAGATGCGTCCGGGCAGGCGAATGGCCTCCAGAGCCGAGTCGTCCAGGGCCCGCTTGGGCTTGGCCGGCACCCCCGCCACCAGGGAGCCCGGAGGCACCACGGTATTCTCCAGGATCACGCTCCCCGCCGCCACGATGCTCCCCCGTCCGACGACGGCCCCGTTCATGACGATGGCCCCCATGCCGATGAGACAGTCGTCCTCGATGACGCACCCGTGCACGATGCACCGGTGGCCGATGGTGACCCGATGGCCGATGCGAAGGGGCTTTCCGGGGTCCTCGTGGCACATGGTCAGATCCTGGATGTTGGTCTCCTCGCCGATGACGATGGCGTCGGCGTCGGCACGCACCACGCAGTGGAACCACACGGAGGAGCCGCGGCCGATGGTCACGTCCCCGATCACCGCGGCGGAGGGGGCGAGATAAACGGAAGGGTCGATTCGAGGCTTGGATTCGTCCACTCTGTAAACGGGCATGATATTCCTTTTCTCCTTGCTCGCTTCGCGTTGTCCGCGTGAAAAACTCTCGTCCGCAGCCATTGACCTTCGACGACCTTCGTCTATATCATATCTCCAAACCGCTTTGCACGGCTTTCCGGGGACTTTCCAGGGAGGATGCCCATGACGCCGGAAACGAGGAAGGACTTTACGGAAGCGTTCATCAAGGAAGCCAAGGCCCACTTCCGCCTGCTCGCCTACGCGGACAAGGCCGGGGAGGAAGGATATCCCCGGATGGAGCTTCTGTTTCGGGCCGTGGCCCTGGCCGAAGGCGTCCACGCCCGCCGCCATCTGGAGCGGCTCGAGGAGGTCGGCTCCACCGAGGAGAACGTCCGGCACGCTTTCGAAAAGGGGGACTTCGTCAACGAGGTGGACTACCCCCGGCTCCTTCGGCGGGCCTGGGCCGAGGGGGACGGGGCGGCCATCTGGCTCCTCACCAAGGCCCGCAACACCGAGGAGCGCCATGCCCGCCTCTACAAATTCGCCCTCGACCACATGGTGGCCGAGCGCTCCACGGTCTATTTCGTCTGCTCGAATTGCGGGTGGATCGAGGACGGCTCGAGGCCCGAAGCCTGCCCCAATTGCGAAAAACCGTCCGAATCGTTCGTGGCGGTGAAGTGAGGGCCCTTGCCCGGGAAATCCGAAATTCGAAACGAATTCAAGTCGTTGTCAAGCTTCGTCCAAGCCCTGCCGATGGAATATTCCGGCATGGACGATGTGCTGGTCATTTCGTCCATCGACACGAGGATTCCTCTGAAAGCCCTCTATGAAAGAGTCGTTTTCAAGTCGCTTCAGGGCCGGTGGTCCTTCCACCAAACGAGCGAAGCTCCCGAGAGATTCAACCGCGAAGCGCGCTTCCTCCACCGCGTGCGAAAGCTCGCAAACATCCCGTCCCTCGGACTCCAGCTCCTCCCTTTGCTCCTCGATGAATAGGATCTCATGATCCCGGCTCGGTATTCCGGGCGAAACTGGCCCCCCCGGGCACGATCCTCCCAGTCGAAAGGCCATGGTGGGGCTCGTACACCCCCGACCAACGCATATCCCTTGTCGAGCTCCTTACGAGGACGAGGCGGCGGCAGCCTTCTTGCCGATGTCCACCCCTTCCCAGCTCTCGCGAACCCGCCTTGAAAATTCCTGCAGCTCCTCGCCTTCCAGCACCTCGCGCTCGAGGAGCACCCGGGCCATGCTCTCCAGCATCTCGCGCCGCTCCTTGAGGATGAAGCGTGCGCGCTGGTGGGCTTCGTCCAGGATGCCCGACATTTCCTCGTCGATCTCCTGGGCGGTGTGCTCGCTGTAATCCTTGTCCCGATAGCCTCCTCCGGGAGCTTCCAGATAGGAGGTTCGGGTGGGGCGGCCGTAGGTGAGAAGCCCCAGACGTTCGCTCATGCCGTATTCCACCACCATGCTGCGCACGATGTCCGTGGCCTTCTGAAGGTCGTTCTGGGCCCCCGTGGAAATGTCCCCGAAGACGATCTCCTCGGCCACTCGCCCTCCCAGCAGGACTTGCAAACGGCTGACCAGCTCCTCGCGGGTCATGAGGTAGCGGTCTTCGGTGGGAAGCTGCTGGGTGTAGCCCAAAGCGGCGATGCCCCGCGGGATGATGGTGATCTTGTTCACCGGGTCCGTGTGCTTGAGGCTCATGGCCACCAGGGCGTGGCCGGACTCGTGATAGGCCACGATCTCCTTCTCCTTGGGGTTCATGGCCCGGTTCTTGCGCTCGAGCCCCCCGATGATGCGGTCCACGGCCTCCTGGAGCTCGGACAGGGTGACCTCTTCCTTGTTACGCCGAGCCGCCAGCAAGGCCGCCTCGTTGACCACGTTGGCGAGATCCGCCCCGGCGAACCCCGGAGTGATGGCGGCGATCTTCCTCAGCTCCACGTCTCCGGCCAGCTTGATGCCCCGGGTATGGATGCGGAGGATGGCCTCGCGACCGTTGATGTCCGGCCGGTCGATGGCCACGTGCCGGTCGAAGCGCCCGGCGCGCAGCAGGGCCGGGTCCAGGATTTCCGGCCGGTTGGTGGCGGCCATGATGATGACCCCGGCGTTGGGGTCGAAGCCGTCCATTTCCACCAGGAGCTGGTTGAGGGTCTGCTCCCTTTCGTCGTGACCTCCCATGGGATTCAATCCCCGGGCCTTGCCCAGCGCGTCCAGCTCGTCCACGAAGATGATGCACGGCGCGTGGTCCTTGGCCTGAGCGAACAAGTCCCGCACGCGGGCGGCCCCCACGCCCACGAACATCTCCACGAAATCGGAGCCGCTCATGCTGAAGAACGGCACTCCGGCTTCCCCGGCCACCGCCCGGGCCAAAAGGGTCTTGCCCGTGCCGGGGGCACCCACCAGCAGAACGCCCTTGGGGATCTTGCCCCCCAGTCTTTGGAACTTTTCCGGACTCTCGAGAAACTCCACGATCTCCTGCAATTCCGCCTTGGCCTCGTCGATGCCCGCCACGTCGTCGAAGCGCACCCCCACTTCCTTTTCGGCGTAGATCTTGGCCTGGCCTTGCCCACGGACAAAACGCCCTGGGGCCCCGCACCCATGCGCCGCATGATGTAGCTCCAGAAAAGGATCAGAATGCCCACGGGCACGATCCACGAAAGCAGGGCCGGAAGCCAGCGGTTTTCCAGGTGGCCCTTGTAGGGAACGGCTTTTTCCTCCAGAAGGGGCACCAACCCCGGGTCGTCCACGCGAACCGTGACGAAGAAGCGCTCCCCCTGCCCCTCCTCCTTGATGGAGCCTCGAATGCGGTCCTTTTCCAAGACCAGGCTCCCCACCTTGCCGTCCCGCACCAGTTGCTTGAACTGGGAATAGGGAATGCTCTTCACCTGGGATTCCACCAGGAGATCGTGCAGCAAAGACATGACGAGAAAGGCCGCCAGGAAGTACCAGATGGAAAAGTGCATCTTCTTGCGGTCGGGGTCCGGCGGTTGGGCCGGACCGCCCCCCTGTCCCTGCAAGCGGTTCATGAACTGGGACAGGCGGTCCGGCGGGGTTTGAGGGCTTTTTTTCGCGGCCATGCAAAGGGTCTCCTTTTCGCTCCGGGACCGGGAAAGGGCTTCCGGGGATTCAAAGGTTCGAGGACCGGGCGTAGAATTCGCGCGCCCGATCGGTAAAGCGGCTCAAAACGTCTTGGCGAGTGTACATCATGTGCCCCCCTTCGTACTTCTCGAAAACGATGTTGTCTTGGAGCCCCGGCTCCAGTCTCATGCGATCCAGTGCGTATTGGACCGTGAAATACGGGGTGGCCAAGTCGTAATACCCTCCCGCGACGAGAACTCGGAGCCAGGGATTCACCAGCAGAGCGTCGTGCAAGGCGTCGGAAAAATCCACATACCCCTGGCTTCGGTTCGACGAGGAGCCCCAATCCCAGCTCCGATTCACTTCCGCATTGAGAAATTCGTAAGGCAAGTCCGTTTCGAATTCGAGGTCCTGCCGCAGGTAGGCGTTGATCCCCGTCGAAAAGGGGCCGTAAAGGGGCTCCAGGGAGGGATCGTAGGCCGCATGGGGATGGTTGACGGGCTCGGGGTCGGGCCCCGTGACGGTGGAGTCCATGCGCCCCACGATGCGCCTTCGGTCCCGCAGCAGCTCCTTGACGAACCTGGACTGAGGCACTCTCAGCCCGGCCAACCGGACGAGCTTCGGGTCCAGTCCCGTATAGGCCGCCAATTTCGCGGCCACCCTTTCCTCCTCGGCTTTCGAAAGCCCGCCGCCTCGAGCCAAGGCCCCGAGATACTCCCCGAGGGCGAATTCCTCCACTTCCGCCAGAAGCTCCTCCAAGGGCTTCTGTCGCCATTCCGGAGCCAGGAGGCCATGATAACGGGCCGTGGCGGCGTAGGAAGGCAAAAAGAGGGGGTACGGCAGATCGTTGGGCGAGCCGAAAAGAATGGTGTCGAAGTCCAGGGCGGGGGAAACGAGCACGACGCCGTTGAGGGCGATGCCGAATTCTTCGTGCAGATGCTTGGAAAGCCCCGCCGCCCGGACGGCCCCGTAGCTTTCCCCCACCAAGAACTTGGGCGAAAGCCAGCGCTCGCCGCGAGTCAGGTACAAGCGCACGAATTCCCCTACGGACTCGATGTCCTCCTGGACGCCGTAGAAGCTTTCCCCCGACTGACCGTCGGAAGGCTCCTCCCGGCTGAATCCCGTTCCCACGGGGTCCACGAAGACCAAGTCCGTGAAGGGAAGCCACGAGTGAGGGTTCGCGGACAGGCGTGCCGGCGGCGGCTTCACCCTTCCATCCTCCCCGAGCTCCACTTTCACGGGTCCCAGGGCACCCAGATGGAGCCACACGGAAGCGGCCCCCGGGCCCCCGTTGAAGGCGAACGTCACCGGACGCTTCCGGCGCTCTTCCGCCTCCAGCTCGTAGGACACGTAGAAGATCCGGGCTTTTTCCTCTCCGGCCTCGTCCTTGAGAGCCATCGTGCCCGCCCGAGCCGTGTATTCGCAAGTCTTGCCGTTCCATTCCAGCTTGTGGCGGGTTTCCGACACGACATCCCCGGCCTTGCCGGAGCCGTCGCTCTCCTTTTTCTTCTCCCGCTTGTCTTCAGGGACCTTGTCCCCGACCTCCTCGCGGGTCGCTTCCACGTCCCCGGCGGGTCCCCCCTCCGTCTTCCTTCCTTCCGACGGCAACGGGGAAAGCACCCAAAGCACCAGGAGCAAAAGGGGCATCCATTTCCACAAGGGGCTGCGAATCATGTTTCCATTCCCTCCGCGCGCTTGAACGAGGATCTCTCCTTCGCCGTCTCTCCGGGGCGTCCTCCTTCCCCCCCACCGTTCTTTCCTCCGACGGACAAGGAGCGTTTCCCCCCCGTGCCGGCTTTCGGGGCTTCTTTGTCCCAAGGGGCGTTGCAGGTGAACTCGAAGCCCGTCTCCGGCGGGCAGATGGGCTCCTCGGGGTCCGTCTTTTTGACCACCAGCCAGTACCCGACGCTCATGGCGAGCACCACGGCCGCCATGGCCCAGATGTAGTCGGGAGTGATCTTCTCGAAATCCAGGATGATGACCTTCCGGGCGATGGCCATGAGGGCCGTGGCGATGACGATCTTCACGTGGATGACGTCGTTGCGCAAATAGATGCTGATGTTGATGAAGATTTCGATGGCGATGAGAACGGCCATGAAGGCTCCGAACGTCGCCAGAATGTCGTTGATGGTGAGCATCATGAAGGGGGGGGAGGTGAGCTTGAGATAGAGGACCCACCCCACGTCGATGACTCCCCACAGGATGACGAAGGTCATCAAAACCGCCAGCACTCGCACGGAAAAGTGGATCGTGGCTCTCAGATAGCGAATCAAAGGCTCCTGCGGGGCCCCCAGCTCCTCCATGAAGCTTCCTCCCTTTCTAGTCCTTCCCGTTCTTGACCACGACGTAGAAGGTGTTTTCTCCGCGCTTGATGAGCAGCAGAAGCGGCTTGTCCTTTTCCGCGTCCTTCATGGCCTCGTTGTAGTCCCTGAGGTTCTGGATCTTGCGCCGGTTGATCTCCTTGACGAGATCGCCGGACCTGAGATTGGCCTGGGCCGCAGGCCCGTCGGGCTCCACAGCCGTGACGACGACGCCCTTTTCGTTCTCGTCCCAACCGAACTTCTGGGCCATGTCCTCGGTAAGGTTCTGCACCGTGATGCCCCAGGCGTTCTCGCTTTCCACCTCGGGGGCCTTCTCCGCCGCACCTCCGGGCATGGTGCCCACCTTCACGGAGATTTCCCTGGTCTCGCCGTCGCGAATCACCTTGATCTTCACGCGGGTCCCCGGCACGATGGAAGCCACCATGCGAGAAAGCTGATGGGCGTCCTCCACTTCCTTGCCGTCCACGGCCAACACCACGTCTCCTCGCTGCAATCCCCCCTCTTCGGCGGGGCTGTCTTCGAGAACGTCTCCCACCAAAGCTCCTTGGGTGTCCTTCAATTCGAAGGATTCCGCCATTTCCGAAGAGATGTCCTGAATCATGACGCCCAGCCAACCGCGCACCACTTCCCCCGACTTGAGCTGGGGCAGCAGCTCCTTGGCCATGTCGATGGGAATGGCGAAGCCGATGCCCTGCCCCTGGGCCACGATGGCGGTGTTGATCCCCACCACTTCCCCTTTCATGTTGAACAGGGGGCCTCCGCTGTTGCCGGGATTGATGGCGGCGTCCGTTTGCAGAAAATCGTCGTAGGGGCCGGCGCCGATGATGCGTCCCTTGGCGCTGATGATCCCCGTGGTCACCGTGTGGCCAAAGCCGAAGGGATTGCCCACGGCCATGACCCAGTCCCCCACCCTCAGATCGTCGGAGCTCCCCAAGGGCACGGGCTCGGGGAAATTGTCGTCGGGCTTGGCCTGGATGAGGGCCAGATCCGTCTTGGGATCGCGACCGACGATCTTGGCGTCGTATTCGTTGCCGTCGTCCAGCTTGATCTTGATCTCGTCGGCCTTTTCAATGACGTGGTTGTTGGTGAGGATGGTGCCGTCGGCGTCGATGACCACTCCCGAGCCCAAGGAGTTGGTTTTGAACTTGCCCTGGGGCTCGCCGCCGAAAAACCGCTTGAAGAATTCCTCCCCGAAGAATTCCCGCAAAGGGGATTCCGAACCGAAAAAGGGGTGGGACGGTCCCCTTTCCACCACCTTGGTGGTGGAAATGTTCACCACCGAATGCTTGACCTGTTCCGACAGGTCGGCGAAGGAGGGCAACGGAGGGGCCTCCGCCCGGGCGGCCGCCGGAGCCAGGGAGACCCCGTGGAAGCCCGTCACGAGAGCCGTCGCCATCAGCAACGCCATGGTCCAATACGAAAACTTCGATTTTCTCATCTTCTACCTCCCGAGATAAATGGTTCCGAACATGCTTTCACTGCTTGCGAAACTCCTATCAAAGTAAGCCGAATTTGCACGGCGTCAAGGCAAATCCCCTTTCCGGGCCCGCCCCCTCGGAGCCCCGCCATCGGGTTTTCCTTTACAACCCGACGTCCTTGGCTACTATAGCATCAATGTCGGCCGATCATAGAGCATCCGCCCCTTTTCTCAAAGGCCGCCGGTCCCTTCGACGCTCCGGGAGAAGCCCCATGGAAGAGCTCACCAAGGCCCAGCAAAGCCGCATCGCCGTCCGCATTTTCAAAACCACCGCCGACGCCCTGGCCCTCCGGGGCTTCTACAAGCCCTCGGGGACTTCGGGGGAAAAGCTCGAAGAGGCCCTGCGGACCCTGAGCCCCGAAATCTACGGCAGCATGAACGACCCCCGCATCACCGAGCTCAAGGGCCTGGAGTACGTCATGGAGAGGCTCCCCCGGGGCATCGAGGAATGCTCGCGCGTCATTCTCACGGCCTACGAGGAGCTGGACGACACCTCCTTCGAGAGGATCGAGCCCTCCAAGCGGCGCCGCACTTCCTACCGCATGAGCGAGCGCGAGATGTGCTTCGTCATCACCCGGGGGCTGAGCGAAATCTACGACATCCTGACCCACCTCACCTTCCTGAACATCGAGGCCCGCAAGATCCGGCGGAAGATGACGGACTCGTCGGGAGAGCCGACTCTGGAGTGGAAGGGCCTGGAGCAAATCGTCGAGGAAAAAAGGGACCTCAAGGGCCCGTCCCTGGACCAGGCCATCTGGAACCTGAGCAAGATCCTGGGAAGGACCTTTCACGAGACCAAGGAAGCCTATCTCTACTTCGAGGAGAAGCGCAAGGCCGACCGCAGCAACAACGGTCTGCTGCCCTTCGTGTACCGGCTGGGCAAAAGGGCCTTGGCCGAAGAGGAATCGCGGGACCACGAGCTGATGGTGGTCTTCACGCCATCGTTGAGGGACATGATCGGCCGCCACCGCTGCGGCGAGGATTGGGCGGAAAACCTCAAATCCCGGCTTTGCGCGCTGGGACTGGTCGATCGCCCCGTCCACGTCGTCAGCGCCAACCTCCACAGCGTGGCGAACACCCTCTACGGATACGCCGCCCTCAAGGGAGACCGGCGCCATCCGCCCTCCGACGACTTCGAGCAATTGTGCGAAACCTTTCGGGACCGGGAATCCGAGGTCCTCGCCTACGCCTCCCAAAACGGCCTCCACCCCCTGCCCGACGAATCGGCCAGCCATATCGACTGCCAGATCATCGACACTTCGCGCCTGGCCTCCGTTCCCCTCCACCCCGCTCTTTCCTTGAACTTTGCCGGCGTGAAGGAGGAAAAGCCCGTGCTTCTCGTCATGGACTACGCCTTCGGGGCCCAGGCCTTCGAAGTGATGGACGAGCTCCTCAAGCCCTTTTGCAAGGGCGACGATGCGGCGGCGACCCTTGACGTGCGCTCCATCTCCATCATGGGCAAGGCGGGGATCCTCTGCGGCAACAAGGGCGACATCATGCTGGCCACGGCCCATGTTCTGGAAGGCGTCGCCCACAACTACATGGTGAGCAACGACCTTCGTCCCGAAGACTTCGACGGATCCGCGGACGTGTACGAAGGTCCCGTGGTGACGGTCCTGGGCACGTCCCTTCAAAACCGGGACCTCCTCCAGCGCTTCCGCCAGACCAGCTGGCGGGCGGTGGGGCTCGAGATGGAAGGGGGCCACTACCAGCGGGCCATCAACGCCGCCATCATCCGCCGTCACATCCGCCCGGACGTGAAGGTGCGCTACGCCTACTACGCTTCGGACAATCCCTTGGTGAGCGGCCAGACGCTGGCGGCGGGGGGCATGGGGCGCGAGGGGATCAAGCCCACCTACACGATCACCCGGGTCATTCTGGAAAAGATCTTCCATGGCGGGGAGGCCCCCGAAGAGTGAAGCGGCGCGACCTCCGGGACGTCTATTTTCTGGGCTTTTCCGTGGGCATCGGCGTGCTCGGGGCCTTGGGTGCCCTGGTTTTCCGGACCCTCATCGCCGAATTCCAGCTTCTTTTCTGGGGTCCGGGGGCCACGTTCTTCGAGCAGGTGATCCACTCCCCCCCCTGGCTCCGAGTGCTGGTCCCCGCAGCCGCGGGGCTGGCGGCGGGGCCGATCATCGCCTTTCTGGTGCCCGAAGCCCGGGGCCCCGGCGTCCCCGAAGTCATCGTGTCCGTGGTCATGCGCCAAAGCACCATCCGCCATCGAGTCACCCTTCTCAAGGCCTTCGTCACCAGCCTGCTCATCGGCGGGGGGGCTTCCGTGGGGCGGGAAGG
>Ga0180429_10004554_pt1 | contig 11065 bp, 8 predicted proteins | sample SS_ome_FD_132428 | JGI IMG/M metagenome (GOLD analysis project Ga0180429, IMG submission 132428) | Hypersaline lake sediment archaeal communities from the Salton Sea, California, USA - SS_1_S_1 metaG | ecosystem: Environmental > Aquatic > Non-marine Saline and Alkaline > Hypersaline > Sediment ... | reverse complement strand
CATCCTCAACCCGGAATGCATTGTGATCGGAAGCATTTTTAGCAGGAACGAAGAGCTTATCAAACCCCTTATTGAGGTGGTATTAGATTCAGAGGCCATTCCTGCATCCAGGAGGGTATGTGATATAAAGCCTGCCGAACTTGGCGATCAGATCGGAGATTATGCAGCACTATGTGTGGCTTTGCAATAGTTACTGTATTTTTGCATGGTCAAATAATTAAGAGAAAGAACAATGAAAAGTGAGGATGCACTGGATGAACTGATCAGCCGAATTCCGGCCCTGGAATCCTGCAAGCAGGAGATCAGCCTTGCTGCTGAGGCTATTACAAGCTGTTTTAAAAGCGGCGGCACACTTTTGGCATGTGGCAACGGAGGCAGTTGCGCCGACGCGGACCACATGGTGGGGGAGCTGATGAAAAGCTTTGAAAAAAAGCGCTCACTCCCGGAAGCCCTTAAAAAACGTTTGCTGACCGCCTCTCCGAAACGGGGTGCTTATTTGGCGGACCAGCTTCAGGCAGCCCTGCCTGCCATATCCCTGTGTTCACAGAGCTCTCTCACCACAGCCATTTCCAATGATATGGATGCAGCCCTGGTTTTTGCCCAGCAGGTGGCGGGCTACGGCAGAAAAGGTGATGTGCTGCTGGCCATCAGTACTTCCGGCAACTCCCAAAATGTAGTGGATGCTGCCATTACTGCAAAAGCTAAAGAAATGATCGTTGTGGGAGTGACCGGCCAGGAGGGCGGGAAACTGCATTCCTATTCCGATATCACCATCCGCGTTCCGGCAGAAAGCACAGCCAGGGTGCAGGAATATCATCTGCCAGTCTATCATGCCCTTTGCAGAATCATTGAAAACCGGCTCTTCTAGAGGGTGCTTATGAAAGTGAAGCGTGGCCCATACAAACTTTTTCCGCATGCAGGACTTCTTATCCTGTTTGTGGTCCTGGTGATACTCTCCGTCTTCTTTCACCAGCCCATAAAGATCGTGGATGCTCTGACTTCCGAAGCGGTTCCCGGCTTCGGCATTCATATATCCGCCTGGCGGCTTCTGTTCGAACCATTTTTCGGGCCCCTGCTTTACTATCTCCGGGCCGACCAGGCTGTGCTTGAGTTTGCCGTTCTGCTGCTCTGGATTTTAGTCCTTTTCCTCCTATTCTCCCTGAAAGGTAAAATGAAGGGGATCCTTGGCTTCTTAAAAACCACACCCCTGATCATTGTCATTTGGCTGGGCCTGTTGTGGTTGCTCATCTACATTCCCCTTCCTGCCAATACAATCCTTAAGCAGCAGGAGCATAGCGTTCTGATCAATACCCACAGCCATACAGAGTACAGTCATGATGGAATCATTTCCACCGGGGCCCTGCAACGCTGGCACAAGAAAAATGGATTTGATGCTTTCTTCATCACCGACCACAATCATCATCAAAAAACCCTGGAAGCGGTCCGGGCCCAGGAACAGGGTTTGTTCCAGGAAGAGCCTTTAATCATGGCCGGGGAAGAATATTCCGGCAGCAACCACATGACCCTGCTGGGACTCAGCCATAACTTTGTCACCCGGGGCTTAAGCGATCAGGAAGTGATTGACACGACTCATGCCGATAAGGGGGTGGTCCTGGTAGCCCACTGGTTTGATGGAGAAAGAAAGAGTATTCCCTACTTTCTGGACATGGGAGTGGATGGTTTTGAAATTGCAAACCAGGCCTACGGGCTCAGTTATGACAGACGGGTTTTCAAGGCGATCACAGAAGCATGCAGCTCCAATGATTTGATCATGAACGGGGCTGCAGACTACCACGGATACGGCAGCAGCTGCTTTGTGTGGAACTCCCTTGAAATCCCCAACTGGCATCAGATGGATCCCTCCCTGAAAAGGGAATCCATCATGCAGGTCTTGCGAGAGAGAGATATGAGCAGGATACAAGTACTGCTTTACCACGACCGGGTTCCTTTCGACCGGTCCCGGGTCCTGCTGAGTCCCCTGTTTAATGCTGTCAACTATGGCCGGACCCTGAACCTGTTTCAACTCCTGTCCTGGTTCTTCTGGCTCTTGCTTCTGGCCTTTCTTAAAAGCAGGGCCTCCCTTCGAAGCATTGAGATACTTGCAATGGCAAGCACAATTTTTTTACTTGTAAACGGCAGCGTGCTCATGCTGAAAGCCCGCCATCTGAGAGAATACAATGATATCTATACAGAGTACGGTCGCATGTTGCTTCTGTGCGGAGCCGGTTTCCTGATCTATGAACTTATCCTGATATTCATGGCACGAAAACGGAATTTATCTATTACAAATCAAAACTAATTATACAAAAATGAAGAAGTGCTTAAAAAGGATCGGAGTGGTATTACTGGGGATAATTCTTCTCCTGGCCATCTGGATGTTCTGGAACGTAAGGGACCGTAATCCCGGTTATGAGGTGGACCTGAACCTCCGTGGTTCAGAAAGGCCTGGCCCCATAAAGGTAGGCTTTGCCGCCCTGCCCATTACTCCGGAGATTGTGGATACCTGGAACGATGTAAATGGTGATTCCAAGTTCCGGGAAAAGGATGGTGATACCTACAATGACCTGAATAATAATGGGAAATTTGATGCCTACTGGATTGCCGGGTTTAGCAATCAGAGGGCAGCCAACGGGGTGCATGATGATGTATGGGCCCGGGTGATTGTCTTTGACGATGGTCAGCACCGGCTGGCCCTGGTTTCGCTTGATGCCATTGGTTTCAGGCACGATAATGTGATCGAAATCCGGGAAAGCATTCCCGAGGAAGCGGGAATAGATTATGCCGTGATCTCCAGTACCCACACCCACGAAAGCAATGACCTGATTGGGATCTGGGGCGAGACCCCCTTTAAGAGCGGTGTGGATCCTGAAAATATGCAATATATTAAAACCCAGGTGATAGAAGCTATTTCCCAGGCAACAGACAGGCTGCGGCCTGCAAAGCTGCTCTTCTCCCGGGATCTGAGCGGAGCAGAGGACATGGTAATGGATACCCGGGATCCCATTGTCATGGACCCGGGTCTCAGAATGATGCAGGCCCTTGATGCTGAAACAGGCACTACCCTGGGCACACTGGTGGCTTGGGGAAATCACCCAGAAACGCTGTGGTCCGACAATCTCTACATCTCCTCCGATTTCCCGCACTACCTCAGGGAATACATGGAGCAGGGAGTATACAATGGTGATACCCTGGTTCAGGCGGGTGTAGGTGGTACGACCGTTTACATCAACGGAGCCATCGGGGGACTCATGACCACCCGTGGCAGCATGCCCCTGGATGATCCCTTCCTGGATACGACTTATACGGAAGGCTCCTTTGATAAAATAAAGGCCCAGGGAGCAAGGCTTGCAATGCTCGCACTCAGTGCCATGGAGAACCCCGATACGGTGGTGGATCAGGCCAGTCTGTCCATCAGAGCCCGTACCATTGATCTGCCGCTGGAAAATACGATGTTTCGCATGGCTGCCATGCTGGGCCTTCTGGATTTTGGCATGACCGGATGGTTCAAAACTCGTACGGAGATCGCTGCTTTTACTGTGGGCCCGGCCAGTTTTCTTTGCGCGCCCGGCGAGATCTATCCTGAAATTATCAATGGGGGCGTTGAAGCACCCGAAGGACAGGATTTCCAGATTCCCGTTTTGGAAGATCCGCCTTTGAGGGAACTAATGCCCGGAGAATACCGCTTTGTTATCGGTCTGGCAAACGATGAAATCGGGTACATCCTCCCCAAGAGTCAGTGGGATGTGGAGGCACCCTATACCTATGGAAGAGAGAAGGCTCCCTATGGGGAAGAAAACTCCCTGGGCCCCGAAACGGCTCCCCTTCTGTATAAGGAATACAAAAATCTCCTGAAAGATCTGTAACTTACAACAATGCAAAGGACGGCCATTACAAAAATTGAAATCGTAAAACTGAATATTCCCTACAAAGAACCCTTTGTGATTTCCCTGGGCGTGATTCCGGAAGCCACCAATGTGGTGGTCCGGATCCATTGCAGCGACGGACTCACAGGGACAGGCGAGTGTGCGCCTTTTGTGTTTATTGTGGGTGAAACCCAGGAAACCGTATTTGAACTTGCCAGACAGGTGGGAAAGATGCTGCTGGGAAGGGATCCCTATGCCATCGGGGAGCGGCTCCATGAAATAGACCGTGCGGTCAAAGGGAACCCCACCATGAAAAGTGCCTTTGATATGGCCCTCTATGACCTGCTTGCCCTCAGGGCCGGAATGCCGCTCTACCAGTTGCTTGGAGGAAGTAACAAGCGGGAGATCCATACCGATATGACCATCAGCATTGGAGATCCGGAAAAAGTATCCCGGGACGCCCTGGAGTTTAAAAAGGCCGGATTCCCTGCCATAAAGGTCAAACTGGGTACCACCACCAGGGAGGACGTGGCACGGATCAAAGCCATTCGTGAGGTCGTGGGTCCTGATTACCCCATCCGGATCGATGCCAACCAGGGATGGGATACCATTACTGCCATAGAAACCCTGAAGGCCCTGGAGCCTTTTGGGGTAGAGCATTGCGAAGAACCCATACCCCACTGGAACAATCGCGAGCTTGTGAAAGTCAGGGAGAACAGTCCCATTCCCATCATGGCAGATGAATCGGTATTTGATCACCACGATGCCTTCCGCCTGGCCAGCATGGGGGCCTGTGACTATTTTAATATCAAATTATCAAAGTCAGGAGGCATCGGCAATGCACTGAAAATAGTTTCGGTAGCCGAAGCCGCAGGCATTAAGTGCCAGGTTGGATGCATGTCCGAATCACGTTTTGCCCTGACTGCACTGATGCACCTGGTACTGGCCAGCCCTGCCATTGTACATTATGATATGGATTCCTCCCTGATGCTGGATGCCGATCCGGTCACCGGGGGAATTGAATACAGGGGTTCAGGCAGGTGGATCCTCAGTGATAAAAACGGGATCGGCGCGGCATTTGATGAAGCCTTCCTGGAATCAATGGAGAAGCTAACTGTTTCATAAGTCGGAGGCGCGGGCATGGCACAAAGGAGCGAACACCTGACCATGGAAAGCAGGACCGGCACAAAGGTGGTCCTGAATGGGAAAACTTACCTCTATTTTGCCGGAACCAGCTATTTTCAGCTTCACTCCCATCCGGACCTGATCAAGGCTGCCAATGAAGCCACGGTGCAATACGGAATAGGCAGTGCCACCACCAGGGCCATGACCGGGACCACTCCCCTGCTTGAAAGCATTGAGCACAAGCTAGCCAGCTATTTCAATACCGAAGATGCCGTTTATCTTCCTTCGGGGTACTTGAGCAGTCTGGCCGGACTGCTGGCGCTTGATGCCATGGGCCTGTACCAGCAAATTTTCCTGGATGAAGGATCGCATTACAGCCTGGTGGAAGGAGCAAGGGCCAGCGGAAAACCGGTGGTCTGTTTCCGGAACAGGGACCTGGAGGACCTGGAGAGTAAAATGAAAAAACATCTTAAAGCCGGCCAGCGCCCCCTGGTGGCCAGTGACGGGCTCTTCCCGGTTATCGGAACCCTTGCTCCCATAGGAGATTACCTGGACCTGGCCCTTAAATACGATGGTGTGGTCTGGATTGATGACGCCCATGGTGTGGGGATCCTGGGGGCACACGGACGGGGCAGCTGTGAAGCACTGGGCACCCCGTCAAACAGGATCTACCTGGGAGCCACCTTATCCAAAGCCTTTGGAGCCTACGGGGGCATTATTGCCGGAACCGGGGATTTCATCCGGGAGGTACGATCGGGTAGTGTAATGACAGGCTCCAGCTCACCCATGAATGCTGCAGTTGCAGCCGGCATTAAAGGCCTGGAGCTGGTTCAGGAGAATCACAACCTGAGGAAGAAGCTCTGGAACAATGCGCGTTACCTGAGAGATGCCCTCGAGCATATGGGAATCACAAGTGAAGCGCTGTTTATCCCGGAAATGCATGGATGCATCCCGATTTTTTCCTTTGCACACCGGGATGCCGTGACCATGAGGGAGATTCACCGCTACCTGATGGAGCAAGGCATCTATACCCAGTACACCTCTTACAAAGGGGCCGGATCGGAAGGTGTGATCAGGGTGGTGGTGACTTCCTCTCACAGGAAGGTGGAGATGGTACGCTTTACCCACAGTCTGCAGGAAGCCATACGGAAGCTCAGGTAGTGGCAAATCCCAGTAAGAGATAGATCAGCAGCGTGAGGGTCCCGGTAAGCAATGCATAGGGCAACTGTGTTCTCACGTGATCGATATGATCGCTTGCCGAAGCCATGGATGAGATCATGGTGGTATCCGAAATGGGTGAACAGTGGTCGCCGAAAACACCCCCTCCCATGGTGGCGGCAACCACCAGGAATACATTGGCTCCATGCATTTCAGCCATGGGCAGGGCAATGGAGATCATAATGGCAAAGGTGCCCCATGAAGTACCTGTGGAAAAAGCAATGAAGGAGGAAAGTGCAAAAACAATGGCCGGCAGCAATGCGGGTGAGAGCCAGCCCTCGGTGATGCCCGCCACATATTGCCCGGTTCCCAGACTGTTGCACACGTTACTGATGGAGAAAGCAAGCATCATTAATAGTGCCAGTGGCATCAGTTCACTGATCCCTTTCAGTATCAGGCTGACCATCTTTCTGACTTTCATAATCCCCTGTGCCCTGTACAGGATCATTGCAACCAGAATGGAGGTGCTTACCGAATACAGCACTGCTGCAGAGCCCGATCCCCGCCCCATGGCAGAGGTAAAATGATCCACAAATCCTGAGGCCTCCTCCACCTCTCCCCAGCCCGTATATGCAAGGAAGAAGATCATCATAAACACCATGGTCAGCAGGGGTATCACCATGTTCATGGCCCTGGGCCTGATGCCCTCTTTCATCTCAAAGGAAGTAACCTCATCTGAGACCATGGGTCTGGCCCCGTCATTAAGCAGCTTGCCGGTTTCCCTCGCCCGTTTTTCAGCTCTGGCCATGGGACCGAAATCTTTTCTGCTGACAATCACCAGGAACACCATGGCAATTGTAAGCATGGGATAAAAGTTATAGGCCATGGCCCCGATCATGGTCCTGAAAGGATTATCAATGCCCTGGGTCAGCAAAAGCCCCATGATAAAGGCCCCCCAGGCATTAAAAGGGATCAGGATGGAACTGGGAGCCGAGCTGGAATCGGCAATGTAGGCCAGCTTTTCCCGGGGAATCTTCAGCCTGTCAAATACGGGCCGGAACAGGGTACCAACCGTAAGGGAAGAAATACTGGTTTCGATGAAAAGCAGGACCCCGATAAGCAATGCCAGAAGCTCTACGACCACCCTGCTCTTGCCGATTTTCTTTTGCTCCATGGAATAGAGCATTTTATCGATCCCTATAATAAAGCCCCTGACACCCCCCGAATACTGTATGAAAATCAGCAATGCACCCACCAGGGCACTGAACATAATGGTCCGGGTATTGCCCGGACTCTGAAAAACTTCAACAAATCCCTCCAGGGTGGCCAGGGTTCCCTGCACCGGGTTCCAGTCGCTGATGATCAGCCAGCCCAGCCAGATCCCAAGCACCAGGGAGATATAAACCTGCTTGGTCCGGAGGGCCAGAATAATGGCCAGAAGAGGCGGCAATACAGAGAGGACCCCGAAATCGTTCATCGTACTAAGATAGCAATCATGTGGAAAACTTAAACAACAGCCGGCTCCAGCAATCTGAAGCTGTTTTTATCTGCATCCATGGATGCCCTGATCCCTGTGGGTATGGTCACCATCCGTTTTATATGTCCGAAGGAGAGTCCGTAGGAAACCGGTATTCCCAGGGGGATCAGCAGGTCGTCCAGGGCCTCTTTCAGCGAGAGGGTGGGTGCATCGTTAATGTTGCACTCTCCAAATACACCCATGACGATCCCGGCAGCCTGCTTCAGATTGGTGCCGGACAAGAGATGAAAGAGCATTTTATCCACCCGGTAGGTTTTCTCCCCGATCTCTTCCAGATAAACCACTTTGTTTTCAAAATCGGGTTCATAAGGAGTACCGATAATGGAATCAAGGACACTGATATTGCCACCGATCAGGATGCCTTCTGCCTTCCCCCCGTTCAGGGTATAGCGGTCAAACTCGGGATTGTTCCTGGTGCCCTTATCCCGTTTGTAAGGATATTTATATTCCGCACCGGGCTCCAGCAGCACCTTTTTTATGGATTTCCGACTGAATTTATTGAAATCGGAGGTCCCCACGGGACCGTGAAAAGTCACCAGTCCGCTTACCTTGTAAATGGCACTGAGCAGGGCAGTAATATCGCTGTATCCAATAAAAACCTTTGGATTCTTCCGGATCTGATCATAGTCCAGCAAATCCAGGATCCGGATGGAGCCATAACCACCGCGTACGCACCAGATGGCATCCACATCTTCCCTGGTGAACATTTCCATCAGTTCATCGGCCCGCTCCCGGTCCTTACCGGCAAAATAACCGTATTCCGACAGCACGCTGTCATTCCAGGTAGGCTGGAACCCCATTTCTTCCAGCTTGGTAACGCAATCCTTCAGCTGCTCTTCACTTACGGAAGATCCGGGGGTTACCAATCCGATCCGGTCCCCCTGCTTTAATCTGCCGGGACGTATTCTCTCGACACTGGCTCCGGGCATCCCTGCTCCTTTCAGCCCCGATGCGGAAGCCATGGTCAGGGCAGCCAGAGCTCCTGATTTTTTAAGAAACGATCTTCTGTCTGTCATATTTTCCTGATTCCAATACCGGGTAGTTCATTGAGCGTAACCTTGCCATCAATCACTTTTACACCTTCATAGAGGTCATTGCTGATCAGCAGGTTCCCATCCAGGTCGGCCCAGTCCACCAGAGGCGACAATTGCGAAGCTGCTGACACGGCACAGGATGTCTCTGTCATACAACCGATCATCACCTTCATATCCAGGGCCCTTGCCACGGTGATCATCTTATGGGCCTCACGTAAGCCGGTACTCTTCATTAATTTGATATTAATCCCGGAATACACTCCTTTGAAGGAGGCCACATCGCCCAGGCGCTGAAAGGCCTCGTCGGCAATAATGGGCAGGGGACTGTTCTCGGTGAGCCAGGCCATATCATCCACGGCGGTTTTCGGGAGTGGTTGCTCCACAAACTCAATGCCCTGCTCTGCAAGCCAGTGCACCATATCCAGCGCCTTCTGCCTGTCACTCCATCCCTGGTTCACATCCACGTAAAGGGGAACATCGCTCACCGAACGAACCGTTTCGATCATCTCCCGGTCATTTCCTCCACCCAGTTTGACCTTCAGCACCCTGAAACGGGCGGCCTCTTCCGTTTTCAGCCTGACCACCTCGGGGGTATCGATGCCAATTGTAAAAGAGGTCATGGGGGTATTCGCCGGGTTGATTCCCCAGAGCCTGTAGAGGGGTTGATCAACCAGCTTCCCCAGGAGGTCATGGAGTGCAATATCCACACAGGCTTTGGCAGCCCTGTTGCCCTCGTCGATGGAGTCCACATAAGCCAGAATGTCATCCAGCATAAAAGGATCATTGAACTGTCCCAGGTCCACCTTCTTCAGAAAGCCGATCACCGATTCCTGCGATTCACCCAGGTAGGGAGGCATGGAAGCTTCGCCATAGCCGGTGTGCCCTTCGTATTCAATCTCGGTAAGCACCACCGGTGTAGTATCCCTTGAATTTCCGGCCACCGTAAAAGTGTGTTTTAACTGTAATTCATAGGGCCTGAAGCTTAGCTTCATTTTCCCCTTTCCAATGACAGCAGGAGCCGAGGGCTTTTCCTTCGTGGTACAGGCAGTCAATGGCAAAGTAGTGGCCAGGGACACTGCCCCCAGGCCTTTCAAGAAATTCCTTCTTCCGTTTTTCATTCAGTACTGATTATCTCTTTATAGAATGCGTTATCTGAGATGGGGCTGAAGCCATCGTATTCCTCACCAAGAATCCGGACCGCTCTCACAAAAATTTCCGGGTATCTCTCAATGAAACTTTCCTGACTGCTATCCATGCTGTTGATACTTACGCGTTCACGGTATCCGGCAGAATGGATGTACTCCCCGTTCCCGATATACATGGCCACATGTGTAACATTCTCTTCCCTGCCCTCCGATGCCTTCCTTCCAAAGAAAAGCAGGTCGCCCGGCTCCAGTTGGTCCGGGACCATGGATGTAGTAAGTTCCCTTCCGATCAGGGCCTGCATATCCGCATCCCGGGGAAGCTGGAGGCCATTCATAAAATAAATATTGCAGACCAGTCCGCTGCAATCTATTGTTTTTGAGGATGTGCCCCCCCAGAGGTAGGGAATTCCATGAAACCTCAGGGCAGAATGAACCAGATTTTCCTGCAGGGGAGTTTTGAAGAATATCTCCTCTGCGGGCACCAGCTCACTGCTCCTTGCCCAGGCCAGACGCCCATCGGGATATTTTATCTGCGTGTACCCGGATATCTCACCTGCCTTGCTTACCAGGTTACCAATCACCAGGTCGCTCACCGGCATCGAAGCCGGATCAGGCTCCGTGTAGGCCGTGCCGTACTGGGAGGTGAAGAAAAGCTTCTCAGCTTCCCTGTAGGCTGCCAGTTGCTCCTCATTCACAGGGCTTAGCTCCTTGGTATTCACCCAACCGATGTATCCGTCGGGAACCTGGATCAGGCTTTTCCCTCCTTCGGCAAGCAGGATGCGGACAGGGGTACCCAGGAGGGCCTGTGTGACCAGTTCCTTGGTGCTGCTGGGTTCTTTGCGCAGATGAATAACCGAGTTGTTGACCAGGGCATTCACCAGGCCTCCATCCACATCCTCATGATGCAGAACAATTCTGTTTTCCACCCCGGGGAAACGCTCCTCGAGGGCTTTTCCAAGAGCTTTATAAGCTTCCATTTGGGTCAGGTGACCCACCAGGGAAAAGTGGCCGCTATCCGAATGTACACTTACATCCCATAGCTCAGTGCGGTCATCTTGCACATGGTTTTGATGCACAGCATCCAGAAGCTCATTGAGCCCGGTGAGGGTTCGTCGTGTGGGTGAGCTGCAGGCAACTGTCAGAGAAAGCATCAGCATAATGCTCATACCTGACTTAAAAAAACGATTCATTTTCGAGGCTTTT
>Ga0180429_10004553_pt1 | contig 11067 bp, 14 predicted proteins | sample SS_ome_FD_132428 | JGI IMG/M metagenome (GOLD analysis project Ga0180429, IMG submission 132428) | Hypersaline lake sediment archaeal communities from the Salton Sea, California, USA - SS_1_S_1 metaG | ecosystem: Environmental > Aquatic > Non-marine Saline and Alkaline > Hypersaline > Sediment ... | reverse complement strand
TCTTCCGCCATCGTGAGTTTTGTTTTAGATGCTCCCGACGAGGAGACCATTGACGAGTTCATTGCGAGCCTGATAAACAGGCTTAAGCAGGGGACAACAATGGGGAAGAAACTGCGGCCTACCATGCAGGGAACAGGCGCAATAGTTTCTGCTCAGGTTCCTACCGAGAAAGCAGATTGTGATGTGTGTACCAAGAAGGACACTTGCGATAACGACGACAAGAAACTGGAAGACTATGCTCGGCGCGACTTTCCCGGAAAGCCAACAGCGTAAAGGAGAAACCCATGGAAGAATGTAGAGAAGCCGGATGTTCGGGGACAATGACCATGAACAAGAAAGGGATATACGTTTGTCCTGATTGTGGTTTCAAAGCGACGTACTACGAACTGCATCCGGAAGAGAACGAGGTTAAAGTCACGAATAAAACGTCGGTGTCGGAGTTCATCAAAATGCGCCGCAGTCGCGACCAAGTACAATCCATCCTGGCGGACACGGAATTGATACTGTTCGACCCCATCATGCCGGTAGCGCTCCGCTATCTGATTAAAGCGACCGAAGGGGTTCAAACGGTGGAAGCAGCTACCAGTTGCGCTCGTGCGAAAGAAATGCGGGACAAGATTGACCTACTAAAAGTGGCCGCGAGAAGGCGACCGACGATAACGTAGAGAGGAGGTGGGGTATGCCAACGTTAACACCTCTGCAGTTTGCTGCATTAGTGAAAACCGCTGACGTTTTGAAACAGGGAAACGAGGTGGTTACAAAACATGACATCAACAATAGCGGAGCGCAGCTACAGGACCTACGCCGAAAGGGCATGGTGAAAGCGGTGCAGGGCACCCGAAAAGGCATGTTGTCCGGCTACGTGATTACGCCTAAAGGGTACAAAGCGCTGAAGAACCCGAAGATAAGTCGTGTAGTCGTAAAACGTAAGCGGTCCTGTACCGATGGCACCTGCTCCGTCTGTAAAAAGAAGCGGCCGGTGGTACTTTTCAAGAAGCATTATCGGTGTAAAGAGTGTCTCTTGGCAGGCGACCGAAAACCTACCATAGAAGATTTCGTTTACAGACGCGTGAGCCGCGAATCCGATTATGACAGGCCGATAGCGTACGGAGAAGCTAACTGACGTTGTTGGTATAAGTATGTGAACCCAACAAAGGAGGCACATATGACTGACGACGATAAACTTTATCGTGCGCTGCGATACGGCAGTATGTGGCGTATTGGCGAGGGACAGCCCAAAGAGTGCGAAGAAACGTTTACCGAACTGGACATCGAGACGGTGGCCGGACTGGAGGAGGTGGCTTTTGACCAGGCCATGAAATGCCTCCTCTTGTATATGGTAGCGTCCAAGGTTGCCCCCAAGACAAAACCCGTCCTGGACGCAACGAACGATATGTTCGAAGTGGTGGCAAATCAGCGCGAAGAAATCGAATGCATGATTACCTTTCTCGGCACCGTGAGTCTATCGATGTTGAGCCCAATGCTCGAAGTGACTGATGACGTTCGTGCCACGGCGCACGAGTGGCTCGTGAAACTCATGAAGAGCCGCGAGTCGCTGGATACGCTCTACGACAAGTTCCCCGCCGACATCCCGTGGCAGACGATGCAGAAGGATATGTGGGGGCGCCCGATTGAGCTTCTCCACGACCTGTTTCCGGACGCCTGGTGGCTCCGCGTATAATTCTTAAAGGGGCAAACGCCCCTTTTTTGGGTATAAGAATATGAACACCCAACAAGGAGGCTTTGACATGCAGATGCCTAAATTCTACCTTAGGGACCGCGACCAGATGATGGTCGAGTGGAAGTGCCCGTCGTGCGGCGGGCCCGTGAACCAACCCGTGGCCGATGACAACTACGAGACGTTTTTTAAGATGTACAATCGGTTCCACCCCATCGAGAAACTCTGCCCTGCTTGTGTGCTGGAGTTAACACGTATTGAGGACCACAAGCTCCTTTCCCGGAACCACAAAATCTTCGCCTGACCTCCCTAAGCTGTCACTCGACAGCTTTTTTGAACCCCAAAAATATCCCCTTTACGGGTAAAAGAAAGAGCAAGCTTAGCGCATTTGACCGCTGAGCACTCTACGAAGTATTCCTTCGTATTTGGACAAAAGGAGCGCAATATGAGTAAAACTATCGAATTTCTGGAGACAGAAAAGAAGGCAGTGCAAGCCGGTCTGGTGAAGCTGGCCGCCCGAGACGCATATCTCGACGAACTGCTGGCGCTTGCCCGAGAAGGCGAGGCCAAGACCGCGCATCGTGTACAGGAGACACGCCGGGTTAAGTTGAACTTGGCCACAATACAAGCCGAGACCCTCAGCAAAGACATCCTCGCAATTCTCAAAACCAACCCCCAGAAAACGTTTATCACAGCGGAGTTCCGGGACATCCTCTGGCCGTTGTGGGCATCCCAGTTCAAAGGGAAAGACGCCGAGAAGCGTTTCAAGAAACGTGTTGACGGTGCAACGAACTACATTCGGACTCACACCGAGGAAGTGCACGCGAAAAAATTGGGCAGGAAACAATACATGCGGTGGGGTGCAAAACCCACAGTATCAACGGTGTAAGGAGGACCAATGGCAAAGAAAACACGATTATCGGATGAAGCCGCCGGCGCGGAGAAGAGCGTCATGAGCGAGGAGGACGCGTACGTTGCCTGTGAACTGCGCGAGCGCATGTCCATTACGGGCGCAGCACACATCATGGATATCAAACCCCGTGAAGTGTCGGCCGCGACGGCGCGTGTACTCGTGTACATCACCAGCAAGGAGTTCGCTTTGCTTCAGAATTTTGTGGACCGGGATAAATCCGCCACGAACCTTTCCGAATTCACCATGAAGGCCTGGAAGGAGTACGTGGAAAATCACGGATTGGCCGCTAAGCCGCCAAAGCGCCGGAACTACAACTACCGGAAGGAGTTTATCGAACAGTTCGAGGATGTCTTCCGCAAAGGCTAGAACACACGTCAGAGGTTTGCATCCCTCAGTGTTCGGACGAGCAGTGGTTAATACTGCTGCTCGTTTTTTTTCGTGGTAGAATGATTAAGTAGCCCCTGTTTTTAGGTACAAGGATATGGACTCAGCCATGTGGCTAGAAACAAGGAGAAAACCATGAAAAACATTACATACGTAATCGCCATCAGTTTTCTGGTGGTGGGGTGTGTCAGCGAGGGAGAGGACGATGCGCGTCTTCTCTTTGCTGACACGATGGACCATGAAAGCGTCACCGTCGAAGGCGGCGAATACGACGACTTACTATCCGCGCCGGTACTGCTCCCGGACCCGGTGCCGACTAACGATGCCAGTACGGGAAACGATGCCGGAACACCTCCCGTAGATGCCGGCTACGACGCGGGCTACGACGCGGGCTACGATGCGGGCTACGATGCGGGCTACGATGCGGGCTATGACGCCGGCTATGATGGAGGATTTATCGAAGAAGACGCCGGACAAGATGCGGGCCCTCCGGACCCCTGCCTCGACGTGCTCTGCGAGACACCTCCAAGTAACTACTGCTCGAACGACAGTCTCTACGTCTACGACGCTACGGGAACCTGTGACGATGGCGAATGCACCTACGGGGGAACACTGTCACCCTGCACCTTCGGTTGCACCGGCAGCGCGTGTGACGTAGACCCCTGTGAGGGAATTACGTGCACGACCCCTCCTTCGAACTACTGTGACGATGACGACCTCTACACCTACGAGAGCACGGGAACGTGCAGCGAGGGTGACTGTGAGTACACAGCTACCGGAGAACTCTGTGACTTCGGCTGCACCGGCTCTACCTGCGACCCCGACCCCTGTGACGGCATCGTCTGCAATACACCCCCCGACGACGAGTGTCTGGACAACGGCAACCTGAAGAACTACGCGGACACCGGTACGTGTTCCGATGGCGACTGTTCCTACGATGCGGTTACCGACAGCTGCGTGGGCGCGTGTGCTACGGACTTTCAAGGGGCGGACATCTGTATCGACACGCCCTGCGACGAGGAAGGCCGAAGAGCCTGCGACGGCGACGACGAATACAACTGCCTGGACACCGGGTATTGGTTCCGTCTCTGGGACTGCACGGACATGGGCCAGGATGGCTGCCAGACGTACCCGAATGGGCGGCAGGGCTGTTACACGGTGGATGATTATTCTTGGTACTCTGGCGGGTACTGCGAAGTACCTTGCTACAATTGTGCGGAGTACCGGCCTCTCTCGGGACACCCTGGAATCTACGAACGGTGTACTGCGACTTCTCCCGGGGATTTAAGCAATACGTGGGAGATATACGTGGACTGCCCGGCTCTCGGATTCGAGGCGGCGTCTACGGGGGGAACGACGTATGGGTCAATCCTGTGCAAATGGGGCGAATACTGGTATCCGCCGGATGCGGAGCTCTATTAACATTTAACGCAATCTTTGGTATAAATTCTTAACGGGCTCGACACGGTTTCGACGTGATAGGAGAAAGCATTAGTCTGCGTGTCCCGGATGTCTGGAACCGGGTGAAAAATCTAGGCAACAACAACTGGCGAAGAATTCGCATACCAGGAGGCTGCCTAGCAGCTTCCCGTCTCCCCCGAGAGTGTCCGTGTATCGGGGATGAGGCGTCGTTTAACGGAATCGCTTCTCGTTGGTGTCCGCAGGGCGAGCGGCTGAACAAACTGCTGACGACCTCACCTGGATAAGGAGTCCATGCTGACCAGGTGATGCACTACATGGGCCACGCACGTGAAGACGACTTTTGACTAACTGTTGCGGACGCGGGTTCGACTCCCGCCGAGTCCACTGGTCCTGGGACGACCCTAAACTCACCCTGGTGGAGGCGTCGAACGACACACCCACGGAAAGGACGTTTAGATGCCATAGAGGTTGGTGACAGGGCAGTCATCATTGAGAGTCGGATGGTGTTATTCGCAACGGCGGTCCCTCGCGGAGGAAGTCAGGTCGCTAGGAAACGCACCTCCGGTGTATACAGGTGAATTACCAGTTAAGACTTATCCTCTACTAAACGTTCTTTTCGTGGGTGTGTCCGCGCCCCTTTGGATGCTCCAGCGCCACACCACTGTCGTGCGCTGTTGCAGTTGTCTGTTCTGCTGTGGTGAGTGGACTGACACCCTCGGCTTCGCGCCAATGAGTTCAGCTGCGTCTCTATCTACGTTTGCTGGAACGACGCTATTCCGAGGCAGGTGAAAGCCTGAGGAATGATAGATGACAGCCGGGAAAGACCGGCACCCTTTATTTTTAGGGAACACCCTGAGCCGCTCCGGGGTTTCCATGGTCAATCATAACGAGGGCGGCGTATTATGGGTGAGTGGCGGAAGCGGCATACGCAGGGCGACACTAGGACCACCGGGTAACTGGTCCGTGGGGATGGTTTGCAGCTTAACCGTGCCGTGAGGGTTCGATTCCCTCCCATAAGTGTCGTTGTTACCATGCAGGTTCGAATCCTGCCTCGCCCACCACAGCTTCCATAGCTCAACTGGCAGAGCGGCGGACTTTCAATTCCGGTCGGTTCTAGGTTCGAGTCCTAGTGGGGGCATTGACATCAACCCTAAACAGAATTAAGGTGAAACTATGAAGTATTCGTGAATACAAGACCGCTAGAGCTCCTCCGGAGCGTCTTTCTCTTTTCGTTTAACAACAACACCAAAAAGGAGAAAGACGATGCAAGAACGAACCGTTCATCTAAAAATCAAAGTTCAGTCCCTCGTCGACGAGGCGAAGAACATTCGCAGGGAAGCCAATAAAACCAGCGGTATGCAGAAGTGGGGCCTCAATCACCACAGAACTACCGTGGTGCGACGCCATACCAGACACAACCTCCTGGCTTACGGCGTTTTAATCGGCACACCCTACGCGTTGATGGAGAAGCGTTGTTTCGAAGCGCCCGATTTCAAATGGGTGGCTAAGATTGCCAAGAGCTTCGGTGGGACCGAAGAGGACATTGGCGCGTGGATTGCGGATGCTGAAAAGTACCTGGAAGACGAGCCGGTGCTCTTACAACGCGCCGGTTAACTTAACCGATTGGAGGTGCCATGAAAGTTGTTGTACGAAATGTCACCGGCAGCTCCATCGTGGTGGGAGGCCATAACGGACTCCACTTACCGGCAGGGGGGTCCGTAATCGTAAATGAGGATGAGGTTGCACACCCAGAGGTCGAGAATCTGTACAATCGTGGCGCGTTACAAATGACGCACGTGCGCCTCCCCTCCGAATGGTCCGACTTCCAGACTAACGAATACCGGCGCCTCAATGAGGTAGCACACACCAGCTACATGGGCGACGTGGGCCTGGAGTATCACAACACAAAACGCGGAGTAGAATTCTTCGAGTACTTACAGGAGAAGATACCGAACAAGAAACCCACCGTGTTTTTCGCGGGAGGATTCATGGGCTACATCGTGTTGGAGAGTCTTAATGCCCACATGTTCCACAACGTTATCCTCCCCGGAATAGAGTACCTCTGCAAAAAGAAAAAGTGCCGGCTTCTTTACGCTGTAAAGCGTGATGTAAACGAGCGCCTACTGCGGAAAAGCACGCTCGCAGCCAGAATATTCCTGGTGTGGGAGGGTGATGTCTCCGTACACAAGCTGGACTGGGACTACACCGAGAAGTGGCCAAATGTGCTGACGCATGTGCCTCCACCTTTTTAACGTACTTAGCGGACAGGGATGTCCAAGGGAGTGCTACACTCCTGCTGGGACTGTATCTAGGACGGTTTGCGCGACTGCGCCTGGATTTTTCGCCGAATGGTCGCAAGGCTCCCCAGATTCAGCGAAAAACGACATTCGCGCTCCGCAACTAGTAAATAATCAGCTCCTTGGCGTGATGTAGACCGCCGGAACGACCAAACATCCGGGCGGCACAAAACACCTCTCAGTTCGGAGCTGGTTCTTTACTAGATGCATCGCCCTCTCAAGGAACGTAGTAAGTACGGGAAAAGAGCGCGCTGAATGTGCCGCTCTTTTTTTGGGTATAAGAAAGTACAACAGACTTAGCAGGGCTTGAACACCCTAAGGGATGGTACATCCCAACACAAGGACCATCAAAGACACGAAGCGCCTTTGGGCGTGGGAAATTAGACAATCCTCGGCAAACCTTTTCGAACGCAGACATTCGAAAGAGCGTTGCCTCAAATTGACTAATTTGTTCGACGCAGTTGTTCCCAATAGCATTTTGAAATTGCAGCTGCTTCAATCGAACGTGCGCTACAAGTTCAAAACACTATCGCTCACCCGAGCACCAAGTGAGTCTGTTGTAAGGACCGGAGACTAACCCTCTCTGGTTCTTTTTTGGTATAAAGACGAAAGCATTTTAGAAGGAGGAAATAATGCCCACGAAGAAAGAACTGGAAAAAGAGCTGCGCGCTCTTCGGCGCAATCATTCAAAACTTTTAAAGGACCTTAACGACTACAAGAACCAAGAAGACGGAATCAAAGAGGCCCTCGAAAAGAACGGCCTGTATATCGCGAAACTGGAGCAGAAAATCGAAAAGTACGAATCCGCGCTGACAGAACACGAGGAGCGCGTAGCGCATATGGAGGAGCAGCTCGACAAGAAAGTCGCAGACTACAATAGCGTCTGGCGCTCAAAGCAGGACGCCGTAGACGAGTGCCGCGAGCTCCGCCGTAAAGTAACCACGATGGCGCAGCAAACGGAAGAGGCCCTGCGGGATACGCACGTCGTCGATGATGAGAGGCGGCAACTCATCGAAGCCAACACTGAACTACTACGCCGGCTCGCCAAAGCCGGAAGCGTACAAACCGGACGGTTCCAATGTGAGGAACCAAACGAGGCTGCGCAGCCGCAAACACGAAATGCCCGGGACGCTTCCGAGCATCCAACACGAGACATGCTGGATGTCGCTTTCGATGACCGCCTGTCTCGTTTGGAAAAAGTGGTCTCCAGGTTGAAAGGCGTACCTCGGCACGACACCTACAACGTGTACGCGATAGATATGGGGATAAAATTCGGTGCCTCGTCCGTGCAAGTACACAGTGCCATACGTGCTTTCGAGAGTGCGCTGGCCAAAACGTTTCCGGCCATGTCCTCCCAACACATACTGGAAGTGAAGGAGAATCTTCCGTATGAGTTGCTGGGTGTCGGTGTTCCACGGAGTAAGGCCGAGGAGTTCCTCGAACACCTCCGCAGTCTTGCGCCGTTCGCCACATTCAAGATACAAAAAGACGAATAAACGTGGTATCAGAAGTTGTGTCCACCCTCTCTGTCGGGTGGTTAAATCCAGTCCATGGTCGGGGCCGGAATTCTTCGGAGTGTAGACAGACGCTCGTCCCGGCAGGCAGTGTCAGTTCGCTGTGTGCCGGGCGGCTGGGGCGAGAGATAGGGACGTGCTACAGTTCCGAAACTCTCAGTCAGTTGCTACGCGGAGCTCCTGGTAGCACAGGGGAGTGCCAACTAGTAAATGCGGGGATTTGATGATTTACCCTGTAAGGCCAGAACCTTTACATGGAACAAAGGTTCCGAGGAAGTTCTCGATTCTTATGCACTGACCTTTTCGGAGGTGGAAGTGAGAACAAAATTGTACGCGTAAGGTTCGACGCGTCTAGGCCAGCGGGGTAATACTCGTTGGCGCCCATTAGGGGACGGTGAGTCGCAATTCCTCGGGTTGTGATTCTACGTCAGGTACGGGATGTTGAGGTAGCTACTCTTCTGAACAAGCCTTGAAGAACCTGCGTCGTAGGGGTTTAACCCCAGCGTGTTGTTGCGTGCCGTAAGGCGACAACAAGGACGAAGGCAGTGAACGGTTTTAACCGCCGGTTCACAGACAAGCCCCCTATGGGTGTTTTGGTCACTGCCGATGAGAAGGGGAGAGCTTGTGATGCCCTTTTCTTTTGCCTTTAAAAGTCCCCCCTCTTTTTACGGTATAAGGAAATAGAACCCAACAAAGGAGGGATGCAAATGGAAGACGTACAAAGACGTGAAGACGAACGATTGTTCGACGCCCTGTTGACCAAGGCTGTCATCAAATCCGGAGACATCTGGGAGAAGGATGTTCTCAGCCGGGCAATCGAAGAACCGCCCGACGAACTCATTCCGCTCGAAGAAAGTCACCTCAAGTTCCTCGGCTGGTAATCCTGCCAGCCGTAGAACGGAGGAGGGAGGCCCGCCCCTCTCTCCTTTTTTTTGGTACAAGAACATGACACCCAAACTCACCCAATTTTGCTAAGGAGAGAAGTCATGATACCCGAAAGGAGACGCGTACAACGAGAGAAGAAACACCTGCATGCACGCCAACGTTTTGAGGAGCGCTACGGCGATGAGCTGAGCGTAGAAGACGCAGAACAAATCGTGCATGCAATCCGCACAATACTCGCTACGTCCGTGCGGAGAGTAGTAAACCAAACGCGATACGTCCGGCAGGATAGTTCTCGGCGAACCATCTGGAGCACGTGTGTAAGAGGCACCGAGGCATTCCTGGTCTATGACCACAGACAGCGACGTATCGTCACCTTCCTGCGGCCCACGTGGGTTCGCTGGCAGAAGAGTATCAGAGAGAGGAGGTTGCTCCAATGAAGATAGGCATCATATCCGACATACACTACGAGTTCGGCGAGTGCGAGCTTCACTGGTCGGAGCCGATGGATGTTCTTGTAGTCGCCGGGGACGTAGCTACAAAACCATCAATAGTAGCTCTCAACCTGGCGGTCATACAGAAAATGGTGCAGGTCCCGGTAGTGTTCGTCCTGGGAAATCATGAATACTACGGCGGAACGCTGCCGGGCTCGACTTTTGAGTACGCATCCAAATTGCACAATCTGCCGAACATTCACATGCTCGACCGTAAGGAGTGGGTATACGGTGATGTACGGTTTCTGGGAGCTACTCTCTGGAGTGATTTGTCTAATCCGATGGATGCAATGAACGCCAGAGCCGGCATCTCGGACTACCACACCATCAACAATGCAGAAGGCTACCTGCTTACACCGGAAGACACTACCAACGAATGGCACAAGGCTAATAAGTATCTGACCGAGCAGCTGCACAACCACACGTTTGATGGAAAGACTGTAGTTGTCACGCATCATGCGCCTTCGAGAGTAACCACCCCTGACCAGTTTAGAGGCAACAGACTGCAGCCGGCGTTCTCATCTCGGATGGACGACCTCATCCGTGAAACCGAGCCAGACCTCTGGGTTTACGGCCATGACCATCACACTGCAGAACACAGAATAGGAAATACCCGCCTGGTCTCTTGTCAGGCAGGGTACCCATATGAAAGACGCGAGCCTGTGAAGATACAGGTGGTTGAGATTTAAGAGAGGAGGTGCCTCATGACCACCAAACGCGAGCACAAAGCCGCCAAGCGGCAGAAGAAGAAGAAGCGACGACGCAAAGGTACCGTGCGGTACAGTGTCGTTCTGATTGACGCCGGCCCTAAAGTGCCGTTCATCAAAGGGCTACGGGAAGCGGACCCGCGCTACGACTTGAAAACAGCTGTGGGCGTCATCAACGCCACCAAGCCCCTCGTCCTGAAAATGGGCATGACCGTGCACGAAGTCGTGGCGTACTGCGACACCATCAAGCGGCACGCGCCGTTTTCGCGGTTTCATCTGATGGAAAACACGGAAACGTAAACCCAACAGGAGACAATTATGGATAGAATGGAAGCCCAAAAAGAGTTGGGCATTGAGGATACGTTCACGAAAACGGACCTACGAAAATGTTTCCGCCGGAGAGCATTCGACGCGCACCCGGACAGCGGAGGAAGCGAAGAAGCGTTCACCATTCTCCAGGAAGCATACACAACCCTGAAAAAATTCGTCGTGGCTGACGAGACAGACGAGGAGGCCAGGGCCACGAACGGCATGAAGCTCTCCGAGCTCGGGAAGGGTTACCCCCTCACGGAGTCAGCAAAGACCTGTGAGACCTGTGGCGGATTCGGTTACCGGGACTACCAGGTGGACCAACCCCAGCACGAGCTGGTGACCTGTATGCACTGCGGGGGCGCGGGCCTGCTGCGCTACAAGTGCAAGTGGTGTGAGAGCGGTACGTACCGGCATCCCAAGACGGGGAAACTCATGGGGCCATGCCGAAGCTGCAAGGGTACCGG
>Ga0180429_10004552_pt1 | contig 11068 bp, 5 predicted proteins | sample SS_ome_FD_132428 | JGI IMG/M metagenome (GOLD analysis project Ga0180429, IMG submission 132428) | Hypersaline lake sediment archaeal communities from the Salton Sea, California, USA - SS_1_S_1 metaG | ecosystem: Environmental > Aquatic > Non-marine Saline and Alkaline > Hypersaline > Sediment ... | reverse complement strand
CGACTTCCCAGCCAATCCTTTGGCCATGATCCACCTCCTTATGTACTCCTTGGTGTATCATGGCCATTTTTTGCCTTATGTCACTATCACTTTGTTCACCCCACAATCCGTGACAGTCAGGAATTTGTCATTTGAGCTATCGGGGGGGACAATGTGAATTCGACGGTTCCCAGCCGAGTCGCGACATTTCGGCATTCCTCTTCGCGTCTGCCGACAACACTCACCTCCGGCTCGATGGGGGGCCGCCGAGCGGAATCGAGTTGGCTTCGATATCGGCGGCCAACGTTTCGGCAAGCCTCCGCATGGCTTTGACTTTTTCGGGTTGGTCCTGCGCCAGGTTCGTTCTCTCCGCGGGGTCATTCGTCAGGTGAATGAGCACGGGACGACTGTCGGAGTCGGCGACTTCCTTGACCTCGCTCAAGAAGAGTTTCCACTCGCCGACGCGAATCGCCTCGAGCTTAGCCCAGCCGTTCCAATACAACAGACTCGTGCGAGCATGGGGCGCGTCGCGCTTGCCGATCAGCGTGCTCCAAACGTTCACGCCGTCAATCTTCGGGCTTGTGTTGGATATCCGGTGCAGATCGATGCCGCAAGCGTGCGCGAGCGTCGGCAGCAGATCGATTGCGGCGGTGAGTTCGTCGCTCGCTTGTCCGGCGGGTATGACGCTGGGCCAACGGATGATGCACGGGACGCGCGTGCCGCCTTCGAGCGACGACCACTTCAGACCGCGAAACGGTTTGGCCGACGCCCACCGCCGCTGGCCCGGCTCGGGGCCGTTGTCGGAAAGAAACACAACGATCGTCTTGTGGTCGAGTTCTTCCGTCTCGAGCGTTTCGAGCATCTTGCCGATGCGGCTGTCCAGCTCCTCGACGACGTCTCCGTAGGCATCGTTCGACGATTTGCCCTTCCAGTCAGGATGCGCCTGCGCGGGAAAGTGCGGTGCGGTGAACGGAATATAAAGGAAGAACGGTCTGGCTCGATTCGCCTGAATGAACTTGATCGCTTCGCTTGTGAACTGCTCGGTCAGACGGCGATTGTCGAACGGGTCGGCGATCAATTCCTCACCGCGCCAAAGTTTCTTCGTCTGGTTGTTGCTTTTCCTGATGTAGTAGGCCGAATCGAAGCCCTGGTTCATCGGCGCCATCTCGGCGGCGTCGCCCAAGTGCCACTTGCCGCAGATCCCGGTCGCGTAGCCGGCGCTTTGGAATACTTCGGCCATGGTCAAAGCTTCCGCCGCAAGACCGTTCGACGGGTCGATCTTGTAGCCGATCACGCCACCCGGCCAGCCGACTCGCGTGGGATATGCGCCGGTCAGCAGCGCCATCCGCGACGGTGTGCAGACGGTGCTGCCGGTGTAAAAACTCGTCAGGCGAATTCCCTGGCTCGCCATCTTGTCGAGTTCGGGCGTCCGGATCGTTTCACTGCCATAGCACGACAAGTCCTGATAGCCGAGGTCGTCGGCCATGATCAAGACCACGTTCGGCTGCCGCGCCCACGCCGACACGTGCACCAGAAAAATCAACACCGTTTGCAGAATAAAGAATCTTGGTTTCATAGTACGTTCCGCCAACTATCGGGGAGACCGGACGTGTCGGTCTTGTGGCTTGAAAACGTAAAGCTCTACAGCTCCCAGCCCTGCCGATACTCGGCGCGGACGTAGCGGTTGGCGTCGGGGAGATTGGTGACTTTCATGTTCTTGGCGTCCCAGTCGATCCGCGTGTCGACGCGTTTGGCGACGTTACCCAGGCAGCAGATCTCGTTCAGCGGGCCGGAGTAGGAGAAATCCGCGCCGGCGGGCTTGCCCGTCTTGCACGCCCGAACCCAGTCCTGCTCGTGGGATCCGGTCACGCGGGGGATCGTCTTTTCCGGCAGCTTCAGTTGGCGCATCTTCGCCTCGGGGATGATTCGCGTGCCGGTGCTGCCGTAGACACCGCACACGATTGCTGCCTCGGTCCCCTTGAAGAGCACGCCGCCTTCGGTCAGCAAGTTCTTGCCGACTTCGAGGCCTTCCGGCCGCGGCGGGCGGGTGCCTTCATACCAGGTCAGCTTCAGCGGTGGCATGTCGTCCCGCCGCGGGAAGCGATAAGTGACGATCGCCGAAAGCGGATGGACCTCCGCCGTGTTGCCGCAGCTTGTGGCGTCGATGCTCGTCGGCGCGGTCAGCTTCATGGCCCAGTAGACCATGTCGAGGGTATGCGCGCCGCGGTCGCCCATCATCCCGCTGCCGAAGTCCCACCAGCACCGCCAGGTGGCTGGATGATAGGCCCGGTGGTAGGGCCGCATCGGTGCCGGGCCGATCCAGAGGTCCCAGTTCATTCCGGCCGGCGCCGGCGGGGTCTCCCGGGGACGCTTCGACCATTGGCAACTCCAGCCTGCATGGCCCCAAGGATAATACGTCAGGCCACACCAGGCGTCGACCTCGCGGACCTCGCCGATCAGTCCGGCCCAGATCCATTCGCAGGCCAGCCGGATACCCTCGCCCGAATGGCCCTGAATGCCCATCTGCGTAGCGACCTTCGCCTCCTTGGCGGCCTTGGCCAACATGCGGGCTTCGTAGACGTCGCGCGTCAGCGGCTTCTGGCAATAGACGTGCTTGCCGGCCCGTATTGCGGCCATCGAGATCACGGCATGGGTGTGGTCGGGAGTGCCGACCACCACGCCGTCGATATCCGTCTGCTTGTCGAGCATCTCGCGATAGTCGATATAGAACTTGGCTTTCGGATAGCGCCGGACGGCGCGGGCGGCGTAGTTCGGGTCGACGTCGCACAGCGCCATGATGTTTTCCGATTCGAGGTTTCGCAAATTGGCCCCGCCCATGCCCCCGACGCCGATGCCGGCGACGTTCATCTTTTCGCTGGGGGGTATTTGCCGCGGACCACCCAGCACATGGCGTGGAACAACGGTCGCCGCAGCGACCGCCCCGGTCGCGAGGGCGGTCTGTTTGACAAAATCGCGTCGCGTGAAACGTCTGGCCATAGTTCTTCCCTCACTGGAAAAAGGCAATCTGCGGAACACATTGTCAATGATTCGAACGGCCCAGGCAACCCTCATGACGACAAACCGCGTCATCAGGTCGAACCCGACCGGAGAGATTGTCTTCGAGGACCGCCGCCAATGTGACTGGCAATCGGCCCATGGGCCGGCTTTCCTATCTGCTTTCTACGGCTGATCTCTGACGACGAAGCGCACCTGATCCAAAGCCCGGTCCCAGGCCTCGGCAGCCAGTTTCATGCCTTCGCCGCGCCAGTGGACTCCGTCGCCGCCCAGGTAAGTCCGTCGATTCTCCGCCCCGGCCGCTTGGAAGGACTCGAAGATGTAGCCGCACGGGATATTCAGCTTCCGGCACAGTTCGACCACGTGCCGGTTGAAGTTGGCCTCCGGGGCCGACGCGGGAGTCCACCCCCGAGGCGGGATCGTGCCCAGCAACGCCACCGTGCCGCGCTGCTGACACGCGAGGACGATCGCCGCCAAGTCGTCCATGGCCGCCGGGATGTGCTGCGGCGATTTGTTGTTGTTCGTTCCGTAGAGTATGAACATGAACTCCGGGTTCTGCTTTTGGAGAATCTCGTGGACCTTGTTGCGTCCAAAGCTCGTCCTCATCGACGGGTAGCCGAACGCATCGACCGGAAGCGTGCCGAACGCCGACTCCGCGCACTGCGGGTACGAAGTCGCCCCCGTGAGCGAGTCGCCAAACAGCGTGGCGTGGTTCTTGTGGACTTTGCCGGCGCCCCGGGCATGGACTTTGCGCACGTGAGCCGCGTAAACGAGCCGGTCGTCGACCTCACGGGGAGACTTCGGCCGGCGTGCTTCGGACGTCGAACGGATATCGACCGGATCGGACCACGGGCCGAAGTTCTCCTCGAAGTCGACGGCGAAGACGCGATACCTGTATGCCGCCTTGCCGGCCGTAACGTCCAGGTAGGTAGTTGTACGGCTCTCGGCGATTTTTGCGAAGGCCCCGGTTCCCTCGGCGCGGGCGATGACGTAGAGCTGCGCCGCCACGTTATCGGCCGCCTGCCGCCACGAAAGCCGCACGCCGCCGCGAGTTGCCTCGGCCCTGAGGGCCGCCACCTTCTCGGGCGCCTGGCCGTCGGCGCCGCGGTAGACCACGAAGTTGTCGATCGAGAACTGTGCGCCGGAGGGCGGATTGGTGGGGCCGTAGCAGGTGATGCTGTTGTATATCGTCCGTGCGCCCACGTACCCTTGCGTTCGAGAGTTGTAGCGGAAGCGGTCCAGGTAGTAGAGGGCCGGCGTCCACTGCCCGGCGTCCAGGTAGCGGTATCCGTACGAGGTGGTGTTGTCGCGCGACACCAGGTCGTAGACGTTCACTCCGACCGAGGGCAGCTTCTGGCCCTTCATCAGCATGGCGACCTTCAGTTCGCGCGATCCGGCTATGCCGATCGGCAGTCCGGCGCCCGACCAGTTCTTCGTGCAGGTGGCCTGAAGCGCCTGGCCGTCGACGGCGTCGCCGGTTGTGCGCAGGTCGGCATTGTTGGCCGATGTCCAGCCTTCGGGGCCCTCGTCGAAGGTCATCTTGTGGTAGACCCTCACGCCGCCAACCTCGCGGCCTTGGTTCATCACGGCCGGCCGGGGCGCGGGCGTCGATCGGATGCGCGTTACGCCGCCGGCACGCTGCGGCACGTTCACGCCGCTGAGCAAGCCGAACTCCGACGCGGCATGGTAGTCGACGTCGCTCATGATCGACCAGGAATACTGCAACCCCGGCCGGCCGCCGCGCGCCTTGCGCGAGCGGTGGATGTTCAGCGTCCAGAGCTGGTCGTCGCCCACATAGGCGCCAAGCTCGCTCATCGGCACACTCAGCGTGGCGGTCCAGGACTTGCCTTGCTCGACGGTGGCCGCGGCTTTTGCCGAGCTGTTCCAGCCGGCCTGCTTTTCGCGGGCGTCGTAGAGCGTGCCGCGCGAGTTAATCGCAAATTGGCAGTACGCCTGCTGAGGATCGGGGCGCAGGAATACCTCGACCGAGTCGTCGCTCCAGACCGGGTCGTCGCGATTGCTGGCCTGTGCGACCAGGCCGGCCGTGTCGGGTTCCTCACAGTAGACGCCGACGTGAACGTGCGTGGCGTCGATGAGCACCTTTGCCCATGTCTTGTACTTCTGCGGGTCGGCCGAAGTACAGGCCCCCAATGGCCACGGTGGGCACTTCTCCCACAGCGGGCTGTTCAGGGTGCCGTCGCACGCCGGGCCCTTCTCGACGCATACCGCCGTGGCCTCGCCCCGGGCGGGGCCGTCGTCGGCAGCCGCCACGACCGAGAGTGGCATGACGGTCAGAAGTGCGACCAAAAGGTGGGTTGAGGCCGTAACGTATGGGCGTGTCATCATCGCGTGCTCCCTGTGTTTCTGGTCCACGGTCCACTATCACTCACCGCCAGATCGCAAGACGGTTGCCCGCCTTGGTGACTTTTAGTCCTTCAATCGTAACCAGCCCGTGCCGGTCGGCAGTTACGGTTCCCGATTGCAGCGGCCGGTTGCTCCCCGGCGGCGTGTTGATCCAGTTGAGCCTGGTGCCGCCGGGTGTGCGAAACGACCGGCAATGTCGGGGCGTAACGTCGACCGTGCAGGCGTCGACCGGACAGTTGTCGGTTACCTGAAGGGTCATTTCCCAACGGCCCGGCTTGTCGACCGAGTCTTCTCCCCAGAGCAGATACCCGTTGATTTGTCCGTAGTAATCGCCGTCGGCCGGATCACCGTTGCCGGGGTTGTTGTCGAGCGAGCAATTGCTGAAGGCTGGAATGGTTCTGTCCCATGCCCTGCCTTCGAGCATCTCGCCAAACTGGCGGCTGAATCGCTGTCCGCTCCAGGCCGCCACGAAAGGCTGGCGCGCCTCGAGCAACGCCGCCCAACCCCGCGGGTCATCCTGCCAGCCAAACTCGGAGGTGTGGCCGCGATCCTTGCCCGTTCCCGAGATGCACACCAGGAAAGGGACGTCGCGACCGGGATACTTCAGCACGTAACCGCCCACGCTGTACATCTCCCAGGCGTCCTCGCCATCGACCGTTTTGATTCCTCGCGGCCCCAGGTGTGCCGGGCTGCCCGGTGCCCAGCGGTAGTCGTAGGTGGCCGTGTAGCTGCCGAACGACATCTTGCGGAAGATCTCCGGGTGGCGCAATCCGAAGTACAACAGGCTGCCCTCGATCCGCGCGCGGTCGATCTCGTACTTGTCCGTGATCCAGTTGATCAACAACTCCATGTACCGCTCGCAGAAGTAATCGACCTTGCACTCGCTCTTCGCCCGAAGCGTGTCGCGGCCCTCGTTGTAGAACAGCGCCGGCAGCCAGGCGAGTTGCCTTTCCATGGTGAACGTGACCCGGTCGGGCCGGGGTACGCGGATCGACTCGCGGACGTTGAACGCACCCGAGATCGAACTGATGCTCAGTGGTGCCGGTCGCGGGAGATTCTCCGAAACGGCCGTCGCCAGGCGGAACGAGCGGCTGGGCAGGTTCGTATAGGGCGGCGCTGCCCAGTATCGATACCAATACTCGGTCGGGTCGGTTTTGTAGCGATCTTCCTGCACCCACTGCAATATCGGCAGCGGCTTTCCCGGCCGCTCGTCGACCGGCGTGGCCAGGCTGTTTGCGGTCGCGATCTGCGACAGGTTTTCGGTGCCGGCCAGCACGGAAGTGACCGCGTAGTATGCCTTGCCGGACCGCGTGGGAGTGTGTACGTACAGCACCTCGCCCGGCCGCAGCGCCTGGCCTTTGTCGAAGCAATAGGTCGGGATCACCGACTCGGGCTCCTCGCGCTGATTGAGATACTCGCCCTTGAAATGGATCTTGTAGACTTCGGCGTCGTAGCCGGAGAGCGGCTCGACCGTGGCGAGCAACTCGGCTCGATGGATGTTGGCGGCCGCGATCTTTTCGGTGCTGCGATACACCCTGTATTCGACCGGCTCGATCTTGCCGGCACGCTGAAGTGCCTTGATTCCCTGAAAGCCGCTCGGCTTGTCGCGCAGCGCGAGTCCTTGCAGCCGGCGTAGCGTCCGTAGCGTGATGCCGGGATGGTTGGGCATGCCGTACTCGCCGTCGCCGGGGCCCTTGGCCAATACGTCGCCCTTCTCCGAGAACCGGCGTACCCAGATGACCTCGCTGCCCTCTGGCCGGTAGGCCGGATGTTCGCCCCAGATGAGAAACGTCTGCCCTCCATGGTGAACCGCCCGCAGACCGTAGACCTGCGGCGGCAGCGTCTTGGCCGTGCCCTCGTAGCAGATATCCAGGCACGACTGCCCGGCACGAAAACCGTCAAAAGGCGCCACGGCGAAGGTCAGTTCCGTGTGTCCGCCGCCGGCCGACCGCCGCACCGCATCGCCGGCCACGAAACGCCGGTACCAGGGTGGTTCGAGCGAAAGCCGCTTGCCGTCGTGGCGCACCTCCCGCCGCTGGACACGCGTGGCAACAAACACCTCGATCGGTTCCTGCGGTTGCTCACCGTTGCCGACAAGGTGGAGCCGGGCGTCGTGGATCGTCGCCTGCCCGGGCAGGGCCGAGAGATCGAATCGCAGGCAGACAAAACCGTTGGCTTCCGTCACGGCCAGCGTGCCGGCGTGGGCGGCCTTGGGCTGTTCGGCACACCACCGCTCGCAGACCGTTGCCGACAGAGCAACCGGTCCCGACACCAGCAGCGACGCCGTCACCAGGGCCATGTACAAGCGGCATGTTGATTTCATTTCGGCGCTCCTTTACTTGCCGTCCGGCTCGACTGCCAGCCGGTAGGTACCCTGCTTCAAGCCGGCCACGCGTATCGTGAGCAGGCCGTCGCGGTCGGGGCTGACTGTTCCCGCCAGTGGTTGTGGTCCGTCGCGTGCCGTCCGAGGCGTGTCTCCCAACGGCTCGATCGACCACGCGTAATCCCGCCCGGAGTGTATCCGAAACTGCTGCAAGCGGCGTAGCGTGATGGTCCCGTCCAGCGTGCCGCGGGCTTGCTCGATGGTCACGGCGTACCGCTCGGGCTGGTCGATCATGTCGGCCGATTGCCACGTCAACGAACCGTTACGAATCGCGTCGCCGGTCTTGCCGGTGGCGGCGACCGCCAGCAGCGAGCGATCGCGCCGCACATCGAGCCGAACGGCGGCGTTGGTGGCCTTGGCCGAGACGGGTATGAAGCGGTTGCCGCCCCAGGCCGTGTGCGTGAGCACGGCACGTCGCGCGGCGACCAGGGCCTCGACCAGCGCGTCGGCCGTCTCTTGCTGCTGCCCGTAGGTCATGCTAACCAGCGGTAGCTCGGCATCGGGCGGCGCGGCCTTGACCGTGCGGACCAGATCCAGTTCGTCCCACACGCTGATACCCGATTCGGTCTTCAATCCCCACGCGGCCCGGCCCCAAAGCTTCTCGATATGCTCCGTCGGTGCATACCGCGCATCGCCATGGCCTGCGACAACCATGTTGAACACGTCGGGGTACCGCAACCCCAGGTGCAGGGCCCCGCCGCCGCTGGCCCCACCGTTACACCCGGTGACGAGGATCCGACGGCGGTCGACCGGCCACTTCCCGGCCGCCCAATCGATGAACCGCAAAAGGCGTTTTTCGGTGTAGTTGCGAATCGGGCCGCCGCGCCAGGGCCGCAGCGTACCGTGGGCCTCGTGGTATCCGAACCACCAGGTCGCAAGTGGGAAGTCGTGTGGGCAGAGCACGATACTGCCCGGCTCGATGCGATAGTGGGTGCGCCAATAGGCGTAGCCGTCGCGATGGAGGTTCAGTTCCATCGGCACGCTTTTGCCAAGCCGGTCCGGCACGCCGACCGACCAGTTGTGGTAGTCGTACGGCCTGTTGGAATAGGGTGGCCCAACCCAACAGACGTAATGGAGTCGTTGCTGGTGGTAGTTGAAAAACGGCATCTTGGGCAATTCGCCTTGAAGCACCGGTTCCGGTTCGGCAACGGACTCCACCACGGGACGCTGAAGGCTATTGCCCGGGCCGAAATCGACGGTGTTTTCCACGCCGTCGACCCGCGTGACGACGGCGTAGTGGGCGTTCTCGTTCCTCCCGGCGGTATGAACGTACAGACCGGTACCGCGTGGCAGCCGCCGCCTGCCCTCGGCAATCACAAAGCGGTCGATCGGGCAATCGCGGCCGAAGTCGCCGTCGACCGTGGCGCCGCCGAAGGGGTTCCATTGATGCCACTGGAGGGCCCCGGCGGTGGCGATGAACTCGTCGATCCCTCGGGCGATGTTGCGTCCGTGGAAGTTCCAGCACGACAGCGGTTCGACTTCCGCAAGAAGTTGTGCCTGATGGACGTTCGCCGCGGTGATGCGTTTCGGGCTGCGATAGATGCAGTAACGCGTCTCGCGCCGGCGCCGAAGGTCACGGAGGATCGCGCCGGCAGTCCCCCAGGAGATCTCATCCCGGCCTACCGGATCATCGATCTCCTTGAATGTGATGAACGTCTGACCTGCACGGTGAAGGACTTCGAGTCCGCCGGCCTGGGGCGGCACGTCCGAGGCCTCTCCTTCGAACATCACGTCGAGGCAGGTCCTTTCGATCCGCCAGCCGGGAAAGGTCTTCACGTAGAGCCCACCACGAGACGACTCGCCGGCGACCCAAGCCCCCACCAACTCGGTCACGTCGAACGATCGGTACCACGGCGCGACCAGAGCCAGCGGTTTGCCGATTGCTCTCGGGCTGGTGCCCTTTTTGTACGTCGTGGCGAGCGGGTAGATCTCGATCGCCCCTGGTGGCTGTGAGTCGGCGGGATCCGGTTCGCGACGCTCGCAGCGCAACCGAGCCCGAACCACCCGAGTTCCCTTCGGAAGCGTCGAGAGATCGAAAGCCAACACGGCTTCGCCTTGGGGGAGTTGTTCGACGTCGATTCCGTGCCGGCCGGCCGGAGTCGCTTCCCGTTGAGCCCAGGGCGAGGTGGGTGTCAGCAACAGGTGCCCGAACCTCTCGGGGACGTCGTAATCGCTTCGGAGGGTGGGCGAAAAGGCCTGGCTCTCGCTTTTCCCGCCCGCGCGGCGGTTGCGATAGATGTTGGCTCGCCATCGCGCAGGCACTTGCTCGCCGATTCGCAGAGAGGTCATCGGCACGGCGACTTCCAGCGACCAACCGCCCTTGCCGAGCGCGACGGCGGCCTTGGCGCCGGAGTCCCAGGCCGCCGGATTGCCGTGGTTGTGCCGATCGAAGATCACGCCGCTGGCACTTACGATCATTTGAAAGTAGCCGTCAGCCGGGTCGGGTGAAAGGAAGAGTTCGACCGAGTCGTCCTGATACGCGGGCCCGTCATCTTCGGTGACGGTACGTTTGAGCCCCGCGACGTTCGGTTCTTCGAGTTGCACGCCGACGTAGAAGCGACCGTTGTGCCGCAGCAGTCGAACTTCCGTGCGAGGTGATGTCTCGCCGCGACTTTCGAGCTTGCCCAGCACGAAAGGCCGGGTTGCCGACCAGGCCGCTTCGTCAAGCCGGCCGTCGATCCGCGGCGGGGCCTTGGCCGGGGCGACCCACGCCTCGGGTAACGTCGCGGCCGAAACCGCGGCTGACAACCCCGTACGCAGTTGCCTTGTAGCGACCGACGCCCGGACCGTGCCGGCCATCAGACCAACCCCCAGCAAGATCGCAAACCACACGCTACAACGACGCTTCTGGGTTTTCATCGGCTTCTCCCTTCCCACAAGACAGCGAAAACACCGACGAGTACAGGGAGAGTGCGGAAAGGTGACAGCCACCAGATTTGGGAAATACAGGAAGGAATTATGCCGGAATTCCCCCCAACCACCCAGACTTGGTGGCCGTCACCTTTTCTTTCCCTCCGACGGGCTCTCCAGCACCTCATGTATCACTTCGGCATACTTCATCAGGACCAGGTAGTTCCATAATCCGAATCCGTTGTTCTTCAACCCTTCTGGCGAGTAGTCACCAATGTACTTCTTGCAGTTTGACGGATGTACGCCGTCGCGGGAAATCAACGTGGGCACGTCATACCCCTGGTATCGGTTGAACTTCTCCAGAGCCCCGTCCCAATCATCACCGCGTCGACGGAGGATCTCGCCGTGATAGTCGACCAGGGGGACTTTCAACTCGCGAGCGATCTTGCGCGCCGCATCGGCGAAGACGGCCGCTTT
>Ga0180429_10004550_pt1 | contig 11073 bp, 10 predicted proteins | sample SS_ome_FD_132428 | JGI IMG/M metagenome (GOLD analysis project Ga0180429, IMG submission 132428) | Hypersaline lake sediment archaeal communities from the Salton Sea, California, USA - SS_1_S_1 metaG | ecosystem: Environmental > Aquatic > Non-marine Saline and Alkaline > Hypersaline > Sediment ... | reverse complement strand
GATCGAGTTCCGAAGCTGCCGCTTCGTCGAGCGTGTCGGCCACATACCTCTCGAAGAGCTCCTTGCGTGTCATGAATCCGGCCGGAAGCAATCAGGCCCGCTCTCGACGCTGTCCGCGAGAGTCCGTCAAAGACCCGCCTGATTGTTAATCGCCGTCATTCTGCGCCTCATGTCCCGCGGGCACAACCCAATTCGCGCTGGAGCCGGCGGAGTTTTTGGACCGGCGCGGGTGGATTGCCGCTTGCGTGGGCTGCCTGCCGCCGCCACCCTTTCCCCGCCGCTCCGGCAGTTCCGGAATCGCCCGATGAGTTTTCCGCCGCGCCTCAACGGCATTTTTGCATCGCGCACCGCCGCGGGGGCTCTTTTCCTGTTGGCGACGGCGCTATTCCTGATCCGCCTTGCGGCGCCCTCGGATCTTCGGGACAACGACCAGGAGCGTCCCGCGGCCTACGCCATGGACATCCTCCGGAACGGCCGCTGGGTGGTGCAGTCGGACCACAACGGTGAGGTGATGTCGAAGCCTCCGCTCTCGACCTGGCTGACGGCCGTGCCTGCCCTGCCCTTCGGGCGGCTGAATCTGTTTCTGCTGTATCTGCCCTCTTTTCTAGCGGTGGTTGCGACGGTCCTTCTCATGCACCGGGCCGGGGAGCGCCGGCTCGGCCCCGAGGCGGGTTTTCTGGCGGCGGTGCTGTTCCTTTGCTCGATGGTGGCGCTCAAGGAGGTGGCGCTTTCCCGGGCCGATCCGGTCTTCTCGGTTCTTGTCTTTGGATCCGCCCTCGTGGCGTTTCGGGCATGGAATGGTGAGTGTTCGTGGACCCCGTTCTGGTTGCTCGCGGCTGCCGGCACTCTCACCAAGGGGCCTTTGGGCGTTCCCCTCGCCTTGGGCGGGTTGCTGGCATTCCTCGGCGAACGCCCGCGGCGCAACCCACTTCGCGGCAACCACCTTCCGGGCCTTCTCATCTTCCTTGTCCTCACGCTTGGCTGGTTCGGGCTCGCATGCCTTGCCGAGGGTCACCGCGTCGCGGAAAAGATGATTTTCCGCGAACTCGTGGGCCATGCCGTCAAGGATTCGCCGGATGGTTTTGAATTCGCACAGCTCGCAAAGCCCACCCTTTATTTTTTCAGCCGCTTTGCGCCATGGAGTCTGCTTGCGGCGGCCGGGATCGTCTTTGCTCTTCGTCGCGCCCGGTCCGGGAGCGATCCGACGGAGATGCGGTTCCGGAGGTTTCTTGCGGCGCAGGTGCTTTTTGGTCTCGGGTTGTTTTCGTTGTCTCCGCACCAGCGCCCTGATCATCTGATGCCGCTCGTTCCCTCCGCGGCGCTGCTTGCCGGTCACACTGCGGCTTGTTTCGTTGGGGGATGGCCCCCCGCCCGCCTTCGCGCCGCCCTTGCGGCCCTTGTCCTCTTCTTCCTTGCCAGCGTGGCCATCTGGGGATTTTTCATCCGTGCCAAGGCCGCGCCGGTCCGGGAGACGGCGGCCCTGCGCGACATCGCCACCGGGATCCGGCAGGACTACGGCCCGCGATTCGCGCCGGAGTTCGTCGAGGCGCCCTACGCGTTCCAGTTCTTTCTCGGCACCATGAAGACCGAACTCCGGCCGGACATCGCGGCCGGACTCCTCGCCTCCAAACAGAAGAGCGGCGACCCGTTCTTCATCATTACCGAAGATCCGGAAGCGATCGGGAAACACCTCCCTTCCGGCGGCTCGCTCCACCGGCTCCGGCAGTGGCGCCTGCCCGGCGGAAGCCTCTGGCTCGTCTCCAACCATGAAGCCCTCCCCCGGAGTCCTTGAAAACCATGGGGGCCTGTTGCACCGCGCCCGTCCGGGGGTTGAAGAGCGTTGAAGGCTTGCGCAAGCCATCCCGGTCTTCCGGCTGTCCCGGCGCTTGCCACCTGCCGTCTTTTGCTTGAGTCTGCCGGGCGCGTGATGTCATCCCGGCTTGGTGTTCTCCTGCTCGTTTCCGGGCCGTCCGGCGCCGGCAAGAGCACCCTTTGCCGGGCCCTTGCGGAGGAGGGGGAGGTGCGCTTTTCGATTTCCTGCACGACCAGAGCTGCCCGCCCCGGCGAATCCCACGGGCGGGAATACTTCTTCCTCTCCCCCGAAGAATTCCGCCGTGAAGCTGCCGCCGGGAACTTCCTCGAACACGCCGAGGTCCATGGGCATCACTACGGGACTCTCAAATCCCAAGTGCTCGCGTTTCTCGAGAACGGCGAAGATGTCGTGATGGACATCGATGTGCAGGGCGCGGCCCAGATCCGCTCCTGCGACCACCCCGTGATCCGCAAGTGCCTTGTGGACCTCTTCGTGATGCCCGCCAGCGAAGATGATCTCCGCCGGCGCCTCGCGGGCCGCGGCACGGACAGCGAGGAAGTCATCGCCCTCCGCCTGCGCAACGCCCTTGCCGAGATGCGTCATTGGAAGTCCTACTCTTACTGTCTCACCTCCAGCGCCCGCGAACGCGACCTTCTTCACTTTCGCTCTCTCCTGCTTGCGGAGCGCCTTCGAACGTCCCGCCTCAAGTCATAGCCCTTTCGGGGCTTTCGGGGCTTGTGGTGATTGTTGGTTGCCGACGGGCGGTTTTTGATTTTTGAAGTGGCGGAGCATGAACGAACACACGAACGCGTCGGGACCGGGGTTTCCCGGGGCCTGTCCCTTTCCGATCGAGAACTACCCGACGGTGCAGATGGCGCACGGCGGCGGGGGCCGGTTGATGGGGCAGTTGATCGAGCGGATGTTTCTGGCGGCCTTCGGGGCGCCGGCGCCGGGCGACCAACATGACGCGGCGGTGCTGGGCGGGGCCGGATCGCGGCTGGCCTTCACCACGGATTCCTATGTGGTGCGGCCGATGTTCTTCCCCGGAGGCGATCTGGGATCGCTGGCGGTGCATGGGACGGTGAACGACCTCGCGATGGCGGGCGCCCGGCCGGCGGGCCTCAGTGCCGCCTTCATCCTCGAAGAGGGCCTCCCGATGGAAACGCTCTGGCAGATCGTCGCCTCGATGGCCGCGGCGGCCGAAGCAGCCGGCGTGCCGGTCGTGACCGGTGACACGAAGGTGGTCGATCGCGGCAAGGGTGACGGCGTCTTCATCAACACCGCCGGAGTGGGATGGATCGCGCACGAGCGACAAATCGCGCCGGGACAGGTGCAACCGGGGGACGCCGTGATCGTCAGCGGCGACCTCGGCCGGCACGGGATGGCGGTCATGGCGCAGCGTGAGGGGCTCGAATTCGAAAGCGAGATCACGAGCGACTCGGCGAGCGTCGTGGAGCCCGCGCTGGCATTGATCGAGGCGGGTCTCGAGGTCCATTGCATGCGGGATCTGACCCGGGGGGGGCTCACGGCCGCCCTGAATGAGATCGCGGCAGCGGCAAGGGCCGGGATCGAGATCTCGGAGGCGTCCATCCCGGTGCGGGACGATGTGAGGGCGGCCTGCGAGTTCCTCGGGCTGGAGCCGATGCAGGTGGCGTGCGAGGGGCGGTTTGCGGTGTTCGTGCCGGGCGCGGAAGCGGACCGGGCGGTGGAAGTGATGCGCGGTTTCCCGGTGAGCGCGGAGGCGGGGATGATCGGCGAGGTGACCGGCAAGGGTGACGGACGGGTGATCCTTGCCAGCCGCATCGGGGCGAAGCGCATCGTGGACCTCCCGGCGGGCGAGCAGCTCCCGCGGATTTGTTAATCCCGGGGCTCGATCGAGAGCCCGTCGGCGCGTTTCTCGCGCCCGGCCTGTTTGCGTTTCCGGTCGAAGGCGAGCAGGTCGCGGCCGATGGCGCGGCTGAGATCGGACAAGGCGCGGCTCATGGCATCGGCGATGGCGGGGGGGGCGGGGTTGGCGACCCTCGTCGTGACGGAGCGCGAAACGGTGTGCGGGTGCAGTCCGGCCTCCCTCGGGGCGCTCAGGGTATAGCTGGCATCGAGACGGACGAGCCCGTCGACGGCCGGCTCGAAGCGCCGGAGCACGAGGGTCACCTTGAAGTCGTGTTCCGGAGGGTCGACGGCCGGGTAGGGAGCGATGCCGGGGCTCCCAAGGAGATGGGCAAGGTTGGCGGCCACCACGCGGGCCACGCCCCGGTCGAGATTCTCGGCCCAGACATGGAATTCGTTCAGTTCGAGGTTGTGCTGCGGTCCGGCCACGGCGATCTCCTCGCGGTTGAGGTATTCGGGAATGGTGACCGGTCCCACGAGGACCACGAGTCCGGCCCGGCCGGCCAGACGGGTGGTGTCCAGATTCCTGAGAACGTAATACTCGGTGGGATCGTCGACCGGCGTGACGAGCGTGCAGCCCGCCCCGGCCGCCGCCACCAGCGTGAGGATCCACAAGGAGCGTGGGAGGGAGGTGCGCTGCGTCTGATTGGACGGCTTCATGATGCGATAGCGGGAGTGGGACGAAGGGTGCGGGAGGCGAGGTGAATCGAGGCCCGTGCTTCACGGTTTCTTTTTTCCGGTCAGGAGGGCGTTGGGGTTGCGGCGGAGGAACTCGGCCAATTCCTTGATCGAGGCGGCGGCGTCTTCGAGGTCGGCGAGGGTGCGTTTGAGCTGGATGGCGGTGGGGGCGTCGGGTTCGGTGAAGCGGGCGATGTTGGCGGCGGCGGCATCGAGGGAATGGAGGGCCTTGTTGGCGCTTTGAAGGGCATCCTGCAAGCCCCTTGCGTCGATGGCGGCGACGAGGTTCTTCAGTTCGACGAGGGTTTCGTTGAGGTTGCCCACGACTTTGCCGAGGCGGTCGTCGGCGATGGCCTTGTTGACGTTTTCGGCGAGGGCGTCGATTTTCCGGATTGCCCCGTTGGCGGATTCGAGGGTGGCGGAAGCGCCCTTGCTCATTGATTCGAGGTCGAGTTCGGTGATTTTGGCGTCGAGGTTGACGAGGAGGTCCGTGATGCGGTCGAGGATGTCTCCGAGGTCGGCGCGGCCGAGTTCTTCGACGCTGGCGGCGATGACGTCGAGCACCTGCTGGATTTGGCTCTTGACGGTCGGTATTTGGGGCAGGTCCTGAACGGTCGGGCCAGGGAAGATGTATCCGCCCTGCTCGTCGGGAAGATAGTCGAGATCGACGTAGAGCTGTCCGGTGAGGGCGCTCTGGTTCATCAGGCGGGCCCGGAGGCCGCTTTCGATGGCTTCCGCGATCGACTCGCGGGAGAGGATGGGTTCATCCCGGTCGTAGTCGGCGGAGAGGGCTGCGATGCGATCCGCGGAGAGTTCGATCACCACCGGGATGACTTTTTGGTCGGTTACGGGGTCGAACTGGACGTACATGCGGTCCACACTACCGATCTTGACGCCGCCGAGGCGGACTTCGGAGCCTTCCTGGAGGCCGTTGGCGCTGGTCTGGAAGTAGACGACGAACTTGCGTTGTGTTTCGAGAAAGCGGCCGGTTCCCAGCAGGACCAATCCGACGATAACGAGCACGAGGGCGCCGGACACGAACATGCCGACGGCGGTGGGACTGACTTTCTTGCTCATGAGGAGACGGAGTGCGGGTCGGGGTTGGCGTGATCGGAGGAGCCGCGGTTCAGGAACAGCCGGATCCGGTCGTTCTGGCAATGATCGCGAAGGTGCTTTGGGTTGCCCACCGCCCCCTGGGTTCTTGTTTCGACATCGAGAAACACCGAATTGTTGGCCACCGCGAAGATGCTGGCAAGCTCGTGGGTGACGATGACGACCGTCGAGCCGAGGCTGTCGCGCAGGTGCAGGATGAGGTCATCGAGCCGCCGGGCGCTCAGCGGGTCCAGTCCGGCGGATGGTTCGTCGAGGAACAGAACCTCGGGGTCGAGCGCCATGGCTCGCGCGATGCCGGCTCGTTTCCGCATCCCGCCGCTGATCTCGGAGGGGTGGAAATCCTCGAAACCGCCGAGACCGACCAGCGACAACTTGTAGGTGGCGATCTCCCGGACCCGGGCGCGGTCGAGCCGCGTGTATTGCTCGATGGGAAGGGAGACATTCTCGGCGAGGGTGAGCGAACTCCACAGGGCGCCGGATTGGTACATCACGCCGAACCGGCGAAGCATCTCTTCGCGGAGCCCGGAATCGGCGCGGGTGAAGGAACGCCCGTCGTAGAAGATTTCCCCCGCGGCCGGTTCCTTGAGACCGATGAGATGCCGCATGAGGGTGCTCTTGCCGCAGCCTGAACCGCCCATGATCACGAAGACGTCCCGGCGGTTGACGGTGAATTCCAGATCGCGCATCAGGACGAAGGATCCGTAGGCCATGGTCAGGTTCCGGACTTCGATGTGGGGTTCTGGGTGCGGGTCGCTCATGGGGCGATCAGATGCCGAGGAGGGTCGTGATGATGGCGAAGACGGAATCGGCGACGATGATGGCGGTGATCGAGACCACCACGGCGGAAGTGGCGGCGGTTCCGACGGCGGAGGCGCTGGAGCCGCTCTGCATGCCGCGGAGGCAGCCGGCGCCGGCGATGAGGATTCCGAAAAGGACGCTCTTGCCGATGCCGAGGGCGAGCGACTGGAAGTCGAGCGCTTCGAGGGTCTGGGAGAGATACTGTTTGGTGGAGATATTGAATCCAAGGCACACGAGCATTCCGCCCGTCATACCGACGACGTTCGCGTAGACGGTGAGCAGGGGCATCATGACGACAAGGGCCAGCATGCGTGGAAGGACGAGGAAATCGATCGGCGGGAACCCGAACGTTTTGAGGGCGTCGATTTCCTCGTTGACCTTCATGCTGCCGATCTGGGCGGCGAAGGCGGCGCCGGTGCGGCCGCTCATGATGATGCCGGTCATGAGGGCGCCCATCTCGCGGGCCATTGCGATGGCCACGAGGTTGGCGACGTAGATGGTGGCGCCGAAATCAGCCATTTGATAGGCCCCGACGAAGGCGAAGATCATCCCGACCAGGACCGAGATGAGGGTCACGATGGGCAGGGCTTCGGCGCCGCACTCCTGCATGATCACCCAGAGGTCACGCCGGCGGAAGCGGGCCCGGCCCCTCAAGAGGCGGCCAAACGAGAAGAGGCATTCGCCGAGAAACTGGAAGAGGTCGTGAAACTCGTCGATGAGGTCGAGGCTGGCTTGCCCGACGCTGTAGAAGAAATCCCGCTCGCGGCTCATGGTGTGGGTGTCGCGCTTTTCCGGGACGGCCAGCGCCATGGCGAGAAGCTCCCGGACGTCTTCCGGAAGCGCGTCCCGGTCGAAGGAGATGTCGTGTTCCGCGCAGTAACGGTGGAGGTGGAGGAGGAGGCTGACGAGGCTGGAGTCGAACTGGTCGAGGCCGGTGGTCTCGAAAGTGATCCGGGCCGGACGGCTTCCGTTGGCGAGCTGGGGTGCGACATCCTCGAATCCGGGCGGGTCGTGCCGAAGGCTCCAGCATCCCCGGAGGATGAGCGCGAGGGTCTCATCGTCTCGCCACGAGCTTGCAAGAAGAGGTGATGGAGACGACGGCATGAGGCGTGTCGCGTGGGGACGGCTTAGATTCCGGCGTGTTCGCGGCGGAAGGAACTGGGGGTGGTCCCGGCGACATTGCGAAAGGCCCGGATGAAGTTGTTGGGGACGGAATAGCCGAGGAGGCTGGAAATGTCCTTGATGGCAAGGGCGGGGTTGCGGAGGAGGCTCTGGGCCGCCTGGTAACGGACCCGTTCCACGAGTTCGCGGTAGGTGACCCCCTCTTCCGCAAGTCGCCGGAAGAGGGTGGCGCGGCTCATTCCCGACATTTCGGCGGCCTCGTTGACGCTCGGAGGACCGTAATGCGGCAGGAGGGTGGCGATCACCACGCGCAACGAGTCCGAAAGGCGGCCCGAACGCGGCAGGGGAATCAGGTCGTCAAAGGGGGTCGACCAGCAGTTTTCATCCTCGTGCAGGGGACGGCTCAAAAGGGAGGCGGAAATCAGGAGGCCTGCTTCCGAGGCGTTGTATCGGAAACTGGTGCGCTTGAAGCAGGGGAGGGCTTCGATGGCCCGGACCCGGCCGGTCTGGAGGCTTGCCACCGAAGGGTTCCATTCCGGACCGGCCGCGAGACGCACAATCTCGATGAGGAACTTCAACATGGCATGATCGGCGGGACGGCAGGTTCTCCTGTAGGACTCGATTCCGATCCAGGCGGAGTCACCTTGGCGTTGAATCCGCAGGGAGTTGCCCTGTGCGACATCGCGGAGGGCGCGGCGGGCAAATCGGAGGGCGTCGAAGAGGGTGGCGGCTTGCATCAAGCGAAGGCCGAACGGCCCGGTATGGGCCAGATCGAGGTGATCTCCCATGAGGAAACCAAGGGTTTCGATGCCTTCGCTGGTTTCCACGTCTTCGAGGAAGGCCCAGATGCGCTGGCGCTTGGGAAGCGGGGCGTAGGGCTGATCCGGGAGATCCCGCGGAATGCGATTCCGCTCGAGGTAGGGGGACATCTTGACTCCCCGCTCCCGAAGCGCGACCAAGGCCGGGCGTAAAACGCTTGCCTGCGTGAGTTCGAGTGGATTCATCCGCGGTTTGAGAAAGGTGGCCGATGGTGGAAAAGATGCAAGTGGAGGCGAAAAATGGCGTCCGGCGGCACGCGGCGTCTCGGGGGAGGGCATCCCGGAGCTGGGAATCCGCTCTGGACCCGATGCCGGGGGGCGTGCAACCAACTGATAGGCCGTCATTTTTGCGCATCCCGGAAGGCGGTGGTAGTGGTGCACATCTTGAATTTCCTCCTGAAAAAACCTCAATCCCCCCCGACTGCAGGCGCGTTGGAGAGACTCTCCGGGCATTGCCCGAAGCGTTTCATCCAGCGGGAGTTTTTTGGTGTTTCGCTTCCGCCGGCGACGTGATGTGGTTGGAATTTTCGGAGGAAATAAAAGACCCCCCCATGCCGTCCGTCGCGGGTTTTTCCGCGGGACGGCGCAGCCGGGGCGGCAGTCTTCGGTGCTGGCTGTCGCCCCGGTCTTGGTTTTGTCAGACTTTCTGGTCGGTGGAACGCAGGACGATGTCGCCGACTTCGACGTGGGGCGGGGCTTCGAGGATGTGGACTTCAGGAATGCGGCCGATTTGCCGGCAAAGCCCGTAGACCGAGGCGCCCCGGGCGAGCAGGGCCTCCGCCACGGCGTAGCCGATTCCGCTGGAGGCGCCGGTCACGAGGGCGGTCTTTCCTTGCAGCGTGTCCATGGCGGGGAGCCTCGACGCTCTGGCGTCCGGAGTCGAGGACGGAAGCCGTTTGGGGCGGTCACGCGGGGGACTCGAAGAGGCGGCGGATGTCGGGAAGCTGGGCGGCGTTCTTCGCGGGCTGCGCGGAGATGACGCGGCCGTCACGAAAGAGGAAAGCCCCGGGCATCTGGAGGCCGTCGCCCGCAAGGTGGCCGGCCCGGCACCCGCTGAAGAAAGCCGCGAAACCCTTGATCCAGACGATGGGTCCGAGAAGCTCCCAGAAGTTCGCCTTGCGAAGGCCGAAGGCGCGGTAGAGTTCGCAGGAGGGATCGGAGATCCGCGCCACATCGTCCTTGTGGCGCACGTGTTTTCGTCCTTCTCCCCGGTCGAGCATGTGGACGAGCACGAGCCGGCCGCCGCGGGATTCGGCGTCTTCGCGGATCTGCTCGAGGTGGCGCAGGAACTGGCGGGTGAAGGTGCACCCGAAGTGGCGCAGGAAGACCATGGCAAGGGTGCGATCACGGGACGCCTCGGCGAGGGACTCTCCGGTCGAGAGCTGGAAACGCGCGGCGGCCTCCTCGATGGTGAGGGGGGCGGTCCCGGCCGGCGGCCGGCCAAGGTGAGCCCGGGTCGCGGCCCAGAGGATCATCGCGAACGGAACGATCCACACGGCATGGCTGGTCAGGGCGATCCACATCGCCGGGAGCGGCAGGGCGCCGCTGGACACGGCGCCGAGCAGGCCGAGGGCACAGAAGGTCTTGCCGAGGAAGCCAACCAGCACGATCAGCCAGTGCCGGACCGGATCGCGAGCCGCGATCAGGTACCCGATTCCGAGCACGCCGAGGATGATGGCGACGCCTTGCAGACGCATCGGACATGCGGGATCGATGATTCCGAGCCATGCGCACCATGCGGAAGGTTGCAGGGCGGACCAGCTGGCGAAGCCGAGGTTGTAGAATCCGGCTGCCGCGAGGACGAGAGGCATCCACGGACGAGGCCGGCACCACGCGCTGCTGCAGGACTTCGGCATGGGGGGAGGTTAGAACAAAACGTGACGGGCGCAACTGCCTGCCGGAACGCGGCTTGCGGCCCGGCACGGAGGCCGCTACAACCCCGCCATGCGATCGTTGACGGGGCTGCAGCCGAGCGGAAAACTGCACTTGGGAAACTACTTCGGCGCGATGCGTCCCGCCGTCGAGCTGCAGGAGGAAGGGGAGGGGTTCTACTTCATCGCGGATTACCATGCCATGACATCGACGCACGACCCGGAGGAACTGCGTCGCAACGTGCGCGAGCTGGCGGTCGATTTTCTGGCCTGCGGGCTGGACCCGAAGAAGTCCGTGTTCTGGCGACAAAGCGACGTGCCGGAAGTCAACGAGCTGACGTGGATTCTCTCGACGGTCTGTCCGATGGGGCTCCTCGAGCGGTGTCATTCCTACAAGGACAAGATTGCGCGGGGAGCGGCGGCGACCCATGCCCTGTTTGCGTATCCGGTTCTCATGGCGGCCGACATCTTGCTTTATGATTCGGACGTGGTGCCGGTGGGCGACGACCAGAAGCAGCACCTCGAGGTGACGCGGGACCTTGCGATCAAGATGAACGAACGCTACGGCGAGGGCACCCTGAAACTGCCTGAACCGCGGATTCGGGAGGCGGTGGCCAAAGTTCCCGGTCTCGACGGCCAGAAGATGAGCAAAACCTACAACAACGCCCTCCCGATATTCGGGGACGAGAAGGCGCTGCGCAAGCTGGTGATGCGCATTGTGACGGACTCCACCCCCGTCGAGGCCCCGAAACCCGTCGAGGGCTCCGTGATCCTCGACCTGCACAGGCTGTTGGCGAACCCGGAGAAGCACGCAGCCATGGAAGCCGGCTTCCGCGCCGGAGGGATCGGCTATGGCGAGTTCAAAAAGTGGCTCTGGGAAGCTTATTGGGAGTATTTCGCCCCGATGCGGGAAAGACGGGCGGAGGTGCTCGCTGATCCGGGATACGTGGACCGCGTCCTTGAGGCGGGGGCG
>Ga0180429_10004549_pt1 | contig 11073 bp, 9 predicted proteins | sample SS_ome_FD_132428 | JGI IMG/M metagenome (GOLD analysis project Ga0180429, IMG submission 132428) | Hypersaline lake sediment archaeal communities from the Salton Sea, California, USA - SS_1_S_1 metaG | ecosystem: Environmental > Aquatic > Non-marine Saline and Alkaline > Hypersaline > Sediment ... | reverse complement strand
GCCTACATCGGCTTCGCCGTGAACGAGCCCCGCCTCTTCGACACCGCCTTCGCCCGCACGAACGCCGTGCCCACCACCCCCGAGGAGCCTTCGGCGTGGGGGGTGCTCACCGACTGCATCGAGGCGGCCGGCGCCAGCGGTGGCATCGATCCTGCTCGACTTCCCGACGCCCCGCTGGTGGCGTGGACCGCCGTCCACGGCGCCGCCACCATCCTGGTGCGCAGCGCCACGCCCGTCTCCCTCGACGTCGGGCACGTGAGCGCCGTGACCGTCAACGCCGTGGTGCGGGCACTGGCCTGACCGGGCCGGGACCGGGGGGCCTGCGACGTCGGTGACGTTCAGGCCACGAGCGGACGACCGGCCGGGGACCGCCGCCACGCGCACAACCCGACGAGCAGCAGTGACGTCGACGCCAGCACGACGTTGACCCCAACCAGCCAGCCGTCGCCCTCCTGGGCGGCCACCGCCACCCACACCAGGTTGTTGACCGCCGCCAGCACCCAGCTGAGCAGTGACACGCCGGCAACGTCGGGGTCGCGCACCAGACGCAGCACCTGGGGCCACCGCAGGAAGATGGCCATGGCCAGGCACCACACCACGACGGGCTGCCAGCCCCAGGCCAGTCCCACGACGGCAGCGGCGGCGTTGGCCCCCACCACGGCACCGAAGGTGGGCAGCGGGCGGACGTCGACGCGCCGCAGCAGCGCCACGTTGAACAGCGCTGCGCCGATCCCGTTGGCGACGAGGTAGGGGTTGTCCACACCAAGCGCGTAGATGGCCCACGTGACGTTCAGGTTCAGGAACACCGCCCACGACAGCACGCTGATGCCCGCCGCACTGCGCTGAGCCCGCCACCACTGCGCAGCGGCGAGTCCCCACGCCAGGGCGACCGCCACCACCCCGGTCGCCACCTCCATGGTCAGGCGAGCGCCCGGCGGGCGGTTGCGAGCGCAGCGTCGTCGACCACGAGGTCGTTGGCCACGGAGAACCACAGCCCCTGCTCCACGACGAACTCGGGCAGCCGCTCCAGACTCGCCTCGATCTCGTCCCACCGCACGCCGAGGTCATCGAGGGACGTGCGGGTGCCGGCGGCCTCGGCGATACGCCGGGGTCGATCGGGGTCGTTGCCCTGCAGCGCCGACATCACGAGCACCCCGAGGGTGACGAGCTCGCCGTGCATGATCGTGCGGCCGGTGACCTCCTCGAAGGTGTAGGCGAGGAAGTGCTCGCTGCCCTCCTCGAAGCGGGCGTGCCCGAGGTCGTGGCACAGCCAGCCGATGTCACGGTGGCACTCCATGAGCCGCTCGACGCCCTCGTCGTCCCCCGATGCCAGCAACGGGGCCAACGCCTCGAGCTCGTCGAGGTAGGCGCGACCACGCGCCGCAGCAGCATCGTCCCACGGGTCGTCGTGTCCGGCGGCGGCGGCGAGTTCCCAGTCCCACAGGGCCGTGTGGCACGACAGCACGTCGCCGATGCCGCCGGCCACCAGTGCCCGGGGCGCCGAGCCGATGAGGTCGAAGTCGACGATGACGAGTTCGGGCACCGAGTCCCCCTCGTAGTGCACGCCACCGGCGGTGCGCAGCGCCGTCATGCGGGTGAAGCAGGCGTCGACCGACGGCAGCGACGGCACCTGGAACAGCGGCAGGCCGCTGCGGTGGTGCAGCCACTTGGCGGTGTCCATGGCCGAACCGCCACCGATGCCCACGATTGCCTCCACCCCCTCGAGGCGGTCGGCGACGGCGTCGAGGTGCTCCCGGCGCAGGTCACCGGCCTCGACCACCGACGCCGGGGCCTGTGGCAGGGTCGGCGCCACGACCGCCCACGGCTCGGGCTGGGTCACCGCCACCCACGGCCCGAGGTCCGACACCACCTCGACGAGTCGACCCCGGCCGTAGTGGGTGGGGAAGCCGCGCACACCTTCGAGGGTCATGGGCGCACCCTATCCACCGCCCGTTCCGGCACCCGTTCGACGTCCGTCCCCACCGGCAGCGCCGCCCAGCAGCCGCCCGGCGTGGCGGTCCACGACGACCCACGCGTCGGGGTGACGCTGCACGATGGCGGCGGGGCAGTCGCTCGACACCGGTCCGTCCACCGCCGCCGCAACCGCTGGGGCCTTGGTGTCACCGGTGGCGACGAGGACCAGTCGACGGGCGGCGGCGAGGGTGGCGGGACCCTGGGTGAGCGCCCGGGTCGGCACACCGCCCGCGTCGAAGAAGCGGGCGTTGTCGGCACGGGTGGCGTCGCTGAGCGTGGCGACGTGCGTGCGGCGGTCCAGCGGTGTCCCCGGTTCGTTGAAGGCCACGTGGCCGTTGCGTCCGATTCCCACCAGCTGCAGGTCGACACCACCGAGCGCGGCGATGGCGGCCTCGAAGTCGCCTGCAGCGCGCTCGAGGTCGGCCGCCTCGCCGGCGGGGCCGAGCACGTGGTCATCGGGGATACCGAGCGGTCGGGTGGCGTCGCGCCGGATGGTGGCCCGGTAGGCGCGGGGGTCGTCGGGGCCGAGGCCCACGTACTCGTCGCACAGGACGACCCGCACGCCGCCGAGGTCGAGCGCGCCATCCGCCACTCGCCGAGCGAGCTCACGGTAGGTGGGGAGCGGCGTCGACCCCGTCGGCAGGCCGAGCACGGCGGTCGGTCGCTGCCCGACCACCGCAGCGATCAGGTCGGCCACCCGTCGGGCGACGGCGTCGGGATCGGCGACGATCTCCACCCGGAGTGCGGGTACCGCTGTGCTCACCGGTCACCGGCAGCGCCGTTCGGGCGCTCGTCACCGGCAGCGCCGTCGAGGCGCTCGCCGAGCACGTCGAGCAGCGGCAGCATCCCCCCGAAGCGCACCACCCGGAACGCCTCGGCCGCCCCGAGCTCCCACGGCGCTCCCGTCTCCGCCGCACGCGACCGCAGCAGGTGGTCGACGACGGGACGCAGGTCGCCGTCCTGGGCGTCGTCGAGGACGGGGATGCGCCAACCCCCGGTGCGTGCCTGCAGCCGCAGCTGGTGCACGAGGTTGCGCAGCGGCAACTCGTGACAGAGCGCGGCGTCCACCACGCGGTCCATGGTGGCGGTGACGTCGACCACGTCGGTGACCCTGGCCGGGGGACGGCCGAAGTACCACTGCTCGAACACCCCGTGCACCTCGAGGCCCTCGGCGAGGTGCTCGGGGTGGTGCTTGTCGAACTGGGCGCACCAGATGGCCTCGGCCACCGCAGCGGCGACCACCCAGTGGTCCTGGTTGTCCTCGTCCACACCGGAGTGCGGGTCGTGGGTGACGAGTGTGTGGGGCCGGTGGGTGCGGATGGCGCGGATGACCCGCTCGCGCAGTCGGACCTCGCTGGCGTCCCCGAGCGTGTCGGTGGGCCACCCCCAGTCCTCCACCTCGCTGACCCCGAGCGTGGCCATGGCCGCCCGGAACTCGCCGGCGGCCCGTTCAATGGTCGTGGCCTCGTCGACGCCGACCGAGTCCCAGCGGTCGTCGGTGACCCGGCACACCACCACCCGCCACCCCTCGTCGGCGAGGCGGGCCAGCGTGCCCCCGCAGAACAGCGTGGGGTCGTCGGCGTGGGCGGCCACGACCAGCACGACACGCCCCCCACCGGGGGCAAGTGCCGTGGGCGCCGTCGGGCGACTCACCCCGCCACCGTCGGCAGGAGGGCCTCGAGCGCAGCGACCACCCTCGGACCACCGGTGGGCCCCACCGAGAACGACTCCTCGTACTGCGACCCGGGGTCGAGGTAGTCGGCGGGGAAGGTGAAGTCCTCGGCCGGCAGGAGGTAGCCCAGCTCGTCGTCGGCGAGCCCCACCACCATCGGCACCGTGGCACCGAGGTCACGCATCGTCGCCTTCAACTGCAGACCGAGACGGGGGAGCAGCTCGCCGGGAACGCACGCCACCATCACCGGGCCCACCCGGAAGCAGGACACCTCGGTGACCACGCTGCCGTCGGGCCGCCGCTCCGCCGACGGGACGAGCCCCACCTGCATCCCGAGGTCGTAGATGGGGTTCTCGAGCACCAGGTCCACCTCGACCCGGGCGAAGGCCACCCCGGCATCGGCACCGGCGACGGTCGACCCTGCCGCCAGCGCCTCCTCGGTGGCCGACGCCAGCACCTCGCCGTAGCGTGCCGCCTCGGCGTGGGTGCGCTCCTCGGTGCAGGGCGCCAGCATCCCCCCGAGCGCACCAGCGGCGAAGACGGCCAGGCCGCCCACGTTCGCCTCGACGGCGCGACACAGGTGGCCGGCGTAGTCGGCGGTGAGCTGCGTGTTCTCCTTGTCCACCACCTCGGGGTGGCACGCGAAGTCGCACAGCGTCACCACCACCGAGCCGTCGGCACGCTCCGCCCGCACGACCGACAGCTCGTCGTCGACGACCTCGGGATCGCGGAAGTTGGCCACGAGTCCCGGCACGGCAACCGATCCCGCCCGCAGCGTCACCGGCTCGAGCGCCGCCACCGCCGCCTCGGCCGAGGCGGCGACGATGGTTCGCACGCGTGCGAGGTACTCGGGGTCGATGCCGCTCACCCCCTCGAACGGCCGACCCCAGAACCCCAGACCGTCGGGGCCGTGGTGGGTGTGGGTGCAGGCCACCACCCGGCGCCCCTTCGGCTCCGGCACGCGGGTCAGGCCGATCAGGTCGCAGACCGACAGCACCACCGGCTCCTCCCCAGCCCGGGCGAACGCCACCGACCGCACCAGCAACTCGTCGTGCACGGCCGTGGCCGGTCGGTCGGGGTCGTAGCCGGCGATGAACACCGTGCCGGTGGCGAGGTCGGGGGTGATGGGGCGGGCGTCGGCGCCCACGAGCAGTCCGCCGGCGGTCGGCTCCCTCCCGCCCCGGCTCGCCCGCTCGTTCGCACGACCAGTCGTGGTCATCGCCCTGCTCCTCCCTCGCCTGCCCCGAGCACCAACCGGTGGAAGGCATGTGACCGATGACCTAGGGTACGCCACAATGAGTGAGACAACCGCCACGAGTATGCCATCGGTCACCGATGGCATCCCGGCCATTCTCGGCGGGGTCCCCTCGGTCACCGAGCCCTACCCGTCGTGGCCCATCTGGGACGACGGCGAGCGGGCACTGCTCAGCGAAACGCTCGAGGCCGGCGGGTGGTGGCAGGGCGACGGCAGCGTGGCCCGTGACTTCGCCAACGCCTTCGCCGCCTACCACTCGGCCAACTTCGGCCTGGCCCTCACCAACGGCACCCACACGCTCGAAGCAGCCATGGCGGCGTGCGACATCGGTGAGGGCGACGAGGTCATCGTGCCGGCCATGACGTTCGTGGCGTCGGCCTCGGCGGTCCTCGCCGTGAACGCCACCCCGATCCTCGTCGACATCGATCCCGAGACCCTGTGCATCGACGTCGCTGCCGCCGAGGCGGCCGTCACCGAACGCACCCGTGCCATCGTCGCCGTCCACGTCGCCGGTGCCGCCGCCGACCTCGACGCCCTCACGGCGTTGTGCACCCGTCACGGCCTCCGACTCATCGAGGACTGCGCCCACGCCCACGGGACGTTCTGGCGGGGGCGGGGCGTGGGGTCGTGGGGGGACTTCGGCAGCTTCTCGATGCAGCGCTCCAAGCTCATGACCGCCGGTGAGGGTGGCGTGCTCATCGGCAACGACGAGGAACTCTGCGACCGGGCGTGGGCCTACGCCGACTGCGGCCGGGCCAAGGGCGAGTGGTTCTACCACCACCCCACCTACGGCTCGAACCTCCGGATGACCGAGTTCCAGGGGGCCGTGCTCACCGCCCAGCTCGAGCGGTTCCCGGCCCAGAACGCCACCCGCAACGCCAACGCCGTGGCGCTCGGCGAGGCGCTCTCGGCCATCGAGGGGTTGCGCCCCCAGCGCCGCGATGAGCGCATGGACTCCCAGGGCAACTACTGCTACGTCTTCCACTACGACGCCGATGCCTTCGCCGGCATGCCGCTGTGGCTCTTCGAGCAGTCGCTCGGCGCCGAGGGGGTGCCCATGGGGGTGTCGTACCCGAGCCTCAACGAGCTCGCCGTGTTCCGCAACGCCAACTTCGGGCCCCGACAGCGGGCGTCGGCACCGAGCATCGACTACTCGGCAGTGCACCTGCCCGTCGCCGAACACGCCGCCCGCTCCACCGTGTGGCTCCAGCACCGCCTCCTGCTCGCCGGGCGGGACCACGTGCTCGACGTCGCCCGAGCCGCTGAACGCATCCAACGCCATGCCAGCCAGATCATCGATGAGAGGGGAACATCGTGACCACACCCATTCGTGCCGCCATCGTGGCGGTCGCCATGGTGCTCACCGCCGCTGCCTGCGGCGGGGGCTCGGAGACCACCTCCACCACCATCGCCGAGACCACCATCCCGGCCGCCGAGCGCGAGCCGGCGACGCTGACGCTGTGGTCGTCGTTCGGTGACACCGTCCAGATCGAGGCGTTCCAGCCCATGATCGACACGTGCGAAGCCCAGAACCCGTGGCTCACCATCGACTACGTCGCCAGGGACGGGATGGCCACCGCCTTCGCCGCCGCCGTCGAGGCCGGGGACGTCCCCGACATCATCCAGGCGGACTTCTCCGGCGGCCTCGCCAAGCTGCAGGCCACCGGGGCGGTGTACCCGCTCAACGAGTTCGCCGAGCGGGACGGCTTCGACTGGGAGCAGTTCTCCCCCGGTTCGCTCAAGCTGGTGACCTTCGACGACCAACGTTGGGGCATCCCGCTGTCGGTGGACACCGCCGCGCTGTTCGTGAACCAGGACGCCCTCGATGAGGCGGGGGTGGACGCACCCGCCAGTTTCGACGACCTGCCATCGGTCGCCGAGGCGATGCTCATCAAGAACCCCGACGGATCCATTGAGCGCATCGGTTGGGTGCCCGACGTCGGTGACGGCAGCTACGCCGTCTCCTCGGCGCTGCTGTTCGGCGCCACCCTGTTCAACGAGGACGGCACCGAGGTCACCATCGCCACACCCGAGTGGGCCGAGGCCATCCGCTGGCAGAAGCAGTTCTACGAACTCCTCGGCACACCCGAGGAGTTCGCCCGCTTCGTCGGAGGATTCGGGTCCTACGACTCGTCGGAGAACTTCTTCATCACCGGACAGGTGCCGCTCTACCTCGAGGCCTCCTACTACGTCACCTGGCCGGGCCGATTCGGCAACGGGCAGCCCGCCAACTGGAGCGTCGTGCCCTTCCCCGCTCCCGATGGTCTCGCCGACGGTGAGGAGGTCGCCATCATCGGGTCGGGCAACGCCTTCTACGTTCCGGCCAAGGCCACCGACCCCGAGGCGTCGTGGATCGCCGCGTCGTGCCTGTCCACCGCCGCCCAGGAGATCGCCGACTTCGAGGTGGTGGTGGGCAACATTCCGGCCAACCTCGCCGCCCTCGACATCTTCGAGGAGATCGAGAAGGCCCGGATCCCCGAGTACGAGACGTTCATCAACCTCGCCCGGTCGCCGAACCCGGTGGTGCCGAACAGCTCGGTCATCATCGAGACGGCCACCGACGAGATGACAGCGCTCATCCTCGCCTTCCGCCGCGGTGACATCGCCGACGACCAGCTCGAGGCGGAACTGGAGGCGCTCCAGGCCCGGCTGTCCGACGAACTGGCGCTCGAAGCCGGCTTCTGAGTGGCCGACGCCCACGCTGCCGTCCCCGCGGGCGTGACCGCACCGGTCCGCCCGCGGGGGCGCGCCTCGGGGGACCGTCAACGCACATCCGAAACCGGCCCGCTCCCGGAGCGGCCTGCCACCACCCCTGAGCGTGAGCGCGCCCGGCGGGCTGCCAACCGTCGGCGCCGGCTGGTCGTGCTGGCCATGCTGTCGCCGTGGTTGATCGGATTCCTCGTCTTCACGCTCTACCCGATCGTCAATTCGCTCTACTGGTCGTTCACCGTCAAGCGCTACGGCGCTCCGGCGCGCTGGGTCGGCTTGGCCAACTACGAGCTGCTCTTCACCAACGACGATCTCGCGCTCGCCCTGCGCAACACCGCCTACCTGGCGCTGATCGGCCTGCCCATCCGCATCGGTATCGCCATGCTCGCCGCCGCCTTGCTGGTGCGACCCCGCCGGGGCAACGGCATCTACCGGCTGCTGTTCTACGTGCCCGCCGTCGTGCCGGCCGTCGCCAGCGGCGCGCTGTTCTTCTTCCTGCTCAAGGAGGGCGGCCCCGTCTCCAGCCTGTTCGGTCTCTTCGGGGCCGAGGCACCGCTGTGGTTCGGCGACCCGGCATGGGCCAAACCGGCGCTCATCATGGTGGGCACGTGGGCGCTCGGCGACACGATGCTCATCTTCCTCGCCGGCCTCGTCGACATCCCCCGGTCGCTCTACGAGGCGGCCGAACTCGACGGTGCCGGCCGGTGGGCCAAGTTCCGCCACGTCACCCTGCCCATGATCTCGCCGGTGACCTTCTTCGTCCTGCTCACCGGGATGATCGGGGTGCTCCAGGCCTTCGACCAGGCGTTCGTGTTCAGCCAGGGCATCCGTCCCGGCCGACTCACCGGTGAGCCACAGGGGTCGCTACTCACCTACGCCATGCTCCAACTCCGCCAGTTCCAGGACGGGCGCATCGGCTTCGCCTCGGCCATGGCGTGGATCATGTTCCTCATCACCCTCGCCATCACCCTCGTCATGATCTTCACCCGCAGGCGCTGGGTGCACACCACCAACGAGGGGCTGGCATGACCCTGCGTCGCGTCGCCGGGTTCATCGGTCAGCACGCCATCCTCGTGGCGCTGGCGGTGATGTTCTCCCTGCCGTTCTTCTTCATGCTGCTGCAGTCGGTCATGCCCCTCGACCAGGCCAAGACCACGGCACTGTGGCCCCGCACCTTCGAGTGGGGGAACTACGCCGAGGTGTTCGACCGGGTCCCGCTGCTCACCTACGTCCGCAACACCCTGATCGTGTGCACGCTGGTGGTGGTCGGCACCATCGTCAGCTGCGTCCCCGTCGCCTACGCCTTCAGCCACCTCCGCTGGCGGGGCCGCGGCGTGGTGTTCGTCCTCATCCTCTCCACGATGATGCTCCCCTTCCAGGTGCTCTTCGTCAGCCAGTACCAGATCTTCTCGTGGCTCGGGTGGCTGAACACCCTCCTCCCCCTCACCGTGCCCGCCTTCTTCGCCAACGCCTTCAGCATCTTCCTGCTGCGCCAGTTCTTCCTCACCCTCCCCACCGAGACCCTCGACGCAGCGCGGGTCGACGGCGCCGGCGAGTGGAAGGTGCTGTGGCGGGTGGTCGTGCCGCTGGCCAAGCCCGGCATCATGGCCGTCGCCATCTTCCAGTTCCTCTTCGCCTGGTCCGACTTCTTCGGCCCCAACATCTACCTCTCCGACGAGGAGAACCTCACCCTCGCCGTCGGACTGGTGCGCCTGAACACCGCCGCCGCCCGCCTCGGCGAGTCGAACCTCACCATGGCGGCGGCGGTGATGTTCGTCATCCCGCTCATCGCCATCTTCTTCTTCGCCCAGAAGATCTTCATCGAGGGCGTGACCCTCACCGGCTCGAAGGGCTGAGACCTCGTCATGCCCGGCCATCCGGCGCTCCCCCACGACACACTGCGCGTCGTCGAGGTCCACTACTTCCGCGTTCCCCGCCACCGGTGGGAGCTGATGCTGCTGCGCGCCCGTCAGTCCGGTGCCAACGGCATCTCGTCGTACCTCCCCTGGATCCACCACCAGCCCACTCCCGGCCCCGTCGATCTCACCGGCACGACTGCAGCCGAGCGTGACCTCGTCGGCTTCGTCGAGCTGTGCGCCCGCTTCGGCCTCGGGTTCATCGCCAAGCCCGGCCCGTTCTGCGACTCGGAGATGCTCGGTGGCGGCGTCCCGACGTGGCTGCTCGAGGCGAACCCCGACTGGTGGGCGATCCGTCACGACGGCGACCCCTACCGCCACGGCGACTCACACGACCCGCGCCTGTCCTACGACCACCCCGACGCCCAGACTGCCGCCGCCGAGTGGCTGGTGGCCGTCGCCGGCGCCCTCGAGCCGTTCGTGGGCTCGACGCTGTGGGCGGTGCAGGTGGACAACGAGACGCCCGGTGACGGCATGTGGATCCACGAGGACGGAACCGCCCCCTCCCCCATCCGCGCCGACCTCGCCTCACCGACGCGGTGGCAGGCGTTCCTCGCCGATCGCTACGGCACCCTCGACGCCCTCAATGCGGCGTGGGCGGGCGGGTACACCTCGTTCGACGACATCGAGCTCCCGCAGGTGTGGGACGCCCCCGACACGTTGGCGGGGCTGCGTCGCTGGGTGGACCTCGACCGGTTCGCCGACGCGCAGCTGGCGTCGGGGCTGCGTGCCTACGCCGACGCGCTGCGCAGCGTGCTGGGGGACCGGGTCCCGCTGTTCCACGACTGGCTGTGCATGCCGTGGCAGCTGTCGGGGATGCTCGTGGACCCCGGCATGCTGGCCGACACCTGCGGCTGGGTGGGCCAGAACGTCTACGCCGAGGGTGTGGACCCCAACGACATGATCGCCGGAACGTCGTGGTACCGGATGAACGACGTGGAGTACGTCCACCACGCCTGGTGGCGTACGCGCCTGTGCCACACGCTGTCGCCGGCGGGCATGCCCCACCTCGTCCCCGAGGTCTCCGCCCGGCAGGCCTTCTTCCTGCAGTGTTCGCTGGTGGGCGGCATGGACGCGCCGTGCATCTACATGCTGCACAGCTCCGAGCCCGAGCCCGCCGGCATCGGCGCCTTCCAGCGCTGGGCCGAGGAAGCGCCCGTCCTCCCCGACGGCAACGTGTTCGAGTGGTGGTGGAACCTGCGCTGCCTGTTCCTGTGCCTCGAGGCAGGCGGGGCCGAGCTCGCCGACTCGCCGCTCGAGGCCGGGATCGCCATCGTGTGGGACCACGCCGAAGGCGATCACGGGCTGGTGTCGCTCTACATCGACGGGGTGCTCGAGGACGAGGACGAACTGCCCTTCGCACCCGGCTACAACGGCAAGCTCATGGTCGGCGGCCGCGCGGCCCCCGACCACGAGGCATATTGGGTGGGCACGATCGACGAGATGCGTCTGAGCGACGCCGCGCTCGAACCCCACGACTTCCTCATCCGCTCGACCAAGGAGGGCAGCCCCATGGCACGCCGTGCAGGCGCCGTGCTCGCGGACGT
>Ga0180429_10004548_pt1 | contig 11074 bp, 9 predicted proteins | sample SS_ome_FD_132428 | JGI IMG/M metagenome (GOLD analysis project Ga0180429, IMG submission 132428) | Hypersaline lake sediment archaeal communities from the Salton Sea, California, USA - SS_1_S_1 metaG | ecosystem: Environmental > Aquatic > Non-marine Saline and Alkaline > Hypersaline > Sediment ... | reverse complement strand
TTGAATTCGGCAGTGGCGCTGTTCTACTACTTCCGCATCGCCAAGGCGCTTTTCTTCAAGGATCCGGCCGCCGAGGGCGTCGAGCGGCAGGGCTCGTCGATTCAAGGCCTCTTTGTGGTGATCCTCTGCGTACTCGGCCTGGCCGTGCTCTACTACGGCGTCTACTGGAACAGCCTCGAGGTCGTTGCCAAGGCGGCGCTTCCCTGAGCGGGCCCGCTTGCTCTAATATATTTAATTCAACGCGTCCTGCTGTTATCATCGTATCTATCAGTCCAGGACCGCAATCGGGTGCCCTTCGCCACACACGGAGGACACTATGAACCACCCCGAACCATTCATCCCTGAAAGAAGGCGTTTCATCACAGCCATGCCGCTCTGCGCGCTCGCCTGTCTCGGCTGCGGCGAGGCGGCCGCATCGGATCGGGCGGCCGAAGGCCCCGACGACGCTCAGGACACCGTGCACAAATTCGACAAGGAGTTCGATCAGAAGCTGACCTACCGGCATCTCTTTGCCATGCAGCACCGCGGCACGATCCAGCTCGCCAAGGATCTTTCCGCAGATCTCGGCAAGGAGAAGGTCATCGAGCTGATGAAGAAGTACACCCACAAGAACCTCCTCGAATACGGCCGGAGGCAGGCCAAGCAGATGGGCGACAACAGCTTCGCGGCCTATGTCAACACATTCAGGGGCGGATACGAGAGTTCGTTGACCCTGGAAATCGTCGAGGACACTCCCAAGGCGTTCGAACTGAAGGTGACCGAATGCCTCTGGGCGACCACCTTCCGCCAGGCCAATGCGGGCGACATCGGCGTGGCGGCGGTCTGTCACGGCGACTATGCCTGGGCCGAGGGTTTCAACCCCAAGATCAAGATGATCCGCGACAAGACTCTGATGGAAGGGCACGCGTGCTGCAACCACAGGTATGTATGGACCGGCTGAGAGGCGGGCGGGTCGTCGAAATTGAATTTCGGCTCCCAGCCGAATTGCAATTTGGGTGATCGGCCCGCGGAGCTATAATATGGAAGGCACCCCGCCGATATGAACCCATCCTGTCTGTTTGGAGAGACCGCGATGCGCAAAGGGACACGATCCACCGTTTGGCTCCTCGCCACGATCACCGTTTTTCTGTCAATCTTCCTCGGTGCGCCTCGAGCCGTGGCCGACGACACGGTCATTTACGACACGTGGACGCTCATGAAAATGGCGGGCGACGCCGTCGGCTGGATCCACACGAGCATACACGAGTTAAGCGGAGAGGGCCCTGCCGCTTACAGGACCGAGGTCGAATCGAAGATGGAGTTCAAACGATTCGGCCAGGTGGTGGCGATCTCCGTGTCCGGATGGACGGAAGAAGACAAGGACGGCCGGATCCTCACCGGCCACCAGGAGTCGTTGATGTCGGGCACGGAAACCCTTTACGATCTCGTCGTCACCGACGGCGAGGCGACGATGACGATCACCACCATGGGAAAGCCGCGCGAATCCGCACTCGAATGGGACGACGAGGTCGTCGGCCCGATGGGAACGTGGCGCCTCCGAAAAGCCAAAGGAGTCGAACCGGGAACAAAATACTCGGTCAAGACCTTCACCTTCGATCACTCCAAGGTCGTGACCCAGACCACGGAGATCATCGAACCGGGTGAAACGACGCTCACCGACGGCAAGAAAACACTCTTTAACCGCTCCATCTCGACCACCGACATCCTGCCCGGCGTCAAGACCTACGAGTGGTGGGACGATGACTACGACGTGGTCAAAACGTCGACAGCGATGATGGGGATGGAAATCGAAACGGTGCGCACCACGAGGGAACGCGCCATGCAGTCGGGCGGCGGCGAGCTCAAGACCGACATGATCGTCGCCACCATGGCGCGCGCCAACGTGAATCTTCCCAGGCCCTACCGCCTCGATTCGATCCTCTACCGTTTCGAGGCGACCAATCCCGATATCGGCATCCCCGAGGGGCTCGACAGCTTCCGCCAGACGGTGCGCGAAAACGACGGCAAGACCGCCCTCGTCTTCATCGAGGCCAAGGTGCCCGACGCACCGCAGAAGCGGCCGATCGAGAATCCCCCCCCCGAGCTCGCCGAGTATCTCGAGCCCAACGCCTTCATCCAGAACGATCACCCGGGACTCAAAAAGAAGGCTCTCGAGGTGATCGGCGGCGAGACCGACGCCTGGAAGGCCGCCGTGCTCCTCGAAAAATTCGTTCAGGAGTATATCGTGGACAAGAACTTCGGCACCGGTTTCGCCACCGCCGCCGAGGTCTTCGAGAACCCGCGCGGCGACTGCTCCGAGCACGGAGTGCTGCTCGTGGCGCTCTGCCGCGCCGTGGGTATTCCGTCGCGCGTCGCCGTGGGCTACATGTATCTCGGCGGGATCTTCGGCGGCCACATGTGGGCCGAGGTCTGGATCAACGGCAAGTGGTACGCCATCGACGGCGTCACCGGGATCGGCCGCGTCGATCCGACGCACATCACCTTCTCCACGGCGTCGATCAAGGACGGCGGCCTTGCCGAGGAGTTCGTCGGCGTTGTGCAGGCGCTCGGCAATCTCGACATCACCATCCTCGAGTTCACCCACGGCGACAAAACGGTGGCCATCGGCGACAGCTTCAAGGACTACATCATCGACGGCAACAGGTACACCAACGTCCTTCACGGGATCAGCATCACCAAGCCGGACAATTCCGATTTCGAGGACTACGAGCGGGACTTCTCCAATGTGGATTTCACCCTCGTCGAGATCGACGGCGAGACCGATACGGAATTGATGGCCATGCCCACCCTCTTTTCCCAGTCGCTCGACGATCTCGAGGCGAAGATCGTGACCGGCAAGGACCGGATCCTATCGAAGCTGCAACGGAAGGTCTGCGGTTACGACGCCACGGTCTACATGATCAAGAGCGGCAAAATAACCAAACGCGTCCTCGCCCTTATCACCGAGGACACCTGCTTTATTCTCGGCATGCGTGTCGAGGACGAGGAGCGCGATGTGCTCGATTTCGAGAAGATGGTCAAGTCGATCGAGATCGCGAACTGACCCGATCCGAAGGACCGACCCGATCCGAAGGACCGACCCGATCCCCAGGATCGGCCCAATAAGGGAGTAACGAAATGCAAAAACGAGTGATCCTGGTGGCTGCGGCCATCTGCGTCATCGCGGCTCTTCTGGTGACCGAACTCTATTCTCAGGGCCGGTCGGGCGGGCAGGCAAACCGCCCGCAGCGCGCGTCGATGAACAAACCGCCTCTGGCCGATTCGGACGAGGAGAAAAAGATCCTCGACGTTCTGCTCGATCTCTTTGCCAACCAGCGCAGGGGCAACATGAACGTTCCGCCCGAGGACGGCCGGTTGCTCCGGATGCTGACGGAATCGACCAACGCCCAGCATGTGGTCGAAATCGGCACGTCCAACGGCTACTCGGGAATCTGGTTTTGCCTCGCCCTGAGAAAGACGGGCGGCAAGCTCGTCACCTACGAGATCGACGAGGGGCGCGCGGCGCTCGCCCGCGAGAACTTCAAGCGGGCCGGAGTGAGCGAGATGGTCACCCTCGTCATGGGCGACGCCCACGAGACGGTCAAGAAGATCGAGGACCCGATCGACATTCTCTTTCTCGACGCCGACAAGGCGGGTTATATCGACTACCTCGAAAAGCTGCTTCCCAAGGTCAGGCCCGGCGGCCTGATCGTGGCGCACAACACGAGCTCCCACGGACGCGATCCGGGAATGGCCAAGTACGTCGACGCCGTCACGACCAACCCGGCGCTGGAAACGCTTTTCGTGCACCAGAACGTCTCCGGCGTGGGGATCACCCTCAAGAAGCACTGATCGGGGCCCGAATAGGGATCACAAAAAAATCCCACTAATCTTGCACCCCAAAGGGCGTTCGTACGCCCTTTTTTTCATCGGCTCGATCGTTTTGAGTGCGGAATATCCCGCATATCGGGACACGAAACAGTTGGAGGACGAGCCATGAAGATTCAATTCTGGTCGATCGTTTTACTCGGACTCATGACCCTGGGCGGACTGGGCTCGAACCACTGGATCGATTTCACCGGAAGCCGCCCGGCGGTGGCGCTGTCGGGCCCTCCGCCGCGGGTGGCCGGGTTCAGCCTTCTGGGCGAAGAGACCTTCCGGTGCGGGGGGGTGGCGCATACGGTGCCCGTCTACGTCCATACGATGAGCGGTCTCGAATTCGTTCTCGTGCCGGGCGGCACCTTCACCATGGGATCGGTCTGGAACGAACGGGGCCGGGGCGACGACGAATCGCGCCGCCGCGATGTGGCGGTGGAACCCTTTCTGCTCTGCCGCACCGAGTGCACGCGCGAGGCGTGGTTGAGAATCAAGAGGGGCGGCGTCGATTGCGCTCTCGAGCCCGATCTTCCGGTCAAGGGGGTTTCGTGGGACGACTGTTCCGCCTGGTGCCGCCTGGCGGGCCTCCGCCTCCCCACCGAGCGGGAGTGGGAATACGCCTGCCGCGCGGGAACGGCCACACGCTACTGCTTCGGCGACAGGGACGACGATCTCCCCGAATACGCCTGGTGCGGCCGGAATTCCCAGAATCGCGCCCACCCCGTGGGCCGGCTCAAGGCCAACGCCTTCGGTCTCTTCGACATGCACGGCAATGTGTGGGAGCTCTGCCACGATGTGCTCGAAGCGGGACAGAATCCCGCGTCCGCGAAGGGCCTCTACCGCGCCAAGAGGGGCGGGTGCTACAGGAGCGCAAAGGACCCGTACCTGAGATCGGCCAACCGCAGCAGGAGCATGCAGGACTGCTGCTACGAATATCTGGGCTTCCGGCCCGCTTGCTCTTTGTAAATTTCGAACCCTTTTCATGAGTGTCTCGAGTCCGGTTTGTGACCCACACGATCCCAGGCAGGTGCAATCCTGGCATGCTCGATCGGACTGGAGGTGCGAGAAAGAGGGGACAGGATCCGACTCCTGTCCCTTCTTTTTTTTGTGCCCTCCGCGGGGGACAATCACTCCATCTCGTGCTTGAGCCAGACCTTGGCCATCTTCCATTCGTACTTGATGGTCCGCGGCGAGACGCCGAGAACGTGGGCGGCCTCGTCGGCGGTCAGGCCGCCGAAGAAACGGAGTTCAACGATCTGTCCCAGGCGGGGGTCCATTGCGGCGAGTTTTTTTAGCGCCTCGTCGAGGGCGATGAGATCGATGGTGCCCTCGATCTCGAAACCGTCGGCCATCTCGAGAGATTCTTTTTTGCCGCCCCCTCCCCTTTTGGCCGCGCTCTTGCGGCGGGCGTGGTCGACGAGCACGCGCCGCATGGCGCGCGCCGCCATGCGCATGTAGTGGGCCTTGTTCTCCCACGTCTCCGCCCGGCGGTCGCAGAGGCGCAGATACGCCTCATGAACGAGGGCGGTCGTCTGGAGCGTGTGGCCCGATCGCTCATCGCGCATGTGGTACCGCGCCAGGGCGCGCAGCTCGTTGTAGAGAAGGGGGAGCAGAACCTCCTGCGCCTCGGTCTTGCCGGCGTTGAGATCCTCGAGCAGGTGGGTGATGTCGTTTTTCTTGGGCACTTTTTTTCCCCGCAGATTTCCCGCGCCGAAGGCGATCGGGCTGGAAAAAAGCAACCCCATGGTAACCGGAGTCCTCGGTAATGGGAAAAGGGAAAGCGCCGAAACGCTTTCCCTTTGTCCGTTACCTCCTGTATCGGAGCGACACCCGCTCTTTTCCGAAGGAATTCGGTTGTTTTGTCAATCTTTGTCCCGCGACGGTCAGATCCGAAAACTTCACTGTGCCTGTCTATTATGTAGAAGCGTAATTTTTGGAGCGATCGTATTGATAAAATAAATCTTTTTTCCACAAGGCTTAACGGCAATTGACGCAGGGGTTTACGTAAGAACACTCAGGGGGTCGTACGTAGGCCGGAGGCTGATGGTCCGATCAGGCAAGCTCTCCGACCTTTGGCCCGGGTACGAGGTTTGCTATTTTGAAGCCCATGACCGAGCAACCTGCCAAGCGTACTATCCTGATCGTCTCCGCCGGAATCGTCCTCGTCTTGGCCTGCTGGTATCTTCTTTTCACGTCACCTGAGGATGGCGTCGCCGTGGACGGCCGTGGCGCGGGCGGCTCCCCAACCGATCGAAGCCCCGTGGAAAGGGCCGCAGCGGACAGGTCGGGTCAAGGGAGAGTTAACGTCGCACCCCATAACGGGCCCGCGCCTGATTCGGACAGTGTTGGACCGCCTGCGTTCGAGCCGCTTTCGGCGTGCGGCTGGCACCTGTGGGGCCGGGTGTTCGACGAGGAAACGCAGCCGATCGAGGGCGTCGAGGTCGCCATCTGGTTCGTTCTCGAAAGTGACGGATCGATCGACGACCATCCCCCGTTGGTGGCCGACTTCGGCGCGGCACCGGTCGCCACGGTTCGGACCGATCGGCTGGGGCGCTACGGGGCCAACGTTCTCGTGCCTCACTTCTTCGAACCATTTGCGACGACGAGGACCGTTCCGGGCGCCATCCTGATCCGCCTGCGCGCCGATGGGTACCTGTCCGATACCATTGCCTACGACGATACTTACGAACCGACGCTGCCCTATCCCACACCCGACGGAACGGTGCTGCGCGTCGATTTCGACGGTCTCGAGGAGGGCGCCAATCTCTGGGGAAAGGTGGTGGCCGCTGACGGAAAGCCGGTCTTCAACGCCGAGATCGAGGCCTTCGATCCGACGGAAGACCTCTGCTTCGCGAACAGCACCCCTGACGGGATCTTCTCGGTGCCCATCCTGTCGGCCAACGGCTTTCACGTCGACGCCCACAAGGATGACGTGGGCGCCAACGCTCTCGTCACCGGAGAGATCGCCACCGACCGGGACGTGACGATTCCCGATCTCGTGCTCAGGGGCGATGGTGTGATCGAGGGATCGGTGCTCTACGCCGACGGCCTGCCGGCGGCCGATGTGGTGATCTGGGCCTGGCTCGACTCGGACATGGACGATGTCGATCTCGAGCCGGGCGAGGGCCTCATCGAGACGATCGCCCGAACGGGACCCGATGGCCGGTTCACGCTCAGCGGATTGAGGGCCGGTCCGTGGGCGGTCGAGGCCGACTGCGCCGTCGATCTGCTTTACGATGAAGAGGCCGACGAAGTCCTTCACTACCAGGTTGGCGCGAGCTCTCTGCGATTTGTGATCGTCGAACACAGGCTGCGCGTGAATCTATTCGACGGCGAGGGCCGGCGTCTTCCCCACACGCTCCTCAACATCGTGGAGATGGAGGAGGAGTGGTTTCGCGTTCCGGGCGGCGCGATCTGGCTCGAGCTGGAGCCCGGCACCTATACGTACAACGCGGTTTGCGAAGGGCGCCACGCCCGAAGGGGCCGTTTTGTCGTCGATGCCGGTTCGCAGGAAACCAGGATCGACCTCTACTTTCAGGAGCTTCTTGATCCCGGCCGCATGGAGTTTGTCCTCACCGGCCCTGGCGGCGAGGCGACGGAACGCCAAATCGAGGTCTATTTCGCCAACCAGACAACGGGCGCCCAGTGGCGCGACTGGATATGGCGCGGTGAGGAGGGGCGCTACGAGGTCGAACTCCCCCCGGGCGTCTACAACCTCGACATGGCGAGCGGCGACTATCACACCGAGCTTCACGGCTGTTCGATCATCCACACCGCTTTCGGCAAGTACCGGCCCGTCCGCGTCGATCGGATCACCGTCGCTGCTGGGGAATCGGTCACCGTGGCGCGAACTCTGGCGGCCGGCGACGGCACCTCGCGCCGAGTGAAGCGTTAAAACAGGCCGATTTCAGAAGCGGTGGGTGGCAAAGATGTCGAGCGCAAGCTGAGGCTTGTCCACGTCGAGAATGATCACGCCCCTTTTCTGCCGCTGCTCGACGGCGCCGTAGAGATAGTCGATGTTGATGCCCGCGTTGCCCAGCTTGCAGGTCAGATCCATGAGGGCGCCCACACGGTTGGGCAGGTCGACGCGGATCACGTCGCGCATCTCGGCCTCGTAGCCGTGTTCGGCCAGAAAGGCGACGGCCTTCTCGGGCCGGGTTACATAAAGACGCGCAATGTCGCCGAAGACGCCGATGGCGTAGATCGCGATGCGCCTTTTTTTCAGCGTGCGCGTGAGCGTACCGACCGCACCGGGCTTGTTGTCGAGAACGACAAAGACCTCCTGGATCGTTTTGAGCGGATTTCTCATTGATTGAGCCTTCCTGTTTAAGAGCGGTTTTCGCCTGATTGTGTTTCTTTCAGTATCGGATAGTGGGGGGGTGGACTCAAGGATTGATATTTTCGGGGGCGCTCCCACGGGTTGAAGGGATCACTCGTTTTTATTAGAATATGTCAATCATGGATTATGGGGAAAACAAGACCTCCGACCTTCTCCAGCGCTGGAAGGACGGCGACAACGGGGCTCTCGCCGCCCTGCTCAATCGCCATCTGCCCTGGGTGCAAAGGCTCGTCCACAGCCGGCTCGGCGCCGGCCTGCGCCGCAAGGCGGAGACCTGCGATTTCGTGCAGGACGCAATGGTGCAGTTCCTGCGCTACGGGCCGCGCATCGTTCTCCAGGAAACCAAGCAGTTTCACGGAATACTGGCGCGCATCGCCGAGAACACGATCCGCGACAAGAACGACTGGTTCAAGGCGCGGCGCCGGGCGGTTTCGCGCGAGAAGCCCCTGCCCTCCGACACGGTCCTCGAGCTCGATCCTCCCCGCGACCGGAAGGAGACGACTCCGAGCCGTGCGGCGGCGGCCAACGAGGAGGAGGCGTGGATCCGGCTCGGCGTCGAGTTCCTCGAACCGGCCGACAGGGAACTGGTCGTTCTGAGGCAGTGGGAGGACCGATCGTTCATCGAGATCGGGGAAGAACTGGGTATCACACCCAACGCGGCCGAGAAACGCTACCGCCAGGCGGTCCACCGCCTCGGCGACATGATCGGCGAGCTGCGGCGCAACGGGGTGAAGGGTTTCATGGAAAAATATTCGGCCTGAGAGGACAGCCATGTCTTCCGGAAGAGAGACTCCACAATTGAATCAAGATCCGATGAATCAAGATCCGATCGAAGCGGCCCGCTGGGAGTTCAGCGAGGCCTGGTACGCGGGTGGGAATCCCGACGTGGACGAGTTTTGCCGCCGCCATCCCGAGTGTGGCCCCGAGCTGCGCGAGAAGATCGAGGATTTTCTCTTCGTGGCGCAGCGCCTTCCGGGCGTGGGGCAGGTCGACGGCGACGAAGAGCCTCTGGCCGCCCTGCCGACCAAGCCGATGCAGACCGGCATGGTCCTCGGGGACTTCCGCATCGTGAAAGAGATCGGCCGCGGCGGCCAGGGTGTGGTCTACGAAGCGGAGCAGATCTCCCTGCGGCGGCGGGTGGCGCTCAAGGTGCTCCCCTCGCACCTGAGCCTCTGCGACGACGCGGTGGGCAAGTTCCGCCGCGAGGCCGAGGCGGGCGGCCGGCAGAAGCATCCGGGGATCGTGGCCGTTCATGCCATGGGGGAGTTCGATGGGATTCACTTCATCGCCCACGAGCTGGTCGAGGGGGGACGCAGCCTCGCCGACCGGCTCGACGACCTGCGTGGCGGGGGCGATCTGCCCGTCGGTTACTTTCGCGAGGCGGCGGCGATGGCGGCCGATGTGGCCGACGCGCTGCACCATGCGCACGAGTCGGGTGTGATCCATCGCGATGTCAAGCCTTCCAACATCCTCCTCGACGAAAGGGACCGGCCCAAGGTGACCGACTTCGGCCTGGCGCGCGTGGAGGATGCCCTTGCGCTGACGCGCACCGGCGATTTCTCGGGCACTCCTTACTACATGTCGCCCGAGCAGGCGGGACGCAACCGGAAGGGGATCGACTTTCGCACCGACGTCTACTCGATGGGTGTGACCCTCTACGAAATGCTCACCCTCGACGTGCCTTTCGATGCCCAGACGACGCCCGACGTTCTCCGGAAGATTCTTTTTGACGAACCGCGCGATCCGCGCCGCGCCAACAGCCGCGTGCCGCGCGATCTGGCCGTGATCTGCCTCAAGGCGATGGAGAAGAAGCAGGAGCATCGCTATCAGGACATGGCTGAGTTTGGCGACGATCTGCGGCGGTTTCTGGCGGGCGAGACCATACTCGCGCGGCCGGCGGGAGCGTTGACGCGCGTTGGGAAACGGGTGCGGCGGAATCCGGCGTTGAGCGGGGCGCTGGGGTTGGCGGTGGTGGCGGTGGTTGCCTTGCTTGTCGGGGCGGTTTCCAGCTACATCAAGATTTCTCGAGCTAATCAAGAACTGATCGGTCAACGTTTGATCGCAGGATCAAGTGCTCAGCTCGATAAAGATCCGGGCTTAGCGATAAATCTGGCATTGAAGGGATTCGATAAGGCTCCCGGCCGCGAGGCGCAAAATGCCCTTTTCGAAGCCCTGAGCCAATGCTTAGAGAGAAAGTGCTTTCGAATTGATTTGATCGAGGTGGCGGTATTCAGCCCGGACGGATCGCTGATCGCGGTCGGCCTGACCGATGGCACGGTCGAGATCAGAGACAGCACAACTGGAGAGCTGGCAGCACCTCGGATTGAAGGGCACAAGGCTGCTGTCCTCGATGTGGCGTTCAGCCATGATGGACAGCGTATCGCGTCCTGCTCGATGGACTGCACGGTTCTGGTGAGGGATGTGGAATCGGGCAGAGAACTGGATGGGTTACCAGCCTTCAATCACGACCGGGCGGTGCGGTCTGTCGCATTCAGCCCCGACGACTCGAAACTCGTGAGCGCCTCGAACGATATGACCGCCGTGATCTGGGATCTTCGCGGGAATATTGCGCCGACCTCCCTTCAAAACCACAGGTGGCATGTGGTCGACGCAGAGTTCAGCCCAGACGGGAAGCTGGTCATTACTGTTTCTAAAGGAGGAGACTTTCACATCTGGGACGCGGAAACGGGAGAGGAGCTCGCTTCCGACGATCTGTACCCGCGGATTCCCTGCGCCGCTTCGTTTTGTCCAAAATCTGAAAGTCGCGAATTCCTCGTGGCCACCGAAGATGGGACGGTCGAAATACGGAAATTCAATGGCTTGTCTCTTAGGGATACGGCAGCTTTTCGTCATGTCGGTGCGAAAATCGTTGACGCGGCA
>Ga0180429_10004547_pt1 | contig 11075 bp, 9 predicted proteins | sample SS_ome_FD_132428 | JGI IMG/M metagenome (GOLD analysis project Ga0180429, IMG submission 132428) | Hypersaline lake sediment archaeal communities from the Salton Sea, California, USA - SS_1_S_1 metaG | ecosystem: Environmental > Aquatic > Non-marine Saline and Alkaline > Hypersaline > Sediment ... | reverse complement strand
GGCTGGACCTGCTTCGGCTTGCAGTTGTCTCCGCAATGGGCGCGGGCAGCGAGTTCTCCTTCGTCGAGACCGACGGCATGTTTGGCATTCGGGCTGACACGATCGCTCCGATCCCGCTCCCGGAGGGTGGTGTTCTATTGATGTCCGCACTTGGCGGTCTTGTGTTCGCCAAGCGTCGTCGGAAGAACGCGGCGTAGGCCACTTCGACCTTTGCAAAGCTGAGGGGGCGCCACAGGGCGCCCCCAAACGATTCAGAATGCTCGACCGCATTCGGATGCGGGTGACGATTGCCCGGCCCGAGGCTTTGGAGGATTGCGGATTCCCGCATGCACCCCCCGTTTGGGGGATGAACAGACCGGCGCTTTCCCCACCTAATCCGATCGTTGGATCGTGGAATGCTGATCCCGCCTCATAGGGCTGCGCCGCCTTCACGACCTGCCATTGACGATCGAAAACAGGGAGTTTGATCGATGACATTCTTCTCGCCTCTCCGGGCAACTGCGCTCGCCGTGGCCCTCGCCGCCACCGCCTTCGCGGCCTCCGCCGATACCGTCACGCTGAAGCAGGTGACCTCGGCTCAAACCGGCGCGGAGTTCGTCGCCCTTGGCGCCACGGAGCTTTCCGCGGCGCAGTTCCGGCAGCGCGTGCTGGACAAGCCGATGACCGATGTCACGGACAAATGGACCTGGATCATCAATTCCGACGGAACCAGCCAGAGCGCGGCGAAGGATGGGTCCTGGGCGACCGACAACCCCTGGCGGATGAAGGGCAACCTCTACTGCCGCACCAATGAGGGCAAGGAGAACTGCAGCAAGACCTATGCCATCGGCGCCTATCTGCGGTTCAGCAAGGCCTCGGATACGGACGAACTGGCCACCTGGACGGCGAAGGTCGATTGACGGACCGGGCCCGCCACCTGCCGCGTACCGGCCATTCACGACGGGCGCGCAGGCTGGCTTTGGCGGCGCAGCCAGATGGTTGATCGTGAATTGCGATCCGGCCTGCCTGGCTGCGCCCCGGCGAGAACCCGAAAGCCCGAAGCGAATTTCGATCGACGACTGATTTCACAAAGCTATTCATCTTCGAGGTAATTCCATGCCGTTTGTCTTTGGAAGCCGCAGGGCGGACACAATCATTGCCGGCCCGACCAATGATTTCATCGCGTCGTTTCGCGGGGCCGATTTCATCTGGCCGGGTGGCGGGAGCGATTTCGTCCTGGCCGGTCGCGGGGCGGACACCGTCGTTCACCGTGTCAGCGAAAACTCCGGCCAGCGCGACGTGTATTTCGGCGGGCGCGGCAACGACACGCTCGTGATCGAACTGACAGCCGACGAATGGGCGGATGAGGCCATCAAGGCCGATCTCCGCGCCTTTGCGACCCGACTGGCGGAGGGCGGTGCGCGGGTGGTCGAACTTGCGTCCCTCGGCATCGTCGCGCGCTCCTTCGAGATGCTGAAGGTCGTGGTCGACGGGGTGGAAATCGATCCCCTCGCCCCCGACGAGGATGTCGTGATCGATCTGTCGGGGTCCACGGCGGACGAAACCGTCGAGGCCTTGGACGGTCGCGATTACGCGGTCACGACAGGGGCCGGCAACGACGAGATCGTGCTTGGCGCCGGGGACGATACCGTCTCCAGCGGCGAAGGGGACGACACCGTGACGATCGGCGCGGGCGATGACGTCGTCTACACCGGACCGGGCAACGATACGATCATCGCCGGCAACGGGGCCGGCAACGACGTGATCGACGGCGGCGCCGGTCTGGATACGGTGACCTTCCCCTCGATCGTGAACAGTGGAATCCTGGTGGACCTGCGGCAGATCGACCGCAGTGCACAGGTTGTCGACGGGATTGCCCTGGCTGATCTGCTGACTGGAGCGACCGATGCGGAGACCGGGCAGGCCTATGCCGCATCCCTGCCTGTTGGCTATGCAACAGGGGAAGAGATCGGCGTCGATATCCTGATCGATGTCGAACGCGTTGAAGGCGGCGCCGGCAACGACACGTTGATCGGCAGCGATGGCGACAACCGGATCCTCGGCAATGCCGGCGACGACGAGTTGATCGGCAATGGCGGTGCAGACCGGCTCGAGGGTGGCGACGGCAGGGATACGCTCGAGGGCGGCGACGGCGATGACTTTCTCCGTCCGGGCGGCGGTGATGACCTGGTGTCGGGCGGCCTTGGCCAGGACACGCTGATCCTGCAGGGGGCGAGTTCGGACTACGTGATCGAGAATGTCTCGGGCGGAACCTACCGGATCACTGACCAGGTGGCGGATCGAGACGGCACGGACACGTTCTCGAGCATTTCGAGGATCGTCTTCACCGACGTCACGCTGTTCGACTTCCAGCTCCCCCCTGCCGGCCCGATCACCGGAACCACGGACGCCGACCTCCTGGAAGGTACGCCCGGAAACGACCGGATCTTTGGTCTCGACGGCAACGACACGGTCTTCGGCTACGACGGCAACGACTACATCGTCGGGGACGAGGGCGACGACGAGGTCGACGGTGGCGAGGGTTTCGACACGCTCGACTATTCCAACCCCGGATCGCAGCCGATCGTGGCAGACCTGAGGGTGGGAACGGTCGTCGATCAGTTCGGCGGGACCGACACGGTCACCAATGTCGAGTTTTTCTTTGGCACCACCGGTGATGACACCTTCTTCACCTCGACCAACGGGGAACGGATAAATCCGGGTGCCGGCAATGACACGATCATCGGCAACACCGGCTTCGATCTTCTCTCCTACGAACCCCAGCCGGGCTTGGTGCGGGGGATCGAGGTTCTCTTCTCTGAAACCGTGGTCGGGGAAGGCGCGGTCGTTGTCGATACCGCCGGGGACCGTGACACGTTCTTCAGCATCGAGGGGCTCGCGGGATCGCAGTTGAGCGACATCCTTCTGGGCGGCGCGGGCGCGCAACAATTCGTGGATGGCAATCCCGACGGCCTGCCGGCCTCCGGGGCGCCGGACCTGATCGATGGCGGGGACGGGATCGACAGCCTCGACATCACCGGGCCCGGCGGCGTGTCGATCGACATGGAGGCCCTCTTGACCGAGGCCGAAGTCACCGCCTTCATCGACAGCGTCTTCGGCGGCTTCGGTACGCTCGCCCCGGAGACCGCCGCACGGCTCCAAGCGGATCTCACCGGGTTCTTCAGCTTCACCAACGGGGCGGGCGAAACCAGCATCGGACGCAGCATCGAGAGCATCCTGCTGCTTCGGGGCGGCGACGACTATGTCGCCGGCGACGACGCCGACAACACCTTCTCTTCCTTCGCGGGCGCCGACACCCTGCTTGGCCGGGGCGGAAACGACACGCTGGCCGGTGGGCTTGACGACGACACGCTCGACGGCGGCGAGGGGGCGGATGTCTTGCGCGGCGAGGACGGGAGCGACCGTCTGATCGGTGGTGCCGATGACGATTTCCTGAGTGGCGGTCTCGGTTCCGATACCTTCGTCTTCCTGGCCGGGGACGGGAACGACAGGATCGATGACTTCGAACTCGGGCTGGACAGGTTCGAGCTGTCGGGCCAGACGATCCAGAGCCTCACCGAGGGCGATTTCAACGGCGATGGCGAGACCGATACGCGCGTGATGTTCTCCTCAGGCGACCTGGTGGACATCCTGTCAGTGACGGGCGTTTCGGAGCCCGACCTGTTGCTCTGATCGGCCCCCGGCGCCATGGCTTCGGTCAGGGGGCGGTGGACTTGCCCGGCTTTGGTGGAGAGCTTTTAGATCACTTCTCGGGCCTTTCGTTCGCAGCCGACGGGGCTCTGGAAGCTGAGTGATGAGGCGCCGCTTGACGGAAGTGACCTATGGCAGTGAAGCGAGCCGCGATGGTTGTCCCGGCGAAGTCGCCAGAGCCTCAACCATCGCTGTGCGGCGCGAATTCTCGTTCCAAGGAACGGCGGTCGGCTACGACGGCATGCAAGAGCCGATCGCATCGATCATGGTGCGGAGCAAGAAGGGCGGGAAGCGGAAGTTCGCTGTGGTTGCCAACCCGCAATCCGGCATCGACGGCAGCCTACACTCGCATGTCGCAAAACGCGGGCTGCCCGCTGCGTCGCCGTAAGGCACCGACAATCGTTTCTCGGCAACTCGAACCAGGCGCCGGTCATGACCGGGCGAGCGGGAGGGACATCTTCTCGTGTTCGGCCTCCAGGAAGCCGCCCCGCAACCAACGTCGGATTGTCAGCTCGGACGGAGCTGGTCGCCGAGCGGCGGGTAGCCGGACCATTGGGGCACGTGCAGGCGCAGGCGATCCCCGATTTCGATCCTGCCCGGACGCTCCACCCATCCGACGATCCCGCGGCGGCCGCGCGCATGCTTGGGAAAAGACAGGCCGGCACCAGGGAAAAGCTCCTCCAGCAGCGCGGCCGGATGGCGGCAGGGGGTGTTCTCGGTATCGACGACGAGGGAGCAGCCACTCTCGAAAATCAGGCGCGAGGCCGGCGGCACATACGTCAACTGCGCGATGCTCTTGAGCGCGATGTTCGCGCCGAGCCATTCCGGTTTGATCCCCGCAATTCCCATGGCTTCGGCTACAGTCGCCAGTTCTTCTTCGGAAACCAGAGAAACCTGCCTCGTGTTGCGGATTTCAGTGCCCACAGGATACTGGCGCTTGACGCGGGTGCAGGAGCGGCGCGTCAAACCACCATGGTGCTCTCCAACGATGCCGTCAAAACCGAGGCTCAGGCACTCCACTGGGGTCGAGGCGAGCGTTTGCTTTCGGTCGATGACACGGCCCAGCCAAACGACCTCAGCCTCGATTGTGGTCGGAAGCAGCAGTGACATCGGCAAGGCTCCATGTCTCGGTGCGCCGTGGGCACTGGATATTCAACCCCGGCTGCGGCAAACTGGCTGAAGCTGGAGAAATGGTCAAGAAACTTGAGGGTTGTCGCGTGGCAATTGATCAGACGCCTATCACCGGAGATCTGGGGAGAAAGCTGCGCCTCCTGCGCCGCGCGCAGTCCAAGACCCTGAGCGAGATTGCGGCCGTGGCCGGATGCTCGGAAAGCATGGTTTCGAAGATCGAGAAGGGCCGGGTCAATCCTTCGATAAGCCTGCTTCACCGCCTCGCCGACGCGCTGGACACCAACATTGCTGCACTGTTCGACAATCTGGCGACCGACGATGTAGTACACCGCGACGGAGCGCGGCCGCGCCTCACGGCTGCTGGGCCTCGCCGTGGGGTCGGACACGTGATCGAACAGATCATCCCGGTCCATCCGAGCGTCTCGCTGCAGGCAAACATGCATATTATTGCGCCAGAAGGCACAACCGGCGAAGCGATTCGACACTTCGGCGACGAGATGGGCTACGTTCTATCGGGGAAGATCGAACTCCAGATAGAAGACGAGGTCTGGCGCCTTGATGCTGGCGATTCCTTCTATTTCAAGTCGGATCGTATCCACACCTATCGCAACCCTGGTCCGGCCGAAGCGCGCCTGCTTCTCGTGAACACACCGCCGTCTTTCTAACGAATCGACCAGATATCTGCTTGTTTTTCGAGCAATGCCGTACTGACTTGGAGCAGAATTCAAGAAACTTGACTTAGACCCAGACCCTCTGCCTATCGTGGGAGTCGCACGGGGAAGCGTGCATCAGGGGGCGGCATGGACGAAGTTCTCAGGGTCGACGGCGTGACCAAGCGCTTTCCGGGTGTGCTGGCGAATGACGATGTAACGTTCTCGGTGCGGCACGGCGAGATCCACGCGCTTCTCGGCGAGAACGGGGCGGGCAAGTCGACGCTGGTCAAGATACTCTACGGTGTTCTCCAACCCGACGACGGCATGCTCTCTCTCGAGGGACGGCCCTTTTCCCCGGCGAACCCTGCGGCCGCCAGGGAAGCGGGCGTCGGCATGGTGTTTCAGCATTTCAGCCTATTCGATGCCATGACCGTGGCCGAGAACATCGCGCTCGGTTTGCCGGGCGCGCGGCCTGACGAGGGCTTCGCTAAGCGCATCCGCACGCTGAGTGAGGATTACGGGCTACCGGTCGAGCCCACCCGGGTGGTCGGCGATCTTAGCGTGGGCGAACGGCAACGGGTCGAGATCGTACGTTGCCTGATGCAGTCGCCGCGACTGTTGATAATGGACGAGCCGACCTCGGTGCTGACCCCCCAAGAGGCCGACGACCTGTTCGTCACGCTCGAGGGGCTGCGTAGACGCGGCCTGTCGATCCTGTACATAAGCCATCGCCTGTCCGAGATTCGCGGATTGTGCCAGGCGGCGACTGTCATGCGCGGCGGCAAGGTCGTGGCTACCTGCGATCCACGCGAGGAGACAGCGCGCAGCCTTGCAGAGAAGATGATCGGCACGTCGCTGGTCCAGCCGGTCGCCGCGCGGCCTGTGCCCGGCCCGGTTCGCCTTTCCGTGGAGGGGCTGACGGTGCCCGCGGACGGCCCATTCGGCGTCCAACTCGAAAAGGTGTCGTTGTCGGTGCGCGGCGGCGAGATTCTCGGCATTGGTGGCGTCGCCGGCAATGGTCAGGCCGAATTGATGGAGGCGCTGATCGGCGAGTGTCGGGTGGTTGGCGGCGACATTCGCGTGGACGGTGTCTCGCTCCTCGGCCTCACGCCCAGCCAGCGGCGGGGCGCGGGCGTCTGTTTCGCGCCCGAGGAACGCCTTGGACATGCGCTTTCGCCGGGCATGACCCTCGCCGAGAACGTGCTGATCTCTGCCCGGCGCCGGGCCGGGTTGTCGCGGCGCGGCGTCCTCGACTTCGGCGGTGCGGCGCGGTTCGCTGCGGATGTGATCGCCCGGTTCGATGTGCGGACCTCGGGGCCGAGGCAGACAGCGCGCACGCTGTCCGGGGGAAATCTGCAAAAATTCTCGATCGGTCGGGAGATCGCACAGGCGCCGAGGGTACTTGTGGCGGAGCAGCCGACCTGGGGTGTCGACGCCGCCGCCGCCGCTACGGTTCATCGCGCGCTGATCGCGCTGGCCGAGACCGGCACCGCAGTGCTCGTGATCAGCCAGGATCTCGACGAGTTGCGCAGCCTCTCCCATCGCCTGGCAATCCTGTCAGATGGGAAGTTGTCCGAGGCGCGCCCAACGGCTGAACTGAGCCTCGCCGAGATCGGTGCGCTGATGGGCGGCAGCAGCCTGGAGGAGGGTCTGCATGCTACGGCTTGAGCCGCGCCCAGAGCGCTCGCGACTGTTGTTGTGGACAACGCCGCTTCTTGCGGCGGGAATGACCGTCGTGTCGGCCTATGTGCTGTTCCTGACCATCGGGGTCGACCCGCTGAAGGCGCTCGGCCATGTCATCTTGGATCCCTTTGCGTCTGGCTATGCCCGCTCGGAACTCTTGGTGAAGGCCGCTCCGCTCGCGTTGATCGCACTCGGCCTCAGTCTCGGCTTCCGCGCGAATGTCTGGAATATCGGCGCGGAGGGGCAGTTCACCCTGGGGGCGATTTGCGGCGGTGCTGTCGCGCTTACCTTCTACGGTGTCGAAGGGCTGTGGCTCTTTCCTCTGATCTGCGCGGGCGGGATCGCCGGCGGCATGGCATGGGCGGCGATCCCCGCTATCCTGCGCACGCGCATGGGCGTCAACGAAATCCTCGTGAGCCTGATGCTGACCTACATCGCGGTTCTGCTGCTGTCGGCCCTGGTGAGCGGACCCCTGCGCGATCCCGACGGGTTCAACTTTCCCGAGAGCCGGATCTTCCACGACAGCGCCATCCCGCCCATGCTGATCGAGGGGACGCGCGCCCATATCGGCATCGCCATTGTGCCGGTGGTCGCGCTGTTTCTCTGGTGGATGACCCGCTACCACGAAATTGGCTTCAGCCTGCGACTCCTTGGCGACACGCCGCGCGCCGCCCGTTTCGCCGGGTTCTCGGAGACGCGCGCCATATGGTTCTGCCTGATGGTGTCGGGCGGTCTCGCGGGGCTTGCCGGCGCGCTCGAGGCGACGGGTCCGATCGGGCAACTCGTGCCGGGCATCCCCGTCGGGTACGGCTTCACCGCCATCATCGTGGCGTTCCTCGGGCGGCTGCACCCGATCGGCGTGGTCTTCGCCGCGCTCGCGCTCGCCGTCAGCTATATCGGGGGCGAGTCCGCACAGATCGCCATGAGCCTGCCAGCCGCCCTGGTGGGCGTGCTTCAGGGCACGCTGCTGTTCTGGCTGCTCATCTTCGATCTGTTCGTCGGCTATCGGGTGCGTCGGGTACGCAGCCCGAAAGCCGAGACGCGCGCCGACGCCCGACCGGTCCCCCGACTGTCCGATGCGGGAGGGGCCTGATGGACCTGCTCGCCGGTATCCTTTTCACCCTGACCATCGCCTCGACCCCGCTGGTCTATGCCGCGATCGGCGAGCTCGTCGTCGAACGCTCGGGCGTTCTCAACCTCGGCGTCGAGGGAATGATGATCGTCGGCGCCATCGGAGGGTTCGCCGTCGCGCACGGCAGCGGCTCGGTGGTATTGGGCATCGCAGGCGGTATCGCCGCGGGCGCGACGCTCGCCCTCCTGTTCGGGGTGATCACGCAGATCTTCCTGGCCAACCAGGTCGTGACGGGGCTCGCGCTTACGATCTTCGGGCTCGGGATCTCGGCGCTGATCGGGCAATCCTACACGGGCCAGACGCTCGATACCTTTCCTCGCCTCGATATCCCCCTCCTCGGGGACATTCCCGTGCTGGGCAAGGTGCTGTTCCAGCAGGACGTGCTGGTCTACGGCTCGATCGCGCTGACCGCCGCCGTCTGGTGGACGCTGACGCGCAGCCGGGTGGGTCTCGTCATCCGCGCGATCGGCGAGGAACACGAGGCAGCCCATGCGCTTGGCTTCGCGGTCATCCCTATCCGGCTCGCCGTGCTGGCCTTCGGCGGCGCCTGCGCTGGTCTCGGTGGTGCCTACCTGTCGCTTGTTCAGACGCCGATCTGGGTCGAGGACATGACCGCAGGCCGGGGCTGGATCGCGCTCGCCATCGTCGTGTTCGCGGCGGGGCGACCGTGGCGGGCTCTGCTCGGCGCGTATCTGTTCGGCGGCTTCACAATCATCCAACTGCACGCGCAAGCCTTCGGTGTGAACATCCCGCCACAATACCTGTCAATGATCCCTTACGCCGTCACGATCCTCGTCCTGATCGCGATGTCGACTGATGCCGCCCGCCGCCATCTGCGCGCACCCGCCTGCCTCGGCAAGACCTTCTTCACGGCGCGATGACGCGCAGGTTCCAACAGAGGAGACGACACCCATGATGAAACGACGCACATTCCTCGCTGGCGCGACGGCGCTTGCCGCGCCGCTGCCGCTGCGGGCCGCGACGGACCCGCTCAAGGTCGGCTTCCTTTACCAGGCCCCGCGCGACGACAAGGGCTGGACGGAGCGGCACGAGCTTGCCCGGATCGAACTGCAGGAGCATTTTGGCGACCGCATCTCTACGACTTTCGTTGAGAACATCTCCGAAGGGCCAGATGCCGAGCGCGTGATCCGGCAACTCGCGCAGCAAGGGCACCAGCTGATCTTCACGACCTCGTTCAGCTTCATGAACCCAACGGTGAAGGTCGCGCGGCAATTCCCGAATGTCCGCTTCGAGAATTGCACGGGCTACCAGCGCGCCGACAATCTCGCGACCTATGCCGCTCGCTACTACGAGGGGCGGCACGTGATGGGAACATTGGCCGGCCTGATGACCGAAACGGGCACCATCGGCTATGTCGCCTCCTTCCCCATTCCCGGTGTACTGCGCGGGATCAATGCCGCCTTCCTCGCGGCGAGGAAGGTCAACCCGGACGTGCGCATGCGGGTGATCTGGATCAACACCTGGTTCGATCCGGGCAAGGAAGCGGACGCGGCCACCGCGTTGATCCAGCAAGGAGCCGACATGATCATGCAGCATGTCAACAGCCCTGCACCGATCCGAGTTGCAGAGGAGAACGGCGTCAGCGCTTTCGGCAACGCGGTCGACATGCGAGAGTACGGACCGACTGCGACGCTGACCTCAATGATGTTCGACTGGGCGCCCTACTACATTCAGCGCGTCCAAGCGGTGCTCGACGAAACGTGGAGCTCGGGGGATACTTGGGCCGGTATCGGACCGGGGATGGTAACGCTCGCCCCCCTGAACGAACGTGTCCCGGTCGATATCCGGGAGCGGGTCGAGGCCGAGATGGCTGCCCTGGGCGGAGGCGCGTTCCACCCCTTCGCTGGGCCGCTCAACCGTCAGGACGGCTCACCTTGGAAGGCCGAGGGAGAGACCCCGACCGACGAGGAACTCTATGGGATGGACTTCTACGTGGAAGGCATCGACGGTAGCTTGCCGACATGATCCAGACTCCGCCGCGCCGCCGAGACGACGCGTTTCGGTGGCGCGGTTCGGCGAGGGAGTTGCGGGGATTGTCCACGATCTTCTGCCCAGCCGACATCGATCTTGGCTTTGCCGTCCGCCAGTAAATCAGCAAGACACTTTAACCGAGGAGCCCGCCTCGGGAAAACGGATGCCGAACTGACCGATTGGCTGCCGTTTGCGGTCACAAGATGCGCCGTGAACGCAGACACTCGCGATGTGATTACTTTTCCGCCGTAATCGCCCTTCTTGCTCGGAGGCGTTCTTCGAACCTTAAGCGAGTGACCAGTTCAATGTACCAATGTGCGGCAGAGGACAACGAATTTGAATTGCCCGGTCAGGGCCGGCTTTGACGGCCAAGGCAATCAGGGGGCTTCAAAAACATCGGTGCGTCCTCACGAGTGTTGAAGGTGCGAAGTCGCTCGCGGAACCTCAGATGTCTGAGCTTGCTCCGCCGGCCGGATCCCATCTGGTGATGGTCGAGCCGATACTTCGTGTTCCTGAGAAACGGCCAATGTCCTTCTCGGAAGACACAAGGAATGGACCAGCCCATGCTTCTGGAATGCACTCGAGCAGAACACCTTGGCCTCGTCGAAACCCAACTGCGTGTTTCCCACCGCGACCTCCCGATGCTCTGGCTAACCGGGCAGGTGCACTACGGGTCACGCGGTTTCGCGTTCATTGTCGTTCATGGTGTCGAAGAAGACACCTTGCGACGGCGTGCGATCAGGGCTGAAGCCTGCGAGCTTTTGGAAAGGCTCGGGCATCCAGTCGAACTGCAG
>Ga0180429_10004546_pt1 | contig 11076 bp, 9 predicted proteins | sample SS_ome_FD_132428 | JGI IMG/M metagenome (GOLD analysis project Ga0180429, IMG submission 132428) | Hypersaline lake sediment archaeal communities from the Salton Sea, California, USA - SS_1_S_1 metaG | ecosystem: Environmental > Aquatic > Non-marine Saline and Alkaline > Hypersaline > Sediment ... | reverse complement strand
CACGGTCCTCGGACATAATCTGGTGCGGCTGCTTATTCACCAAGCGGCCCGACAAACCGACACGCCGTCGCAAAACATCAGCTTCGCCGGAGCGGTAAAAACGATGCTGTCCTTCTCGCCCACACTGGCCGCAGCCGACAAGTCGGAGCAAGACGATATTCGCCGCGTCATGCTCGATCGCATCGCCAGCCAGAGAGACCACCATCCCCCGGGGAGAGTCGAATCACGACTGATAAAACGCGACCTGCACAGATACGGATCGTTGAGAACTTCACGTGCACAGGCACGCATCGACCGCTTAACTTAGGCGCCATTGGGGACGCTCACCTGTTTGTTGTCACGATAAACAGGGAAGCGTCCCGAATTGTTCCGGACACCTCAGCAGGCGGAGACACGCACAATGACCTGCTCCACCGGACGATGTTCCGCCTATAATGCAATATGAGGGCGTTCGGGACTCGCTCGAACGGTGAAGACGGGAATTCAGAAAGGAAAAACAGAATCATGATCGAAGTGGAAAAAAAGAATGAAGGAAAAGTTATCGAAGTCAAGGCGACTGGTAAGCTTAGCAAGGAGAACTACGAGCAGTTCGTGCCGGAGTTCGAGCGCCTCGTGCAGAAGTGCGGCAAGATCCGCGTGCTGTTCGAGATGCATGACTTCCACGGCTGGACGGCCGGGGCTCTGTGGCAGGATATCAAGTTCGATCTGAAGCATTTCAGCGACATCGAACGCCTGGCCCTGGTCGGCGATAAGAAATGGGAAGAGGGCATGGCGACCTTCTGCAAGCCTTTCACCAAGGCCAAGATCCGCTACTTCGACCAGGCCGAAGCCGATGAGGCCCGCCAGTGGCTCGAATCCGACTGAGCATCCCGCGCCGCAACGGCTGGGGCGATCGCCGCAGCGGACGAAAAATGGGCCGAAAGTCCCTTGCCTTATTATGAGGCACATAGTTATGGATCTTACCCGCATCCATTTCTTGTGCCGGACGCCATCTTTCCTGAAAAACCGCTCATGACATATTGATAGTATGTCATATACATGATTCCGATCGGTCTTACGTCGTGAACGGCGCTTCACTTGCCGGCCGCGATCTTCACGCCGGCCAGGTAGATGCTGGTCTTGCCTTCGTGGCTTGAGTAGTAACTGACCCACAGCACGCCGTCATGCCATAGCAGACCGGGGTAGCTTGTGTCGCCTCCGCTTGGCAGTTTCAGGACGGCGCCGATCTTGCCGCGGTCCATATCGAGAGTGAACAGTGCGGTGTGCACTTTGGGTTTGTGAAACCGCCCCGAGCCGATCCACACCCCCGACGGCAGTCGGATCATGTTCGGCCCGCCGACGAACTTGCCCAAGTCCCGCCATTTCCATTTCTTGTACGGCGGACGCGACCGCCCCACCAGCGCCGATCCTCTGCGGCGCTGCAGGCAATAGGCCGTTCGGTCGGGGGCGAACCGCAGCGTCGCCTCGTTGGGGGCGCCCTTGCCGCACATCGGCGACAGCAGCGTTCGATAGTCAAGCCCGTTGTCGGTGACAAGGAGCCTGGTCTTGCCCGGATAGCTGTAGTCCACGGCGTATCCCCTGGCCCCGCGCCACGTGATGCGCCATATCCATCGCTTCGGATCGCCGACCAGCTTCGGAGCGGTCCATGAAACGCCGTCCTTCGAAAACGATACGAAGCTGCCGGTGGGCGCCGACTCGCGAGCCTTTCGCGGCGCGGCGCCGCCGAGGATCATCAGCCGCCGGTCAGGCATTGCGGAGATCTTGGCATCCCGCAGGTCCATGCCCTTCCTGGCCAACAGAGCCGCCGGCTTCCAGGTCTTGAAATCGGCGGAGACCAGCACGCGGATCTTCCCATCCGGCGAGACGTGAGCATCGGCCTCGCGGAAAACGCAGTAGGTCCGCTCCTTAAAACGGATCAGATCGGTGAAGGCGTTGTGCCTGCCCTTGTCCCAGATCTTCTTGGCCGACAGGAGTTTCATCGTCACGCCGGGTCCCGGCTGGGCGGTCGATCCGGTCCGGCACAACAACGCCAACGCAACGAACGCCAGCAGGAACATCCGACCCAACGGCGGATTGTACGAATATCTCATCGTGTTCACTCCCTAATGCTATATGGTTGACTTCGGCAAGTCGCGAGTATTCGTCCCAGAAATACAGGCCAGGTTGGGATCATCCATACAGTGCGGCGCCTGCGAGGGAGATCCCTTGCGAAAATCCTGATTAACTGTGGGCGCCGCCCCATTCACCGTGATCCTGAATGGGATGTCATCCCCGACCAAACAGCTTCCGCTCGGCCGGGCGGCCCGGAATCGCATAATAGGCCAATTCGCCCGCCCCGGCAACGACAAATTACGGGGCCCATCCAGTCGCTCGCAGAGTCAGCGACAATAGAACTTCCGATTGACAGCCTCGGGATATCGATTAAAATAGAACCTGCATATGAAGACCTCTTCGCTGTCGCATATGCGTTCTCTGTCGAAGGTCTGCATACATATTCGAAACCAGAGCCGGGCGAATCGATGAGCAAGCCAACAAAATCCGGGCCGCGTCGGAGGCCGAGCCCACCCGCCTCGGGCGAACGTGTCGGCCCCAGTCGGGCCGGGAAGGTGAGGATCGTTTTCGTCGGGGCGATTCTGCTCGTCGCCGCGTGCGGCGCCCTTGTTCTTGTGCTGTTTCCCGGAGCCTTCGGCGAACCCCGGACCCAAGGTCTCGGCGACGCTCAACCGGACGGACCGCCCCCCCCGCCCCCTAAGGCGGTCGCCGCCGATGATCTGCGGGCCAGGCGGGAGGCGTTGAGAAAAGAGACTTTCGACGCGGTCCGACAGTTGATGGCGGATTTCCCGAGAAGCTCCGACCCGATCGGGTTGATGGCGATGCTGCACGGTCAATACGGCAACTCCGCAGAGGCGACCAACTGGTGGCGAAAGTGCCTTCAACGGGACCCCACACGGGTGGACGTGTACTTGGCTCTGGGTCTGATCGCCATGAAAAACGGCGAGTATCACAAGACCTTGGATCTGTTGGGCAAGGCCCGGGATATCGACCCGAATTTGCCCGGCGTACACGGCCGCTGCGCCGAAGCGCTCCTGGCGTTGGGAAAGCCCGACGAGGCGCTGGCGGCGCTGGCCAGGGAGATCAAGGTATCACCCGGGACCCGCATTAACGATGTTTTGCTCGCCCGAGCGCATCTTCAGAAAAAGGAGTACGCCAAGGCCAGGGACGCCTACGCCAGGGTGGCCGAGATGCAGCCCGGCGAGTCCATAGAGTACTACAAGCTGGTCACCACGGCGTACTACGGACTGACGACTTCATGCACGAGGCTGGGCCAAAGCGATAAGGCCGGGGAGTACATGGAGAAGTTCAAGAAGCTGCAGGCCGAGGAGAGCAGACTCGTAGCCCTGCAAAGAACAGCAGCGTATAAGCGGGTTTACGAAGCCCAGGTCCTGGCCAGGACGCTAACCGATGCCGGGCGGGTGTACTCTGGACACCGAGAGTTTCTCAAGGCCGAGAAGCACTGGCTAAGAGCGGCGGAGATCGCCCCTTCAGACACCGCTTGCCGTCAGCAACTGGCCAACCTGTACTCGCGATCCGGTCGCCCGCGCAAGAGCCTGGAGATGTGCGAGCAACTCATGGAACTCGCCCCTAAGAACGTAAGTCATGCCCTGATGAGGGGCTTTCTTCTGGCCAGACTTAAGCGATTTGACGCCGCCGAGGAGGCCATGCGAAGGGTAATCGACCTTGCGCCGATGCGCGCGGTGGGCTACCGATCCCTGGCGAGGTTCCTTCTGTTGCGCAACAAGAAACTCCCCGAGGCCGCGGCGGCCGCCCGGAAGGTAGTCGAACTGGAGCCGACGGCCGACCACTACTCCCTGCTCGGCGAAGCGTGTCACCGAAACGGCGACCACGCCGGGGCTCTTGCGGCGGCCAAGCGGGCCGCCGAACTGGCCCTGAACAACTCGGCAGTACGTTGAGAAAACCGGGGACGCTTCCCTGTTTATCCGAACGACAACAGGTCAGCGTCCCCAGTTTATTCTCTATTAACGGGCGTTTAGAACGGATTGATCATCGACGGGACCTGGGCGGTGCCCCAGATGCGTGCTTCCTGTATGAAGCAGTTTTCGGGCACGTCTATGCAGTGGACCAGCGTGCGTGCGAACTCCTCGGCCCCGGGGAATCCCTCCAGCCAGTCGTCGTCAATTCCGGCGGCCTGGCAGAAATTCGTGCGCGCCGCGCCGGGTACGAACATGGTGGCCTTTCCGCCCCAGGCGCTCATCTCCACGTGCAGGCACTTGGTCAGCCCGACGAGTCCGGCCTTGGCGGCGGTATAGACACCGAACGCCGGCCAACTGTGGTAAGCGCACGCCGACGTAACGGTCACGATATGCCCCTTGCCGGCATGCTTCATCACCGGCATCACTTCACGGGCGCCCTTCATGACAGAGATGATGTTGATGTCCATGACCTGCTGGATCTCATCGTCGGTCATCTCGTCGATGTTGGCTATCTTCACCCCGGCGCCGTGATTGAGCACGAGCACGTCAATCGCCGCCCACTTGTCGGTCACCTCGGCGATGAGCTTCCTCCAGTCCTCGGTGACGCAGGCGTCGGCCTGGACCGCCATGAGGTTGTCGCCGGCGCCGAGATCCGCTTTGGCGGCCTCCAGGCGGTCGGCGCTGCGACCGGTGATGGCGACCTTCGATCCCATTTCCAGCAGCATCCGCGCTGTCTCGAGTCCGAATCCGCTCGATCCGCCGGTAATGACAATGACCTTTCCATCCACGTAATGTTTCATGTGCTGTTTTCCTTTATTCAGTTGGTGAGATCGAATCGGCTCCGACGTGAACACGGCGGGCGGTACGTTCGGCGAGTACTAACTTATCCCATACCAGTCATCCGTTCAAGATGCAACTCAGCCCGACAGGACCTCGCCGCAGAAATCGGCCGCATACCGAGAAGTAAGTGAGGCGTTTTCCTTGTGGTCATATGGAAAACGGCCTGATAGGATTGAGTGCGAAGTCAGGTGGAGAGAATCTATGTGGGTGCGAAAACCGGACGAAGAACTGGCGGCTGAGGAGCAAGAGCGCAAGAAAAAGGCCAAGCGTCTTTGGCCTCGACTGAATCCTCTTCGGCCCGTCGCGGCCGGAGTGGCGATCTACTTGCTGTTCTCAATACTGACACATCTGGGGGCCCCAAGCAAGTTCAGCAATCTGCCTCGACATGGGCCGACTCTGTGGGATGCGCTTGAGTTCTGGTTTCCATTGGGCTTCCTGGTGGGCTTCATCGGAGCCTACGTGATTCAGTTCTTCCGAATGATGTCCATGGCCGATGCTGTGACCACGATGTGTCCGAAATGCCACAAGGTCGAAGGCGATGAGCCTCCCTGCCAGTGCGGCTTGCCTCGTGAGCCGATTAACTGGTGGCGCTGGATGGAAGACGACGATGGGAAGGCAAACGCCAAAACTAAATAGGGACGCTCACCTATTTTCACCGGCAATAAACAGGTGAGCGTCCCCAATTAACTAAATGATACCCGTCGCGAGGCGGACCATTGTTTCGTAGTTGGCCATCGTGGTCGGTGTAATTTCCCGGCCGTAAGGACTGGCCGACGGCATCAGGACAAAGCCCCTGCCCTCACCGGACGAGCCGTCGCGAAGTGACGCCGCTGCGACACGCTCGAACTGGTCGGGCGGCATCGCTTCTATGTCGCGGATTTCGATATTCCCGAACAGCACCATATCGCGGCCATACTGTTTTCTTACGTCGGCGAGGCTCACGTCGCCGACCGGCGGCGGCTCGATCGGATCCAGCGCCGCGGCGCCGGCGGCCAGGATGTGCGGCAGGATGTTGGCCAGTCGTCCGTGGCAGTGGATGCGCGCAAATCCGCCGGAAGCGTCGATGCTCCGGACCATCGACCGATCGTAGCCCACCACGTAACGCTCGAACAGATGCGGAGGCAGGTACGGTTCGGAGGCGTACTCCGGCCCGTAAATCCGCCACAGCCGACCGGGCGCCTCTCGGGCGACAGTCTCTGTGCGTTGCCAAAGCCCTCGGGCGAACTTCTCGATCAGTCTGGCGAACAGCGCCTCCTCGGTCATCGCCGCGATGGTGTAGTCGCCCATGCTGAGCAGTTCGGCGGCCAGGCAAAGCGGATCAGGCGTGTCGATCATTACGATGCCGCGATCGCCCAGTTTCTCCTCGGCCTCCAGAATCCCCGCGACGTTCGGGGTGTAGTCGAACACCGCATCGGGCAGTTCCAGGAACGCCTTGAGATCGTCGAGATCCTTGAGCAGATGCTCAACCGTCCAGACGGTGTCGATATCCCGATCGCGCCGCGTCAGCGATGTCATCTTCCGCCCGCCGCAGCGCAGCGTGGTGCGGACAAACTTCGAGCCGTCTTCCTGATACTCCCGTCGGCTGAAAAACTCGTCGCGCGGATTGTGCGGCGCGGGGATCAGTTCGGGCGAGCGCATGCGGATCAGGTCGGTGCGGTCCTCGGCCAACTGAAGCAGCGGTCGCCAGGACGGCGAGTTGTAGATATTGAACTCGTCGGGGTCGTCCGGATCGACGTCGAACCCGCCGATTTCGTAGAAGTTCACCGCGGGGCGGTCCACCGCCCGTCCCTGCAGCGTCGCGATGAGTCTCTCTCTTCGATTCATACGCAACCCCGGTCGGAAGATCGCACAGCCGCCGGAGACACTGCTAACTGACGCAGACCCGTCCTCTTGAGGGCTTCTTGATGTCGCCGGGATTCCTTATCGGATTTGTGTCCGGATTGACCTCGGGCTTCTTCTTCGGCCTGGGGTCGGGCTTGGGTTCGATTTCCGGTTTCGTCTTCGGCTCGGTTTTCGGCTGCTTGTCCGGTTCAGGCTCAGGTTCAGGTTCCGGCATCGTTCCCGGTTCGACCTCCGGCTGCGGCTCGGGCCGCTCTTCGATTATGTCGGAGCTGGCGGGCCAATGCCCGGTCTCCAGCCACGGCGTCACGTAGGTCGAGACGAAATGCGGTTGTGTCGTGGAGAAATGCGCCCCGGCTCCCTGGAGCATCGCCTCGCTCAGGGGCGCCTGGTAGAGTTTCCGGTAGGCCTGTTGTTTTTCTTCATTGCCCGACATGTCGGGAACGTTGAAGCCGGTGAGTCCGGCCGACGGACCGTGGGCGCCTCCGACGTTCCCCAGCACCGTTGTTACCAGTCCCAGGAGCACAAGATCGTCGCGGTTGTAGAAGTTCACGACCCCGTTGGAGCATCGCTTCAGGGCCTTGGACATGTCGTGGTTGCTGGAGATGCTGGCCGACAGGAGCACCACGCCGTCGATCTTCCTGTCTTCGGGCAGCGCCGCGGCGGCCATGACTGCGATTCCCCCTCCTCCGCTGTGTCCTATGATGTGGACCGGCCTGTCGGGGTAGTTGTCCTGGTATTCCATGATTCGCTGGGCGACTCTGTCGCCGGCGAGGTAGTTGCCGATAAAATCGATCTGGTTGACGACCAGCCCCAACAGCGGCAATGGTCTGCCCCAGTGCCATATCTGCAAGCTCCTGTCGACCCCGGCGGCGTCGAGCCCGTCGCGGATATCACGATTGGCTCCGGATTCGCCCTCGATTCCCGGAAGTATGACCACAAGTCCCGCGTCGAGCTTCTCGGGGGTCGAGAACGCCGCGTTGTTCTCGCAGCCGCACATAATCGATATCGCCAGCAAGGCCGGGCAAATCGCCAGTGGTTTTGTCATTGGTGTTTCTTTCTTCTGTCGGTCTACGACGAGTCAAGGCGAAGCAAACACCGTTGGAGTGTACAAAGCGGGAGCCTGTCTGCAAGAAAAACTCCGACAAGAGTGAGAATGGAAATACTCCTTTGATCTTGATACTCCGGCTTGCACGCAATAATATCGTGTTTCGCGACTAACAACAAACAACCCGTTGAGAGCACAAAGGAGAATCCCATGAGTACTCGTCGAAGTTTCCTGCAAAGCGTCGGCGCAGTCGGCGGCCTTAGTCTTATCAGCCCCCTGCTGGGCTCGGCCCAGAGACCCGCCAGAGCCGCAAAGGCCAAATACATGGGCGACTTCGCGGCGCCCAAGCTGCCTACGGTCAAGTGCGCGTTCATCGGCGTGGGCGCCCGCGGAAGCGGACACTGCAACGACATCGGCAAGATTCCCGGCACGAAGATTGTCGGCGTCTGCGATCTTCACAAGAGCCTGGCCGAGCGATTGGTCAAGGGCGCCAAGGCCAAGGGACACGTGGGAGCCAAGGCGTATTTTGGCGGGCCGAAAGAGTATCTCAGGATGCTCAAGGAGACCAAGCCCGACGCGGTGTTCATCTCGACGAACTGGAACGCGCACGCCGAGCACTGCATCGAGGCGATGAAGGCCGGAGCGCACGCGTTCTGCGAAGTTCCGATCGCGGTGACGATCAAAGAGATGTGGGATATCGTCGACACTTCCGAAGCGACCGGCAAACACTGCATGATGATGGAGAACGTGAACTACGGCGCTGACGAACTGCTGTTCCTGAACATGTGCCGCAAAGGCCTGCTGGGCGAGCTCCTTCACGCCGAAGCGGCTTACATTCACTCGCTGCGCGGACAGATGAACCAGGTCAAGCGCGGCACGGGCAGTTGGCGAACGTATCACTACGCCAGGCGAAACGGCAATCTCTATCCGACCCACGGACTGGGTCCCGTCGCCCAGTACATGAATCTGGCGCGGACCGAGGACACGTTCGAGTCGATCGTGTCCTACTCGACGCCCGCGATCGGCCGCGCGGCTTACGCCAGGAAGAAGTTCCCCGCCGACCATAAGTGGAACAAGCTGGAATTCAAGGGCGGCGACTTGAACACATCGATCATCAAGACCAAGCTCGGACGCACGATCATGGTCCAGTGGGACGAGACCAGCCCGAGGCCCTACAGCCGCCACAACCTGATTCAGGGCACCAAGGGCACACTCGCCGGCTTCCCGACCAGGATAGCCGTAGAAGGACTCTGCAACGCACACCGCTGGCTGGAGAAGAGCGCCAAGGAATTCAAGGACAAGACAAAGGATCTCGCCCATCCGCTGATCAAGAGGCTGCAGGATAAGGTCAACAAGCTCGGCCTCAAGGGCCACGGCGGCATGGACGGAATGATGAGAATGCGGATCATCGAATGCCTCCAGGAAGGACTGCCGCTGGACCAGAACCTCTACGAAGGCTGTTTCTGGTCGGCTGTCGGGCCTTTGAGCGAGAAGTCTGTCGCCCAGGGCGGAGCCCCTCAGGCGTTCCCCGACTTCACTCGCGGCCAGTGGAAGACCACCAAGCCGCTGTCAGTGGACATCTGACAGGAAACACACGTATAGAAACGCCAACGGTTTTCCGTTGACCCGGCAAGGGTTTAGATCGCTATCGTGGATGCGGCGTCCGACCGCGTTTGCGAACGGCGTTCCATTTGCCAGCCGGCGGGAGGCTCAGTCCGCGTTCGTCATTTTGGAGAGTTTGCTTCTCTTGTCGCGGATGCACCCCAGCATTCGGGTTCCGAGTTTGAACAGGGCCGCGAAGTCGCCGAAGCTGCGGACGCTCATCAGTCTGCGGAGAATATAGCCAGGCCGCATGAAGAACCGCTTGTGGGCCTCGGCGATGATCGACACGAGCTTCTCTTCGGACCAGTTGTCCGAGATGATCACCGGACGCTGACCGTCCTTTTCGATGAAATTCTGAGCGTCGACCTCGCGGTAGGATCCGTCGGCCCGGGTCTGGTGATAAAGCGGCGTGCCCGGCATCGGCGACAGCACGTGGAAGTCGGCGTAGTCCACGCCGATGTCTATTGCGAATCGGATGCTGTTCAGCGCATCTTCGTACGTCTCGACGGGAATGCCCAGGATGAAGTATCCCACCGTCTTGAGCCCGGCCGCACGAGCGAGCCTGAACGCCTTGCGGGCCTTGTCCGGGGTCGTTTTCTTGTTGAGGTACTCCAGGCCGTGCGGATTGGCGCTCTCGACGCCGAAACCGACGATGTCGCAGCCGGCCCGCTTCATCTGCGTGAGCATCTCGGCGTCGACGGTGTCCACGCGGGCCTCGGCCTTCCATTTCAGGCGATATTTCCGTTCGATCAGTCCGTCGCAAATCTCCATCAGACGCTTGCGGTCGAAAACGAACAGGTCGTCATAGAAAATGATGTATTGGGTGCGGTATTTCGCGACAAGCTCGTCGATCTCGGCCAGCACGTTGGCGGCGCTTCGCCCCCGCCATCGGGAGCCGCATACGCCCTTGTCGCAGAACAGACAGTTGAACGGACAGCCGCGCGAGCTGATGAGCGTGGCCACCCGCCGCCCGCCGGCCAGCGCGTAGCGATAGCTGTTAGTCGGCAGCAGATCCCGCGCGGGAAAAGGAATATCGTCGAGCCGCTCAGGGCGAGGGCGCTCTTCGACCGGCGAGTCCTTAGTCGCCAGCCCGCGGATGTTCGAGATGTCGTCGCCAGCGGCGATCGCGTCGAGGATCTCGACGAACGTCTCTTCACCTTCTCCGATGACCGCTCCGTCGAGTTCGGGGTTTTCGCCTACTATCGTATCGCCAAGGGCCATTGGATGAGCCCCGCCGATGAAGAGATATCGCGTATGAGGCCGGCACAGACCCATAGCCCGCCTGACAGAATCGAACACGGGCGTAAGTGCGGTTATGCCGACAACATCCCACCGCCTGGCCGAGATTCGATCGGAGAACTCAGACCAGTCGAGGCCCTCGCCGCAGGCGTCGATGATCGTCACGTCGGCGTGTCCGGCCCGACGGGCGCACGCCGCGAGATACGCCAGTCCCAACGGGACCATCGCCAGAGGGTTGTCGTCGACCCTGCGGTCGGGAGCCTGTATCAGCAGTATCTTAAGATCGGACATTATTCGCAGATCGGTATCGGCAAACAGTTTTCAAGAAGGAGCCGAGCCGCGAATCGTACAGGACTCAACGCCCAATGTCCAACGCCCAATGTCCTGGTTCCGGGCAACGTCAACGGCGAACGGCGAACCTCAGCCGTCGCCATTGACGTTGGAGTTGCCGTCACTTGGAACTTGAACATTGGGCGTTGGGCGTTGGACATTGACGTAGGGACCCCGGATGCACAT
>Ga0180429_10004544_pt1 | contig 11077 bp, 8 predicted proteins | sample SS_ome_FD_132428 | JGI IMG/M metagenome (GOLD analysis project Ga0180429, IMG submission 132428) | Hypersaline lake sediment archaeal communities from the Salton Sea, California, USA - SS_1_S_1 metaG | ecosystem: Environmental > Aquatic > Non-marine Saline and Alkaline > Hypersaline > Sediment ... | reverse complement strand
GCCTCCTCGAGGTAGCGCGGCGTGAAGAGCGTGTCGGCCGGCAAGGGGCCGATATTGCTGATGCCTTCCTCCCGCAGCGCTTCGAGCACGGGCGAGATGGTCGTGATTTCCTCGGTTCCGAGGTGGCCTCCCTCGCCGGCATGCGGGTTCAGTCCGCAGACCAGGATCCTCGGGGCATCGATGCCGAATTTCGTCCGGAGGTCATGGTGCAGGATGCGCATGACTTTCAGCAACAGCTCTTGCGTGATGGCATCGGCGACATCGCGCAGTGGCAAGTGGGTGGTCGCGAGCGCTACGCGCAGTCCCGGACAGGCGAGCATCATCACGGGATGACCTGCCGTCTTTTCTGCAAGATATTCCGTGTGGCCGGTAAAGGGGATGCCTGCGTCGTTGATAATGCCCTTGTGCAGTGGCGCGGTGACCATGGCCGAAAACGCGTTGCTGCGACAACCGTCGATTGCGGTATCGAGCATCGACAGGACATGGCGGCTGTTGGCCGGATCGAGGTGCCCGGCGACAGCCAGCGCCTGCGCAGTGACAGGCAGCAGGTTCATGGTGTGCGATCCGGACTTCAGCGGTGATGCCGGATGGTCAAGCAGGTTCAGCTGGAGTGGCAGCCCGAGCATGTCTGCACGAGCAGCCATCACAGAGGGATCGCCGATAAAGACAAGTCCGGCGTGCGGTGACTGGACAGCCTGGATACAGAGATCCGGGCCTATTCCTGCCGGCTCGCCGCTGGTGACCGCAATGCGGTGACTCATCAGGGATCAGAAGTCGTAGTTTTCGTCGTTGAGGCGGTCTTCGACATAAGCCTGCTGGCGCAAGCGGCGGATCAGCAGGTCGAGGTTCTCCTCGATTTTGCGCTGCTGGATCTCTTCGCGCGCCGCGTTGCGCGTCGCCGTATCGGTACTCTCGTGCTTGCGCCGCTCCTCGACCTGGACGATATGCCAGCCGAACGCGCTCTTGAAGGGTCTGCTGATCTGGCCGGGCTGGAGACGGCCCATGGCGCGCCGGAATTCGGGCGTTCCCTGGTCCGGATCGAGCCAGCCGAGTTCGCCGCCCTTCAGGGCCGAAGCCGTATCGTCGGAATAGGCGCGGGCGAGGGAGGCGAAGTCCTCGCCGGCAAGGATGCGCTCGCGGTATTCGTTGAGTTTCGCCTCCGCTGTTGCATTGGAGAGCCGTTCGCCCGGGCGAAGCAGGATATGCCTGGCCTTTGTCTGGGTCACGGTGGTGACCTGGCCTTTCTTGCCATAGAGCGTCAGGTAATTGTCGATTTCCGAATCCGTGACCTGCACCAGGTTGCGCAGCTGGCTCTGGTGGAAGTTGCGTGTCAGCAGTTGCTTGCGGATGTCGTCGCGAAAGCCCTGGTAGCTCTTGCCCTGCTGTGCCAGGACCTGCTTGAGGAAGTCGACCGTAATGTCGTTGCGCGAGGCGATCATCTGGACGGCCTCGTCGATCTCCTCGTCACTGACCGTGACCCCGCTGTTGACCGCGGCGATTTCGTGCGCCTTGCTCGTGATCAGCTCCTCGAGGACCTGCTGTTCATGCGCTTCCCGCGACATCCCTGCCGGGCGGGGCGAGGAGCGCAGCGCGCGATTGAACTCGGAACGCAAGATGACATCGTTTTCGACAACGGCGACAATTTCGTCAATCGGCCTTTCTGCCAGAACGGGCGTCGCCGTGACAAAAACAAGTGTCAGGATCAGGAGCAGTTGTTTCATCATGTCCGAACCTCGCGCAAGCGGGTTTTCGTGGTCTGGGAGTGAGTCAGCCGCAAATTATACCCTGAATGGGGCCGCGCAGCAGGGATTGCGACATCCTGCCCGGGTTGCGTTCTCCTAGTAGTAATCAAAACCGTTGTAGCCGTAGACATTACGTGACAGGAATGAGTTCATGTCCGATTTTCCCAGATTGCCGAGGCCTTTCAGGACGAGCTGAAAATAGAAGTTGGTATCGTAGCCATTGCCGGTACTGTTGCGATGGCGCTGGGCGATTCCGCGGAGCGCCCAGCAGCAGGTGTCATACTCGAGACCGCCGAGAAAATCGAGCGTCAGATCATCTTCCAGCGAGTATTGCCAGCGACCGATCGCCTTGAGCTTGTCGTTGACGGGAAAACGGAATGAGAGATCCGTGTATTCGGCATCCTGGCTGATATCCTTCTTGTAGCCGATGCTCAGGAAACGGTCGGCTTTGGTATCGTGGTAGCTGACGCGCATGACGCCCTTGTAGAGCCTGTCCTGTTCGAAATCCCATTCAACAACGGATTCTGTTGACCAGATCTCGTTGAGCTGGGCGTAAATCTCTCCAACGAAGGCGCCATAACTCCCTGTTTCCTGTGGCAACGGCTGGCCGGTGTCCGGGTCATCGAGCTGAACCAGCCGATCCTCGAAATAGAATATCTGGCCGATACTGGTCCTGAACCACTCTTTCTGGCTGCCGTCCTGCATGAAACGGGAAGTGACCGCAAGTGCCAGCTGGTTAGCGTCTCCGACACGATCGGCACCCGTGAAACGGTTTTCGCGAAAGAAGTTGGCGAAGGTGAAATCCGCAAGCTTGGTATCGAACGCGGGAATGTCGGACTGGTCCCTGTAGGGTGTGTAGAGATAGAAAAGGCGCGGTTCCAGCGTCTGGTATCCGCTGCTACCGGCCCAGTCAAGCCTGCGCTCGAAAAAGAGACCGGCATCGACCGATGCGGTGTAGAGAGAGCGTGTGATGCTTGTCGGGTCGCCGGGCGCCGTATCCTGCAGCTCGTAGCTCGTATATCTGCCGCTGAGCATGGTCCTGAAATGCCCTCGGGAGCTCAGGAAGCCCGCGCCGATGGCCGGGCGTATATCAAACCGGGCGCCCGTAACGGCATCCTCTTTCTCGAAATTCGACAGCTCGGCATCGAGCCGTGTGATAAGCCCGTTATCAAACTGGCGGTACCAGTGAGCGCCGAGCTGGGGCAGCAGTTTATAGGCCGGCTCGGTTTCCTGGTCGATAACCTGCAGATTCTGAACCCGCAGATAGCTGTTCCAGTAGTCTTCCTCGTAGGCGAGTTCGGCCCGTTGTAAAGCGTAACGGCTGCTGGAGATCGCCAGCGGGCTGCCGAAGTCTTCCAGGTAGGTATCGTCAGAAACGTAGTCGTAGTTGATCGTGCCCTTGAGGTGGGAGTTGAAACGCGACACATGGTCATAGCCAAAGACATAGCGCGTGTTCTCGCCTTCCGGTTTTTCCGGATCATCCGGAAAGATCTCGCCGAATATCTCGCCGGAGTGTTTTTCGGTCAGGTAACGAAACTCGGCACCAAGAGCAATACCGCGACTGGCCGTGATCCGCGGGTAGAGAGTGGCATCATAGTTGGGTGCAAGATTGAAATAGTAAGGCACGACGATATCCAGGCCGCGGCTCGTGGAGTAACCAAGTCGCGGCACCAGGATGCCGCTCATCCTGCGGTCATCGATCGGGAACATGAAGCGCGGAACCTTGAAAATTGTTGCTCCCCTGACCTGCATGCGCGCATCTTCGGCCGTTCCGGTTCCCTTTTCGCGATCAATCTCGATACGCTTTGCCGCTATCCTCCAGTCTTCCTTCTCGGGCGGACAGGTGCTGTAGCTGATCTCCTGGAAAGAGGAGGCGCCTGTCTGGCGCAGGGTCGCGCGCTTCGCAGTGCCCTGGCCCCCGTGTTCGATAATCCTGTAGCTGACTTCCTCGAGTTCAGCGGTCTGGCTGCCCATGTCATAGGCAGCTTGCCGGCTTCTGACCTCGAATCCTGGCTGGGCCATGATGACATCCCCAGTGGCAGTCGCATTGCGGCTTTGCATGTCGTAGCGCACTTCGTCGGCGCGTAGTGACTGGGTGCCGTTGGTAATCTCCACATCCCCGTCGAGAATGATCAGGTCTCTGGCGAGTAGCACTTCTCCGCTGTCAGCCGCGATCCTGACCTTGCCGGAAAGATCGAGTGCCGGAGAGTCGTCCACCGGCTGCGCCATGCAGGAAGGCGTGATCCTTTCCGCTTCCCGGGATTCCGCGGCAAGCGGCAGCAGCATCAGGAGTATCAGGAGGCGTCTTCTGTTTCTTTTCACGCAGTGTCCGGGCCGGGTGTCAGGTAGCGGTTTTCGGCGACCGGTCCCCCACCCGCCGTGTGCAGGATTGTACCAGCTAATGATCCGGATCCCACAGCTGCCGAACCGGTGAGTGCAGCGAGTGCCGGACCGGACAGGCCTGCCGTCACTCGGGCTATAATCGCGAGTTGTTTACACCATGTCGGCCCCGACTCACCATGACAGACAGACTCGAGCAACTCGTCACATGGCTCTCTGACCAGCCTGGTCTCAGGCCGGATACCCTGGAGCAGGTCGCCGGTGACGCCAGCTTCAGACGCTATTACCGTGTCGCCGATGCCGATGGTGTGACCCGAATCGTCATGGACGCCCCGCCGGAACACGAGGACTGTCGTCCGTTTGTCGATGTCACGAGCCGGCTCGAGACAGCGGGAGTACATGTTCCACACATCCATGCTCAGGATCTGGATCAGGGCTTTCTGCTGCTCGAGGATCTCGGGGATATCCAGTACCTCGACCGGCTCGATCAGGAGTCTGCAGCGCGGCTCTATGCTGATGCCCTGGATGCCCTGGTGACCTTTCAGGCCTCGGCGCCTTCGGATGGCCTGCCACCCTACGACGAGGCGCTGCTGCGCTTCGAAATGGAGCTGTTCCGCGAGTGGCTCTGTGCCAGGCATCTCGGGCTGGAGCTGGACGTGCAGGAAAATCGCATGCTGGATGCCGTCTTCACGCGCCTCGTGGATAACGCACTCGGGCAGCCGCAACTTTTCGTCCACCGGGACTACCACTCGCGCAACCTGATGCTGACTGCCTCGGACTCACCCGGAATCATCGATTTCCAGGATGCAGTCAGGGGACCGATTACCTATGACCTGGTTTCCCTGCTCAAGGATGCCTACATCCGCTGGCCACTGGAACAGGTCGACCGCTGGGTCGCGGAATACGCGGAACGGGCACTGCATGCCAGCCTCGTCGACGAGGCGCAGGCATTGCAATTCCAGCGCTGGTTTGACCTCATGGGACTCCAGCGCCATATCAAGGTTGCCGGCATCTTTGCGCGTCTCTACCGCCGTGACGGCAAGGCCGGCTACCTGGCAGACATTCCCCTCGTGCTTGACTACATCATCGAGATGGCGGAGCGCTATCCGGAGTTTTCCGGCCTGGCTGATCTCATCACTCTCCGTGTGCGACCTGATCTGCAGCGAATGGAACCGGGGAAGGGTTGACGCAGCCTGCCGCCTGAAGCAAGCATGGCTGGCATCAGTCATCACTATGCCACCGATCGCATTGCTCTATCCGCGGAGTGGCCCTGCTTCCTGTGACCGGGCTTCTCACATCTGCACGCTTGCCGGATAATCATCCTGAATCCGTCTGCAGTGGTGATGCAATGAATGATTTCCAAAGGGTTTCCGTCTGGTCGCAGTGGATGCGACTGGCCCACTGGTCGATCGCGCTCTCCGTTCTGGTATTGATAGCGACAGGCTGGCTCGTCGAAAGTGCGCCGAGTGTCGCGACCGGCGCAGCCGATCTGCACGCTTACGCCGCATCTGTACTCATGGCGGGGCTGGCGTTGCGTATCTGGCTGCTCTTTGCCGACAGGGGTGTCGGCGGCTGGGAGGCGCTGGTGCCGGCGCGGGCGAACCTGCCGGCCATGAAAGAGATGCTGATGTTCTACCTCTCGTTCGGCAAGATGCCGCTGCCGAACTGGTATGCCCATAATCCGCTATGGGTGCCGCTCTACGCCCTGCTCTACCTCTTTCTCGTCGTGATGGCGGTGACCGGCCTCTTCATGGAGGAGCATCCATTGGTGGCGGGTGTCTATCTGCCATCACTCCATCGTCACTTTGCCGCGATCATTGCCGGAATCACCGTGCTGCATGTCATCACGGTGGTGCTGCAGGATGTCAGGGGGAAGCGTGGCGATGTCTCCGCCATGCTCAACGGCTACAAGCTGTTTGAAACACAAAAGCCCGACCAGCCCGGGATCATGAAGCAGCCGCCGGGCGTGTCGATCGACGCCATCGGGCGCGATCGAAAAAAGAGTTCCTAGAAGACGTCTCTCCCGGGGAAGGGCGTCGCCGATTGCCGCGGACGGTTGGTGTCTGCCTGCATCAGAGATTGCGGATGTAGGCGATGATCTCCTGTTGCTCTTCAGGCGTGATGTCGGGGAAGGCAGGCATCTTGTGCGCCCCCTTTGTGATCGTTTTCTTCAGGGTCTCGTTGCTCTCCGAGGAGAACTGCTCAGCCTGGTGATGACAGCGCGAGCAGTTTTCCGCGTAGAGGCGCTCGCCCTCTGATGCGTAGGTGTTACCGGGAGAGATAGATGTGCAGGAAGCAATCATGAGTCCCGCAACTGCTGTGCCGCACATGTAGAGAAGTGATTTCATCTGGTCTGGACCGATTCTGGCTTTCTTCAACTATAGCACCGATAAGGTGACAGACGCTGCAGTCGGAAAATCATGCAGCGTCCTCCCCGGCCTGGATAACCCGATGGCTTCTATCGTCAGTCGCCTGCGCACCGGTCAGGCAGGATTTTCTCCCGCTCGTGGTTGTCTGGTGCTTCCCTCTGCGCATTCACCGTAGGTTTGACACAGGCTTCGCAGCGCGGTCTCCTTGTCCGGGAAAAAGGCATCGCGACCCATCAGGTCGACAACACCGGCGCGTTCCAGCAGTCGTTTTACCTGGTGCTTGAGACCGCTGAACATCAGCTTCACGCCGCGTTGTTGCAGGCGTTCGGCAACCTCGCGAACCTTCTCTTCGCCGGAGGCGTCAATCTCGTTGATCGCACTGCCGACAACGAGGATCGCTTTCGCCTGGGGGAAATCCGACAGCGCTTCGAGGATGATGTCCTCGAAATAGGCAACATTCACGAAAGTCAGCGAGCCGTCAAAGCGGACGGGCACGAACTGATCGCTGATCGGCTGCAGGTGGTGTGCACGCATCCCGCCGAGTGTCCCGTCCGGCTTGCGGGAAACGATGTCCGCGCGCGGTTTCATGGTGCGGACGAGGCAGTAGAGGATCGTCAGGCCCACGCCGATCAGGATGCCGTTGGCGATCGCCGGCGCCATGACAAGCGTGGCGACAAAGGTGATCACGCCGGTCAATGCGCCGACCTTGTCGACCTTCCAGGCCTGGACGAGAGGCTTGATGCGGATCAGGCTGAAGACAGCCATCATGACGATCACGGCCAGTACCGCCTGGGGCAGGTTATAGAGATATTCGGTGAAAAAGAGCAGGACCAGCACCACGGCAAGCGCGCTGATGATCGCGAAGAGGCCTGTTTTCGCGCCGGCCCGCGCCGCTACGGCCGATCGCGAGAAGGACCCGCTGACGGTAAAGGCGCTGAAAAAGCTGCCCGCGATATTCGCGAGTCCCTGGCCGATGAGCTCCTTGTTGGCGCTGACGCGTTCGCCGGTATCGGTCGCGATCGCCTTGGAAATTGATGTCGCTTCCATGAAGCCGATCAGGGCCATGACCAAAGCAGCAGGCAGCAGGGCCAGCACCAGGTCCCACTGTATGGTCGGCGCCTCGAAGCTGGGCAGGCCCGCCGGGATCACGCCAACCACGTCACCGCCGGCAGACAGTGTCACCTCGCCATCGCTGACTTTCTGGAAGCGCCAGAGCTTGCGATCCCCGGTCCGGGCTACCTCGGCATTATCTTCCGCGAAAAAGAGCAATCCGGAGCCCGGCACCTCGACCCCCTGCAGCTTGAGGTGATGCAATTCGAGACGCAGCTGGATCAGCTCGCGCTTGGTCTCTTCCTGCTCGAATTCCAGCGCCGGTATGCCGGAACGTAGCCCGGCGGCACCCGCCACTGCATCCAGGTCTGCGTCACGTTCCATTTCATCGGCACGACGATTGAGGCTGGCCAGTTCCGTCGTGATCTCCTCCATGCGCTTCTGTGCATTGTCGAGCTTGATCATCTTGGAGAGCAGTACCGGATCGGCGATCTGGATGCTCTTCACCGTGATCTTGTTCTCGAAACTCAGCAGACCACTGGCCAGTGTCGCGATAATCACCGCAAAAAGCACGCCCGGCAGGCCCGGGCGGTAGCGGCGCATTCCGGCAATCAGCACCCAGGTGCCGATTGCAAACAGCAGTGTCGGCAGGTGGGTGTCCGGTATCTGGCGAACAACACGCCAGAGATCGGCCAGGTAGGATTCCGTTCTCGGAAATGGTACGCCCAGGACCTTGCTCAGCTGCGACAGGCCGATGATCAGTGCTGCGGCATTGGTAAAGCCGACGATCACAGGACTGGAGAGCATGTTGACGATTGCGCCGAGGCTCAGGAGACCGAGAAGAAGACGCAGCACACCAACCATCAGGGCGAGCATGATGGAGAGCTCGATAAAGCTTGCCGACCCCGGGTTGGCGAGAGGGATCAGTGCAGCCGCGGACATCAGCGACAGCATCGCCACCGGACCGGTGTGGAGCTGGCTGGAGGAGCCCCACAGCGAGGCGATGATGACCGGGATGAAGGAGGAGTAGAGACCGTACACGACGGGCAAGCCTGCCAGCTGGGCATAGGCCATACTCTGCGGCACCAGAACCAGTGCCACGGTGATTCCCGCGACCAGGTCGGCTTTCAGGCCGGAGGTCGTCAGGGGGAACCAGCGTAAAAACGGCAAGAGCCGGTAGAGTACTGCGTGCACGACTATCTCCCTTCAACAAACACAACCATCCAGTCTTCCCGGATAGGCACTGTATGGCAAATCAATATTAGGTTATATACTAATAGACAAAGATCTATACATTACCACAAATGGCTGTTGCAGTCCCTGTGGACACGCCGGTGTGGTCTTGCGAGGCAGCTGTCGGAGGAGTGTGTCGCTCTGGTGGCGGTGTCCGGCCGGGTTCTCTCCTGCGCCCGCAGGCTCTCAGAAGATCATTGGTTCGTCTTCCGGTCCCGGCACGCCGTTATCCATCGGGTCGATCTCGTTCTGGAATGTTTCCAGCACGGCTTCTGCGTCATCGAGCACCTCGAAACGCGCGATATGGAAGATCGCCTCGCCCTCATGCACCAGTGGCAGGGTCGTCTTGCCGATGATCATGCCATTGACCGGTGCGCGCACGGCGACTTCCGAGGTGCCGAAGGGATCCGAGACGTAGCCGAGCACGTCGTTCTTGTGGATGCGTTTGCCCATCGGGCAGGTGGTCCGCAGAATGCCACTGCGCGGTGCGCGGACCCAGCGGCTGGAATGCGCGACAGCCGGTTCGATGGTCTGCTTGCGACGACGCGAGGCCGGCAGCATCCCGATGTGGCGCATGACGTTGATAATGCCCTTGACGCCACCGCGAATGCAGATCTCGTCAAAACGCAGGGCCTCGCCTGCCTCGTAGAGCAGCATGTGGCACTTTTCCCTGGATGCTGACTGGCGCAGGGAGCCTTCCCGGAATCCTGCATCGAGGATCACCGGAGCGCCGAAGGCCGATGCAAGTCCGGCCAGTCTCTCGTCATCCTGGATGCGTGCGCGGACCTGTGGAAGATTTTCTCGCCCGATCGCTGCGGTATGCAGGTCGATCCCGTAGTCACATTTCCTGGAGATCTGCTGCAGGAAGAGGTGAGCAAGTTTGGCGGCCATGGAGCCCTGCTCGGAGCCGGGAAAGGAGCGGTTGAGGTCACGTCGGTCGGGCAGGTAGCGTGACTTGCTGATGAAGCCGTAGACATTGACGACGGGTACGCTGACGAGTGTTCCCCGCAGCCGTTTCATCGCTTTTGTATTGATGACCCGGCGGATGATCTCAACGCCATTGATCTCGTCACCATGCACGGCTGCGCTGATGAACATGACCGGGCCCGCCTCCTTGCCGACAGCGACATGGACCGGCATGAAAACATTGGAATGCGTGTAGAGCGCTGGCAGCGGCAGCTCGATGTAATGCTGCTGGCCCGGCTCGATCGTGATGCCGCCGAGTTCGAATGCCCTGTTGCGGGATTTTCGTGCAGGCATCCGGTGTGCCTCTCTCAGCCCTTGCCGCGTGTCCGGGTCTTGCCCGGCCTGGCGTTGTCGGAGATGAACTTGACGATCATGCCGGCAACATCCTTGCCTGTCGCTGCCTCGATCCCCTGGAGGCCGGGCGAGGAATTGACCTCCATGATCAGCGGGCCGTGATTTGAACGCAGCAGGTCGACACCTGCGACGTTGAGTCCCATGGTGCGCGCGGCACGCACGGCCGTGGAGCGCTCCTCCGGTGTGATCCGAATGAGCTCGGCGGTGCCGCCGCGATGAAGGTTGGAGCGAAACTCGCCGGGTGCCGCCTGTCGTTTCATGGCCGCCACGACCTTGCCGCCGATGACGAAACAGCGGATATCGGCACCCCTTGCCTCCTTGATGTATTCCTGGATCAGGATGTCGGCCTTGACCCCCATGAACCCCTCGATCACGCTCTCGGCTGCCTTCTGGGTTTCGGCCAGGACCACGCCGATGCCCTGTGTTCCCTCGAGCAGCTTGATGACCAGCGGTGCGCCGCCGACGAGCTTGATGAGATCCTTGATGTCGTCCGGCTTGTTGGCGAAACCGGTGACAGGCATTCCGAGCCCCTTGCGCGCCAGCAGTTGCATCGAGCGCAGCTTGTCACGCGAGCGCGTGATGGCGACAGATTCATTGAGCGGATAGACACCCATCATCTCGAACTGCCGAAGTACTGCCGAGCCATAGAAGGTCACGGAGGCACCGATGCGTGGAATCACCGCATCAAAGCCTTCGAGTGTCTCGCCCCGGTAGTGGATGGTCGGGTTGTTCGAGACGATATTCATGTAGCAGCGCAGCACGTCGATAACGCGCACCTCGTGTCCCTGTTCGCGGGACGCTTCGATGAGGCGGCGGGTCGAATAGAGATTCTTGTTGCGGGAGAGTATGGCGATCTTCATGGGGTCGTGGTCAGGATTATTGTGTTATGGATGCGCTGTTGTCCGTAAGTTTAACGATAACATTTTTTGGGATTGAGTTTGCCGGCCAGGTAGGAAGCGGACGGATCGACCAGCAGGCGTTCTTCCATGGCGCGTCTGCCGAGAAGCATGCGAAAGCGCATGG
>Ga0180429_10004542_pt1 | contig 11079 bp, 7 predicted proteins | sample SS_ome_FD_132428 | JGI IMG/M metagenome (GOLD analysis project Ga0180429, IMG submission 132428) | Hypersaline lake sediment archaeal communities from the Salton Sea, California, USA - SS_1_S_1 metaG | ecosystem: Environmental > Aquatic > Non-marine Saline and Alkaline > Hypersaline > Sediment ... | reverse complement strand
GGTGGCCCGGGCCGCACAGCAGACTCGCCTCCCGATGGGAGCTCCTGCCGCGTCTCGACGGCCTAGGTCTTCCGCTCCTTCTTCCTGGCCGCCGGGAACAGGATGTTGTTCAGGATCAGGCGGTATCCGGGCGAGTTCTTGTGGACGGAGAGGATCGTCGGCGGGTCGCCGACGAGGTGGCGGTAGTCCTCGGGATCGTGGCCGCCGAGGAACGTGAAGGTGCCGCGACCGAAGCTCCCGTGGATGTACTTGACCTCATCCCGCCCGGGGTAGTCCCCGAGCACCCGGACGTGCGTCTTGACGAGGCTCCTCCGATAGCTCGTGGTCTGGCCCATGAAGCCCTTGACGATTCCGACGTGACACTGGGTCAGCATGCTCGGGACGGGATCGTACTTGGCGGCGAACTCGAAGAGGGTGAAGTAGTCGGTCTCCTCCGGGCGGACGCGGACCTCTTCCGTCATGTCGATGTCTGAGAATTCGTAGACGTTCGGGTTCGTTATCAGCGAGAAGCCTTCGAACGCAAGACACCTCTCGTAGTCGAGGAGCCCCTGGCAGTCGGGCTGCGGCGGGTCGCCGTCGAACGGCGCGTCGACGATGTCGATCCCCTCGGCCGCAAGCGCGATGTCGAAGCTGTCGGTCGCCGAGCACATCGAGAAGAGGAAGCCTCCGCGGCGAACGTACTCCTTGATCGCCCGGGCGCTCGCCTTCTTGTGTTCTGAGATCGACTGGAATCCCTGCTCGGTCGCGAGGCGGTCGTAGTACTCCTTCTGGGCGCGATACCACTCGGCGTTCTCGTACGACGCGTGGAACTTGCCGAGTTGACCGGTGAAGTCCTCATGGTGGAGGTGGAGCCAGTCGAAACGCTCCAGTGCGCCGGCCTGCACCTCGGCGTCCCAGACGATCGTGTACGGGACGTCCGCGTACTCGAGCGCGAGCATAACGGCATCGTCCCACGGCTGGATGTTATCGGGGGCGTAGAGCGCGACCGCGGGCGCCTTCTCGAGAAGGACGACCTCCATGTTCTCGGCCTCGATCGTCGCGTAGATCGAGGTCAGGTCCCCGCCTCCCACCGCCTCCCACGAGACGCCCCGCAGGCTGCAGTCGTCCTCGAGCGCGACGCCCCCGTCGACGATGAGGAACGAGCCGCCGCGGTAGTTCAGGAGCCACTCCACGCGCTCGCCCCGCTCGAGGGCGCGGTAGGCAACGCCGTACGCGCGCAGGTGGTCGGCCTGCGTCAGGTCCATCGGAACGAGCATCGCCGAGAACGCCGCGACCGAGGATACCGCCAGAACCGCAGCGGACAGAAGGGCGGTCGAAACCGCGCGAAACGTCATTACCCCGCGTCTCCTCTCTCATTCAGCGCCTCGATCCGCCGCCGCGCCTCCCCGGATAGATGGTTGGAGGGAAGATCCTGCAGGATCGCGCGGTACTCCACGAGCGCCGCGTCCCGGTCTCCGAGTTCCGTACCGAGGATCCCGGCTCTCCTCATCCGGGCCTCAGCCATCGCCCCCAGCGCTCCGGACTCCTCCACGACCCGGCCGTACGCCGCGAGCGCGCCCTCCGCGTCGCCCGCGTCGTGGAGGATCGATCCGAGCAACATGAGCGACTCCGTCGCCGCCGCCGTCCCCGGGTGGTCGTCGGCGATCTCGATCAGTCGCTGCCGCGCGGCATCGACCTTTCGGGCGCGCCACGCGAGATGCGCTTCGGAGAAGAGTTCGAAGGCGGCCAGTCCACCGGGCTCGACGGCGTCCGACGCGACGAGCATCAGACGGAGCGCGTCGTTGACGAGACGCCCGGCGCGGTCGGCAAGGACCATCGTCCGGAACCGCTCGACGGACCGCTCGTGGTCCTTGCGGAGGAACGGGATGTAGCCCGCGAGAAAGAGGGCCCGCTCGCCCATCTCGTCCGGCGCCTGGCGTTCGACCAGTGAGTCCGCCCGCTTCTCCGCCTCGGCGAGATCCCCGAGCGCAACCAGCGCGTCGACCTCCAGAAGGGATGCCTTGAGATCAATCCGGCGCGGCCGGCGGCGGAACGTCGCCTTCAAGTCCGCGACGGTGTCGAGCGCGTCCCGGGGCCGCGCGAGTTCCCCGAGCTCTATCCGCGCCGCCTCGTAGAGCGCGGCCACGCCCGTGTTCGACTCGACCGCGGCCGCCGCCGTCGCCTTCAGACCGGCGACCGCGCCCTCGGGATCTCCGAGCTCCGCGCGGACAAGCGCGCCGTTCTTCCCGGCCATGTCCGCGGCCGCCGTGCCGGGGTGCGTCTCCACGATCTTCACGTACGCGCTGAGGGCGTCCTCGAGCCGTCCCTCTTCCTCCAGCAGGACGGCAAACTCGATGAGCGCCTGTCCGTCTCCGCCCGAAAGCTCGTCGACTCTCGCGTAGGCCGCGAGCGCCGAATCGAAACGGCCGAGGACGAGCAGCACTCCACCCGCGAGCCCGAGCTCCGGCGCCCCCGCTCCGGGGTCGGCGGCGAGCGCCGAGGCCTTGCGCTCCAGTAGACCTTCCTCCGCGCCGGCGTCGAGCATGAACTCGACGCGATTCGTTGCCCACGACACGCGTCCCGAATGATCCCGGACGGTGTTCACGCACTCCTCGAACGCGTTCTCGTACTCGCCGAGCGCCGTGTACACCGAAACGAGATCCTGAGCGAAGAGACGGGGGCCGTCGAAGCGGCGCCGCGCCTCCGTGTAGACGTCCGCGGCCTGCCGCTCCATCCGGTAGCTCGCCATGAGCGCGCCGACCTCCGCGAAGTCTCCGGGGTCCGGCTCGCCGCGCCTCAGGAGCGACCACCAGAGGTCGGCCGCGCGATCGCGATCTCCGAGCGCGGCGTGCGCCTGGGCCAGCGTGGTCACCGCGCGCGCGTCGTCGGGGTCGCTCTCGACCCGGCGCTCCAGCAGCGGGACCAGCCGCTTCCGTTCCAGCCCCGCCTCGGCGTACGCCCTGACCAGGGCCCAGAAGACGCGCAGGTCGTTCGGGCGCTCCTGGTACAGCCGCTCGTACATCGCGACCGCGTCGGCGGTCTGCCCCATGACAAGGGCGCGGCGCGCCTCGTCGAGGGCCTGCGAGACCGGATCGTCGGAGTCGGGTTCGCGCGCCCCGGCGCGCTGCTGCGGCGACAGCGCCAGGATCGCCGCCAGCGCGGCGGCGCACACACGGACGGACCACCGGCGCGTCATCGGCTTCCCTCCGATCCACCTTCTCCGGCCACGTCGCCCGCCAGCGCCTCGAAGTAGGCGCGGATCGTCTCCCGGTACTCCTGGGGATACTCGCGCTGCATCGCGCGCAGGAGATCCTCGCGCAGCTCCTCCCGCGCCCGCGCCAGATCTTCGGGAAGCGCCCCCGGACCTGAGGCCGCCGGCGCGGTTCCGGTGCGCGACCGCCGCTCCCGGGTGTAGTCGCGCCGCCTCAGTGACCGCTGCGCATCCAGCAACCGCGAGAGAATCCTCTTCTGCCGCTCGATCGTCTCGTCGGAGGCGCCCGTTCGCCCCAGCTCCTCCAGAGCCTCGCTCATCTCATCCGCAAGGTCGTCGAGGCGCCCGAGGATCTCCCGCCTCCCTCCGAATTCCTCCGCGAGGCGACGCGCCTCCTCGGCGAGCCGTTCCTGGTGCGCGCGCATCTCCGCGAGCTGCTGCCGGATCGACGAGCTCATGCCGAGTTCCTCGAGTTGGCGCTGCACCTCCTCGGTCATGTCGTTCAACTGCGACTGCTGTTCGGCCATCCGGCGCAACTGCTGCATCAGTTCCTCGAGGGCGCTCCCCTGCCCACCGCCGGCCCCCTTCTGGTTCGACGTCAGGAGATCGACGATGACCGAGTTCAGCGCCCCGAGGGCCGCGCCGGCCTCCTTCCGCCCGGCCGCTGTGCCCCCGTCGGCGATGCGCGCGACCGCCCGCGTCATCGCGGCCTGGACGACCCCGATCTTCTGATAGGTCTTCATGTCGATGACGAACGAGTCGTCGGATACGCGGAAGAGCCGCTCGGCCACGCCCTCCAACGATTCCGCGAGATCGGCCTGCTTTGCGACGAGTGAGACCAACTCGTCTCTCGGGATCCGCCGACGCCCTTCGACCGCCAGCACGATCTCCTCCTGGTCGTCGGAGACGGCCAGGAGCTCCTCCACCGCCCTGAGCACAGCCGCGCTGTCTCTCCTCTGAAGGCTACACGCCATGCCGCCCTGACAGGAAGACAGCCTGGTGAAGAGCGACTTCAGATCGCTCGCTGCGTCCTCGCAGGACGCCGCGGCCTCGCTCGGCCGCCGATCGGTGAGGCTCTGCTTCGCCTGCTGCATTTTCCCCACGGTCCCGGCCTTCTCCATGTCGGAGGCCGCCTGCTCTATCTCCCGCGCGGCGTCGGGGTCTATCTCCTGCATCGACCGCGTCGCTTCCCGGAGATCCGATTCGAGCTGCCGCGTCCGGGCGGTCACGCTCTCCTGACGCTCGGCCAGGTCGTCGCATCGGGACGGCCCGGGGGAGCGCTCGGCCTCCTCGGCGATCCGCTCCTCCTCGTCAGCGAGTCTCCGGGCCCTGTCTGCCGCGTCGGCGAGCTGCTGCTCGGCCTTCACGCGCTTGAGGAGGTTGACCGTGTGCTCGAGCCGGCGCAGGTAGTCCTCCTGCGTGACGCTCGTCTCCTCCATCGCCCTGCTGATCTGCTCCGGGCTGATGCGCTCCATCGCCTGGCGGATGTCGGCCATCAGGTCGCGCATGTCGTCGGTCGCGACCTCATCGAGGAGTTCGGTAATCTCCTGCATCTTGTCGAGCGTGTCGAGCGCGATGCGGTCGCTCTCCGACATCTTCTCGGTCAGTTCGGCGACCCGATCGGCGAGTTCCTCCACGTCGTGGACGATCTCCTGCTGACGCTCGACCGCCTGCTCGACCTTCTCCTCGTCCCTCCAGTCGAGCGCCGGGTCGCTCAGGATCTCGTCCTCAAGCTCCTCGAACTCCCGCCGAACGTCCTCTTGCTCCTCGACGAGCTCATCCAGATCGGAAACCAGCTCGTCTTGCTCGCCGGCAACCTCGTGATAGAGCTCGGCCATCGTAGGAAATCTGAGCAGGTAGCTCTCGCTGCGCGCCACCTTGGGCCCGCTGACGTCGTCGGTGTCGACGACCTCAGCGAAGTAGACGAGCACCGCCCCGGGGAGGATCCCGGTCTCCGACAGGTCCCACTCCCGCTCGAGCACGACCTCGCGCTGCCCCCCCGCGCCGAAGCGGCCCAGCGGAACCAGCGTCTCGTCGGCCAGCCCCTCGATCGAGTACCGGATGCGCGCCTCGCGCACGCCGTGGTCGTCGATCGCAGAGACGACGAGAGGAAGCGTCATCTGGCGGGGGACCTCGCCGTCTTCGCCGGGCTCGATGATCCGCACAAGCGGGTACTCGTCGCGGAGCGCCACGATTGAGTAGCGCGGCGGGGCGGGGCTCGACAGCCCGTCGGCGTCCGTTATCTCGAACCGGTAGCTCGAGTTCGCCCCGACTCGGAGGTCGCCGGCAAACGTCGCCGGGCCGAGCTGCTCGAGCGGCAGACGTTCGCCGCCCTCGAAGACGATCCCGGCCTCGCGCAGCGGCTTGCTGGCCGTCATCGTCACGCGAACCGATGTGCCCTTGACGGCCGTGATGTCGCCGTTGTTCTCGTCGACGGTGCGCGCGGGAAGTCCCGTGTAGGACGGGTAGGTGAGGTCGAGCCGGATGCCGGTCACGTACGGCCGCTCGACCACTTCGACCAGATAGAGGTCGCTCGCCAGCCGGCCGGCCTCCACCGAGTACGCGAGGTCGCTCCGGACGTCGTCGACCGTCGCCCCGAAGCCCCCCGCTCCCGCCGAGAACTCCATGGCCGTCTCGACGGGCTCCTCGCCGGCCGCGGTCACCCGGAGCACGGGCTCGTGCGATCCGGGGCCGGAGATCCGGGCGACGACGTCGAGAGCGTCGCCCGAGACGAGCGTCGTGTCGCCGGGCGCCACTGTCAGGACGACGACGGGCGCGGACGCCGCGACCGCCGGATGCGTCAACCGACCGACGGCCGGGCCGACGGCCCCGGAGACCGGAACGAGCGCCCCCACGGACGCCGCGACCGCCAGAACGAGGCCGATCGCCCGGCGGCGCCCGCCGCGCTCGCCGTGCGCCCCCGAGAAGTCGAGGCCCGCCGCCTCGGCCACGGTCATCTCGATCAGGCCGTCGATCAGCTCGATCGAGTATCCGTGTCTCCCCATCCCGCGCTTCACCCAGAGTTCGGTCGACGACTCGAGTCGCTCGCCGAGCTGCGGATAGCGTTCCTCGATGCGGGCCGCCGCGCCCACCACGTCGACCCGCCGGGCCATCGGACGAACGATCCAGAACCCGGCCGCGACCGACGTCAGCGCTCCGAGCGCGAGCAGGAGCGCCGCCCGGACGGGCGGCGACAGTGCGACGACGGCCTCGAGGAAAATCACCAGGGCGGCCGTGGGCACGATGACCGTCAGCGCGCGCGTCACGCCGGCAAGGGCGGCCCGCCGCCTCCACGCGCGCACGGCGGAGCCGATCCTCCGGATCAAGTCCTGATGTTTGCGCTCCACCGTCACGTCGCTTGCCCTCTTCCTCGTCAGCGCTTCCGCTCCCGGGCGATCCGCGCCCTCGCGCGCTCCGGCGCCCTAGTGCGACAGCGCGTAGACGAGCACGTTGACACCCATGCGAAGGGCCGCCTCGTGCTTCTCGGGTGGATCGTGATGAACCTCCGGGTCCTCCATCCCGTCGCCGATGTCCGTGTTCGCGCTGTAGAAGGCCACGAGCCTTCCCTCGTGGAAGATCCCGTACCCGCGTGGCGGCCCGCCGTCGTGTTCGTGGATTTTCGGAAGCCCGTTCGGGAAGTCGTAGAAGGAGTGGTAGATCGCGTGATCGAACGGAAGCTCGACCATCGGATCGCCCGGCAGCACCTTCGCGATCTCGGAGCGAAACGACGCGTCCATCCCGTAGTTGTCGTCGGCCCACAGGAAGCCGCCACGCTCGAAGTAGCGGCGGAGCCGCTCGACTTCGTCGTCGCCGAACACGACGCGACCGTGCCCGGTCATGTAGATGATCGGGTAGAGGAAGAGCTCATCGGACTCCGGGGAGACCGTGGCGGGCGCCGGCGCAGCCTCGATGTCGGTGCGCGTCCGAACGGCCGCGATCAGATTCGGTAGCGCCGTCGGGTTCGCGTACCAGTCCCCGCCGCCGCGGTACTTGAGCTGCGCGATCGTCACCCCGCGCTCGACGGGCTCCGCTGCCACGGGCGGCGTGGCCGCGGCGAGAGCGAGGAGAACGAGGGCGGCGACGGGAACTCTCACGGATCGCATGGAACCCTCCGGGAGGCGGGAACAGCGTCTCGCCATCGTTTGACGCGGGTAGCGCCCCGTGCGTTCACCGGGCGCCCACACTCGACATCTTGACCCGTCCGGCGCCGAAAGACAAGGCGGCGCCGTCTCTCCGGCGCCGCCTCTCGTCTTCTCTTCGGCAAAGCCCGGATGCCGTCTCCGCCCACGGCGGCGGCCGTCCGGCCTCCGCTCCTCCCTAGTGCCTGTGCCGCCGGCGCGCCTCCGCGCGCATCTCCCACTCGACGACGAGCGGACTCGCCACGTAGAGCGATGAGTACGTGCCGACGAGCACTCCGATCATCAGGGCGAACGCGAAGTCGTGGATGACCTCGCCTCCCAGGAAGAACAGACAGAGGACGACGAGCAGGGTCGTCATTGACGTGACGAGCGTTCGCGTCAGCGACTCGTTCAGGCTCGTGTTCACGACATCAACGAAGCTCCGGTCGTGGAGCCTGCCGCGGTTCTTCCGGATTCGGTCGTAGATGACGATCGTGTCGTTCAGCGAGTACCCCACGATCGTCAGAAGCGCGGCGATCACGGGGAGTGTCATTTCCCTGCCCGTCAGGGAGAACGCTCCGAGCGTGATGAGGACGTCGTGCACGAGCGCCGCGACCGCGCCGACCGCGAACTTGAACTCGAATCGGAGCGAGATGTAGATGAGAATCGCAATCAGCGCGTAGATGACGGCGAGCGTAGCGCGCCTGCTCAACTCGCTTCCCACCTTCGGGCCGACCAGCTCCTCGCGCCGGACGTCCGCGCGGTTGTCGGGATGCTCCTGGTTCAGCGCCTCGATGATCTCACCGGCCACGTCCACGCCCGCGCCCTGATCCGCCACCCGGATGATCGCCTCCCGGTCCCCTCCGAAACGCTGGATCTCGGCGTCCCCGTAGCCGACCCCGGCGAGCGTCGCGCGGATCGCCTCGGCCGAGATAGGCTCCTCGAACTGCAGCTGCACGAGGGACCCACCGGCGAAGTCGATCCCGAGCTCGAGGCCCCCGTGGGCGACCATCGAAATCACCCCGGCGAGAATGAGAACCGCGGACACGATGAACGCGGCTCTCCTGTGCCCGAGGAAGTTGAAGTGCGTCCCGACCAGAAACTCCATGGCTCCTCCCCGCGCCGGGCGACCCGAAGGCCGAGCGCCCCGGCTCGATTCGTCAGATGCTCAGCTTCTCGAGTCTCCACCTCACGGTCACGAGGTCGTACACGACGCGCGTCGCGACGATCGCCGTGAACATGCTCGCCAGAATACCCAGGGAGAGCGTAACCGCGAAGCCTTTGATCGGACCGGTCCCGAACTGAAGGAGAACGGCGGCCGCGATCAGTGTCGTCACGTTGGCGTCGAGGATCGTCAGGAGAGCCTTGGCGTACCCGTCGGCAATCGCCGCGCGGATCGTCTTCCGGTTCCTGATCTCCTCGCGGATGCGCTCGAAGATGAGCACGTTCGCGTCGACCGCCATGCCGATCGTCAGGATGATGCCCGCGAGTCCGGGCAGCGTCAGCGCCGGCTTCGGATCGACCGGCAGTCCCGACATCAGTCCGACAATCAGGACGAGATTGAAGAGAAGCGCCCCGACCGCGATGGCGCCCGAGGCCTTGTAGTAGATGATCATGAACACGACGACGAGGATGAAGCCGATCATCATCGCCCGGATTCCGTTCCTGATCGAGTCGCGCCCGAGCGACGGGCCGACTGTGCGCTCTTCGACAACCGTCATCGGCGCGGGAAGGCGCCCGGCGCGGAGCACGATCCCGAGGTCGCGCGCCTCTTCGTCCGTGAAGCTCCCGGTGATCGACGCCGGCGTCCCCGCCGGAATCCGGCTCTCGATGACGGGCGCCGAGTACACGACGCCGTCGAGGACGATGGCCAGGTACTCGCCGATGTGATCGCCGGTGTGCTGGGCGAAGATGCGCCCACCCTGGCGGGACAACCGCATCTGGATGCCCGGTGAGTTCGGACGGTCCGGGTCGAGCCCCGGGCGCACGTCGGCGGACACGACGGTCGAGCCGGTCATCAGAGCATCGCTTGCGAGAACGTAGAAGGCGACGTACTCGGTGCCGTCCTGGAAGGTCCGGACCTCCTGATCCCATGCCAGGTTGTACTTCGCCTTCTCCGGTTCGTCGGGGTCGGTCGGCAGAACGGAGTCCAGATCGAGCCGGGCCAGCTGCTCGTCGACCCAGTCGACGTCCTCGGCCGGGAAGAACGGCAGGTTCTGCAGATACCGCGCCCTCGAGGAGAAGGGATGCTCGCGCGCGAGCCGCTCGGCCTCGGCCGTCGGCAGATCTCCTACCGGCTCCGGCGGCATCTCGCCGCTCTCCTCCATCATCTCGAGAACCGCCCGGTCGATCGCGCGGAACACGAGATCGACTTCGGAGGGCGGCTGGACGGCCACGAACTCAAGGAGGGCCGTTCGTCCGATCAGCCGCTTCGCGCGCTGCTCGTCCTCGAGGCCCGGGAGCTGCACGATGATGCGGTTGTCACCCTCTCGCTGGATCGACGGCTCGGCGACGCCGAACTGGTCGATCCTGTTGCCGATCACCTCGATGGCCCGGTCCATCACATCCTTGGCCTCGTCGGCCGGCAGCCCTTCCTTGTCCACCTCGAGAGCGAGGTGCATGCCACCCTGCAGGTCGAGGCCGAGCCTCAGCGATCTGCTCTCGAGCGCCTCGAGCTGCTCCGGAACCATCTGGTCCTTCGCTTCGTCGGTCATGGAGAAGTACTGGAACGTGTACGAGGCCCTCCACGCCGACAGGGCGAGGACCACGAGAACCAGCACGACCCTCCATCGCAGATTGGACGTCATGGACTTCCTCCGGACCCGACCACCGGGCCCCCGTAGGATGCAGTTTCGACCCGCGTTCCTCGAAGAACGTAACTTGCTATGGTAGCTTGCGCTGGGGACCCCGGTCAACGCCAAAGCGGCCGCGAGGCGCCCCTCGAGGGATGCTCGGCGTGCCCCGACGGCGCCGGAAGCTCTCTCCGCGTGGCCGGGGCGGCTCTACCCGCCGGGGTTCAGGAGGGTGATCATGTCGAGAACGGCCCGTTCCATCCCCACCAGGACGGCCCTGGCGATGACACTGTGGCCGATGCTCACTTCCTCGATCTCCCGGATCTCCGCAATCCCGTCGGCGTTCCGATACGTGATGCCGTGTCCGCCGTGTGCCTCGAGCCCCATCTCCCGGGCGGCGGCCGCCGCGACGCGCACCTTCTCCAGCTCGCGCTCGGCCTCCGCGCCCCCGGCCGCCTCAGAGAAGACGCCCGTGTGAAGCTCGACGATGCCGGCTCCGACCGCCTTCGCCCGACCGACCTGCACGACGTCGGGATCGATGAAGATGCTGATCGCGATCCCCTTCGTCGCCAGCCGCTCGACCGCCGCGCGAACCTCGCTCTCCGAGGACACGATGTCGAGCCCCCCCATCGTCGTCAGCTCCCCGTGGCCCTCAGGAACGAGCGTGCACATGTCGGGAACGATACGCTCCGCGATTCCCACCATCTCGTCCGACGCCTTCATCTCGAGGTTCAGCTCGCCCACCACCGTCCGCCGCAGCACCTCGACGTCGCGATCCTGGATGTGTCTCCGGTCGCCGCGAAGATGGACCGTGATTCCGCACGCCCCGGCCAGCTCCGCCTGCGCCGCCGCCCAGACCGGATCGGGTTCGTCGGCCATGCGCGCCTGCCGGATGGTGGCCACGTGGTCGACGTTGACTGACAGACGCATCCTGGATCCTCCCTTCGGATTGTCACAGGCCGTGCCCAGCGCGCTCCCG
>Ga0180429_10004541_pt1 | contig 11082 bp, 3 predicted proteins | sample SS_ome_FD_132428 | JGI IMG/M metagenome (GOLD analysis project Ga0180429, IMG submission 132428) | Hypersaline lake sediment archaeal communities from the Salton Sea, California, USA - SS_1_S_1 metaG | ecosystem: Environmental > Aquatic > Non-marine Saline and Alkaline > Hypersaline > Sediment ... | reverse complement strand
CCCCGCCGCCACGGTCTCGCCCGCCGACGCGGTACCGCCCTCTCCCACGAGGCCGACCGAGCCGCCCGCCGTGGCCACCTGGGACAGGAGGAAGCCGCCCGGCTCGGGCACCCGGACCAGTGAGACGGACTCTCCCACGGCGGCTGCCGCCCGCAGATCCACAGACTCGAGCGCGCCCCTCTCCGCCGCCGCGGGCTCAGCGCTCGTGACGCGCGCCCCGCCCGTCAGCAGAACTGCGGCCATCACCGCGACCGCTCTGTATCCCATTGCCATAACCCCTGTCTCCCGGGGCCGCACCGGCCCCGATCGGTCTAGTTGAGGTGATCGATGTAGTTGAACAGCACGGTGAGGTAGAACTTCCAGGGGCCCTGGCTGCCCACCTCGTCCACGCCGTACGCGGCGTCGATCTGGATGCGCGTCGGCATACTGTAGAAGGAGATCAGGTCGAGGCGCAACTGCCCGCCCACGTCCCGCAGCGGCCCCTTGCGGTTGAAGATGGGGTCGCGCTCGCCCACTTTCCGGTCCCAGGCCTTGCCCAGCGAGGCGTACGCGCCAGCGTACACCTTGTCGAAATACACGTTGGCCAGACTCCGCCCCACGTCGGGCAGCAGGGGCACGCGCCAAGTGGCCTGAGCCATGGCCGCTTTGCGACCCTCCACGCTGTAGTAGGTGTACCCCTTCATGTGCGAGATGCCGCCGAGATGGAAGTCGAAGAAGTCGTTGACCTGCTCGCCGTCCACCTCGTCGCTGTCGATCCAGCCCCCGTACAGGCGCAGTCCCAGGGCGCTGCTGCCGGGGAGCGCCACGTACTCGCGCCAGTCCACGGCCACCTGGTTGTAGAACAGATTCAGATAGGTCTCGTCGAGGAAAGACGTGTTGGTCTCGTCAAAGCCCTTGATGAAGTAGTTGAACATGCGGTCGTACCGGAAGAGCACGTGCCGCCCGCTCCGCGGGTTGATGGTGCGGTCCCGCCGTCGCGCGATGGAGTCGTGCCGGTACGTGAGACTCAGGTCGAAGCCGTTCAGGTAGGTGTACCCAAAGGGCTTCTGGCTGCGCCGCTCGAACCCGGGCTGGCCGTCGGTGCGCGGCACGAACACGTCGCTCTCCAGGCTGGCGTCGTACCGGTCGTACGTGGCGGCCAGCTCCAGTGAGCTGGCCCGGTTCAGGCGGTGGCTCACGCTGGCGCTCATCCGGCTCAGGCTGAAGTTCATGCCCGTCACGATCAGGTCGCGGGCCTCGGAGCTGTCGCCGCGGCTGGAGTGCCGCTTCATGTGGATGAAGCTGAGTTCGACCGTGGGCCGCCAGCCGCGGTACACGTACGCGGCGTACACGTCGCGGTCGCCATTGCCCGGGGCCAGAGAGGCGCCGCCGTACAGGCTCTGGCGCTGGAGCGCGTCTTCGGAGCCCAGGTAGAAGCCGGCCTTGGCGTGCCCCTCGTCGTACAGCAGGCGCGGCATGAGGGTGGTGCGCAGAAACTCCACGCCGTAGGGCTGCGCCGGCAGGTCCGCCCCAGTCGCCGCGGCCAATGGCGGCGAGGCGGTCTCTGGGCGGGACCGGATCCGGACGTCGCCGGTCGCCATGTCGCGCGTCGGCCCGTAAGGGACCCGGCCAGATGGGGCCATCCCAGTCCGGACCAGCCCCGTTCGGGCGTCGCCGCCAGACGGAATCGCCGCAGGGACCGCGGCAAAGCGCCCGTCCGTCACGGCCGCGGCGCGGCCGCGGTCTATGGCGCGGATCTCGTACCCCTGCACGTCGTACGCGGCAAAGGCCACCTGGCCATCCGCTCCCACGGTGGGGTTGAGGGCGCCGCCCACCAGGTTGGTGATCTGCTCTACGGACCCCGATTCCAGATCGAGGGCGTACACGTTGAAGATGCCGCTCACGTCGGAGGCAAAGACCAGCTCGCCACCGTCGGCCGCAAACACGGGATCGCGATCCGTGCCCGGTGTGGCCACCCAGGGCACCCCGCCGCCAGCCTCGACCCTGCCCGCCCCGTCAGAGGGGGCGCCGGGCTCACCGCTGACCGCCCCGTCGCGGGCGGCAAACTCGACCCAGCCTATGTCGCGCTGCCCCGCGCGCGAGTACGAGTACGCCAGGCCGCGGCCATCGGGCGACCACGCGGGCGTGTACACCTGGCTGCCGTCGTCAAAGCGGACCAGCCAGCGCGCATCCTCGGGGCCCAACTCCCGCTGCCGCGCCTCGGCCAGGTCCAGGACACCCAGACGGGCGCTGGTCCCGGTGAGCTGCACAAAAGCCAGGTACTTGCCGTCGGGCGAGTAGGCCGGGTACTGGGCCCGCAAGCCGCGGGTAAGCTGCCGCTCGCCGGCCGGCTCCGGATAGTGCACGCCCGTCAGCGCGGGCGCGGCCCACAGCAGTTGGCGCGCCCATCCCCGCCCCGGCGCGTCCAGGTCCAGCTCGTACAGGTCGGCCCGCACCGATCCGTACTTGTCCGCCGCGCGCTTGTGCACCAGGGCCAGGTGCCGGCCGCCGGGGTGCCAGCTCACCGTGGACGACACGACGCGGGACACGACCTCGTCCTCGCCCGTGGCCAGATCGCGCACCACCAGGTGATGGGGGCCGCCGTCCTGCTTGCCCGTGGACAGGTACGCCAGGCGGTCGCCCTGGGGGGCGTACGCGGGGCGCTGGTTGGAGAAGCCCTCGTCCACCACGGGCGAGCCCGGCCGCAGCTCGCCCAGGGAGGCCTTCTGCGCCCGGTACCGCTGCTGCAGCGACTCGGTCCACTCGGTCCACAGCTGGCGCGCCGGCACACCGGTAGCCCGCTCGATGGCGCCATCGGAATCCAGAGAGGTCCACGAGCCCGTGTGCCGGCAGATCTCGGCCAGGGCCTGCTGGCCAAAGCGGCGGGCGATGTACAGGGTCAGGCCGTACCCGTGGTCGTACACGAACTCGTTGCCGAAACCGGCCTTGCCAAACACCCCCATGCGCTCGTACGGCAGCAGCTCGTCATTGAGTGTGGCCACGCGCAGGATCATGTCGCGGTGCGTGTCCCAGTGATCGAAGTGGATGCCGTCGGCCATGTTCTGGGCCACACCCTCGGCCAGCCACATGGGAATCACCGTGTTGGCCAGCGGGTAGATCACCAGGCGGTCGGGCGCCCCGGTGAGCACGTCCGGCCGGTTCTTCTCCTCCTTGTACCCGAAGTACTCCAGGAAGGCGGCCGGCGCGCGCGGCGAGCCCTTGCGGGCCGCACCCAGCGAGATGATGTGGGTGTACTCGTGGGTCAGGACGTTGCGCAGCCAGTCGGAGGTGCCCCGCAGCTCGAAGTCGTGCTCCAGCGGCGAGGTCCAGATCTCGATGGCGTCGTGGTAGAAGTAGGCCGCGCCGTTGGCGTAGTCGTCGTAGTCCTTGAGGATGACCCGCACCGGCCCCGGCGGCTCGTACCCGTACAGGTCGCTCAGGGGGCCGTGGACCTCCTCCAGGATGCGGGCGGCCCGCTGGGCCACCTTGTCGAGCCCCTCGTGGTAGAGGATGCGGAAGCGCTCGCTCTCGATCACCTGCCACTGGAGTTCCGGGTGGTTCTGCGCCGCTGCGGGCGCTGCGGCCAGCGACAGGGCGGCCCCGAGCAGGAGGGCGCCCAGTGGCGCCAGGGCTGGCCTCACCGCGCCACCGCCATGCGGATCGCAGTCTGGGCGCTCGCCCCGTCTGCGCCGCGCACCTTCAGGCGCACCAGGTACAGGCCGCTGGCGTACCCGTCCACGGGCCAGGAGATCTCGTATTCGCCGGCGGCCGGCGCCTCGGCGCGCACGCGGCCGACGCGATCTCCCAGCGCATCGTACACCTGGACCGAAGCCGTGGCCGCGGCGCTCACCCGGTACCGCACGTGCGCCGCGTCGCCGGAGCCCACGGGATTGGGCCAGCAGTACGCGCTCCCGGCCACCAGCAGGGGGCCGTCCGGGTCGGGCGGCGCGCTGGTGGGCTGGCCCGGGTACGAGTGGGTGCCCGCGGCGTCCCGACCGGCCTGGGCCCAGTCCGCAGTCCGGCCCACATAGACCGGGCTCAGCGCGGCGGGACTCCAGGCGTGCACCAGGCCGCTGGACAGGGCGGCCAGGTCCAGGTCGCCGTCGCCGTCCAGGTCCGCCGCCACGGGTGTGCCGACGAGGGGCTCGGGCGCCAGCAGGGGGAAACCCTCGAGCAGGGCGCCATCGCCACCGAGGCACAGCAGGCCGCGCGCCGTGCCCGCGGTCACCTCCTGGCGGCCATCGCCGTCCACGTCCACCAGAGCGGGTCCGGTGGTGACCGCGCCCAGCTCGTACTGGGCGGGCGGTGTGGCGGGGAAGCCGGCCAGGGACAGGCCATTGGCGCGCTGCAAGTCCACGTTGCCGGCCGTGGACAGCGCGATCTCGAGGCGCCCGTCACCGTCCACATCGCCCAGGGCCAGGCCGGCCACCAGGGACTCGGCGCGGGTCAGGAGACGGGTCTCCCCGGCGCCGTGCAGATAGATGGCTCCGGAAGCGTGTGCCGTCACCACCTCGGCGCGGCCGTCGCCATCCAGGTCACCGGCCACGGGGGCCAGTACCGGGCCGCCCTCTCCACTGGGGTCACTCCACAGGGGCACCGATCCGGTGGCGGCGATCCGGTGACCCCCGTCCGCGCCAGTGGCCACCAGGTCGAGCGCGCCATCGCCGTCCACGTCGGCCAGGGTCAGCCCGGTGTACGCGCCGGCGACCCGGGTCACCTCCTCGCCCGTATCCGCGGCCAGCACACGGAGGCCGTCGCCCTCGGCCAGGGCCAGTACCGGCCCGGGCCACATGTCGGTGAGATCGGCGGCGTACAGGGCTGCGACGGGCCCCGAGTCGGCGGGCCCGGACTCGACAGGAGCAGTCCAATGGGGCGTGGCCGGCGCCGCGGCGCGCCAGGCCTGGATGCCGTCGGAGGCGGCCGTGTACACCAGCGGGTCCGCGCCGGGGGCCGCAGCCAGCCAGCGGGCCTCGGCGGGCCCCAGCGCCCGGGTCTGTCCGCCCGCCAGCAGGTACAGACCGGTCTCGTCCTCCACCAGCAGCCGGGCGAGGCCATCGGGGCCCGCGTCCAAGGCCTGCACACGGCGCCCGCCAGCGATCGGGGCGGGGTACCCGCTCAGCGAGCGGGCAAAGGAGATCCGCACGGTCATGGTGTCGCCCGGCGCGGACAGCACCTCGACAGACACGCCCGTGTCCAGCCCGGTGTTGGTATCCGTGTCGGGCGGCCCGCCCGCATTCAGTCGTGCGGGGCCCAGTGCAGCCACCCCGGATTCCCCTGAGCTGACGCCTTGGTAGAAGGCATCGCCGCGCGTGCCCTCGGTGCGATCCTGGCGGTCAAAGTAGAAGTTGCCAATGTCGCGCTCGCCATCGGCCTCAACGAGCCAGATGCCCTGGCGCTCGCGCTCGTTGTTGATGGCGCCGGCCGCCTCGTGCGCCGCGATCACGGCCTCGTCCACGTGCCAGACCAGGATGCCGGAGCCCGGGATGAAGGCGTCGTACTCGGTCACGGCCTGCCACACGCCCGCCCCGCGCCCCAGCAGGGAGTCCGCCTCGGACTCGCCAGCGGCAATGGTGTGCGAGAAGGTCACCTCGTCCGGGCTGATCCAGCTCAGCTCGATGCCCTGGTACGGGGCCTCCACGCCTGGGGGCAGGTCCGCGACGCTGCGCTGCTGGCGGTTCTCCAGGAGCAGGTACTCCCCCTCACTCAGCTCCACGCGCACGGCCTTGGGCAGGTCGCCGTACTCGGCCGCCCGGCGATCGCTGGCCAGCACCACCACCGTGGTGTCGCGCCGCACCACCAGGGGCTCGATCCACCCCAGGCGGGTCTTGGTCCACGCCATGGGGTGAGGCGGCACAAAGCCGAAGCCCGGCGCCAGCTGATCTGCCTGCAGCAGGAAGCCCAGGCGGTTGGCGCCGATGTCCATCAGACTCCAGCCCCCCAGGGCGGGAACGCCATCGGCGAAGTTGCTCAGGCCCGGCAGGCCGAGCTGGTGGCCGAAAAACTTGGCCAGCAGGCCGTTGAGGCCGGCGCGCCCCCCGTCGTGTATGGCCTCGGGCATGATCCAGGCATCGCGAATCGCGTGCAGGCCGTCGTCCGCGGGAAGCGGGCCCCCGTTGTACGCCGTCATGTCCCCCGGCGACAGGTACACCGAGCGGATGTCGTTGAGCTGCCCGGTCTCGTGCCCCAGACCCGCGTGGATCACGAGATAGCTGTCGAAGTCGCCAAAGGTGGGCCCGTCCGCGTCGGCCTCGGCCTGGGACACCGCATCGGCCAGCAGGCGGATCCAGCGCTCGCCGATCTCCTCGGTGGTGCGGCCATTGCCGTAGGACAGGGCCGACCCGGGCAGGCGGTACGCGGCCTGCAGGTCCCGCGGGTACACCTCGGCCTCGAGGCGCACGCGCCCCTCCGAGACCGTGTCGTAGTACCGGGCCAGGGCGGCCATGTGGGTCTCGTAGAAGGCGCGGTCGTGGGGCGGCGTGTCGTACGGGGACTCGTACGCGGGCAGGGCCTCGGCCAGGGAGCGCAGGTCGAACTGGCCCGTGCCCGAGGTCGTGAGCTCGTCGGGGTCCTCGGCCGGGAAGTCCACGCGCAGCACGAGAATGCGCCACACCTGTGTCGCGCCCGCCGAGGTCTGGGCCCAGGCGCGGCCCGGAGCCGCCATCGCGGCCCAGGCCGACATAAGCAGAAGGAGTCTGGTAATCGTCAAGAAACCGGCCGTGGGTTCAGCGCTCTGTCGGGCACCCGCCAGGGCCGCAGAAGCGAGGTAGCAGCCCCGCCCCTAGGAGGGCGGGGCCGTCGGACTCAGAAAGTCAGGTTCAGCGAAAAGCGCGTGTTGTCCTGCATGGGCGTGTCGTCGCCGGTGATGTAGGCCACGTCCACCTGGAACATGTTGTACTTGAGACCCAGGCCAAAGGTCGGCGTCTTCAGGTCGCCGTCGTGATCCAGGGAGTACCCGGCGCGCAGGGCCAGGAAGGACTCGTCCTTGATGGCCGACAGGCCATACCGGTACTCGCCGCCCACGTGCAGATCCATCTCCTTGAACTCGCGGCCCATGGACTCGTCGGCCCAGGCCGTGAGCAGGTTCTTGGCAAAGGACCCGTCGTCGATGAGGGGCTTGTAGATGTCCATGGACAGGAGCATGTCGTGGTACTCGGTCTCCAGCAGCTCGTACGCCAGACCGAGAACGATGTGCTGCGGCAGGGGGTCGGCCTGACTGGCATCTATATAGGCGATCTTGGGACCCAGATTGCGCAGGGCCGCGCCCAAGTTGAGGCTGGGCGTGATGCGCCACAGCAGGCCCATGTCGGCGGCAAAGCTGTTGCCCACGCCCTTGCCGCGCTCGATGCCCGCCCCCTGATCGGCCAGGTTGCTGCGGATGAACTTGAGACCGATGCCGGCCGACATGTTGCTGGAGATCTCGGTGCCATAGGCCGCCGACACGGCCAGGTCGTAGCTCGAGAAGGTGCCCAGCACCTCGCCGCGCTCCCCCGTCCGCGTCTGCTCGCCCAGATTCAGCAGGGCCGCGTTGACGCCGATGTTGCCCCACCCCTCCACGGGCTGGGCATAGCCCAGGAACTCGTACGACAGGTCGTCGGCCAGCCCCGGCAGCCACTTGGCGTGAGTGAAGTTCACCTTCTTCTTCACCTGCCCCGACAGGGCGGCCGGGTTGAAGTAGCTGGCCGTAGCGTCGTCGGCAATGGCGACATAGGATTCGCCCATGGCGATGGCCCGGGCCCCCGGCTCGATGAGCAGGAAGAGCACGGCGGCGCGGCTCTCGGGCGTAGCGGCCGCCCGGCCAGCCCCGGCGACCACACAGGCCCCGGCCACGAGCAGCGGTATAAAGTGTTTGATCCTCAAGGGGTTTCCTCCCAGATGGTTCAGTCTATGTCAGCAGTTCTCGTCCGCCCGGTCCAGTCGCGGCGGATATGGCGCCACGAAGCCTCCGCCCGTGCCGGGACTGACCGGCGGACGCAGTCCGTCCGGTCCAGTCGCGCAGATATGGCGGCGCGAAGCCTCCGCCCGTGCCGGGACTGACCGGCGGACGCAGTCCGTCCGGTCCAGTCGCGCAGATATGGCGGCGCGAAGCGTCCGCCATATCGGTTAAAATAAGGCTATTCCTCTCAATCGGCCCCGAGCCGCAATCCCGTGAGCGCTTTCGCCGGCGGCCCCCGTCGCCTACCTGGCCACCTGAATCCGGTCGGTGCGCGCCAGCTTCGCGCCACTGGCAAGCGTCACATCGAGCTTATAGATATACGTGCCGTTGGCCAGATCGGCCGGCGCGGCCCATTCCACCTGGTTGTATCCCAGGTCGGCGGCGGCGCTCTGCCTCTCCACCAGGGTTCCGGCCAGCGTGAACACGCTCAGGCGCGCTTCGACGGCCGGCTCGGTCAGCGTGTACGTGAAGTGCCCGATGTCCCGGGCCAGGGGGTTGGGGTGGAAGAGCAGGTCGACGAGCGCGTCGTCCCCCTCTTCGGCCACCCGCACCTCGGCCTCGACGCGGGCCGAGTTGTTGAAGCTGTCCCAGGCCTTCAGACTGATGGTGTGCACTCCGGGTTCCAGGGCCGGCAACTCGTATTCCACCAGGCCCCCGCGGTAGTCGCCGTCGCGGTTGCTGAAGAACTCCGTGATCTCGTACGCCTCGCCGTCTACGCGCAGGACGATCTCGTGTCCCGTGGCCCCGGCTATGTTGATGCCGGCCGGATCGCTGATCGCCGTCTTCAGCACCGGGCTGGACGACACGAAATCGCCGCTGCGGAAGGCCGACTGCCCGGCGAATCCGAGGGTAATCTCCGGCCCGGTCTCGTCGTCGACCACCCCCTCCGCGGTGCCGTGCAGCACGATCATTTCATCGGCTCCGTAGGCCAGATTGTCGTCGCCGAAGGCTCCCGCGCCGCCCCAGACATAGGCGCTGACGCGCCCGCCCTGCCCCTGGTACGTGATGTCCTTGGGCACGCGCAGCACAGCCTCGAAGCGACCGTCGCGCACCGTGGCCGTGCTGCGGAAGATCGGCGCGCCGAGCTGCACGTACGCGAGCAGGTCCAGCTCGCTCTTGGCCGCGGCGTCGTACACCTGCACCAGGGCCGTGCCGTCGAGGTAGTCGAGCCAGCGGCCCTCGCCGTCCACCACGCGCCCGCTCAGGGTTACTTCCTCCAGGGCGCTCAAGGTGTCCTGTATCTCGATCTCCACGTGGTTCCGCGGCCGCGCCAGGCGCAGCGAGGGATCCCCCAGCAGAGAGTAGCGCTGGATGTTGATGTTGGCGTCGTGGTTCACCACGGGCTGTACCGCCTGCTTGGCCGCGGTCAGGGCCAGCCCCACCGGCACGTGGAGCTGACCGGACTGGAACATGTTGGCGTACCACTGGCGCGCCAGCACCATGTTGCTCGTGTGGAAGCCCAGACGGGTGGCCGAGATGAAGGCGATGACCCCGCCGTCGGCGCTGTTCAGCAGCAGTTCGGGCATGGACTGGCGGGCCGGATCGTCGAACACGCCCACCTGGCTCGCCGCCGTGTACATCAGCGGCCACCGCTGGCCATTGTCAATGCCATCCAGGTCCCGCGACGTCACGAACATCTGCTCGTGGGCCAGGGTCTCCGGGTTGCCGTGCCCCACATAGGTAACGAACAAGTTTCCCTCGTTGAAGAGACGGAGGAACTCGTCGCGCGCCTGAGGCTTGGTCCTGCCCTCGAGTGGGTACGCGGCCAGGTAGTGCTTGATCAGGTCCAGATCAGATGGAAGCAAACTCCGGGCCATGGACTCGGCATCGCCCAGGAAAAAGGTCTCGTACTGGGTCGGCTTCTGCGGATTGGTGAGATCGTCCGCGATCAGCAGGTTGCGACCCCGCCAGGGCCCGATCTCCGGATTGGCGTCGTACCGGATGAGCTTGTCGACCACGCCTTCGGCCTGGGTGGCCGACTGCACGGCGAGACGGCCGATGGCCAGGTCGGGCAATATATCCGTGTCGAGGCGCACGTACCACTCGTCGTACATGCTGATGCCGTCCTGGTACGCCGGCATCCAGTTGGCGTGGCTCGTGCCCGAGCCGTTCTTGCAGTCGTACGAGGCGTCCCCCACCAGCAGGATGTACACCGGGGCCGGGGACCAGTGCTCCACGGCGTATTTCACGAAGCTGCGGATGGCCATGGGGTCGACCAGCCCCCCGGAGAAGGCGTCGTACACCTGCTGCACATCCACGGCCATGGACCTCAGGGGGGTGCCGAAGCGATCGTCCTGGGACCGCCAGGCGGCCAGGCGTTGGGTCGCCTCCATGAAGTTGCCATGTGAGATGGCCACCCACTCGGCCCCCCTGTCCGTCGCCCTGAGCTGGGCGTCTTCGGCCAGGGTCAGCGAGGTCGGCCGGCGCCACCGGTCGGACTGCACCACGGCGTAGCGCGGCGGCGTGCCGCGGCCATCCCAGGTGTCCTCAAAGGTGAAGGCGCCCGTCTCGGCATCGTGACGGGCACCCGTGATCTCGGCAAAGCCGTTGGCCACGTCAAAGACCCGCGGCGTCTCCCCTTCGAGCCCGGTCAGGGCGAACTCCACCGTGCCATTGGCCACGGAGCCACTGCTCGTCACGGCCGCGTCCACCCAACTGAACAGGAGTTCGCCCGAGAGCGCGGCCAGCCGGCGGCTGTACTCCAGCTCGATCCAGTCGAGCCGTATCAGCTCATTGCCCAGGTGGTAGATGCCCACCTGGTTGAGGCCCTCCACGGCCCCGGCGTCCGCGGTGCGCGAGGCGACCATGGCGTTGGGGCCGCTGAAGGAGAGGGTGCCGATGGAGGTGTCATTCCACTGCAGGTCCACGCTGTGAGCGCTGTTCGTCCACCCCCAGAACCGCACGGACACGTCGACGGGATCGCTGAGCGCGTCGCGGATCACAAAGGAGAACTTGCGGGCCTTGCCCTGGAAGTCGTCCCAGTACCAGTCCCAGCCCGAGTTGATCCCCTCGAGCTGTCTCAGGATGTGGCGGTTATCCTCCTCGTGCACCCGCTCGCGGTACCGGTCCACCCGCAGGTCCGCGGCGCCCGAGGGCGCGCCCTGGCGAGGGGCGGCCCGCTCGTATTCCGACGAGGCGGCCAGCTCCAGCCAGTACACGTTGTCCAGGGT
>Ga0180429_10004540_pt1 | contig 11083 bp, 10 predicted proteins | sample SS_ome_FD_132428 | JGI IMG/M metagenome (GOLD analysis project Ga0180429, IMG submission 132428) | Hypersaline lake sediment archaeal communities from the Salton Sea, California, USA - SS_1_S_1 metaG | ecosystem: Environmental > Aquatic > Non-marine Saline and Alkaline > Hypersaline > Sediment ... | reverse complement strand
TATTGCCATTTTTTAGAAAACAACTTTTGAGACGCGGCAATAGAGCGTTTGTTCAATCCAACATCTCTCCGGCGATCAGATCTTCATAGGTCTGCCGTTGCCGGATCACCGTGAAACGGTCGCCGTCAACCATGACTTCCGCTGGTTTCAGCCGCGAACAGTAATTGTTGGCCATGACATAGCCGTAGGCGCCGGCGCTCATCACCGCAAGAAGATCACCGCCGGCCACATCGGCCATTTCACGGTCCAGGGCCAGAAAATCGCTTGATTCACAGATCGGCCCCACCACATCCGCCCGGATCCGCGGGGAGCCGGCTTTGTTGATCACCGGCTGAATAACGTGGTGGGCGTTGTAAAGCGCAGGCCGTATCAGATCGTTCATGCCGGCGTCCGCGATCACAAAGGTCTTGTCCCCGCTCATTTTGCGGTACAGCACTTTTGTCACCAGAATGCCCGCGTTGCCGACGATCACGCGCCCCGGTTCCAAGATGAGCTTCAACCCGGTCCCCTTGAGCCGCCTGGAAATGGCCCGCGCATATTCATCCGGGGCCGGCGGCTTTTCGTCGCTGTAGGTAATGCCCAGTCCACCGCCCACATCAAGGCAGTCGATGGCGATGCCGGCCGTTTTCAGACGCACGATCAGACCCAGCAGATTTTCCAGGGCGTCTTCGAAAGGCGCCGTTTCAGCAATCTGTGAACCGATATGGCAGTCGATTCCCATGACGGTGATGTGATCCATGGCCTGGGCGCGGCGGTAGGCGTCCAGCGCGGTTTCCGCGCTGATGCCGAACTTGTTTCGCTTCAACCCCGTTGAAATGTAGGGATGGGTGCGGGGATCGACATCCGGGTTGACGCGGATGGCCACCGGCGCTTTCCGGCCCAACGCGGCCGCCCGCTGCTGAATGACCTCCAGCTCCTGCAGCGACTCCACGTTGAACATCAGGATGCCCTTTTCAAGGGCCAGATCGATCTCGTCCGGTCGTTTTCCCACGCCCGAGTACACCACCCGTTCGGGTGGAATCCCGGCCGTCAGCCCCCTGAATAGTTCGCCGCCGGAAACGATATCCAGACCGCTGCCGAGACCGGCGAAAAGTTTCAGCAGTGCCAGGCTGGTGTTGGCCTTGGCCGAAAAACAGACCAGCCGGTCCAGGTCCGCAAAAGCGCTGTCAAACACGGTGAAATGGCGTTCGAGCGTGGCCCGGCTGTACAGATAAAACGGCGTGCCCACCACGGCGGCGATGCGCTCGACGGCCGCATCCTCACAAAAAAGGCGCTCGTTTTTGTAGGTGAAGTGGTGCATGGGCTCCCTCGATACTGGTTCCCGGTCTTAAACTAGGTTGGATTTGTTGCGTTCGTTGCGTTTGTTGAGTTTATTGGGTTTGTTGGGTTTGTTGGGTTTGTTGAGTTTGTTGAGTTCGTTGTGGGTTCGATACTACTACATTTATGTTCCAATGGCCAGCAGCATTCAAACGATCTCAACGACCCTAATGATCTTAACGCCATATTAACGGCTAACCGCTAATGGCTGACACCTGAAACCTGAAACCTGAAACCTGAAACCTTATTACTCATACGCAATGGTTACAACCGGCGAATCGGCGCTCTCCCGTCCGGCGGCGTCGAATGTCCGCAGCTTGTAGCGGTAGCGAAAGCCTGGTGTCAGTGTTTCCCGCAATGCGGTCGTGGTGCGGCCTTCCACAGCCCTTAGCTTTTCGAACAGCGGTGTACAGGCCTCGCACGGGGCCTCGTCAAGAGCGTTCTGACTGCGGTAGACGTTTACGCCGGCGACGCCTTCCAGCTCCGCACCATTGCCGGGGTCAAGGCGCCATGTCAGCACCAATTCACCGTTGGTCAGGGTGTAGGCCAAGTCCGTCGGGACCGGCAGTGATGCAAGCATCGGCGGCACCGGTGGCCCTTTTAGTCCGCAGCCCACGATCATCGCCAGCAGGGCGGCCAGCAAAAAGCACGCACTGAAAACCCCCCCGTGGCCGCGGCGTGCGCCGGCCGCTGCCATGCGGGCGGTGCCTGATGCTTCAGCCACGCTGCCGATCTCCGGCCGCCGGCGCGTCGTCTTCCACCTTCAAGGCCTCCCGTGCCTTCTGGATGGCGGCGCGCACATTCTGCGGCGCCGTTCCGCCGTAGGAGCGGCGCCGCGCGACCATCTGCTCGGTGGTCAGACAAGCCATCAGGTCCGGTTCGATCAGGCCGGAAAATGTTTTCAGTTCCTCCGGGGTCAACTGATGCAGCTCTTTGCCCCGGGCGAGAGCATAGGCCACGGCCCGGCCCACGCAGGCGTGGGCCTCGCGAAAACGCATTCCCTTGGACACCAGATAGTCCGCCATGTCCGTGGCATTCAGAAAGCCGGTGTCGGCGGCGCTGCGCATGCGGTCGGCGTTGACCCGGATCTTGGGCAGCATGCGCACATAGATGTCAATGCAGGCGCCCAGCACATCCACGGTCCGAAAAAGCGGGGCCTTGTCTTCCTGCATGTCCCGGTTGTAGGCCAGCGGCAGGGCTTTCATCATCGTCATCACCGCCATCAGGTCGCCGAACACGCCGCCGGTGCGGCCGCGCACCAGTTCGGGCACGTCCGGATTCTTTTTCTGCGGCATGATGCTGCTGCCGGTGGCAAAAGCGTCCGGCAGTTCGACAAAGCCGAATTCCGCCGAAGACCACAGCACCATCTCTTCGGAAAGGCGGCTGAAGTGCATCATGCAGATGGCGGCGGCCGCAATGAATTCGATTACGAAATCCCTGTCCGACACGCCGTCAAGGCTGTTTTCCGACACCGCCGGAAAATCGAGCAGTTCCGCCGTGTAGCCGCGGTCGATGGGATAGGTGGTGCCCGCCAGAGCCGCGCAGCCCAAAGGCATGACGTCGATGCGCATTAAGGCGTCTTCAAGGCGTTCACCATCGCGCTTGAACATTTCATAATAGGCCATCAGGTGGTGCGAAAACAATACCGGCTGCGCGTGCTGCAAGTGGGTGTATCCCGGCAGAACCGTTTCGATGTGCGTTTCCGCCAGATCCACCAGCGCCTTTTTCAGCATTGCCAGCCCTTTGATGAGCTGCCGCGTTTCCTGCCGGAGGTACATCCGCACGTCAAGGGCCACCTGGTCGTTGCGGCTGCGCGCGGTATGCAGTTTCTGCGCGACCTTGCCGCTGACCTGAAGCAGCCGGGCCTCGATGTGCATGTGGATGTCTTCCAGGCTGTCGTCAAAATAAAAGGTGCCGTGGTCGATTTCACGACGGATCTGGCCCAGCCCCTGAATCAGCGTTGTCGCTTCATCTTCGGTGATCACCTCCGCTTTGGCAAGCGTGCGGCAGTGGGCGATACTGCCTTCGATGTCCTGCACGTAGAGCCGCCGGTCCGTGTCGATGGAAGCGGTGAAGGCTTCCACGCGCCGATCGGTTTTCTCGGCAAAACGGCCGTCCCACGGCTTTTCAGACGTCTTCATGCACTACCTTTTCTCAACCAGTTTTCGTATCATCAACCGCAGCGCATTCAGCCGGATAAAGCCCTCTGCATCCTTCTGGCTGTAAACCGCATCGGCTTCAAAAGTCGCGAAATCTTCACTGTAAAGGGAATGATCCGACTGACGTCCCATGACGCGGCAGTTGCCCTTGTACAGCTCCAGACGTACCATGCCGTTCACCTTCTGCTGGGTTTCATCGATCATCTTCTGCAGCATTTCCCGCTCCGGTGCAAACCAGAACCCGTTGTAGATCAGAGAAGCGTATTTGGGAATCAGCGAATCCCGCAAGTGCACGACCTCGCGGTCCAGCGTGATGGATTCCATGGCCATGTGGGCGGTGCGTAGGATTGTGCCGCCGGGCGTCTCGTACACGCCTCTGGACTTCATGCCCACGAAGCGGTTTTCCACGATGTCGATGCGACCGATGCCGTGCTTGCCGCCCAGGCGGTTCAACTCGGCCAGCAGGGCCGCGGGTGACAGCTTCCGATCGTTGATCGCCACCGGATCCCCGCCGGCGAAGGTAATGTCGACGATTTCCGGTTCGTCCGGCGCCATCACCGGCGAAACGGTCAGGGAAAAAACGTCTTCCGGCGGCGGGGCCCAGGGATCCTCCAGGATGCCGCCCTCATAGCTTTTGTGCAGCAGGTTGCCGTCGGTGCTGTACGGTTTATTGCGGGTCGCCTGCACCGGTATGCCGTGTTTACGGGCGAAATCCATGAGCTCGGTGCGCGATTTGATATTCCACTCGCGCCAGGGGGCGATGATGCGGATGCCGGGATCGATGGCCAGATAGCCGAGTTCAAAACGCACCTGGTCGTTGCCTTTGCCGGTGGCGCCGTGGCTGACCCCGTCGGCGCCTGTTTTCTGCACGATCGCCATCTGGCGTTTGGCGATCAACGGCCGGGCGATGGAGGTGCCCAGAAGATAGGTTCCCTCGTAGATGGCATTGGCCCGGAAGGCCGGAAAAACATAGTCCCTGACGAATTCTTCCTTCAAATCCTCCACAAAGACGTCGCAGGCCCCGGTGCGGACGGCATTCTTTTCGACCTTTTCCATATCGTCGTCCTGGCCGACATCGGCCGAAAAGGTCACCACTTCACATCCATACGTTTCGATGAGCCACTTTAAGATCACCGAGGTGTCGAGGCCTCCCGAGTAGGCCAGCACCACCTTCTTCACTGTTGTTGACACGTGCCGCTCCTTTTTTAAAAAATTAATTGTGGGTCAGGACACTTCGGCCAGCGTTTCGTCAAGAGCCGCCGTCAGGGCATCGATCTCTTCCGACGTCACGATCAGCGGCGGCACGAAGCGCAGGATGCTGCCCTGGATACAGTTGATCAAAAAGCCTTTGTCCATCATACACTTCACCACCGCATCGCCGTCGGCGGCAATGCGCATGCCCAGCAGCAGGCCGAGGCCGCGCACATCCTTGATCACCGGATGCCGGCGCTGCAGCCGCAGCAGGGCTTGTTTGAAATACGCGCCCATGCGGCGGGCGTTGGCGACAACATTGTCCGCCTCCATGGTTTCGACCACCGTCAGCGCCGCGGCCGTCACCAGGGGTGTGCCGCCGAAAGTCGAAGCGTGGGCCCCGGCGCCGAAAGCGGCGGCCACCTTTTTTCCGGCCAGCATGGCGCCGATGGGAAGACCGTTTCCCAGGGCTTTGGCCAGGGTCATGATGTCGGGCACCACATCCGTATGCTGGTGGGCGAAAAGCGCGCCCGTGCGCCCGAGACCGGTCTGGATTTCATCGAGCATCAGCAGGGAGCCGTTTTTCCGGCAGAGGTCCGCCACACCGCGCAGATAGTCCGCTGCCGGAACCCGAACGCCGCCCTCCCCCTGAACCGGCTCCAGCAGCACACCGGCCGTATGCGGCCCCATCTTGGCCGCCAGGGCGTCGAGGTCGTCAAAAGGGACAAAATCAAAGCCCGGCAGCAACGGGTGGTATCCGGCGCGGATTTTTTCCTGGCCGGTGGCGGACAAGGCGGCCATGGTGCGACCGTGAAAGGATTGTTCCATGGCAATGATGCGGCAGCGGTCGGGCGCGTCCCTGTCCTGGAAATATTTTCGCGCCAGCTTGATGGCGGCCTCGTTGGCCTCGGCGCCGCTGTTGCAGAAAAAAACCTTGTCCGCAAAGCTGTGCTCCACCAGCCACGCCGCCAGTGCGGTCTGCGGCCGCGTGTAGTAAAGATTGGACACGTGCAGCAGGGTCTCGGCCTGCCGCGACAGGGTCTGCGCCACTTTCGGATGGGCGTGGCCCAGATTGCAGACGGCGATGCCGGCCACAAAATCGGTGTAGGTCCGGCCGGCCGCATCCCACAGCGTACAGCCCCGGCCGCGCTCGATGAGAATCGGAAAGCGTTTGTAGGTGTTGGCCATCACCTCTTCGGCCTTATGCATCCACTCCCTGTCGGTCATGCCACCACCTCCGTGCCGATGCCTTTGTCCGTAAACAGTTCCAGCAGCAGTGCGTGCCGTCTTTTGCCGTTGATGATCTGCACTTTCTCGACCCCCTGTTGCAATGCCGCCAAGGCGCATTCCATCTTGGGAATCATGCCCCCGGAAATACGTCCGTCGCCGATCATCCGCCGGGCGGCGGCGGTGTCGACGGTCGAAACAAGCCGGCCCTGGCCGTCCATCAGGCCATCGACGTCGGTGATCAGAATCAGCCGGCCGGCCGACAACGCCTCGGCCATCTTGCCGGCGACCAGATCGGCGTTGATGTTGAATGTTTCCCCTTCCGGCCCTACCCCCACCGGCGCGATAATGGGAATGAATCCTCGGTTGGTCAAGGTGTGGATGATATCGGGATCAACATGGGTGACCTCCCCCACCAGCCCCGGGTCGATGATCTCCGGCGGTTTGTTTTCCTCCTGAAACACGATCTTGAGCTTGCGCGCCCGGATCAAGCCGCCGTCCTTGCCGCTCAACCCCACGGCCTTGCCCCCCTGCCGGTTGATCTGGGCCACAATCCCCTTGTTGACCTTGCCGCCCAGCACCATCTCCACCACGTCCATGGTCGGTTCATCGGTCATGCGCATCCCTTTCACAAAGGTGGAATTGATGCCCATTTGGCTCAGCACCGAATTGATCTGCGGCCCCCCGCCGTGCACGACCACCGGATTGAGGCCGATGAACTTTAGCAGGGTGATATCGCGGGCGAAATCCACCTTGAGCTGTTCGTCCACCATGGCATGCCCGCCATATTTTACGACCACGGTCATGCCCGAAAAACGGCGGATGTAAGGCAGGGCCTCGATTAAAATATCCGCTACGCTGGGTTGATTCATATCTGTCGCCGTTTGGTGCCGCTCATAAAATGTAGCGGCTCAAGTCCTCGTCGTCTTTGATGTCTTTGAGTCTGGCCTGCACATAGGCCGCGTCGATGGCGATCCGGCGATCGCCCATGTCCGGGGCGTCGAACAAAATGTCTTCCAGCAGGTGCTCCATCAGGGTGTGCAGCCGCCGCGCGCCGATATTTTCCGTGCGTTCGTTGACCTCCTGGGCAATGCGTGCAATGTCCTGCACCGCCTCGTCTTCAAACACGATCGTAACGCTTTCGGTTCGCAGCAGTTCCACGTACTGCAGCAGCAAAGCGTTGCGCGGTTCGGTGAGAATCCGGTAAAATTCTTCACTTCCCAGGGCGTCGAGCTCCACCCGGATCGGAAACCGCCCCTGCAGCTCGGGAATCAGGTCCGAGGGCTTGACGGTGTGGAAGGCACCCGACCCCACAAACAGAATGTGATCGGTTTTTACAGGACCGTATTTGGTGGTGACGGTGGAGCCCTCCACAATCGGCAGCAGATCGCGCTGCACCCCCTCCCTGGAGACATCCGGCCCGCGGCCGCCGCTGCCGCCGCCGGCGACGATTTTATCGATTTCATCCAGAAAGATGATGCCCGCCTGCTCAACCTTGTCGATTGCCGACTGCACCACCCGTTCCATGTCCACCAGGTTCTGGGCTTCCTCTTCGGTCAGAAGCCGGCGCGCTTCCTTGACCTTCATCTTGCGCCGTTTTTTGGATTTGGGCATGATGTTGCCGAGCATGTCGCGCAGGTTGATGCCCATCTCCTCCATGCCGACATTGGAAAAGATCTCCACCATGGGGGTCGTTTTTTCCGACAGATGCAGATCAACGTAGCGCTCGTCCAGCTTTCCACGGCGCAGCAGGGCCCGCAGCTTTTCGCGCGTGGCGCCGCGATCCTCGCCGCCTTCCCCCGCCGGGGCCGGGCGGTTGTCTTTCAGAACCACCGCCTCCTCCTGTGAACCGCTGCCCGGCAGCAGCGCGTCAAGCAGCCGCTCTTCGGCGATGTTTTCGGCCTTGTCGCGCACCGCCTCTTTTTCTTGAAGCTTGACCGTGTTGACCGTCAGTTCGACCAGGTCCCGGACCATGGATTCGACATCCCGTCCGACATAACCCACTTCGGTGAACTTGGAGGCTTCCACCTTGTAAAAAGGCGAATCGGTCAATCGTGACAGGCGGCGGGCGATCTCGGTTTTGCCGACGCCGGTGGGACCGATCAGAATAATGTTCTTGGGGGCGATCTCGTTTTTCAGATCGTCTTTTATCTGCTGGCGCCGCCACCGGTTGCGCAGGGCCACGGCCACCGAACGTTTGGCTTTTTTCTGTCCGACAATGTAGCGGTCCAACGCCGCCACGATTTCAGATGGTTTTAAATTCTGCATCAGAGCTCACTCGACAATTCCTCGATCGTCACATCGCTGTTGGTGTAAATACACAGGGAAGCGGCAATGGACATGGCCGCGGCGACGATCTGCCCGGCATCCATGTCCGTATGCGCCAGAAGCGCCTCGGCCGCGGCCTGGGCGGCCACCCCGCCCGAACCGATGCCGATCACCCCCTGGTCGGGTTCGATCACGTCGCCGCTGCCGGATATCAGCAGCATACTGCTGCGGTCCACGGCGATCATGACCGCTTCCAGCCGCCGCAGGTACTTGTCCGTACGCCAGTCCCGGGCCAGTTCCACGGCCGAGCGGGTCAGGTTGCCGTTGTAACGTTCCAGCTTGCCCTCCAGCCGCTCCGACAAATTCAGCGCATCGGCGGTGGCGCCGGCAAACCCGATCACGATTTTTTCATTGTATATTTTGCGGACCTTGCGCGCCCGGTGTTTGACAATGGTATTGTTCAACGTCACCTGGCCGTCGCCCGCCACCGCCGCCACATCACCACGCCGCACCGCCAGTATGGTTGTACCGTGCATCCGGGTCATGACCGTTTACCTTTCTTCATCGTTTTCCCGCTCAGGCTTTGTCCGCCGGCGGCTATTTCCGGGGATGGGCCTTGTCGTATGCCTCCATCAGCCGATCGATGCTCACATGGGTGTACCTCTGGGTGGTGGAAAGGCTCTTGTGGCCCAGCAGCTCCTGCACCACCCGCAGATCGGCACCGGCATCCAGCATGTGGGTCGCAAAGGAATGCCGCATGGCATGCGGTGAAACCGGCATCGAAAAGCCGCAGCGGCGCGCAATCCCCTCCAAAATGCGGGCAATGGACCGCGTTGACAGGCGCCGGCCGTATTTGTTCAGAAACAGCGGACTGTCCGGCGCATCCACCGCGGAACGCCGCCCGTCGGCGGCTTTCGTCGACCGCAGACAGTCCCGGTAGGCGTTCAGGGCGGCAAGGGCTTTGCGCCCCATGGGCACGATCCTCTCCCGACCCCCCTTGCCCATCACCCGCACCAGCATTTCGGCGCTGTCGACGCTGGCGACGTTCAGCCCGGCCAGTTCCGACACCCGGATGCCGGTGGCATAGAGCATTTCGTACATGGCGCGGTTGCGCAGTCCGAGAAGGCTGTCGGACGGCATGCATTCCAGCAGACGAAACATGTCGTCCACCGGAAGATAGGTGGGGATCGTCTTTTCCTGCTTGGGAGTCAGAATCAGTTCCGCCGGGTTCTGATCGATATACCCCTGCTTGAGGGCATAGCGAAAAAAAGACCGCACCGCCGACAGTTTGCGCGCAATGGTCGCTCTGCTGCGCCGCTGCCGGTGCAGATGCCCCAGATAGCCCCTGACCATCAGGGCGTCGACATCCTGCACCGCCGGCGGGGCGGCGCCGCATCCGACGACATCGATGCAGAACCCCCGGCGGGCGATGAACGCACTGAAATCGTTCAGGTCACGCTGATACGCGCGGCAGGTGTGCGGCGAATACGCTCGTTCAACCGCCAGGGCTTCGACAAAAGCCGCCGCCAGGGCCTTAATGGATCGATTCTTCAAGCAAAATTCCTTTGTAAAGGGCTGTTTTTCCCTGCGGTCACACCCTGCGGGTTTTTTTCTTCAACCGGGAAATCCGCCGTCGATAAACAGCAGCCATTTTGCGGTCGGCGGCCTGGAGCGCATCGGTCTTCTGAACTTTCAGGGTTTTGATTTTCTGTTTTGTCTCCCGCATGCTGCGGGCGCTTTTTTTGCGTCCTTTTTCCGTAATGCCCCTTTCGGCTTTGATGGCCGACAACAGGTCTTCTTTGTTCATACCGTGGACACCGGTAATGGAGGGAATCTCGAGAGCGATTTCGCGCAACTCCTTTACCGTCATTTTGTCGAGCGGTTTTTCCGCCGTGGTTTTCTTTTTTTCAGCCATGATCTGCCTTTCTCCTTTCCCTTCCTGCGGCGGTCGCTTTGACGCAAAAAAAATCAACGACCACCCGCGGATGAGTTGGCGTTCGAGGTTTCCAAACAAAAGCGGCGGGCGGCCGTTGACGTTTATGAACCACCGGGTTGTCAAGACGACATTCTGAACGCCGTTGCCGAATTATCAAAAAAATTTCAAACCGATATTACTAACTGCAACCCGATGCGCTTGTCAACAGCTAATGCAGCTTCCGACGGCGGTTTCAGCCCTTCTTTTCGTCGGCGGAAGGTGGGTTGATGAACGGTCTGAACAGGTCCATGGGGATCGGGAATATCATGGTGGTGTTGTTTTCGGCGGACATTTCATTGACCGTCTGCAGGTAGCGGAGCTGGAGTGCAATCGGGCTCTTCTGGATAATGTCGGAGGCTTCGGTCAGGCGCGTGGCGGCCTGGTATTCACCTTCCGCGTTGATGACCTTGGCGCGCCGATCCCGCTCCGCCTCCGCCTGACGGGCCATGGCGCGCTGCATCTCCTGCGGCAGATCGATGTGTTTGAGTTCCACCGTGGCCACCTTGATGCCCCAGGGATCCGTGTGCATGTCCAGTATTTCCTGGAGCTGAGAATTGATTTTGTCGCGCTCCGCCAGAAGTTCGTCCAGTTCCGCCTGGCCGCAAACGCTGCGGATGGTGGTCTGCGCCAGCTGGGACATGGCATAGCTGTAGTTTTCCACTTCGATGATGGCTTTGATGGAATCGATGACGCGGAAATAAATGACGGCGTTGACCTTGACCGAAACGTTGTCGCGGGTGATGACATCCTGCGGGTCCACGTCCATGGCCACCAGCCGCAGACTGACCTTGACCATCTTGTCGATGATCGGAATCAAAATGATCAAACCGGGGCCTTTGGCCTTGATGACCCGTCCGAGCCGGAAGATGACGCCGCGCTCGTATTCGTTCAGAATGCGCAGTGCGGCCGACAGGAAAAAAATGATCAGAACGACAATGGCAACGGC
>Ga0180429_10004539_pt1 | contig 11083 bp, 7 predicted proteins | sample SS_ome_FD_132428 | JGI IMG/M metagenome (GOLD analysis project Ga0180429, IMG submission 132428) | Hypersaline lake sediment archaeal communities from the Salton Sea, California, USA - SS_1_S_1 metaG | ecosystem: Environmental > Aquatic > Non-marine Saline and Alkaline > Hypersaline > Sediment ... | reverse complement strand
GGAAAGCGAATCCATCGTGGTGGAGGCCTTGCTGCACCGGTATCCGGACCATTCCGTCGTCGCCGAGGAAACCCGCGACGGGGCCCTGCCCGGAGGGCTCGCCTGGGTGGTCGATCCCCTGGACGGCACCACCAACTTCATCCACGGTTTTCCCATGGTGGCCGTCTCCATCGCCCTCTGCCTCGATGGAAGGGAGATCCTCGCGGTGGTGCTGGATCCCCTGCGCCGAGAGCTCTTCACGGCCCGTCGAAACGGCGGGGCCTTTCTCAACGACCGTCCCGCCAGGATCCGCGAGGAGGCCGCCCTGGACCGGGCCCTCCTGGCCACGGGCTTTCCCTTCCGCCATCGACGACTGCTGGATCCCTACCTGGACCTTTTCAGGGAGATTTTCTCGGGGGTGAGCGACGTGCGCCGGGCGGGGGCCGCCGCGCTGGATCTGGCCTATCTCGCGTCGGGGCGGCTGGACGGCTTCTGGGAAGCGGGCCTCAAGCCTTGGGACGTGGCCGCCGGCAGCCTCCTCGTCCAGGAAGCCGGGGGACTGGCGAGCGATTTTCGCGGGGAAGACGGCTACCTGAGAAGCGGCCACATCGTGGCCGGCTCCCCCCGGGTGTTCGAATACCTGCACCGCTGCATCCGGCCGTCGGACTTGGCCGCGCGACTGGACCGCTAGTACTCCGTCGCGCTTGTTTTCACGAGCTTTCCCTCCGTTCCGTCACGCCCGCTTTCGCGGCCGCGACGAGCCGCCCGAAGCGATTTCCCCGACGGTCCCGCGAGGGGCTGGTCAACAATGTTCGTTCGCCAACGAGGGCGAGACCGATCCCTCCCGGGAGCGAGGGCGTCCCGCCCTCGTTGGCGGGCTCGTCGGCGCGGAGGGCGGGGACGCCGCCCTCCCTCCCGGGGGGCGATGCTCATGCGCTCCGGGGCGGGACGACGTTCATGGCCATCAGCTTCCTGTCGTTGCGGTACACCACTTCCATTTTGGTGGGGGTGAGGATCTTGCTGACCACTCCCAGCCCGAAGGAAGCGTGCTGAACGAGGTCCCCTTCGCGGTACCCGTCGCCGATGCGGTACTCGGGAACCGACTGTCCCGTGGTTTCCGCCTCCAACAAGAGCTGCCGCCACTCCTCTTCGGACTTGGGACGGGAAACCCCTTTGTAGAGCACCGTGGGGATGATCTCCTCGTCCCCCTCCTCCTCGTCGTCGTCCAACAGCAGGCCGTTCTCCCCCGGGAAGTCCAAATCGTCGCTCTGCTCGAATTCCAGCTCCTCTTCGCCCTCGCCGTCGAGGTCGTCCATCAGTTGATCGCCTTCCTTGTCCTTTTCAGCCATGGTTCTCCTCTCCCGCACGGTTCTCCACCGGAAAGCCCCGGGAAGGGGCGATTCGCTTTTTCCTTCTTTTCAAAGGCTTCTCCATGTATTAAACCCTGGCTCCATCGTCAAGACCTTTCACCCCCGAGCGCGAAAACGAGGGGGGCTTTCACGACGTTCCGAGGAGGGTTTTTCCGAACATGCCGGCACTTCGAGTCCTGGGAGAAATCATTTTTCCCGTATTCGCCGTGATCTTCATCGGCTACGCCCTCAAAGCCCGGGGGCTCATCACGACCGCCTTCGTTCGGCCGGCCAATCGCATCGTCTACACCATCGCCATTCCCGCCATGCTCCTGGGCAAAATCGCCCGGGCCCCCTTCCAGGAAAGCTTCCATGCCGGGGCGGTGCTGGCGCTTTTGGGAGCCATCGGAATCACGGCCCTTTCAGCCGCCGTTCTCACCCGCCCGCTGAGAGTGTCTCCCGGGCGCCGGGGCACTTTCCAGCAGAGCTGCTTCCACGGCAACATCGGCTACATCGCCTACGCCATGGCCTACTACGCCCTGGGGGAAGAGGCTTTCGCCGTCACCGCCATTTTGAGCAGCTTCGTGATCGTGGCCCAGAACGGGCTGGCCATTCTCGTCCTGGCCGGCAACCGGCCGCGGGAGGAGCGGGGGGACCGCCTCAAGCAACTGGCGGGAGCCATCGTCGCCAACCCCGTCATTCTGGCGGTGGTGGCGGGAACCCTCCTCTCTCTCGGCAACGTGCCCCTGGGGGCTCCCTTGGGCCAGCTTTTCAAAATCCTTTCGGGCATGGCCCTGCCCACGGCTTTGATGCTCATCGGCGCCACCCTCTCCTTCGGCTCCGTCCGGGAAACGGCCAGAGAGGTGGCCGCGGCGGGATTGCTCAAGCTCGTCGCCCTGCCCGCGGCGGGATACGTCCTCATGATCGCCCTGCGGGTTCCCGAAACGTTCCTCGTTCCGGGTCTCGTTCTTCTGGCGGCGCCCCCGGCCACGGTTCTCTACATCATGGCCGGAGAAATGGGGGGCGACCCCCGGCTGGCGGCCACGAGCATCTCCGTGCACACGCTCCTGGCGGCCGTCACCTACACGCTTCTGCTTTCCGTCTTTTCTCAAAGCGGGTGAGCCGGCGACGGGGCGATTCACGAGCCGTCTTCCTCGGCGTCGGACGTCAGCTCGTACTTGGCGAGGCGGTAGCGAAAGGAGCGAAAGCTGATGCCCAGCAATTGGGCGGCTTTCTGCTTGACCCCGCGAGACTTTTCCAGGGCTTGCAAAAGGATCTCCTTCTCGATGCCGGCCAGGTGCCCGTCCAGATCCATGCCTTCGTCGGGCAGGACGGGCGACGAAGAAGCCGTCTCGTTGCGCATCCTCTTGTAGCTGGCGAGGGTGAGGCTGTCGGGCAGAATGATGCTGGACGACTCCAAAGCCACCCCTCTTTCGAGGATGTTTTCCAGCTCCCGGACATTGCCCGGGAAATCGTATCCCTTGAGAATGTCCATGGCGTAGGAGGAGATCTTGCGAACGTCCTTGCCGAATTCCTTGCGCATCTTGTTGAGGAAGAAATCCGCCAGCAAGGGGATGTCCTCCCGCCGCTCCCTCAAAGGCGGAATGCGGATGGGAATCACGTTGAGGCGGTAGTAGAGGTCCTCGCGGAACTCCCCGTCGATGACCATCCGCTCCAGGTCCCGGTTGGTGGCCGAAATGATGCGCACGTCCACGGGAATGTCCTCGGTGCCCCCCACCATCTTGATGGTCTTTTCCTGCAAAAGGCGCAGCAGCTTCACCTGGAGAGCGGGGGAAAGCTCGCCGATCTCGTCCAGAAAGAGGGTCCCGCTCTGGGCGGCTTCCACCAAGCCTTTGCGATTGGCGGAAGCTCCCGTGAAAGCCCCCTTCTTGTAGCCGAAAAGCTCGCTTTCGATGAGGGATTCGGGGACGCCGCCGCAATTGACGGCCACGAAAGGGAGCTCCCTCCGCGAGCTTTGGCGGTGAACGGCGCGAGCGACGAGCTCCTTGCCCGTCCCGCTTTCGCCGGTGACGAGCACCGTGCTGTTGGTGGAGGCCACGCGCTCGATGAGCTCGTACACCTTGCGCATGGCGGGGCTTTCGCCGATGAAGCAACCGAAGTAGAGGGGGCCCTCCCGGGCGTCCCGGCACAGGGTCTCTTCGTCCTTCACCCGGCTTTCCAGGGCGTTGCGGATGACGGAGCGCATTTCGTCCACCTTGAAGGGCTTGGGCAGATAGTCGTAGGCCCCTTCCTTCATGGCGGCCACGGCCGTTTCCGTGCTGGCGTAGGCGGAGATCATGATGACGACGGGAGGGCTGCTCAGCCCCTTGCACTCCTTGAGGACGGCCAATCCGTCCACGGGCTTCATGCGAATGTCGGTGATCACCATGTCGAAGCTTCGCCGGCGGACCAGATCGATGGCCTTTCGACCGCTGTCGGCGAGCTCCACCTCGTAGCCTTCCGCTTGGAGCATGATCTCGAGAAACTCGCGCATGCTCCTCTCGTCGTCCACCACAAGGATCTTGGCCCCGTTTTCTTCGGCAGCATTCATGGATCACATTCTCGAAAACACCGTCTTTCCCCCGACGACGGTCCGCAGCGCCCGGCCTTGAGCCTCCCGGCCGTGAAAAGGGCAGTTGCGGCTTTTGGATTGAAACTCGTCGCGATTCAAAACGAATCGCCGGAGGGGATCGATGACGACGATGTCGGCGGGCTCCCCGCGCTTCAGAGCGCCTCCGGGCACTCCCAGGATTCTCGTTGGATTGCACGTCACTTTCGCCACCGCCTCCATGGGCGTCAGAAGCCCCTCCCTCACCAGCTCCAGTATCAGAGGCATGGCCGACTCCAATCCGATGACGCCGTTGGCCGCCAGGGAGAACTCCGTGTCCTTTTCCAGCACGCTGTGAGGGGCGTGGTCCGTGGCGATGGCGTCCAGGGTCCCGTCGGCCAGCCCTTCCTTGATCGCCTCCACGTCCCGGGCGGTGCGCAAGGGAGGATTCATTTTGTACACCGCATCGTAAGCGCTCAGGAGGTCTTCCGTCAAAGTGAAATAGTGGGGCGCCGTTTCGGCGGTGACGGGAATGCCCCGCTTCTTGGCTTCCCGCAGGAGCCGCACGGCGCCGGCGGTGCTCACGTGGGCGACGTGAAGCCGCCCTCCCGTCAGCTCCGCCAGCAGAATGTCCCGGGCGATCATGATCTCCTCGGCGGCGGCGGGGATGCCCGGGAGCCCGAGCATGGTGGACAGGGCCCCTTCGTTCATCTGGCCGCCCTCGGACAGCCCAAGGTCTTCGGCATGGCTGATGACCGGTATGTCCAAGGGGCGGCAGTATTCGAGCACGTGACGCATGAGACGGGAGCTCGCCACGGGGCGACCGTCGTCGGTGACGGCCACGGCTCCCGCCTCCCGGGCGTCGGCGATCTCCGCCATCTCCTCCCCGAGAGACCCCCGGCTGACGGCCGAAACGGGATAGACCCGGGAAGCCCCCGCCTCCCGGGCGCGCTCCAGGATGAAGCGCGTGACCGTCGCGCCGTCGTTGACGGGCCGGGTGTTGGGCATGCAGGCCACGGCCGCGTATCCTCCCGCCGCGGCCGCGCGAGCCCCCGTGGCGACGGTCTCCTTGTACTCCTCGCCGGGCTCCCGCAGGTGAACGTGCATGTCCACCCAGCCGGGAGTCAGCCACTTGCCTTCCAGACGGATCTCCTCCACGCCGGCCAGCCGGTCCGGGGGAACGTCCAGAAACGGCCCCACTTCCGCCACCCGCCCTTCCAGAACCAGGACGTCCGCCGTCTCGTCCATGCTCCGGGCGGGATCGATCACCCGAGCGGAGCGAAAAAGATAGTTCAAGTCAGCTCCTTCCCGAAATCAAGGATCGTTCTCTCCTCCGCCTTCCCCCCGCATGGCCAGCAGGTAGAGCACGGCCATGCGCACGGCCACCCCGTTGGTCACCTGCTCCAATATGAGCGAATGGGGACCGTCGGCCACGTCGGGGCTCAATTCCACCCCCCGGTTGATGGGCCCGGGATGAAGAACGAGCAGCTCCTTGGACGCCTTGCGGAGCTTGCGGGCGTCCACGCCGAAGCGCATGGAATACTCCCGCATGGAAGGCAGGAGCATCTGTCCCTGGCGCTCCCGCTGAAGGCGCAGCACCATGAGCACGTCCGCGCAGGGGACGACCTCTTCCACGCTCTCGGCCCGCTCCACCCCCATTCGCTCCACGCCGGGGGGAATGAGAGTCGGCGGGCCGCAGACGACGACCCGGCAGCCCATGCGGGTCAGCCCCCAGATGTTGGAGCGCGCCACGCGACTGTGGGCGACGTCCCCCACGATGGCCACCGTCAGCCCGTCCAGGCGCCCCTTGCGCTCCCGGATGGTCAGCATGTCCAAAAGGGCCTGGGTGGGGTGCTCGTGAGTCCCGTCCCCGGCGTTGACGATGGAGACGGAGGTGCGGCGGGCCAAGCGATGAGGGGTCCCCGAGGCCGAATGGCGGATGACGAAGACGTCCGGCCTCATGGCCTCGAGGTTCTTCAGAGTGTCCAGAAAAGTCTCCCCCTTGACCAGGGAGCTGGTGGAAGCCGAGATGGAGAAGGTGTCCGCGCTCAGCCGCTTGGCCGCTATGTCGAAGGAGGTGCGCGTCCGCGTGCTGGGCTCGTAGAACAGGTGAACGACCGTTTTGCCCCGCAAAGTGGGCACCTTCCGGATGGCCCGCTCGTTGATCTCCTTGAAGGAAAGGGCGGTCTCCAGAATGTGCTCGATCTCGTCGATCTCCAGATCCTGAATCCCCAAAAGGTCTTTTCTTCGAAAAGGCATGGAAGGTCCCCGTTTCCATTGGGTGGCGCCGCGCTGTTTCCGTTCCTTTCATCCTAGCATGAAGCAATGGGAAACCGCAAAACTTATCGTTGCCGAAGATGCGGAGACCGCTCCAGTGTTGTGCTTGACAGGGGGGGAAGAATCCGATAACTTCCGAAGCTCTTTATCCGCGGCGATCCGCATATGAGCTGCGGGCGGCGGATCTCCGCCATGCGCCGGGAAATGGGGCGGATGGGCCGCCGGGCGCAGGGTCGAGAGCTTTCAAGGCGGGAATCCCACCGGAAGGGCTTTGCCGGAAGCTCTTCCTGCCGGGAGAACGATGATCCACCAGAAAGGGGAAGGGTGGCTTCATGCGAGCAGGCCAGCGGTTTGGAATCGCTCTTTTAGGGATCTTCTTGTTCGCGGCCTCGGCTGGAGGCTTGGCGGGCCCCGCATGGACCGCGACAACCCCGGAGCTTTCCGCAGAGCACGGACGAGCGGCGGAAGCTTCGGAGGCCGACCACGGGGGCCACGAAGGGCACGGGCACGAAAACTTGGGCGAGCGACTCCCGCTGTGGACCTGCGTCCCCTTCGCCTGCATGCTTCTTTCCATCGCCCTTTTCCCTCTCCTCGCTCCGGAAGTGTGGCACCACCATTTCGGCAAGATCTCCGGCCTGTGGGCCGCCCTGTTCGGCGTTCCCTTCCTGATCGCCTTCCAAGGGGCCGCCTTTCACGAGATTCTCCACATCCTTCAGGCGGACTACGTCCCGTTCATCGTCTTGCTCTGGTCCCTGTACACGGTTTCGGGAGGCGTGCTGCTGCGGGGGCGTCTCCGAGGGACCCCCCTGGTCAACACCGCCATGCTGGCCATCGGAACGGCCCTGGCCTCCTGGATGGGGACCACCGGAGCCGCCATGCTTCTCATCCGACCCTTTCTGCGGGCCAACAATCATCGCAAGAACCGCACCTTCATGGTGGTTTTCTTCATCTTCCTGGTGGCCAACGCGGGCGGCTCCCTGACCCCTCTGGGGGATCCCCCCCTCTTTCTCGGGTACCTGCACGGAGTCCCCTTCTTCTGGACGCTCATGAACATTTCGCCCCACATGCTCTTTATCGTCCTGATCCTCCTGACGGTCTATTTGCTTCTGGATTGGTACCACTATCGAAAAGAGAACGTCCGGGTGGACGAGGCCGAAGAAGGCGGAGGAGCCCTGAGGCTGGAAGGGACGCACAATTTCCTGTTTCTGGGCGGCATCGTCGGGGCGGTGCTCGTGAGCGGTTCCGTGGACTGGGGCCAAGTCAACACCCTGGGGGTCCACCGGGCCGTTCAGGACTGGCTGCGAGACGGCTTTCTCCTCCTCATGGGAATGCTTTCCCTTTTCACCACCCCCTTCAAGCTTCGCGAAGACAACGACTTCACGTGGTTTCCCATCGTCGAGGTGGCTTATCTTTTCATCGGCATCTTCATCACCATGATCCCCTGCCTTCTCATTCTCAAGGCGGGGTCCCAAGGCGCTCTGGCCTTCCTCGTCGATTCCGTGCGGGAGCCCCGTCACTACTTCTGGGTCACGGGGGCCCTCTCCGGCTTCCTCGACAACGCGCCCACCTATCTCACGTTTTTCAACACGGTCCTGGGCCGTTTCTATCCGGGCATGGCCGAAGCCGACGCCGTGGCCCTCCTCACCACGGAAAACGTCGTCTATCTGCAGGCCATTTCCGCGGCGGCGGTCTTTTTCGGCGCGTGCAGCTACATCGGCAACGCCCCCAACTTCATGGTGAGGTCCATCGCCGAAGAGGCCGGGACGCCCATGCCGAGCTTTTTCGGGTACATTCTGAAGTACGCCTTGGTTTTTCTGGTCCCTTGTTTCGTGGCGATCACCTTCGTTTTCTTCTCCGGTGCGGGAACGGGAGCCGCTCCCTGATGTCCGGAGCCTGCGGGAGCCCCGGAGCCTTATGAATAGAAGCGTCCTGGACATCCCTTTCGCCATTGTCGGCGGCGGGAAGTTTTGTCGAATTTTTCTGGAATTCGTCCTCGACACCGACTTCGGCGGTCGATCCCCCTCCATCCTCGGGGTTGCCGACGAGAACGAGCAGGCCGAGGGATTTCGCTTCGCGCGGTCGCGCGGCATCTTCACCACCCGCGACTATCGGGATTTCTACGGATTCCCGAGCCTTGCCATGATCGTCGAGCTGACCAAGGACCCCGTTCTGGCCGAGATCATCAAGGAGGAAGCGCCGGAAGGGGTGGAGGTGGTCAACCACTTCGAGGTGCGCTCCCTGTGGGACGAGGTCCAGGTGGAGGCGGTGCGCGCCGAGGCCTTCAAGAAGCTCCGCTCGGCCAAGGAAGCCCCGGAGGCGATTCCGGAGCTTCTCCGGTCCACCGCGGATGGGCTCACCGACATCCTGCGCAGAAGAAACAAGCGGGCCCTGGAGATCGAGCTGGAGCTCTTCGAAAAGGAGCGGACCCTTCATCAAATCATTCAGGGCAGCACCATTCCCACCTTCGTTGTAGACAAAGCCCATACGGTGACTCACTGGAACAAGGCCGCCGAGAACCTCACGGGCATCTCCGCCGAAGACATCGTGGGCACCAACAAGCAGTGGATTCCCTTCTACGACAATCCTCGCCCGTCGCTGGCCGACGTGATCGTGGACCAGATCGACGAAGAGGAGGTCGCCAGGTACTACGGGTCGAGGTGGCGCCGCTCGGGGCTCATCGAGGGGGCCTACGAGGCCGAAGGGTTTTTCCCTCGCCTGGGGGAAAGCGGCAAATGGTGCTGGTTCACGGCCGCCCCCATCAAGGCCCCCGACGGAACCGTCATCGGGGCCATCGAAACCCTCTGGGACCGCACGGAAGAAAAGAAGGCCCAGGAAGAGCGCGAGCGGCACAACAAGGAGCTGAGCACCCTGTGCTCCATCTACTCGGCCCTGAACACATCCACGGAGATGGAGGAAGGGCTGCGCAACGCCGTGCTGGAAGTCCGGAATTTTCTGGACGCCGACGGCGTTTGCATCTACCTGCTGGGCAGCGACGGCAGGTATCATCTGCACTATTGCAGCGGGGTGTCCGAGAACGCCTGCGCCAAGCTGCCCGTCCTGGGGGAAGCCAGCCTGCTTTACCGAGTCGCCCAAAAGGGGGAGTTCACCGTTTACGAAGATCTTCAGTCGGGGTGCTCCGACGAGATCTGCCCCATGGAAGAGAAGAAGCTCCTTTCCCTGGCTTACATTCCCATCAGCTCGAGGGAAAACGAAACCCTGGGCGTCATGCGCATGGGCAGTCTCAAAGCCGGCTGCTTTTCCAACGACCGCAAGAATCTGCTGGAGCTCATCGGCAACCGCATCGGAGTGGCCGTCGAAAACGCCTTGCTCCAGGAGCAGTACATCCAGTCCGAAGAGAAATACCGCACTCTGTTCAACAACGATCCCAACCCCACCTTCATTCTTGACAGCACCACCCTGGAGATCCTGGACGTCAACGAACGGGTCGAGGACTGCTATGGCTATTCCCGGGAGGAGCTGTACCGGATGCCTTTTCTGGAGCTGGGAGACGACGGGGACGAAGAGATCGAGGCGGGCTTGAGGGCCGTGTCGGGGGAGCAGTCGGCCCTTTTCTCCAAGAAGCGCCATTTCGCCAAGGGCGGCCGGTCCTTTTTCGTGAACATCTGCATCAGCGGAGCCCGATACGGGGAAAAGGACGTGCTCATCGTTTCCACCACGGACATCACCGAGAGCGTGGAGCGGGAAGCCCAGCTCATCCAGGCGAGCAAAATGACGACCCTGGGGATGATGGCCGCCGGCATGGCCCACGAGATCAACCAGCCTCTCAACGTCATCCAGGTGTGCGCCGACTTCTTCCTGAAAACCCTCAACAAGGGCCGCTCCGTTTCCGACGAGGACGTGCGGAACATGGCGCGGGAGATCGTCGCCAACGTGGGACGGGCCACGGGGGTCATCAAGCACGTGCGGGACTTCGCCCGCCAGTCGGAAGTGACGCGGAGCAAAGTGAGCCTCAACGACCCCATTCGGGAAACCTTCAAGATTCTGGGCCACCAGTTGAAAGTGCATCAGATCCAGCTGGAGCTGGATCTCGCCGACGATCTTCCTTTCGTCATGGCCGAGCACAACCGTCTGGAGCAGGTCTTCGTCAACCTGGTGACCAACGCCATCGACGCCATGGACGAGCGAGGCGAGAAGGAAGGAAGCGATTTTACCAAGAGGTTGACCATCCGGTCCTACGTGGAAGGAGAGCAAGTCGCCGCGGAGGTTTCCGACAACGGGACGGGCATGAGGGAGGACGTGGTGAGCAAGATCTTCGAGCCCTTCTTCACGACCAAGGAAGTGGGCAAGGGAACGGGGCTCGGAGTGAGCATCAGCTACGGGATCGTGAAGGATTACGACGGCTCCATCGAAGTGGACACCGAACCGGGACGGGGGACCGTTTTCAAAATCAAGTTCCCCGGGGCCTGAGCGCGACACGCTATCATGAGCAAGATTCTCATCATCGACGACGAAGAAGCCAACGTCCGCATTCTTTCCCTCTCCCTGCGAAGCGACGGCTACGAAGTGGTGACCGCTCACGACGGCGTGGAAGGCCTGGAGACGTTCCGGCGGGAATCCCCCCAGATCGTTCTCACGGACATCCGCATGCCGGGAATGGACGGCATCGAAGTCCTCAAGAGCATTCGGGCCCTGGAGCCCGACGTGGAAGTGATCATTTTCACGGGCCACGGGGACATCGACCACGCCATCGAAGCCCTGAAATACGGGGCGTCGGACTTCATCAACAAGCCCATCCGAGACGAGGCCCTTTCCATCGCCCTGCAAAGGGCCCACGAAAAGATCGAGATCAAGAGACGGCTCAAGGACCACATGTCCAATCTGGAGGAGCAGGTCCAGATGGCCACCCGGGAGTTGAGGCGCAAGACCAACTTCCTGAGCAAGGTCATCACCTCTTCCACCAACGCCATCG
>Ga0180429_10004538_pt1 | contig 11086 bp, 9 predicted proteins | sample SS_ome_FD_132428 | JGI IMG/M metagenome (GOLD analysis project Ga0180429, IMG submission 132428) | Hypersaline lake sediment archaeal communities from the Salton Sea, California, USA - SS_1_S_1 metaG | ecosystem: Environmental > Aquatic > Non-marine Saline and Alkaline > Hypersaline > Sediment ... | reverse complement strand
GTGTTCCGCGCGGAGGCGGCCTACACCTTCACCCGCGACCCGGACGGCACCGACCCCAGCGTGGGCAACCCCGGTTTCCAGGTGGTCGTTGGCGGCGAGACGGCCATCCCGGACGGCCCGCGCCTGGTGCTGCAACTGGTCCTCGACGGCGAGACGCTCGACGCCGCCCCAGACGGCACGCACGGCGGCATCGAGCTCGCGTGGCGCAGCATGGCGATCGTGAACCACGCGGTGGACGCGCGCACCGACCTCCACGTGGCCTGGGTCCAGGACTTCGACGGCAGCGGCCTGCTGCGCCCGACCGTCGCCTACGACTTCGCCGACGCGGTCACCGGCACCCTCGAGGCCGTGGTCGCCTACGGCGCGGACGACAGCCGCTTCGGCGCGTGGCGCGAGCGGAGCGGGATGAGCGCGTCGCTGAGCATGGCGTTCTGACGAGGGGGCAGGAGAAGGGCGCCTCAGGGGCCGGTCCTGGGTTCACTCCGGGAACGCGAACCCCAGCACCCGCGCGGCGAAGCTCTCGCGCACCGCGGGCTCGTGGCGCCCGCCCTCGATCCGCCACAGGGTGACGCGGCGGTCGTCGGTGCAGGCGGCCTCGAGCGGCACCGTCTCGTTCCCCTCGACGTCGGCGTCGAGGTCGAAGGGCGTGCCCGGCACCAGGTCGCCGCATCCGGCGCCGTCCGCGAAGGTGCGTACGGTGGTCTCCGCGCCCGTGTACGGCGGCTGCTGGAACAGCGCGCCGCCCGCGTAGTCGATGATCGGGTCGTCGGTGCCGTGGATGTGCAGCAGGCGGGGAGGACCCTCGGCGCCGCAGCCGGGGGGTGGGTCGTCGAGCGCGCCGGCGAGGACGACGACCGCCGCGAAGCGCTCGGGGTGGTTGCAGGCCAGGGTGTAGGCCATGAAGCCACCGTTCGAGAAGCCGAACACGGCGACGTCCGAAACGGCGACCCGGTCCTCGATCTCGTCGATGACGGCGAGCAGGTAGCCCTCGTCGTCGATCCCGCGGTCGAGCAGGTCGCAGCAGGCCTCGGCCGCGTTCCAGAAGCGCTGTTGGGCGGTGTCCCTCGTGCCCTCGGGGCGGACGACGATCACGCCGGCGACCGCCGCGCCGCTCCCGAGGGGGAAGAGCCGCTCCACTTGCGAGGCGTTCGAGCGGTAGCCATGGAGCACCACCAGGAGCGGCGTCGGTTCGGTGGGGTCGTGGTCGGGCGGCGGCAACACCACCGCCGGTCGCTCCTCGCCGCCGACGACGAACGCGTCCGGCGGCAGGACGAAGCGGTTGCAGGCGGCGAGCAGCGCTGCCATCAGCACCCCGGCGTAAACCACGCGAAGCTTCCGGGCGTCCATGCCCGACCGTACCGCCCGGGCATGAGGAGCTTCTTTTCCCCCCAGGTGCCACGATGCCCCCATGATGGCCACCCTGTTCGACGCCAGCTTCCTGCTCGTCGCCCCCTTCTGGCTGCTCATGATCGCGCTGCCCGGCTGGCGCGTCACGGGCCGGGTGATCGCCTCACCGTGGATCGCGGCGCCGGCCGCCGCGCTCTACCTGGTGCTCGTGCTCCCGAGCCTGCCCGGGGTGTTGGGCGCGCTGTCGAGCCCGTCGCTCGAGGCGATCGCCCCGATGCTCGGCACGCCCGAGGGGGCGACGGTCGCCTGGGTGCACTTCCTCGCCTTCGACCTGTTCGTCGGGCGCTGGGTCTACCTCGACGCGCGGGCGCGCGGCATGACGCCGTGGCTGACGTCGCCGCTGCTCTTCCTGACGCTGATGCTGGGTCCGGCGGGCCTGCTGGGGCACCTGCTGATGCGGGGGCGTTACCGGGCGGCATGACGGGACCCACGCGACGATGGGTGGCGGGACCCCTTCGCGACGGAGCGCGGAACCGCCCCGTAACCACCGTGCACGTCGACCGGGCGGTCGCCTAGCCCGCGCCCTCTCGTTCCCACGGCCACGGCCCGGGCGCCGCGGCCAGCGCGACCGCGATCGGTCCCACGTGCACGGCGAGGGCGGGGCCGGTTGGCGTGAGGCCGGACCACAGGATCGGATGCCGCTCGCGGATGCGGGCGAGGACCCCTTCGGCGTCGTCGATGTCGAGGCCGTGCACGAGGCCGACGCGCAGCGGCGTCCCCTCGCCGAAGCGGCTGGTGACCTGGTCGGCGATGGCCGTGACTGCGCGCTTCCAGGTCCGCGCCCGCGAGGCGGTGACGTAGGCGCCCACCGACTTGTCGACGGTGATGACCGGCTTCATGTCGAGCATCGTGCCGAGCGCCGCCTGCACGCGGCCGATCCGGCCGCCGCGCAGCAGGTACTTCAGGGTGGCGAGCGTGAAGTAGAGCTCGGTCTCGGCGTGGACGGCGCGCATCCACGCGACCGCCGTGTCGATGCCGTGGCCCAGCGCACGCGCGGTCATCGCGGCGTGCACCTGGAACGACTGCGCCCCGCAGATGGTGCCGGAGTCGTGCAGGGTCACCGCGGCCTCGGGCGCGAGCGCGCGCGCCTGGTCGGCGGCATTCATGCTCCCGGACAGGGCCGACGACACGGTGATCGCCAGCACCGGGCGCGTCGCCTCACGGTAGCCGGCCGCGTAGACCTCGGGCGCCGGTTGGCTCGTGCTCGGGTGAGGACCGCCATCCTCGAGCCGCCCGATGAGCTCGGCCAGCGGGATCTCCGTGGAGCGGTGCGTCTCGTCGCCGATCTGCACCACGAAGGGGGTGACGACCGGGTCGTTGGCCAGCGTCGGGAACGCATCGAAACCGTGATCGGCGATGACGTCGAATCGGGGTTCCGGCGCAGGGTCGCCGGCGGGTCGCGCCTCTGGGATGGGGTTCACACCTGAAGGATACCCGGGGGTTGGGGAGGGGTGCGTCGTCGCGGCGGCCGAGGGCAGCGGATGGCAACCGTGGGCCGTTGGGGTGGTGCCTAGCCCATGCGGCCGGACCGCCGCGGGTTGCGCCAGAATCCGTCATGGAACCCGGTGGTGCGGCGCGATCGACGCTCAAGGTGGCGCTTGACGCGCGTGCCGATCGTGTACACAATACGTACACGAATGGAGGCACGCACATGCGTTTCGTCAGCGTAAGGGACCTGCGCGCCAAGTCTGCGGAGGTCTGGCGCGACCTCGAACGCGAGCGGGAGATGGTCATCACGAGCAACGGCCGACCCGTCGCCATCCTTGCAGCCGTCGACGAAGGGAGCCTGGAGGCCTCGCTGCGGGCGTTCCGGCGGGGTCGCGCGGTGGACGCCCTCGGCACGCTCCAGCGCGACTCGGTCGGCCAAGGTCACGACGCGCTAGGTGCCACCGAGATCGAGGCCGAGATCGATGCCGTCCGGAGGGATCGACCGCGGTGAGGATCGTCCTGGACACGAACGTCCTCGTGTCGGGCATCCTGAACCCCTACGGCACACCCGCCGACGTCGTACGGATGGTGGTGTCCGGCAGCGTGACGCTCTGCGTCGACGCGCGGATCCTTCTCGAGTACGCGGAGGTGTTGGCGCGCCGCAGGTTCGCCTTCCCGCCTGGTCCCGTCCACGCGCTCCTCGACCTCATCGCCGCCGAGGGACTCGAGGTGGCAGCGACCCCGCTCTCGACCCGCCTTCCCGACCGCGACGACGAGCCGTTCCTCGAGGTCGCCCTGGCGGGGGACGCGGCGTGCCTCGTGACCGGCAACCTGGCGCACTACCCGCCGGCGGCTCGGGCTGGCATGGCGGTCCTGGCACCGGCGGAGTTCCTCCGGGCGTTCCGCCTTCGCCCGGAGCGAGGCACGCAGCCACGTCGCTGATTCCCCGCTGATACCCGAGCGACTACGGTGCGCGCATCCCGTTCGAGGAGGCGCTGCCGATGACCCATCCGAACCGCCGATCCCGCCGCTGGAAGACCGCCACCCCCTGGCGAGCGACCCTCGCCCTCGCCGCCCTGCTCGCGCTCGTCGCGTGCGGGGGCCAGCCCACCGGACCCATCGGCAGCGTCGACGCCTTCGTCGCGGCACTGCCCGCTTGGGACGAGGTCGCCCCGCCGGTGGTCGAGAACGCCGGCGAACCGACCGGCGAGGCCCCCGCCATCGACCAGGAGGAGGTCGACGGCACCCTCTACACCTGCTCCACGACGCCCTACAGCATCGCCAAGAACCCCACCGAGATGGCGCTGTTCAACCCCGACGCCTCGGTGTTGTGGCCCGGCGCGCTCATCCGCGGCGGGTCGCACCTGAGCGTCGGCTCGCTCGAGCTCCTGGCCATGAGCCGCGAGCGGCGCGCTCCGCTGGGGATCTCGATCCAGGGCGGCGGCGTGCTCGGCATCCCGGGCGGCGTCAGTTTGACCGTCGACCAGCCCGTCGGCAGCACGGTCCGCGAGGGCATCAACCAGTTGGTCGTCAACGCCCTCGATTCGGACGTCGCCGTCGGCGCCGGGGCCAGCACCTTCACCTCGGTCGAGAGCCACTCCACCAGCCAGACGCTCCTCAGCCTCGGACTCGACGCCCGCTACCTGGGTGCGGAGGCCTCCGCGCGCCTCGACTACAGTAAGACCGCCAGCGAGCGCACCTACACCGCGTACTTCGTCCAGCGGCTGTTCACGATCGCCGTCGATCTGCCCGAGCGCCCGTCGTCGGTCTTCGCCAACGGCGTCACCGGCGCCGACCTGCAGGCGCTGGGGATCAGCGGGTCCAACCTGCCGCTGTACATCGACAGCGTCTCGTACGGCCGCATCCTCATGTACTCGTTCACCTCGAGCGACTCCCGCGAGCGCATCGAGGCCGCGCTCGAGTTCTCGTACGACTCGCCGATCGGCGGCGTCGACGGCTTCGCCGAAACCGACCTGCAGGAGACCCTGTCGACGGCGCGCATCGAGGTCTTCGCCCTGGGCGGCCCGAACACGGGCGTGCAGAACCTGATCCGCGACGGCAGCCTGGCGTCGTACTTCGAGGCGCCGCTGGCGATCAACCAGGTGGAGCCGATCTCGTTCACGCTCCGCAACCTGGGCGACAACACCCTCGCCAAGGTGGGCGACACGACCAGCTACGACGTGCGCACCTGCCTGCCGGTGGGCGGCGGCCTCCCGCAGCCCCAACACTGGTGGCCCGCGGACGGCGACGTCGACGACGTGATCGGCGGCATCGACCTGGGGAGCCTCTGGGGGGCGTACGGCGCCGGCTGGGACGGCTCCGACCCCACCCAGCGGTCGTGGACCTTCGACGGCCAGGGCGAGTACCTCAACAGCTACCCGGAGCTCCTGGTGGTCCCGACCGACGGTCCCTTCACGCTCAGCGCCTGGATCAACCCGCGCTCCACCAGCGGCCTCCACACGATCGTCAGCCAGGTCGGCGGTCGGCTCCGCGCCGGCGACTTCGCGATGCGCGTCTACGGCGGCGACCCGCGGGGCCGGCTGCAGATCTGGCGGCGGCCGAGCGCGGGCTCCAGTTCGGTCGACGTCGTCCAGTCGGGCCTCATCGTGCCGAAGAACACCTGGTCGCACGTGGTGGCCGTCTACGGAAGCACCGGCGGTGGCGCCCTGCAGGTCTACCTCAACGGCAACCCGGTGGGCGGCGGCGTGTACGGAAGCAACTACACGCCACCGCGGCCGCGGCCGGACACCGACCTCACGATGATGCGCGTCGCGTCGAGCGAGCTGGCCGTCGACTCGTTCGGCAGCTCCTTCCGCCGCTACCCGTACAACGGCTCCATCGACGAGCTGATGGTGTTCGACCGCGCGCTCACCGACGAAGAGGTCCTGGCGATGTACCAGAACTTCGGGCTCTACGAGCCCTAACGCCGTCGTGAGTCGCGCGCCGGGGCGCCTTCGGGCGCCCCGGCCCACCGTGCGCCCGCGGGCGCGCCGGCCCACCGTGCGCCCGCCACCATCCGGCGGCCCGGGATGGACTAAGGTGCCCCATGCAGCCATCGTTGCGGCTCCTCGGGGTGCCTCGCCTGCGGCGAGGGGAGGCGTGGATGGACCTGCCGCTGCGTCAATCACTGCTGCTCGGCGCCTACCTGGCGCACCGCGACGACTGGGTCGGGCGCGACGAGCTGCTGACGCTCTTCTGGCCGGACGAGGCCGAGTCGGCCGCCCGCCACAACCTCAGCCAGCTCGTCTACCACTGCCGCCGGCAGCCCTGGTTCGACGGGCTGGAGGCCGAGCGCACGCGGCTCCGCTGGCGGGTGGCGTCCGACCTGCAGCTCTTCCGCGCGGCGATCGGCGCGGGTGCCTGGCACGACGCCCTGGCGCTCTACCGCGGCACCCTGCTCGAGGGCCTGCCGACCGGCGTCGCGCCGGGGTTCGAGGAGTGGCTCGATTCCGAGCGCGAGTCGTTGCAGGTCGCCTGGCGCGAGGCCGTGCTGCAGGTCGCCGGGGCCCTCGAGCACCAGGGCAGTTGGGACGAGGCGAGCGCGCACCTCACCGCAGTGCTCGAGCGCGACCCGCTCGCCGAGGATGCCCTGCAGGCCATCCTCCGCTGCGCCCGCGGCGCCGGCCAGAACTCGCCCGCACTGCGCGCAACCGCGCTGCGGGCCTACGAGGCCTTCCGCATGACGCTCCGCGACGAGCTCGAGCTGGCCCCGCTCGAGGCCACGACGGCGCTCGCCGAGGCCCTGCGGGACGCGCCGGCCGATGACGACGCCACGGCCGCGGATGCCGTCGCCACGCCGCCCCCGCCCGCGACCGCGGACGAGGCGGCGGTGGTCCTCCGCGGCTTCCCGGCGCCCGTCACGCCCTTCGTGGGGCGCGATGCCGAGCTCGATCGTCTCCACGAACTCCTGACCACGGACGGTGAGCGGCTCGTGACGCTGGTCGGCCCCGGGGGCGCCGGCAAGACGCGCCTGGCGATCGAGGCCGGTCGGCGGGCGGCGGGCGCGTTCAACGACGGTGCGCTGTTCGTGCCGCTCGCCGATCTCGACGACGCCGCCTACCTGGCCCGCGAGATCGCCGCGGCGCTCGGCCTCGAGGCCGGTGCGGGCGACGACGAGGCGTTGCTGCTCGAGGCCGTGGCACGCCGCTCGCTGCTGTTGGTACTCGACAACCTCGAGCACCTGCTCGACGGCGCCGGCCTCGTGGCCGAGCTGCTGGCGGCTTCCGCCGGGTCGAGCGTGCTGCTGACGTCGCAGGCACCGCTCGACTTCCAGGGCGAGGTCCGCTTCGAGGTGCGCGGGATGGCCTACCCCACGGAGGCCGACGCTCGCTTCGAGGACTTCGACGCGGTGACGCTCTTCCTGCGGAGCGCGCGGAGGGCGCACCCGCATTTCGTGGCGAACGAGGCCGACCACGCCGCGATCGTTCGGCTCTGCGCGCTGCTCGAGGGACTGCCCCTCGGGCTGGAGCTGGCGGCAGCGTGGGTGCGTCTGCTGCGCCCGGCGGAGGTCGCCGACGCGCTCGAGGCCAACCTCGATGCCCTGGCCGCAGGCCACCGGGACGTGCCCCCGAGGCACCGCAGCCTGCGGGCCATGCTGGACCACGCCTGGTCGCTGCTGGCCGACGACGAGCGCACCGCGCTCGCGGCCGTGGCCGTCTTCCGCGGAGGCTTCCGGCGCGAGGCGGCGGAGGCGGTCGCCGGGGCGAGCCTGCGGACACTGCTCGCCCTCGTGAACAAGTCGCTGCTACGGCGCACGACGGACGGGCGCTTCGAGGCCCTGGACGTCGTACGCCGTTACGGCCTCGAGCACCTCGCCGGGGACCCGGCGCGGCGCGAGGCGGTGGTCGCTGCCCACGCCGACCATTTCCTGGCTTTCGGGCTGGGGGCCGGTCCCGAGCTCGTCGGCGGGGAGCGGGCGGTCTGGCTCCAGCGCGTCGCCGCCGAGCACGACAACTTCCGGGCGGCGTTCGACCGGTTGATCGCCAGCGGGGCGGCGGAGCCCGGCCTGCGCCTCGCGTCCGCCCTGTTCCAGTACTGGTGGCTGCGCGGGCACTACCGCGAGGCCCGGGCGACGCTCGACGCACTGCTGCGCCTCGAGCGGCCGTTGCCGGAGGCGCTGCAGGCCGAGGCACTGGGACACGCGGGCGCGTTCGCCCGGTTGTGCGAGGACTTCGCTGCCGCGCGCGACCTGTACCAGGCGAGCCTGGCGCTGAAACGCGACCTGGACGTGCCGACGTCGACGGCGGCGACCCTCGGCAACCTCGGCAACCTGCTGCGGTTGCTCGGCGACCTCGACGGCGCCGAGCGGCACCTCGAGGAGGCGCTGGTGCTCTACCGTGCGGCCGGCGACGGCGCTCGGGTGGCCAACACCCTCAACAACCTCGGGGCCGTGGCCGAGGTGCGGGGCGATGGCGCGGCGGCGGAGGCGCGCTACCTGGACGGTCTCGAGGCGGCCCGCGCGGCCGGCGAGGAGCTCGTGGCGGCGCTCGCCCTCGGCAACCTCGGCGCGGCGGCCCTCGCCCGCGGCGACGCGGACGAGGCGCGTGCGCGTCACGCGGAGGCCGGCGCGGTGTTCGAGCGGCTCGGGTACCGCGTCGGGTTGGCCGTCAACGCCCAGCAGCTGGCCGACGTGGCCCTGTTCGTGGGCGACCGGTCGGCCGCGGGGGCGGGGTACGCCCGTGCTATGACGCGCTTCTTCGATCTCGGTGACGAGCGCGGGGTGGCGGAGGTGGCCGGCAGCCTCGTCGACCTGGCACTCGCGGCGGGGGATTGGCCCGCGGCGCTGCGTTGGGCCGGTGCGACGCGCGCCCAGCACGATCGGCTGGGCATCGCCAGACCGGCCGCCCTGCTTGCGGAACTCGACGCCCAGGAGGCCCGGGCACGCGCGCAGCTGGGCGCCGCACGGGCCGACGCGCTGCTGGCCGAGGGCGCGGGCTGGACGACGGAGGAGACCCTGAAGCGCGCCGTGGCCGCCAGCGGATGACGGCGGGAGCGTTCCAGTGCTACGCCGGACCACCATCGAGCCTCAGCCCCAGGCCCGGCGCCCGACGCTGCAGCGCCGCCCAGGCCGCCGCGTCCTGGGGTCCGGTGACCTCGGGCACGAAACCGAAGCCGAGGTAGAGCCCGATGGCGGGGATCCTGGCGGTCGAGGTCGTGAGGAAGGCGCTCTCGTGGCCCAGGGCGCGCAGGGCGAGGCAGACCCGGCTCAGGAGCGGCTTGGCCAGCCCACGGCCCTGGTGGGCCGGGTGGATCGCGACCCAGTGCACGCGACCGACCGTCGGGCCGCGGCGGGAGCCGCCGAACCACGCGGCGGCGGTGCCGATCGCCGTGCCGGCCGGATCGACCAGCATGAAGAGCCGGCGCCCGAGCTGAAGGGTGTCGTCGCCGAACTGGGCGCGGAAGAGATCGGCGACGATGACGTTGTAGGCGTCCGCCGCCGATTGAATTCGGACCCACGCCAGCTCATCGCCCGTCGTGTAGGGCCGAATGGTGAAGCCGTCGGGGACGGCGTGGCGGGGTAGACCGTCGAGGTCGGCCCGGACCATGGTGACGGAGGCGCGCGGGGTTCGACGTGGGCGCACGGGCGTTCGCTCCTTGGGACGGCGGCGGGTGGGCGTGTCCGCCCCCACGATACGGTGGGCGCATGAGGCGCGTGCTGCTGCGGGTGCCCGCCGAGGTCGTGGCGCGGGTGCTGCGTTGGGCCGGTGCGCGAGCGCGTGGACGTGCCGGTCGCTGGCGTTCGCCGTCCCGTTCGGTGCACGATGGGTGCCGCGCGCCGCAGCGACACCGAACCGGAACCGAGGAGCCCGTATGCCGCCATCGCCCGTCGAACCCAGAGACGTCAGCCTGAGAGAGATCACCGAGGCCTCCGTCGTCCCCATCATCAAGCTCTCGGTCGCCGAGAGCCAGAAGGGCTTCGTGGCGCCCAACGCGGTTTCGCTGGCGCAGGCGCTCTTCTCGAAAGCCGCCTGGTACCGCGGGATCTACCTCGGCGATGAGCCTGCGGGTTTCGTCATGCTGCACGATGAGTCCCTGCTCGACCCGCCGAAGCCCGAACCGGCGATCGCCGTGTGGCGTTTCATGATCGACGAGCGGTTTCAAGGGCGGGGCATCGGTCGCTCGGCCATGCGTCAGGTGATCGCGCAGGTGCGTGCCAAGGGCTTGACCACGGTGCTGGAGGTGTCGTACGTGCCGGGAACGGGTTGCCCCGAGCCGTTCTACCGGGGGCTCGGCTTCCGGCCCACGGGCCGCATGGAGGGCGACGAGGTCGTGCTCGAGCTGCCGCTCTGATGCCGGCGCGGCGTCGGGTCGCTCTCCGCACCGCGAGGTGCTCGGCCGCGCGCTGACGGACGCCCGCCACTTCCTGCCGAGCGCCGGCGGCGGCGCCGAGGCGGCCTGGGTGCCGACCGTGCATTGGGCCCGCGCGCCGCCCTCGGAACCCGCCGTGCGCCTGTACGCGGTTTCATACCACTTGAGCCCACCCGGGAACCGTGACACCTTCCAGTTGGCGTCCGCATGCGTCTCCGACGAGTCTTCTCACGCTGACCCGCGAGGGCGCTTGACGCTCCCGATGACGTCTGCTATCTTGCGCTGAAAGCGGTTTCAGACACGATCTCACCAGGCGCGATGCCGAGGATCCGGGGCGAAGCTGGACCTCGCGAGGGAGGGACACGATGGCGACCATCCGAGAGGTCTCGCGCCTGGCGCGCGTCTCGCCCGCCACCGTGTCCAGGGTGCTCAACGGCACCACGCCGGTCGCACCCCGCACCCGCGAGCGGGTACTGGAGGCGGTCGCCGCCCTCGACTACACGCCGAACGCCTTTGCCCGCGGCCTCGCCACCAACCGTTCCGGCGGCATCGGCGTCACGGTGAACGAGGTGTCGAGCCCCTACTTCGGTGCCTTCGTGTTCGGCGTCGAGCAGGTCGCGCGCGAAAACGGCCTCCATCTCATGGTTTCGAGCGGCTTCGCGAACGCCGAGAACGAGCGCGCCTCGATCGAGTTCCTGCTCGGGCGTCGCTGCGACGGCCTGGTCGTCCAAGCCGAGGGGCTGGCCGACGAGGATCTCATCGACTTGGTTCGCCACGGCTCGGCGCCGGTGGTCGTGTTCGGTCGCACCATCGCCGAGATCGAGGACGCCTGCGTCATCATGCACAACGAACGCGGCGGCGCCCTGGCCACCGAGCACCTTCTCGCCCACGGCCACCGGCGCATCGGGCACGTCACCGGACCCCTGTCGTTCCCGGACGCCCG
>Ga0180429_10004537_pt1 | contig 11087 bp, 6 predicted proteins | sample SS_ome_FD_132428 | JGI IMG/M metagenome (GOLD analysis project Ga0180429, IMG submission 132428) | Hypersaline lake sediment archaeal communities from the Salton Sea, California, USA - SS_1_S_1 metaG | ecosystem: Environmental > Aquatic > Non-marine Saline and Alkaline > Hypersaline > Sediment ... | reverse complement strand
GGTCGGACCTTCATCGGAGGGAGCAGTCCATGCTAAAGTCATGGAGGACACTGATGAATCGATCGCTCTCAGATCAAAGATGGTGGTAGGTGGGATCGAATCCACGTATTCGACATCTGGTAGAGTAGTCTCAGTCGCAATGTTGGACATGGCTCCGCGTTGTCCGACCTCGTCGAAGGCCGTTACTGAAAAGAAGTACTCGGATTCGCTGTCTAGGTTGTGCACGATCAGTGACTCTGGTGCGCCGGGATATCCTACTGGACCGATGAATGGCACAGACATCCGGCTGTCTTGCTGAAACAACCCGGCGGAATCAGCGGAATAATGGATATCGTAGCCTGCGATTTTCTCAGTGTTGTCATCGTCTCCTGGGGTCGTCCAATTGAGTGCAATGGAGCTGTCAGTCACATCAGAAGTTGTCAGGTCGATGATATGCCCTGGCGGTCGGGCGTCGGGATTCTCGGAGGTACGAAACGGTACGCTATTTGACACCTGCGAGCAGTTCTCCGCCTCATCACAAACTCTCACAGCAACAAAGTAGAGCCGATACCGCACTAATCCGTCCAGATTGAAAGCTTCTGTTTCACCGGATTTCTTGGGGATGGGCGCAGATAGGCGGGCGGCGCTGTCGATATTGGCTGGCGTGATCTCCTTTGATGATACTCGGACATCATAGCGAGAAGCGGTACCGGTTAGGCTGTCATCGCCCGTCGCTGTAAACGACAAGACTACTGTTCGGCCGGAGTCGAGGACCGCAACCGAAAGGTCAGTTATTGCCGCTGGCACAACGTTGTCGACCGGACCGGTGACGGTTTCCTCCTTGTCGCATGCAATCAGAATCAGGACCACTGCGAAAGTAGCCAGGAAAAGCAGGATAATCGGTCGTCGCATAATTCTCCCCTCAGGTTAGCGGCGAAGGCATCTTTCAGCACTCCCTCAAAATCTACCAGAAAGTCGATCTATGTCAAGACGTATGTCGCGCCAATAGTGCTGATAGATATTCGCGGGAGATTGCCGCGGCCCTACGGGCCTCGCATTAACAAGGTACAGCCGGCGAGGGCTAACATCAATGGAGAGATTCTATCTGCGTTCAGCGTGCAATAAACCCGACGCAAGCGTCGGGCCACCAGGACACTAAGCCTTGCCGGTCAGGGCATTCTTCATCTGGGTGTGGATGTGACCGTTGGAGGCGAGGATTTCCTTGTGGAAAATGCTATACGGGCGGCCGTCCATGCGAGTCACCTTGCCCCCGGCCTCGGTGACCAGGAGTGTTGCCGCGGCGGTGTCCCAGGGGTGGAGTTTCAGTTCCCAGAAGCCATCGATTCTACCGCAGGCGAGCCAGCAGAGATCGATTGCGGCCGAGCCCGGCCGCCGCACCGCCTGGGCGGCCTTGACCATCCGCGCGAACAACCCCAGATTGTTGCGCTTGTCGGTGGCGACGCTGTAGGCGAATCCGGTCGCCAGGAGCGAGCGCTCCAGCTTGCGCTCGCCGGAGACGCCTATCTTACGGCCGTTGCAGCGGGCCCCCAGGCCCTTGCCGGCCGCAAACAGCTCATCCCGCTCGGGATCGTAGATCGCTCCCGCGATCGACTCCCCCTCGCACTCGACACCTACCGAGACACAATAGACCGGGAAACGGTGCGCGAAATTGACCGTCCCGTCGAGGGGATCAATAACCCAGCGGAACGGCGATTCCGAAACGGCATCGCTGCCCTCCTCGGCCAGAATCGAATGGTCGGGATACTTCCTGGTGATCCGTTCGGTGATATACTTCTCGGCCTTGAGATCGAACTCGGTCACGGGATCGATACGGCCTTTGTACTTGATGTTCTTGGGTTTCTCGAATCCGGCCTTGAGAATCTTGCCGGCACCGCGGGCAAACTCGCCGGCGGATTTGACCAGGTCTTGTATTTCTCGCTTGGTAGGTTTCAACTCAACTCCGATTATGGGAACCCAGGGCAAGCCCTGGGGCACCTTTACAACTCCTGACACGGCGGGTTCGAAGACGGTCCCGCCCTACGGTTCTCGGGCGAGTCATTGCGAGCGAAGCGAAGCAATCTCCATTGCGTAGTGTAGATTGCCGCGGCCCTGCGGGCCTCGCAATGACTAATATGGCCTGATCACCGCGGCACGCCCGCCGCTTCCTGCTTCTTGTACTGCATCTGGTACAGCTTGTGATAGATTCCCTTCTGCTTCAGCAACTCGTGATGTTTGCCCTCTTCGCGTAGTTCACCGTGGTGCAGGACAATGATCTTGTCCGCTTTCTCGATTGTCGAAAGGCGGTGAGCGATCACGATTGAGGTGCGATTCTCGAGCAGTCGGTCGAGCGCCTTCTGGATCAATCCTTCCGTTTCCGTGTCCACCGAACTGGTCGCCTCGTCCAGTATCAAAATGTCCGGATCGTGGGCCAGCGATCGGGCGAACGACAGCAGCTGCTTCTGCCCCGTTGAAAGGGTCACGCCCCGTTCCTTGACTTCGGTGTGGATACCGTCCGGCGACTCGTTGAGGAAGCGGTCAAATCCGACCGCCGTGAGCGCAGCCTTGACTTCGTCATCGCTGATTTCCGGATCTTTCAGCCGCACATTGTCGGCATAGTCACCGCTGAAAAGGTAAACATCCTGCAGCACCAGGGCCAGATGCGAGCGAAGCTTCTCAATCGGCCAGTCCTTGACATCGACACCGTCGACTTTGATCGATCCTTTCTGGTAGTCATAGAATCGGTACAACAGCGACATCAGGGAGGTCTTCCCCGCTCCGGTGGCGCCGACGATTGCGGCCTTCTCACCGGGTGCCACCGAGAACGAAACATCCTTGAGGACCCAGTCATCATCGTTGTAGGCGAACCAGACATTCTCGAAGTCGATCCGCCCCTCAAACTTCTTCGGTTCCGGAGAGTCCGGCCTGTCGACAATGGCAGGATTTGTATCGAGCAGATCGAATATTCGCTCACTGGAGGCCATCGAGGCCTGGAGGATATTGTACTTCTCCGACAATTCGCGAATCGGCCGGTAGAACAGCGCCACCAGTTCGATAAAAGCCACCAACTCACCGAAGGTGAGCAGCCCGTCAGTGATCCGAAAACCTCCGTAGTAGAGTAACAAAGCGAGCGATAGTGCACCGATTACTTCGACGGTCGGGAAGAAGATTGCATAGTAGTAGATCCCTCGAAGGTGCGCGCCCCGCAACTCCTTGTTGATACCGTCAAACTGTTTGAAGGTGCGATCTTCCTTAACAAACAGCTGGACCACTTTCATGCCGGTAACATGCTCCTGCACGAAGGCGTTGAGGCGTGCCAGCTTGAGCCGGACCTGGCGATAGACCTCGCGAACTTTGGCCCGGAAGATGAACGTGGCGATGAGGAGAAGGGGTACCGCCACCAGCGTGATCAGGGCCAGGCGCCAGTTGTAGTACAAGAGCATGCCGACGATCAGAGCCAACATGAACAGATCGCCGATCACGGTCACAACTCCGGAAGAGAACATCTCGTTGAGAACGTTGACATCGCTGGTGACTCGGGTGACCAGTCTGCCGACGGGGTTCTTGTCGAAAAAGCTCAACTGCAGTTTCTGGATATGACCGAACACCTGCATGCGGATATCATGCTGCACCTTCTGCCCCAACCAGGCGGTGATCATTGCCTGTGAATAGCTGGCCAGAAAACCGAGGATGATGACCGCCAGGTAGATCAACGACATGTCGAGCAGACCGTCGAAGTCTTTGGCCAGGATGTAGTCGTCGATCGTGATCTGCGTAAGAGTGACAATCCCGATTCGGAAGGAGGCCATGGTCAGGAGCAGGACCACGGCGAGGACAATCCACCATCGGTAGGGGCGGACATACTGGAGCAGCCGCTTCATTAGACGGGAGTCATAGGCCTTACCGAGGACTTCTTCCTCGTGGAATCCGGAGGCTTTGCTCATAATTTCTCCAGTTCCATGGCCAGAAGTTGCGATCGATAAAGTTCAGCATACTGACCGTTGAGAGCCAGCAGCTCATCGTGATTGCCCCGCTCGGCAATGGCGCCGTTTTCGAGACAAACGATAAGGTCGGCTTCCTTCACCGAGCTGACGCGGTGCGATATGATGATCGCCGTCCGGTTATGGAGAACCTGCTTGATCCGCTGGTTGATCTCATCTTCGGTCTCGGTATCCACCGAGGAAGTGGCATCGTCGAGTATCAGGATCGCCGGATCGACCAACACGGCTCGCGCGATCGCTGTCCGCTGCTTCTGTCCGCCTGAGAGGGTGATACCGCGCTCACCCAGCATGGTGTCGTGGCCTTCGGGGAAGGTCTCGATATCCTTGGCCAGAGCGGCCGCCATCGCGGCGTTGTGGACATCATCGAGGGAGGCATCTTCTCGTCCAAACCGAATATTGTCGGCGATTGTCTGCGAGAACAGGAATGGCTCCTGAGTCGCAAACCCGACATGTTGACGAAGATGTCTGATCTCCCAGTCGTTGATATCCTTGCCATCGACAAGCAGCTGCCCCCGCGGAGCGGGATACAGTCGGGCCAGAAGCGAGACCAAGGTGGTCTTGCCCGAACCGGTCTTGCCGACCAGGCCAATCGTCTGGCCCGGCTCGATTGTCAGGTCGATACCTTTGAGAACCTCGGTGCCGTTGTACCCGAATGTCAGGCCCTTGAACTCGATTTTGCCGGCCAGTTCGCCGGTGTGCGGTTTGTCTGATGTGTCCTGGATGTCCGGTTCGGTGTGGAGGACACGGTTGATACGATCCAGCGAGGCGGTACCTCGCTGATAAAGCGACACCACCCATCCGAACGCAATTGCCGGCCAAAACAGCATGGCCAGGTAAGCCGAGAATGCCACCAGGGTCCCAAGGGGAATGCGGTCCTCGATGACCTCGCGACCACCAAAATATAGCACGACCAGGCCCAATACCGAGGCCATCAACAGTAGCAGCGGATGCATAGTTGCCTGAACTCGGGCCATATCCATGTTGAGATCGAGGTATTTGCTCGACATGCCGCGGAAGTTTTCGGTCTCGGGCTCTTCCTGACGGAATGCCTTGACGACCCGCATGCCGGCGATATTCTCCTGCACAACCGCGGTAAGTGCCGAAAAATGATCCTGGATACGCATCGCTCGGATATGAACGAGATTGCCCAGACGGTTGACTATCAGCGGAAGGACGATCATGGGCGTCAGGGCGTACAGCGTCAGCTTGGGCGACAGCACTACCATAAAGCCTATGGCTATAATGAAGGTGACGACTGTGCCGGTGATATGCATCAGGCCCGGGCCGATCATCATACGGATCGCCTCGATATCACTCGTGAGGCGGACCATCAAGTCGCCGGTGCGGTTGTTGTCATAGAACGAGGGAGACAGCTTGGTCAGATGATCGAAGACCTCGCCGCGAAGGGAGTATTCCACCTTACGTGAGGCCCAGATAACTGTCCGGCGCTGAAGGAACCGAAAGAAACCGCCGAGCACCGACAATCCGAACATGATCAGCACCCATTGTAGCCGCTCGTCGGCCGGCGCTTGATTCTCCAGGGAGTCGAACACGATCTTGGTGATATACGGCACGGTCAGCATCAGGCCGTTAGTGATCAGAATACACAGGGCCCCGACTGCCAGGTACGGCTTGTGCCTCTTGAGATGCCTGAGGACGGTCTCGAATCGCGATGTCTTCTTGTCGTTTGTGGTAGTTTGGCGCATTTTGCCGGACTTTAGTCTGTGAGAAGCCGTTGGTTACCAGGCCATTATAACACCTGCAGCGGCTAATAGTTCAGTATGTTGGAGAAAAGGTGAATTGCCTGAAGATTCAGCACTGAGATTCCCTCCAGGAGCGGCAATCCGCAGTAGATCATCTGCCCCTCACCCAGTCGACTGACCGACAACACCGATCCCCCGGCAGCCGTGAAGACATCCTCTGCGGGAGAAATGACAGCCGGTGCAATCGGGAAGCCGTAGTCCAGGGTCTGTTCCAACCCGTTCAGATTGATGTCAAACGGCTGACTAAGCAAGCGTGCTCCCGACAGCCGGGTCTCGTAAGCGCCGTCCAAGGGCCCATAGGGCGCCACCGAGAACGGTAGAGCCCCCTGAGGCCAGTCATCGGTCTGGCCGAACATGACCAGCGATCCTCCGTAGCGAAGATACTCCTCCAATCGGTCCTTGATCTTGGTGAAAGAGGGATAGTTGGCGACAGCGCCCGATCCGATAATAATCACGTCGTAAGATGACAGGTCGGCCACTTCCAGTGTACGGTCGGTCAAGGGGCGGAATCGGGAGTCGGTCAGACGCAGAGCATCTTCAAGAAGACCTGTCGTGTCGGGCATGAAGCCGATACTTCGACGGTCGTTGACGGGGCAGCGGGCGATGCGGATGATTCCCGTGTCCGAGGCAACCTCCTGGCCTTCCACCGTAAGACTGATGCTGGATTTCTGAATTCCGGTCTCGAACAGGTTCGACACCGTAAACGGGATCCGCATCGTCTCCAGGGTCCCTCCCTTATCGAGCCTTACTTCGGTCCGATAGGCTCCCGCAAAGACACCCCGAGGCGTGCCTAGATTCAGCTTCACGGTTCCCGCGAAGTCGCGCGGTTTTTCGATCACGAGATTCCAGGCCATCGAGGATACCACCCGGTCGACATCGAGCTGTGCCACCGGCGGCACAAAGAAAAAGGGCGGGTCGAACTTGACCGTCATGTCAGGCTTTTCGCGGGTGTACATGACTCTCGTCAGCTCGATCGGGATCTCTCCGTAGACCACATCGGCCACAAACAGAAGCGATTCGGGCAGCGAGGTCTCGAGACGTTCGCGGGGGATATCAACGAGGTACTCGCGAACCAGCGACTGGTGCGCCCCCACGGTGCGAGGTTGATCCTCGAGAATCACAGTGGCCGTATCCCAGTAGGGTACGAAGCGGACCTTGTTGATCGCCACCTCGCGGGGACCGTCGACCGAAAGCGACAATCTGAACTTGGCTTTGGGCCCATGGGGCGAGTCACGAAGAATCACTCGTCCGGCATACTGGATTCCGGCCGAAGCCATAGCTGCGCGCTCGGCCTTCTCGAGCATTTCCTGCATATAGCGGGTGAATCCGGCCGCGACCGCAACTCGATCGACCAGGCCGGGATCGGACAGGTAAGTCAGTTCGCGGTATCCGCCCACGACCAGATCAACTTGCTTTTGACCGTGTTCTCTCATCGACTCCCGGAACTGCGAAACGAACCTCTCAGCTTGCTCCTGGTGAGTAGTTTTGCGAGGACCGGGTGTAAAGAGGCTGTCGATGGCGCTTAGCATGCGAAGTTGCGGGAGGCCTTCGAGAAAGTCAGTGTCGGGAGAGGTCGACCGCAGGCTACTCCGTGCCAGGCGATAACGGGCGGTCTGTCGTTCGAGACTGGCCTCAAAATCGTACCAGCTGTACAACTGGGGGATCTCGATCAGCATTCGGGAGCGATAGCGGTTGGCCAGCTCGAAGCTGTTTAGGAGCACGGCGTCCATGGGTATCGTGGTGTCGCCCGACATACCGCTGTAATGGTAAACTTTGGCGACATTGAAGAGCGAACCGCCGTCCGGCTCCCAGTTCTCCAGCTGCAGAAGCATATCGCGGCAGGCCTGATTGCTGCCCAGTTCTCCGGCTATGACCACATCGGGGCGGCGTTCGCCGTACAGCTCGCTGGCGATAGAATCGATCTCCTGTAGTCCAAACCGCGGACCCCAGCGTTCGGTCAGACCGAACCCTGATTCCGGCAACTCAACACCGCGACTTCGCGCCACCGGTCGAGACTGGAGTGTGAGAAGATCGACCTGACATCCGAAGCGGTCATTGAGGTAGAACAGGGTTGGCCAGTCGATAGTCTCCGGCTTGTCGAAAAGATAGACCACGCGGACATCGCAGAGACTCTGTTTTATGAGATGCTCGCGATCGACCGCTTGAGCAGATATCGCCACCGCAAGCAGCAGCGCCAGTAGGGCAACAAATCGAACGTACTTCATCGTGGAGTAATTCTACCCCTGCCCGACTCGCATGTCAAATTTAACATATGCCGGGGGCACACTTTCCGCTTCGCGCCACAGCGGCAATTCGACTGCCACATGCGAGCGAGCAGCAAACCCGAGTGAGTAACTCCGCTCTCTAACAAGTCATCCCGCTCCCACTTGAGTCATCCCGTCCCTACATGAGTCATCCCGCCCCTACATGAGTCATCCCGGCGAAAGCCGGGACCCATCTTCTCTTCTCTTGGTGGCCCACCATTTATGGTGGGGGACTCTGTCTGGTCGGGTGGCTCGAGGCTTGCCTCGGGTTCATAGAGAACAGGCGGATTGACAAGTAATCCACCCTACAAAGACCTTTGCGCTGATTATTCGCCCTGTGGGGTGGTGACTTCGGCTCCGCCTTTATTCAATCACGAATTCTCATGTCCGGTGGAAGAAGTCGGACCCGCCCTGCAAATCCTTGACAATCTAGACATGGATCCGTATTATCCACATTAGTCTGTTCCGAGAGGAACCTGATCTCTAACAATTCTACGAGGAGGAAGCATGTCCGAAAAGAGAAAGCTCGTAATCGTTGTTACCTGTGGCTTGGACGACGAGCGCATGTCTGTTGCCTGGAGCATCGCCAACGGCGGTATCAGCGGCGGCCTGGAAGTGGCTATATTCCTGACCGCTTCGGCCGTTGATTGCGTCCGCAAAGGGGCCGCCGATAAGGTCCACCTTAACCCGCTGGATCCACCCCTGGGCGAAATGATGAACAACGTGACCTCACGCGGAGGCAAGATCTTTGTTTGCCCGCCTTGCGCCGGCGTACGGGGATATACCGAAGCGGACCTGATCGATGGTGTCGAGATAACGGGCTCGGGCGTGATTCATGAGCGGATAAAGGACGGCGCTGCAACGCTTTGCTTCTGATCGCGGAAAGGCCATGTCCTTATAGCCTGCATTTGCGGGGCGGGACCGTCCTCGAACCCGTCATTTGAGCCACAAAAAAACGGGCCCCAATCGGGGCCCGCTTCGAATCATCATCTTCTGTAGGTCAGGTCTCCCCGAGACCTGACACAAGGGGCAGACCAGGAGGTCTGCCGCTCACATCTATAGCGCTTGCTTCTCTTTCAGCTTCGCGTATAGTTTGTCGGCGATCTCCTCGGGAGTCTCACCCTCGATCATCTCACCCGAAGGACGCGGCGGCGGCGGCGTAACTTTGTTCACTTTGGTACCGCTGTTGGCGCCGATACCAGCCCCGTCGAGTCCCAGATCACCGGCGGTCCATTTGGTGATCGGCTTCTTCTTGGCAGCCATCTTGCCCTTCAGCGAGGGCAACCGCGGCTCGTTGATTTCCTTCACGACCGAAACCACCGCCGGGAGTGACAGCTCGACCACATCGTGGCCGTCTTCGGTAGTGCGCTGGATCGTGGCCTTGCCATCGGCAGCCGACTCGAACTTCTTGACATACATCGCCTGCGGCAGATCGAGGTGCGCCGCAACCGCAGCCGGAACCTGGGCCGCATCGGAGTCGACGGCCTGCTTACCGGCGAGGATTAAATCGTACTCGCCCAGCTTCTTAACACCGGCAGCCGCGATCTTGGCAATCGCCTGAGGATCGGAGCCCACGAACGAATCATCGGCCAGAAGATAGGCCTCGTCGACGCCCAATGCGAGACAGGCGCGGAGAGCCGATTCGGCCCGATCGGTACCCACCGACATGACCGTCACCTTGCCACCGTTGGCTTCTTTGAGCCTCAGGGCTTCCTCGACCGCATATTCATCGAACGGATTAACAGTGCCGGGGCCCGACGGAAGCTCGACCTCGTTGGCCGCTTCGTTGACCTTAATCAGGGCGATTTCCGGGACCTGTTTGATAAGAACCACGATATTCATAACGTCTCCAGCTTTTCAGAAACGACTTTTTGCCACGCTATAGTCTGGAGAATATGGGGTGTTTCGTAGGCATTGTCAAGCAGGCGCCGAGGACACTTTTGCCTCCCGGCGCTGCGATATCACGGGCAGTCGGCACGGACTCAATCTACGGGCAGGGCACCGGTGCGGGTCCGCCTGAGAACATGTACGCCACCAGGTAGACCAGGTCGGCAATATCCGGATTCTCGACACCCGAACCATCGACATTGGCCTCGGCCATCACCGGCGGAGGCGGACCGCCCGAGAACATGAAACTCACCAGGTAAACGAGATCGGCGATGTCGGGGCCCTCGCCACTGTGGTTGATATCTCCCCGTACCATGCAGTCACACACATCGCCAAGACCATCCTGATCGTGATCAGCCTGATCCGAGTTGGGCACTTCCGGGCAGTTGTCACACGTATCTCCGACGCTGTCGGCATCCAGATCGGACTGGCCGGGATTGAAGATGTCGGGGCAGTTGTCGAACAGATTGGCCACCGTATCACCGTCAGGGTCGGCGTAGAAGTCCGGGCTGATCCTCGTAATGAAGATATCGCCGCCAACCTCATCACCATCCCAGGGAGCATCCGACCCGTTGTAGTCGACGTTGTACGATCCGACTGTAGTTGGGAAATCGTTTGAGTTGGTGCTCCCCGACACCAGGAGTCGACCCTCGGAGTCTAGTCTCATGCCGCCCACGATCTCGTTTTGCCCGCCTCCCAGAAAACTGCCGTAGACCACCTCCGTGAGATCGGGATTGAGTCGAACGACGAATGCTTCATCAGTGCCGGCTCTGAGGGAGTCGAAAGCTTCGCCAGTCATATGGAAAGTCGCCGACCTCGTATTGCCCCCAATGATGATGCCGCCGTAAGGATCAACCAGCAGCGCTGTTCCGTTCTCCCAGCTGTTTGAACCGAGGTAGGTTGATGCTACTCGTGTGGACAGATCGGGAGAGAGTATCATGACAAAGGAGTCATCACCGACCGCTTCACCACCCACGCCCTGATACGACGACTGGAGGGCGCCGGGAGAAGTATCGAAATTGGCCGACGCCGTATGTCCCGTGACCACGATCCGGCCGTCATCCGCGATATCCATCCCATAGACGAAATCCCACTGGGTGCCACCCAAATAGGTCGAAGCCACCAGCGTTGACAGATCAGGTGACAGTTTACTCACGAAGCCGTCGTATGACCCGCCCGCATACAATGTGCGATAG
>Ga0180429_10004534_pt1 | contig 11087 bp, 6 predicted proteins | sample SS_ome_FD_132428 | JGI IMG/M metagenome (GOLD analysis project Ga0180429, IMG submission 132428) | Hypersaline lake sediment archaeal communities from the Salton Sea, California, USA - SS_1_S_1 metaG | ecosystem: Environmental > Aquatic > Non-marine Saline and Alkaline > Hypersaline > Sediment ... | reverse complement strand
TCTGCAGGGAGACGTGATAGGTCTGGTCGGGCTCCTGGGCCCGCAGCCAGTCGAGTCCCTTGCGGACCGCCGGATGATCGGCATCGAGGCCGGCATTCGCCAGGGCGAGCAGCACCAGGCCGGTGGCCCCCACCCGCTTGTCAGCGGCGTGCATCGCCTCCCAAGAGCCTTCCCGTTGCTGCTGACGAACCAGAAACTCCCTCGCCCGCTCGATCGCCCGCTGGATGTCGCCCGGGGCGATCGGCTCGGCCGCATGGCAGCACGGCAGGCAGAGCGGGATGGCAAGGGCAGCCAGGACGGCCGGGCGGCGAACAGCATCGCGGAGCATGCGACTGCTTTGTGTCTGCCGCGGCTGGGCGGCGGCGGGTATCAACCGCCGCTTGTGTGTCTCGAAGAACGTGAGAGGAGGCCGCCGCATCAACTGGTCTTCCGGGGGCTCGTGCGATGCTTCATCGTAGCAGCCCGTCGCCCCGAGACGGCTCGAGGCGAGGCGGGATGGCCGCCGGGGACGTCTCAAATCGGCCGGGGGCCACGCCACCGGTTTGCTGCCCGGCCCGTGAAGCCCGATACTGACGGCTTTCCGCAACCATTTCCCGACTGGGAGGTTTCCCGGCGTGTCCACCGCATCCCGGCCGAAGACCCTCGACGATATTCTTCAGGAGTTTGCCCAGCATCGCCGGCTGATGCAGGAGGAACTGCAAAAGGTGATCGTCGGGCAGACCGACGTCATCGAGCAGCTGTTTGCTGCCATCTTCACCCGCGGGCACTGCCTGCTCGAGGGCGTTCCGGGGCTCGCGAAGACCCTGATGGTCTCGACGCTCGCCCGGATTCTCGATGTCAGCTTCAAGCGGGTGCAGTTCACCCCCGACCTGATGCCCTCGGACATCACCGGCACCAACGTGCTCGACGATGAATCGGGCAAGCGGGTCTTCCGGTTCGTTGAAGGCCCGATCTTTACCAACATCCTGTTGGCCGACGAGATCAACCGCACGCCCCCCAAGACGCAGGCCGCCCTGCTTCAGGCGATGCAGGAACGGGAAGTCTCGGTGGGCCAGCAGACCTACACGCTGCCGGAGCCCTTCTTCACGATCGCCACCCAGAATCCGATCGAGCAGGAAGGGACCTACCCGCTTCCGGAGGCCCAGCTCGACCGGTTCATGTTCAACATCAAGGTGGGATACCCTTCGGCGGCCGAGGAAGAGCAGATTCTGATGGCGACCACCCGGCCGGAAAAGCCGGAGGTTCGCAAGGTCCTGTCGGCCCGGGCGATCGTCAACATTCAAAAGGTTGTCGGCAGCGTGGCCGTCAGCGAGTACATCGTGAAGTATGTCGCCGGCCTGGTCCGGGCGACGCGTCCGAAGGCAGCCGAAGCCCCACCGTATGTGGCCCAACTGGTGGACTGGGGAGCAGGCCCCCGGGCAGGCCAGTTCCTGATCCAAGGCGGGAAGGCGGTCGCCGCGATGGATGGACGGTTCAGCGTCTCGATCGACGACATCAAGCGGGTTGCCGTGCCGGTGCTGCGGCATCGAATCGCCACCAACTTCCAGGCCCAGGCCGAGGGGCTGACCAGCGAGTCGATCATCGAGCGACTCGTGGCCGAGACCCCGGAGCCTGAGATCCCCAAGTTCGCGAAATAAAAAAGGGGACATTCTGCTTTTTCAGGAGCTCGCCAAGAGTGCGGCGGAGAGTGCACGAAAAAGCAGAATGTCCCCTTTTTGAGGTGTGATCGCTGATGGCTCGTGCGGTCGAGGAATACCTGAAGCCCGAGGTGGTTCGGCAGATCGCCCGGCTCGACCTGCGGGCGCAGTTCATCGTCAAAGGGTTCCTCCAGGGGCTCCATGCCAGCCCGTATCAAGGCTTCTCGGTCGAGTTCAGCGAGCATCGTCGGTATGCCCCCGGCGACGATCCCAAAGACATCGACTGGCTGGTCTACGCCAAGACCGACAAGCATTACATCAAGAAGTTCGAGGCCGAGACCAATATCACCGGTTATTTGGTGGTCGATGCCAGCGGGTCGATGGCCTACAGCTACCACCAGTCGATCACGAAGCTCGACTACTCGATCTCCCTGGCGGCCGCCCTCTGCTGGCTGATGATCCATCAGCAGGATCCCTGCGGCCTGATGGTCTTCGGCGAAAAGGTGACCACCTCCCTGCCGGCGCGGTCCCGCCGGTCGCAGATCGCCCAGGTGCTCTCCTTGCTGGCCAAGGTCGAGCCTGCCGGGCAGACCGACATCGCCCAGAGCCTGATCCAGGTGGCGGCGATGCTCCGGCACCGCTCGCTGGTGATGGTCTTCAGCGACCTGCTGGCGGATCCAGCACCGATTCATGACGCGCTGCTCCGGCTTCGGCACGGGGGGCACGACGTGATCCTGTTTCACGTTCTCGATGAGGCCGAGGTCCAGTTCCCCTTCGAGGGCATGGTCGAGCTCAACGAGCCGGAGAGTCGCGATCGGCTGGTGATCGATGCCGATGCGGCTCGGGACGGCTACCGCGCGGCGGTCGAGGCCTTTCGAGAGGAATATCGAGCCTGGTGTTTCCGGGCGGGAATCGACTATGTGCCGCTCGACACCGGCATGCAGTTTGACGCGGCGTTGGTCGAATATCTCCACAGCCGGCGGGGCCGATTCTGAGCGATGGGATTCTCATTTCTCTCACCGCTGCTGCTCGGGGGCGCCGCCCTGGTGGCCGCCCCGATCATCCTCCACATGGTGATGCGGCGGAACCCGGTGCCGCATGACTTCCCGGCCCTCCGCTTTCTGCAGCAGCGAGCCGTTGCCAACCGTCGCCGTCTGCAGCTCAATCACCTGCTGTTACTCCTGCTGCGAGTGGCCGCCCTGGCGCTCCTGGCGATTTCCCTGGCCCGGCCTGTCCTGCGAGGTGCCGGCTGGCTGCCCGGAGCGGAGGAACCGGTGGCGGCAGCGCTGGTCTTCGACACGGCGCCCCGGATGATGCTCCGGCAGGGCAACGAGACCCGGCTGGAGCGGGCGGTCTCGCTGGCTCGGGTGCTGCTCGACAAACTGCCCCCCGGCAGTGACGTGGCCCTCCTGGATACCGCGGGCACACCGGCCGCCTTCCTCCCCACGCCGGCAGCGGTTCAGATGCGGCTCGATCGGCTTGCCGCTGAGACTCCGGTCGCCACGCTCGCCGACACGATCGCCGAGGCGAAGCGGCTCTTGCAGACCGCCGATCGCGAGCACCGGGAGTTGTACGTCTTTACCGACTGCTCCCGGGGCGGCTGGGAAGGAAGCCCGCGGCGGCCACGCCAGGCCGAGCCAGGCGGCGGTGACGCCGGCGATGACGCCAGAGGCCGGGAGCGTGAGAGCCGGGATGCGGGAAGCGAGCCCGTCGCCGCGGTCGCTGCCGACGAGCCAGCCGAGCAGACACGGCTGCCGGGCGAGCCGAGCGTGTTGTTTGTCGATGTCGGGGCCGAGGCCCCGAGAAACTTTGCGATCGAACAGATCGAGCTGTCAGCCGACCGGGTGGCGGCGGGTACGTCCCTGGTTGTGGAGGCCACGGTCAGCAGCACGGAGGACGGGGGCAGCCGGCCGGTCGCGATTGAAGTCCTGGGCGAAGATGGTCGCTACGTGCGACGGGGCATCAAGCCCGTTGAGGTGCCGGTGGGCCGACCGGCGACGATTGCCTTTGAACTCGGTGGCCTCCGGCCCGGCGTGAGGCAGGGACGGATCGTGCTGGACGGCACGGATGACCTGGCGGCCGATGACGTCCGCTCGTTTACCGTCGTGGTTGGGTCGGCGACGCGGGTCATCGTGGCGGCAGCCGCTCCCGCCACCCGCAACGCCGCGCTCCTGACGGAGGCACTTGCGCCGATGGCCCTGCGGCGAACCGGCGCGGCACGGTTTCTGCCCGAGGTGGTTGATTACGCGAGTCTTGACGCCACTGACTGGCAGACGGCCCAAGGCATCGTGCTCCTCGACCCGCCCCCGCTCGAACCTCGGGTCTGGGAGGCGCTGGCCGACTGGATCGCCCCGGGGCGGGGGCTTGTCGTCTGGCTCGGGGCGGCTGCCGGCAACGCGGCGGGCTTCAACTCGGCGGCCTCGCGGACGGTGCTGGGCGGCGACCTGGTGCGGGTCTGGCGGAGTCCGGGCGGCGACAACTTCCTGGCCCCGGCCCGCCTCGACCATCCTGTGATGGCGACCTTTCGGAGAGTCGGCGACGCGGTGCCCTGGCAGGATTTTCCGGTCACCAGACACTGGGAGTTTGCGGCCCTGGGGCCCGATGCCGACGCACCCCCGGATGATCCGCGAAACAGCCCCGCGACGGTGGTCGCATCGTACCGGAACGGTCTGCCGGCGATCCTCGAGCACCGCGTCGGGCAGGGGACGGTCGTGGTGGTCACCACACCGGTCTCTCGGGTCGCTGGTGATCCGGGAGCGTGGAACACGCTGGCGACCGGTTTCGAGCCGTGGCCGTTTCTGATCCTCGCCAATGAGACGCTGCTCCACGCGATCGACACCCCCGACGACCGCAACCTGCTTCCGGGCAGTCCCGCCACGCTCTCCCTGGGGCGGCGTGATCTGCCCACGGCCTTGGTCCGGGCTCCGGGGGGCGACACGTTCCCGGTCGCCATCGACCGGTCTCGCGGCACCGTGACGATCACCGCGACGCTGTCGCCCGGCAACTACAAGGTCCAGGCCGGGGGCGAGGCGGATGGCGCCAGCGACGGATTCAGCGTCAACCTGCAGCCAGCCGCCACCGACTTTCACCGGCTGTCCGAGAACGAACTGATCGCCGTGCTCGGGCCTGATCGTCGGGTGGCTCGTACCGCAGAGGAAATCGTCCGTGATCTGAATCTCGAACGCATTGGTGCCGAACTGTTCGGCTGGACGATCCTCCTGGCGGCAGCAGCGATGGCAGCAGACTGGATCGTCGCCAATCGCTTCTATCGGCCGCGACCCGAGGTGGACGAGCAGACCGCCGCGGCCGGCTTCGGCGAACTGGCCGATGAGCCGCTGGCGGCAACTCTTGACGAATGGCCCACCTCATCTTCCGCAGCGGCCTCACGAAGCGGTTCGCCTGCGCAGCCGCCCTCCGGACCGCCGCCCGTGCCGAGGACGCCGGCATGACCGACACCACCTGGCTCGAGGAACTCAGCGTTCAGTTTGAACCGGTCGGCTCGTGGCTGCTGGTGATCGTGGTGGCTGGCCTCCTGGCTGCCGTGCTGCTGGCGTTTCCTCCCGACCGCACGCGGGTAGGCCCTGGCCGGCGTTGGACGCTCGTGGGGCTGCGGCTGCTGGCGTTTCTTGCGCTGGTGGCCTGTCTGTTGCGGCCCACGCTCGTCTCCACCCGCAAAGCCCGGGAGGAGACCGTCGTGATTCTCCTGGCTGACGCCTCAGAGAGCATGACCGTGGCCGATGGCAGCGGCGGGCGAAGCCGCTGGGAGGAGATGGCCGCAGCCGTCGAGGCCGCCCGGCCGGCGGCCGAGGAACTCCTCGCGCGGGGCGACTTCGTCCTGACGACCATGACCTTCGACCGCGAGCTCCATCCGCTGGGCGGCGATGGCACCGACCCATTGGCCCTGGGCGACTGGGAAGATGCGGCGACGGCCGACGAGACAGCCATCGGGGCCGCGGTCGACGAGGTGCTCCGCCGAAATGCGGGCCGTCGGATCGGCGGAGTGATCGTCCTCAGCGACGGAGCCCAGCACGCCTATGCCCCGCGAGACCTGCCTCCTCAGACGGCCGCCCGGAACGTGGCCGACGCCGGCGCGGCGGTCTGGAGCGTCACCTTTGGCCAGCAGCGGAGCGGCAGCCAGGGGCGGGACGCGGCGGTCACCAATCTGGCGGTGGGCGAGACGGTCTATCGGGAGAATCGCCTCGAGGTCGCGGGCCGGGTGCGGCTCGAGGGGCTCGCCGGCCAGATGGCGGCCGTCGTGCTGCAGGTTGAGAATGACGCCGGTGAACTGGAGGAGGTGGCCCGCACGATGGTGCAGGCAGCCGGTGAGGCCGATGAGCAGCCGGTGAGCCTGGAATGGACACCCGAGGAGACCGGCGAGCGGAAACTGGTCCTGGGCGTGGAGCCCCAGGAGGGCGAGGTGGTGCTGACCAACAACCAGCTGACCACCTTCGTCAACGTCGTTGAGGGCGGGCTGCGGGTGCTGTTTCTCGAGGGTACCCTGCGGGTCGAGCAGCGGTTCCTGCGGCGGGTGCTGGCTGCCAGCCCCGACATCCAGGTCGATTTCCAGTGGATCGATTCGAGCCGTCGTGAGGGGTGGCCGGTCGACCTCTCCCGAACGCTGAAGGAGGAATACGACGTCTACCTGATCGGTGATCTTGATTCCTCGGCCCTGCGGCCCGCTGACCTGGAGACGATCCTGAGGCGGGTTTCCGCGGGCGCCGGAATCGGCCTCCTCGGCGGGTTCCATGCCTTCGAGGCGGGCGGCTGGGCGAGTTCGAAGCTCGGGCCGCTGATGCCATTCGAGGCCGATCGGTTGGCACGCCAGCCGTTTGGGGAGCCGGTCCGCGAGAGCCTCCATTACAAGGGGCCGCTCACGATGCGGCCGGACGATCAGTTTGGGGGCATTTCGATACTCCGGCTCGGCAGCAAGCCTGAAGAAAATCGTGCGGCGTGGGAAAAACTCCCCTCGCTCACCGGCGCTAATCGGCTGGGACGGCTGCTCCCGGCAACCAAGCCGCTGGCAGTCACGCCTGATGGCCGGCCCTTGCTGGTGGCCCGTGAATACGGTGTGGGGCGGGTGCTGGCTTTCGCGGCTGATTCCACCTGGCGATGGGTCATGCAGGGCGCGGATCAGGCCCACCGACGATTCTGGCGGCAGATGGTGCTCTGGCTGGCCCGCAAGGACGGGGCCGAGGCTGACAGTGTCTGGGTGCGGCTTGCCCAGCGGCGGATCTCGCCGGGCACACCGCTGGAGTTCGACGCCGGGGTCACGGGCCCCAACGGCGAGGCCCGCCTTGATGCGCTGCTCGAGGCCGAACTCGTCTCGCCGCAGGGGGAGTCACGGGGCGTTCGGCTCGTGCGGACAGGCGAGACCTTTGCGGGCACCGTCAGCGATGCCGCCGAACCGGGGGATTGGCTGTTGAGGGTGCGGACTCGCGAACCGGCCGGAACCGAACCGCGTGAGGCATCGGCGCGGTTCACGGTCTTCCGCCAGGACCTGGAGCTCGCCAATCCTCGTGCCAATCCCCTCTTGATGCGGCAACTCGCCGAGGCCACCGGCGGGGGCCCGCGGCTGCCCGAGGAACTGCCGGCAATCTTCACGGAACTCGGGGAGCAGCCGGCCGTCTATGAAAGCAGGAAGCAGTGGTCGCTCTCTCCCTGGGACACCTGGCCGATGCTCCTGCTCCTGGCCGGTGCGATGATCGCCGAATGGTATCTGCGGAAGAAATGGGGGCTCGTGTAGGGCCGTACCCGCTGGATTCCCCACTTTTTCGGTCTGACCGCCCCTGCTATCCTCCCCGCCCGCGTTCCGGCGGGATTCGGCTGCCGGTCTGCCGCTCGGAGAGTTCCGCATGGCGAAGCGACGTCCCATCCGCGACAAGCTGCTCCTCGGCGGCCTGCTGCTGGCATCGATGGTGGCGGCCCTGTCGGCCAGCAGTTTTCTGGGCGTCTATTCCTATCGGCGGCTGGTACGGGCCCTTTCCAGCCGGGCCGCCGAGTTGCCGCTCGCGGCCGAGCTCGACGCCCGGGTCGCGGGGCTGCGGCTGACCCATGCCCGCAGCCTGTCGGTAGCCGACGAAGCAGCCAGCCTGCTGGTCGGCGTGCGGGCGACAAGCGATGCCCTCGAGGCCTATCGGGGGGAACTCGAGGCCGGCGAACTCGACGATATGCCCTTTGCCGACCGGACCCGAGAACGGGCGACCTCCGACCGCATTGCCGTCTGCCTCAGAGAGATCGAGGCCACGGTCGCTCCCGCGGCGGGTCCGACTCCGTCGTCGCCGGCGGCGGTGCATGACATTTTGCTGGAGGCCAATCCCCAGCTGGAGCAACTGGCCGAGCTGACCGGCGAGCTGCCCACCTTCCTCCAGCAGCGGCTGCATGACCTGGCCCACGAGGTGCGGGGTCGCTATCGCACGCTGATTGTCGTCACCTGGGCCGCGGCCCTGGCCGGCGGTCTGCTGCTGGCCACGATCGGCATTCTCACGTATCGCTGGGTGTTCCGGCCGCTGCGGCATCTGGGCCACGGATCCCGGCGGGTCGCCGCGGGGGACTTCGACTATCGGATTCAGCTCGACACCCGCGACGAGATGGCCGAACTGGCCGACGCCCTCAACGACATGACCGAACGGTTCCAGGAAATCCGGGATGACCTCGATCGGCAGGTGCAGAGTCGCACCCGCGAGGTGATCCGCAGCGAGCAGCTGGCCAGCGTCGGTTTCCTGGCGGCTGGTGTCGCCCACGAGATCAACAACCCGCTGGCTTCGATCGCGATGTGTGCCGAATCGCTGGAGAGCCGGGTCGATGCGATGGCGCCCGCCGAGTCGGATGCCCAGGTGGCCCGCCGCTACCTTTCCCTGATTCAGAGCGAGGCCTTCCGCTGCAAGGGCATCACCGAGAAGCTGCTCGATTTCTCCCGGCTGGGGCAGGTTCGCAGGCAGGCCACGGCGCTCGCCGCCCTCGTCACCGATGTGGCCGACATGCTGGGCCATGTCGGCCGCTTCGCCGGCCGCTCGATCGAGATCGAAGAAGGACAGGACGTCCTGGTGATGGTCAATCCCCAGGAGATCAAGCAGGTGGCGCTCAACCTGCTGGTCAACGCGCTCGACTCGATCGGGGAGTCGGGCAGCGTGCGGGTGTCGGCCCGCCGGAGTGGCGGCGAAGGGATCCTCGTGATTGCCGACGACGGCTGCGGGATGACTCCGGAGGTGCTCGATCACCTCTTTGAACCATTTTTTACCCGCCGCAAGACGGGGCAGGGCACCGGACTGGGCCTCTCGATCGTGCACCGGATCGTGACCGATCACGGTGGCGGGATCGAGGTGACCAGCGACGGCCCCGGCCGCGGGGCCACCTTCCGGATTCGCCTCCCGCTGGCCCAGATCGGGGCCGTGGCGGGTGATCCACCGGCCGACGAACGCCTCGAGCGGGCGGCCTGATGCCGGCCTGACAACGATGTTTGGGAGATGAAGAACGTGAAGACGCAGCGTCCCATGCGACTCCTGTTTGCCGACGATGAGACTTCGATCCAGGAACTGATGCGGATCGAGCTGCCGCGGCTCGGCCACGAGGCGACCGTCTGCCCGGACGGCCGCACGGCCCTGGCGGCCCTCGACCGCACCGCCTATGACTGCGTGGTAGTCGACCTCGACATGCCCGGAGCCAGCGGGATGGAGGTGATTGCCAGAGTGCGGGAGACCTCGCCCGACACCGAGACCGTCATCATCACCGGCAAGTCGTCGGTGGAGACCGCCATCGAAGCTGTTCGGCAGGGCGTCTTTGAATACCTCACCAAGCCCTGCCGGCTGGCTGAGATCCAGACCGTCTTGGAGCGGGTGCGGAAGAAGCGGGAGCTGACCAGCCGGCTCCGGGCGCTGGAGCGGCGGGTGCGGCAGGCCGAGGGGATGCCGCGGCTCGTGGGCGGCTCCGCAAGTCTCGGGCTGGTCCGCACGCTCATCGAGCGGGTGGCTGGCAGCGAGGCGGCGGTGCTCGTGCGGGGTGAGACCGGCACCGGCAAGGAACTGGTCGCCCGGGCGATCCACGAGGGGAGCAGCCGGGCCGACGGGCCGCTCGTGGCGGTCAACTGCGGTGCCCTTCCGGAGCACCTGGTGGAAAGCGAACTCTTCGGCCACCGCAAGGGAGCCTTTACCGGGGCCGATGAGCACCGGGCCGGGCTGTTCGAGGTCGCCGACGGCGGCACGCTCTTCCTCGATGAGATCGGCGAGCTGCCCCGCACGCTTCAGTCACGCCTGCTGCGGGTCTTGGAGAGCGGCGAGATCCGACGGGTCGGCGACAACCACCCGATCACGGTCGATGTCCGGCTGGTCTGTGCCACCCATCGACCGCTCGAGGAGATGGCCCGAGCCGGCGAGTTCCGTGATGACCTGCTGTTTCGGATCAACACGTTCGAGATCATGGTGCCGCCGCTCCGCGATCGGCGAGAGGACATTCCCGAACTGGTCGATCACTTCATCCGTCGCGTCCGGCCTCAGGTGCCAGCCAGGGCCGAGACAATCTCGCCCGAGGCACTCGGCATCTTGGCGGCCCACGACTGGCCCGGGAACGTGCGGGAGTTGGCCAACGTGATTGAGCACGGCCTCGTGCTCTGTGATGAACTGCCGTTGGCCGTGGAACATCTGCCGACCAGGTTCAGCGGCATTGAGCCTGCCGCGCTCCCCGCACCGACGCGGCCACCACGGGCCGCCGCGACCGAGGCGCGGCCGCGGACGCTGCGGGAGATGGAGATCGAAGCGATTCTCGAGGGACTCGACCGGAACGAGGGCAACAAGCCCCGCACCGCCGAGGAACTCGGCATCAGTCTCAAAACCCTCTACAACAAACTCCACCAGATTCACGGTGGCAGTCTGGAGAAGTCGGCCTAGGCGACACGGCGGGCGGATCAGGTCTTGCGGACCACCCCGACCAGAACGCCCAGCACCTTGGCGTTGCGGACGTAGATCGGCTTCATCGAGGCATTGGCCGGCTGGAGCCGAATCCGGTCGCGCTCCGGGAACCACTGCTTGAGGGTCGCCTCGCCGTCTTCGGTCTGGGCGACGACGATGTCTCCGGCCCGGGCCGACTGCTTTGACTGGATAACCACCCAGTCTCCATCGGCGATCTGGGCGTCGATCATCGACTCCCCCATCACCTTGAGCACAAAGTGGCTGTCGCGGTCGAAGAGTTCCTCGAAGTCGATGCGTTCCTTCTGCTCCTCAGCGGCTCGGAGGGTGCCGGCAGCAACCCAGCCGGCCATCTGGAGGCCGCGCAGGTGGGCTGGCTCGGTCACCAGTTCGATGGCCCGCGACATGTTCTTGCCGCGGGTGATCAGGCCCTTGCGTTCCAGGGCCTTGAGGTGGCAGACCACGCCATTGGGCGAGCGAATCTTGAAGGCCTGGCCGATTTCTCGGACGGTGGGACCAAAGCCACGGGAATGAATCTTGTCGCGGATGAAGG
>Ga0180429_10004533_pt1 | contig 11089 bp, 3 predicted proteins | sample SS_ome_FD_132428 | JGI IMG/M metagenome (GOLD analysis project Ga0180429, IMG submission 132428) | Hypersaline lake sediment archaeal communities from the Salton Sea, California, USA - SS_1_S_1 metaG | ecosystem: Environmental > Aquatic > Non-marine Saline and Alkaline > Hypersaline > Sediment ... | reverse complement strand
GCTCGTCGGGGACGAGGGCGAGTTCCGCGCTTCCGCCGCCAAAGAGCTTCCGGAACATCCCGTCGGTGCCGGCGAAGTGCTCGCGAACGCGGTTGAAGGTGCGCTCGAAGCGCGAACGGCTGACCTCGTCGAGGCGTTCGATCAGCTCCTCGAGGCGTCCGCGGGCCTCGTCGATGTCCTCGACCTGCCTGCGAAGATCGTCGTGACGGCCCTCGAGTTCGGAGAGTTCCGCGATGGCGTCGCGGTTGACGTTGCCCAGGCCGACGATCTCCTTGCGAAGCGACTCCGCCTCCCCGCGAGCCGCCTCGAGATCGAGGCTCGCGGCGCCGGCGAGATCGCGGTCCTCCCGATAGGGTCGGTAGGCCTCGGAAAGATCGAGTTCGAGTTCGGCGAGGGCCTGCTCGTCGAGGGTCTCGCGGCGCACCTCGAGTTCCCGGCGGCTCATCTCGACGGCGTGGTGGTTGCGGTCGACCTGACCCGCCCGCTCCCGAGCGGCATCGAGATGTTCGGCGACCTCCCGCGCCGCCCGCTCGGCCTCCTCGGCGGCACGGTTCGCGGCCTCGACCTCGGCGACGAGGGTCTCCGCCTCGGCATCGGCCCGGCCCGCGGCCTCGACGGCTTCGGCGATCGTCTCGCGATGGCGTTCCCGCTGGGAGGTCCGACGCTCGAGCTGGTCGCGAAGCACCGAGTCCTGACGCCGGGCCTCCTCGATCTCCTGTTCGAGGTCCCAGCGTCGTCGGCGGGCGGACTCGGCCTCGGAGGACTTCGAAGCGAGGGACTCTCGGGCGCCGTTCAACCGCTCCGTCGCCTCGTCGAGTCGGCGTCGATCCTCCGCCGCGGCATCGCGGGCGTTCTCGACCTCGCGTTCGAGATCGCCGGCGAGTCCTGCGAGCGAGCTCTGCTGCTCGGCGAGTCGCTCCCGCTCGGACAGGGCGGCGGCGGAGCGTTCCTCGAGTTCCGAGCGCTGCTCGGCGAGGCGCGCGGACTCGTGCTCGAGGCGTTCCACCGCCGCCGCGGCCCGTTCGGCGACGACCTGGTGTCCGATCGCCTCGCGCCCCGCCTCCTCGATGCGGCTGGAGCAGGTCTCCGCCTCGCCGCGGTTGCCTTCGAGCGCGGTCGCGAGGGATCCTTCGCTCGTCGAGAGGTTCGCGATCTCCTCCTCGATCCCGGAGAGTTCCCGGGCGAGCTCCGCGGCTTCGGCGCGACGCTCCATCCAGCCGTGGTTGCCCCGACGGCGGCCCGAGGCGCCGGCGGCGTGGGCGATGCGGATGGTGCCGTCGCGGGAGACCACCGAGCCGTCGCGGGCGACGACCCGGGCCCCCTCGAGCGGGCCGCCCGGCGCGGTCCAGCGCAGGGCGGACTCGAGGGTCGGGGCGGCGAAGACGTCGTCGAGCAGGCGGTCGGCGAGCCAGGCCAGATGCCCCGGCACCCGGACGAGATCTCGGATCGCGACCGCGTCCCTCGGGATCGGGCGAGCGAGCTTCGCGGCGTGGGGAAGGGCATCGCAGGGCAGGAACGAGACGCCGCCGCCGGCCTCGGTCACCGTGGCGACCCCGGTCGCGACGTCGCCGCGGTGGGCGGTCGCGAAGCACTGCAGGTCGGAGCCCAGCGCCGCCTCGACGAGCGGGGCGTCGGCACGATCGGTCTCGAGCAGATCGCCGACGAGGCCGATCACCCACGGGAAGCGTTCGGGGTGGGCGACCACGGTTCGGACCGCGTCGTCGAGGCCTTCGCCGGACTGCCGCCACTCCTCGAGCAGGCGGCGTCGCGAGACCACCGAAGTGCGGCGATCGCGGAGTCGGTCGAGCTGTTCGACGAGGGCCCCGCGCTTCTCGTCGATCTCCGCCACGCGACGGCCGATCTCGGCGAGTTCGGCACGGGCCTCGTCCCGGCGGGAGTCCGCCTCGCCCTGGGCCGCGGTCGCCTCGTCGCGGCGTCGTCGCTCCTGCGCCAGGGAGTCCTCGAGGGGCGTCTCCCGTTCGCCGAGTTCGCGCTGCAGGCGCAGGATCGAATCGACCCGTTCCACGGCGCCGGCGTGGCGCGCCGCGAGCTGCGACTGCTCGCTCGCGAGGCGGGCGAGCGACTCCTGGGATCGTTCGAGCTTCGCCTGCCGTTCGACGAGGCCCGAGGCGGTGTCGGCGCGTTCGCTGCCGAACGCCTCGACCTCGCGCCGCGCCTCCGCCTCGGCCTCCGCCGCGGCGGCAAGGGTCTCGCCGGCCTCGACGAGGCGGGTCTCGAGCGTGGCGAGACGTCGGGCGTCCTCCTCGAGGCGGCTGCGGTCCTCGGCCTCGCGGGCGTCGATCTCCTCGAGGTTGCGTTCGGTGATCTCCGCACGCTGGCGATGCTCGCGGGCGGTGCCGAGCAGTTCGAGGCGACGTTGGCCGAGGCGGTGGCGCCGGTCGGTGGCCTCCTGCCGGGCGATCTCGGTCCGTTCGCGTCGCTCCTGCAGGTCCTCGAGGGTGCGGGTGAGCTCGGCACGCTCCTGCTCGATGCGCAGAAGTTCGCTGGTGAGTCCCTCGAGCCGCACCGCGAGTTCGTGGAACTGTTCGAGCAGCAGGGTGCGGCGAAGTTCGCGACGCCGGACGTCGAGCTCCTCGAAGCGGCGGGCCTTCTCGGCCTGGCCCCGCACGATCCGCAGGCGGCGCTCGGTGCCGGCGAGCTGTTCCCGCACCGCCACGAGACTGCGCTCGGCGTGGTCGAGCCGCCGCGCCGCCTCGACCTTGCGGACCCGGAAGCGGGCGACGCCCGCGGCCTCCTCGAGGATCGTCCGCCGCTCCTGGGGATTGGCGAGCAGCATCGCGTCGAACTTGCCCTGCTCGATGATCGAGTAGGCGTCGGTGCCGATGCCGGTGTCGAGGAAGAGTTCGCGGATGTCCTTCAAGCGGCACTTGCGGCCGTTGATCAGGTACTCGCTGCGGCCGTCGGCGTGCAGGCGCCGCGTGACCGCGACCTCGTCGGTGTCGATCGGCAGCCACCGCCGCGCCGCGACCTCCCGTCGGATCGGAGACCTGCCTTCGTGACCGATCTCCGGATCCGGATCCACGAAGACGGCGCTGCGCTTCGCCTCGGTCTCGGTGGCGCGATCCTCCTCCTCGATCATCTCCCGGTCGAGTTCGTGGGCCGCGGCGTCCTCCTCCCGCCAGGCCGCCTCCGCGGCGGCGTCGCGGGGGGGGTTGGAGAAGGTCAGGGTCACCGACGCCATGCCTGCGGGCTTGCGGGCGGCGCTCCCGGCGAAGATCACGTCGAGCATCGCGGTGCCGCGCAGGCTGCGGGCGCTGCGCTCCCCGAGGACCCACTTGATCGCGTCGACGACGTTGCTCTTGCCGCAGCCGTTGGGGCCGACCACGCCGATCACCGCCTCCTCGAAGGAGAACTCGGTGGGGTCCGCAAAGCTCTTGAAGCCGCTGAGGGAGAGCTTTTCAAGACGCATCGCGGACCTCCGTGTCGGTCTCGGTGGCGAGCGGCGAGGATCCCACCATGGATCCCGCATCGATGCTCGATCCGCCCGACGGGGCGGTCGCCCGCTCAGCGGGGGACAGTATCGCCCCGAGGCGACGCCGCTTCAACCGGAGGGGCGAGTCCGGCGATGCCGGCGCGGGAGTCCGCGGCCCCGTTCGAGCCCGGCACCGCGGCCGGGGGCGTCTCCTCGTCCGGCTGCAGGAAGCGGAACTCGTCTCCGAGCGGCTCCTCCTCGAACTCGGCCCGCTCGGCGATCTGCTCGCCATCGGTGGCGCGAAGGATCGCGGCGAGGATCCGATCCTGCTCGGCCTTGAAGCCGCCTTCGAAGGCCCGCTCCTGCCACATCGAATGCAGGGCGCCGATCGTCTCGGAGTAGGTCAGGCCCAGTCCAGGCAGGGGACTCTCGGGAGTGCGGCCGTGGGCGAGGAACGCGACGAACTCGTGCAGCGAGGTCGGCGCCTCGAGAATCACCGGCGGCTCCGCCGTCGAACGGCGGTAGTAGACCGACAACTGCTCCCGGTCCGCGTCGCCGCGGACCATCAGGCGATTCGACCAGGCGGAGAACACCAGCGGCCGAACGATCTCCGTGCGATCGCCGAAGACCACCAGGGTGGGTTCGCCGGACTGGGCGACGTAGACCATCGGTTCTTCGCTGGGAACGACCATGAGATCGAACTTCCCGTCGATCGAGAACCGGCCGACGATCGGGTCCCGCCGCCTTTCGAGGCACTCGAAGGCCGCGAGGCGGATGTCGACGTCGGTGTCGTCGAGCAGGGGACGCAACGCGAGATCGATCCGCGGGTCGAGGCCGAACTCCGAGAGCAGTTCGATCGCCCGCAGTCGGGTGGCGGAGCCGCCGGTGGTGGCCATGTCCACCAGCGCGGGCACCACCAGCGGGTCGTCGAGATGGGCGCCGGCCTCGATCGCCGCGTATCGCGGTCCGTCCTCGGGATGGTCGTAGAGGTCCTGGAAGACCGGAACCGCCTTCGGCCCGATCGCCCGCCACCGCCAGGTGGCGCTTTCGGCCTGCGCGGGCGCCGCGAGCAGCGAGCGCTTCACCCGGTAGGCGGTCTGCTCCGGCGCGGTGATCCGCAGCGGCGTGTGCCGCACGAGTTGCACGAACTCCGCGGGCCGGTCCCGCCACGAAGGGGGAATGGACAGGTCGACGGTGTCGCCGGATCGCCCCTCGGCGGTCTCGCCCCGCTGTCCCGGTTCCCGCGGAAACATCGAGTTGATCGCGGACTCGACCGCCGCGGCGCGGGCGTGGCTGGTCATCGCGAGACGGATTCGAAGCGGCATGTCCTCGGTGGTCCGCCCGCCCCCGAGAATGCGACCGGTGGTGCGGTCGACGGTGTCCCGCCCGGTCGCGTCCGGTTCGATGAAGGGATTGATGAAGATCGGACCGCTCGCCTCCGCGAGGGCGAACGCCTGCCGGCTGCCGGTCCGAAGCGGCCCCGGCCGAAGGTCGGTCGTGTAGAGGCGGCCACCCTCGAGGCTCGTCGTTCCGGAGCCGGGAATCGCCGCCACCCGCACGTCGAAGGTCGCATCCTCGGGAGAGCCCGCCGGAACGACCCCTTCGACGACGACCACCGCGGTGTCCTCGGAGTCGAGCATCCGCTCGGGACTCAGCTCGCCCGCCCCGTAGGCGTGGTTGCCGATGCCCCGCCGGGCCATCTCGCGGATCATCTAGGTCCGCACCGCGGCCGGGACGAGTCGGCTGCCGGTGCCGTCGAGGCCCACGACGAGTCCGTAGCCGCGAACGACCGTCGGCTCGAATCCCACCAGCACGGTCTCGCTGGCGATGGTGCCGCGGAGGATCGGTTCGACGTCGAGTTCGAAGTTCTGGGTGCTGCGGGTGGTCCGGACCTTGGGGTCGGCCCGCTCGATCATCTCGCAGCCGGCGAGGATCGCGAGAAGCAGCGGGAGCAGCAGGCGGATCTGGGAGCGGTGGGGCACGGCATCGACTCGCAACGGGAGTGGGCGCTACTGGATTCGAACCAGCGACTCCCGCCGTGTAAAGGCGGTGCTCTAGCCACTGAGCTAAGCGCCCGCGAACCGCCCATGGTAGGGGCGGGGACCCCGACGCGAGCACTGGGATGTGAACTCCGCCGCCGCCGGACGGGCATGGTGCTCCCTAGACTCCCGATCCGCCCGGGCGGGGTCTCGGATCCGGAGGCGCCCGCAGGCGATCTCCTCCGCAGCCACATGGACGTCCCCGATCCAACCTCGCCGACGCCGACTGCTTCGACGAGCGTCTCCGAGGAGGCGAAACGACTCCATGGATCGCTTCCGGAACTCCTGCGAGAACGGTTCGGCCGGGGGCTTTCCGAGATCGCCCGGGGGCGTCGACGCGGGCGGTCCGCGGAGCGGTTGCTGTCGGCGGTTCGCGGGGCGGTGCAACGACTCGAACGCCGTGCCGCGACCCCGCTGCGGCTCGGACCTCCCCCGGGGACGTTGCCGATCGCGGCGGCGTGGGACTCGCTCGGCGCGACGATCGCGGCGCATCCGGTGGTCGTGGTGCAGGGCGCGACCGGCAGCGGCAAGAGCACCCAGATCCCCCGCCTCTGCGCGGCCCTGGGGCGGGGCATCGGGGGCCGCATCGCGGTGACGCAACCGCGGCGTCTCGCGGCGCGGGCGATCGCGACCCGAATCGCCGAGGAGTGCGGGGTCGAGCTCGGCACCGGCGTCGGCTGGCGGACCCGCTTCGAGCGTCGGGACGGCCCGGCGACCCGCATCGAGGTGATGACCGACGGGGTGCTCGCGGCGGGACTCGGCCGGGATCCGAGACTTCGCGAGTACGACACCGTGATCGTCGACGAGGCCCACGAGCGGAGCCTGGTCGTCGACCTGCTGCTGGGCAGTCTGAAGCGGGCGGTCGAGGTCCGCGACGATCTTCGGGTCGTCGTCGCCTCGGCGACGCTCGCGGCGGAGCGGTTCTCGCGGTTCTTCGGGAAGGCGCCGGTCGTGGAGATCCCCGGTCGGCAGCATCCCGTCGAGATCCTGCACCGTCCGGTGCCGAGCGTGGAGTCGGAGTCGCGCGGGGAGCCGGATCGGGAGGCGGAGCTTCTCGAGGCGACCGCGGAGGCGATCGACGAGGCGCTCGAACGTCAGGCGGGGGAGGCGGGCGACGTCCTGGTGTTCCTGCCGACGACGCGTGCGATCGACGATCTCGCGGAGTCGATCGCGGGGCGTCTCGGTCCGGGGCTGCCGCTGCTTCCGCTGCACGCCCGCCTCGATGCGGCGGCGCAGGATGCGGCGTTTCGCAGGCCCTCCGGACCACGGGTGATCCTCGCCACGAACGTGGCGGAGACCTCGCTCACCCTGCCGTGGGTGCGTTCGGTGGTCGACACCGGTCTCGCCCGGGTGCGCTGCTACGACCCGCGTCGGCGCATCGCGCGACTGCGGGTGGAGCCGATCGCCCAGGCCAACGCCGCCCAGCGGGCCGGCCGGTGTGGGCGGGTCGGACCGGGCACGTGCATTCGCCTGTATTCGGAGGAGGATCTCGCCAAGCGTCCCGAGTTCATGCCGCCGGAGATCCTCCGCACCGGCCTCGCCGGGGTGATGCTCGACCTCGCCCACCGGAGACTTCCCGAGATCGAGCGGTTTCCGTGGGTGGACCCGCCGGCGGCGGTCCGCATCGAGGAGGCTCGCCGAACCCTGCGCGAGCTCGGCGCCCTCGAGCCCGATGGTCGCGGCGGCGAACGCCTCAACGACGTCGCCGCCCGACTCGCCCGCCTGCCGCTCGATCCGCGGCTCGCCCGGATCATCGATGGCGGCATCGAGGAGGGATGCCTCGCCGAGGCGATCGTGATCGCGACCGCGCTCGCGGCACCGGAGATCCGGGTCGCGCGGCGGGCGACCGAATCCGTGGAGACGCCGCCCGGACGCGAGTTCGCGATCGACGCCTTCCGGGATCCCCGCTCGGATCTGCTGTCGACGCTGCGGATCTGGCGGGCGTGGAGCGAGCAGACCGGAGCAGGCGGCGGCCGCCGGCGGAAGTGGTGCCGCCGGCACGGTCTGCGCTTCCTCGCGATGCGGGAGTGGGAGGCGACGGCGCAGCAGGTCGCCGCCCTGCTGGCCCGACGCGGTCGCCTTCGCATCGAGACGCCGATCCGCCTCGGCGACTCGGTCGAACCGGCGCGGGTGCACCGGGCGGCGCTGCGGGGACTGCTCGGCACCGTCGCGTCGCTCGATCGGGAGGAGGATCGCCGGAGCCGGCGACAGGGACCGGGTGGTGGGCGGGATCGCGACGGGAGGCCCTCCGAGGGGCCCTTCCTGACCGTGGATGGGGTGCGGGCGTCGATCTGGCCCGGCTCGACGCTCGCCCGCCAGACGCCGCGACTGGTGGTCGCGGCCGAGGTCGTCGAGACCGGACGGCGCTGGTTGCGGACCGTGGCACCGGTGCGGCCGGGCTGGATCGAGCGGTTCGTCCCGCATCTGCTGGTCCGGGAGCACTTCGCGCCGCACTGGGTGCCCGAGACCGGACAGGTCGCCGCATCGGAACGGGTGCGCTTCGGCGAGGTGGTGCTCGTGCGGAGGCGACAGGTCCCCTTCGGCCCGATCGATCCGGTGGCGGCGCGGCAGGTGTTCATCCAGGCGGCGCTCGTCGAGGGGCGGCTGCGGACCCGCGGCGACTTTCTCCGGCGCAATCGCGGAGTGCTCGAACGCCTCGCCGAACTCGAGGCCCGGACCCGGCAGCCGCGGGCGTCCCTGCGGGAGGAGGCGGTCTTCGAGTTCTACGACCGGGTGGTGCCGGCCTCGATCCATTCCGGGCCGAGCTTCGAGCGGTGGCGGCGCCGCGCCGAGTCGACGCGGCCGGAGGTGCTCCGGATTCGCCCGCAGGATCTCGCCGGCGAGCGGCCACTGCCCGACGAGCGGGACTTTCCGGATGAACTCGTCCTCGACCGGATCGGAGCCGCGCCGCTCTCGATCCCGATCCGCTATCGCCACGATCCCGGCGGCGAAGGCGACGGGCTGGCGCTCGAGGTCCCGGTCGAGGCGATCGAACTGCTCGATCCGCAGCGGATCGAGTGGCTGGTGCCGGGACGTCTCGAAGAGAAGGTCGCCGCGATCCTGCGGGGCCTTCCCAAGGCGCTGCGGATCCGCATCCATCCGATGCGCGAGGTGGTCTCGGAGGCCGCGGCGACGCTGCGACGACCGGAGCGGTTCGGCGCGGGGAGTCTCTTCGAGGCGATCGCCCACGAGGTCGAGGAGATCCGCCAGGTGCCGATCGACCCGGCGCTGCTCGCCGCGAGCGAGATCGAGGACTCGCTTCGATTCCTCGTGGAGATCCGCGAGCGGGAGCGGATCCTCGAGCGTTCGCGGGACGTCGCGGGGGTGCGACGCCGATGGGCGACCTCGGCCCGCGAGGGTCTCGACCGGAGGGGGCGCGGCGAGGCCACCCTCGCGAGGTGGACTCGGGACGCCATCGATCGACTTCCGGACGACCCGTTGCCGATCGCGGTCGCGATCGATCTCGACGGCCGTCGCGTCGAGATGCATCCGGCGCTCGTCCTCGAAGGCGTGCGGATCGCGCTGCGACTCGAACCGCATCTCGACCGGGCGACGGCCCACTCGCACCAGGGCCTGCGGCGTCTGTTCCGACGCGCGGTCGAGGAGGCGTTGGCGCATCACCTCGACTACCACCCACGCTGGGCGGAGGTCGAGCGGGGGTTCGCGCCCGTCGACGGCGCGGATCTCGTCGATGCGGTCTGCGATCTGGTGTGCGAACGCGCCTTCCGGATCGATCCTCGGGAGATCCGGGATCGCCGGGCGTTCGACATGCGCTGCGGGCAGGGGGAGCGCGATCTCTACCTGCATCTCGACGAGGTGGTCTCGACGCTCGCGGAGGCGGGACGGCGCCGGCTCGATCTCGTCGCGCGGCTCGAGGCCCCGACACCCGCATCGTGGCGCGAGGCGGTCGCCGAGATCGTCGCGAGGATCCGAAGACTCGATCCGCGGGATCCGGCGTTCGTGCCGGATCTGCTGCCGGGACTCGTGCGGCATGTCGAGGCCCTCTCGATCCGGCTCGACCGCCTGCGCGGCGCCGGCCCGGAGCGGGATCGACTCGATGCGGCGGCGATCGCGGCGTTCGAATCGCGACTCGCCGCGGTCGAGGCGGGTCCCTTCGACGCCCGGTGCCGTCGCCTGCGGGTGCTTGTCGAGGAACTGCACGTGGCGACCTTCGCGGATCGCCTCGGCACGAGCGAGCCGATCTCGCCACCGCGCCTCGAGCGGGCGTTCGAGGCCGAGGGCGTGGGGTAGGGGTTCCGCGGGCGGGATCCGGCGACGCGGACGCATCCGGCGTTCGGATCGACGGCCTTCAGGCGCCCGCAAGCTCCGCGAGTCGTGCGAGCGTCGCCTCGACGAACGCCGGATCGGGCGGGGGATAGGGGCGGAACTTCTCGAGCAGGCCCTGCTCCTCGCTGTGCAGGTAGGCGCGGGTCGCACCGAGACGGGATGCGAGCGGGGTGTCGATCAGGCTGCTCGAGTCGCCCGTCCCCATCTGCAGGGCCACCCGCCAGTCGAACTCCCGCAGACCGCTTCGGTCGACGACCCGCTGCAGGTTGGGCACGGTGTCGGCACTCGCCACCACATGCACGCCGACGGGCGGGCCCTCCCGCAGGATCGACGCGAAGAGCTTGTCGGGCTTCGGAGGACCGTCGTCGGTCGAGAACCCGTAGTCGTCCTCGGCGCGGCGCAGATCCCGGAATCGATGCAGGCCGTGGACGAGGAGCACCGTGGTCGGGCTCTCCCGCGTCGGGTCGTCCTGCCTTGCGACGATCTCCTCGGCGAGTTCGGTCAGGGCGTCGGGGAGATCCCGCGCCGACAGCAGGCGATGTTCGCCCGGCAGACGTTCGACGATGCCCGGCAGCGTGCCGAAGGAAGGATCGTCGGAGGGGGTGCCGTCGATCGCCCGAATCCGCAGGCGGGAGGGATCGCGCTGCGCGGCGGCCCCGAGCAGACCCGAGGCGAGCATGCCGAGGGTCGTCTCGATCTGCTGACCGACGACCACGAGGTTCGCGCCGGGCTGGCGACGAAGCTCCGCGCACGCCGGGTCGCGGATCGCGACCGGATCGCCGACCCACCAGCGGAGGAGCTCCCGGCCCGCCGGCGGCGTGCTCTCGCGAAGCAGTCCGGTGAGCGGCGCGTTGGACTCGAGACGCGCCGGGGCGCTGCCCTCGAAGACCAGCGGCATCGCCGGAGGCAGCCCCCGTTGGGCCGCGAGATCGACGACCTCCGACAGCGTCCGATCGCGGACCTCCTCGGGGAGCCAGACCACCTGGAAGGGACTGTTGCCCTCGACGAGACCGCCGGCGTCGTTGTAGATCGCCTCGCCCGGCCGGGACAGCAGGCGGGCGGCGCCGTTGTCGTCGGAGAGGATCACCTGCGCGTCGGCCTCGGAGCACTGCAGGGCGATCCGCACGCCCATCTGACCCATGGTGCTGCGGGCGATCGAGTACGCCCCGCCGAGCGTCTGCGAGCCGAGCACCGCGTGCACCCCGAAGGCCCGGCCCTGTCGGGCGATCCGGTCGAGCAGCAGGCCGGCCTCGCTGGCGACGCGGTCGTCCTCGGTGAAGAGCTCCTGGAACTCGTCGATCACCAGCAGCGTGCGGGGCATCGGCTCGTC
>Ga0180429_10004531_pt1 | contig 11090 bp, 9 predicted proteins | sample SS_ome_FD_132428 | JGI IMG/M metagenome (GOLD analysis project Ga0180429, IMG submission 132428) | Hypersaline lake sediment archaeal communities from the Salton Sea, California, USA - SS_1_S_1 metaG | ecosystem: Environmental > Aquatic > Non-marine Saline and Alkaline > Hypersaline > Sediment ... | reverse complement strand
TTGGTGATCGGTGTTCCCTCTTTCTTAAGCCGGTAGTTTGGCGAAACGACGATGCATCCCTTGGCCATGTAGAGCTTCTGCATATCCTCATTACAGTAAGCTTTGCTGCCGTTTTTGAATGCGCCGCCATGAATCGTGAAAACGATGGGGGCGTTTTTGTAGTCGGTGTCCCAGTAGACATCCATGACATTCCGCTCATGGGTGCCATACGAAACGTCTTTGTCTACCTTGACCTCCGCAAGCAGATTTGTCGCAAAGATCAACATGCCGATCGTGACGACGAGGATCATTGCTTCATGTTTTTTGTGTTTCATCTCATACGCCTCCATTTTGGTGAGTGTCGAAACGGGGACGCAGCTAGTTTATTTACCGGCAGCTTTGAGCATTCCCGCCATTGCGGCCATCCGAATCGCTTTGGACTCGTCCGGCTTGTTCAATTGCGTGTATATGGCCATGGCCTCTTTCGCCTTGCCCTGTTTCAGCAGGCTGTCGGCACAGAGCAGGTAAGCATCGCTGACTCGCAGTCGGACGTCGCCCTTGGTCTTCGTCCGCACGGCGGCCAGTGCCTTGGCGGCGTCGGCATTGGCGATCTTCCCCAACGTTCTCGCGGCCGCGGCGGCGACGGCCTGATCGCGGTTGGATAGCTCCTTGGCCACCGCGGCAACGCTGGCGGCATCCGCTCGATATCCAAGCGAATTGAGCAGCCCGACCTTGAACTTGGCGTCATTGGCGCTCTGCATTGCGGCCACTAGTTTCGCGCCGGCCTCGGGCGTCGGGTTGTTTGTTAGTGCGCGCCGGGCACCGTCGCGAACCTTTTGATCTTTGTCGGTCAACACGGCGGCCACTGCATCGACGCACTCGCCGCGGCCGATTCGCTCGAGCTGCGTAAGCAGCCAAATTCGGGCCGGCGGCGGCGTATCCGTGCCGATCCGCTCCAGCATCACCTTGCAGACTTCCGCCCGTCGGGCCTCGTTGCCGGGCGCGCCCGCCTGGGTACAGATCTCTTGCCATTGTAGCTGTGGGCCTCGCCGGTCGGGGATCTTTTCCGCGCTCATGCCGGGCACAAGCTCATCGAGCGTTTCCTGAAGGCTCTTCTCCGGGCTTTCTTCCTGGGCCAAACCGAGCGATGCGGCGGCCACGACCCACATCAACGCTATACCTATAACTCTTGAACGTTTCATATCACTACTCCTTATCGGGATGGCGCGACCGATGGTCGCGGCCGTGTTGGCTGGTTATAGAGTCCACGGTTCACGCTTGGGCCGGTCGATCCATTGATTGGCTACGGGGTCGCCGACGATTTCTTCTTTCACCGGGTCCCATTTGAGCGGCCGTTTGAGCCAGTAAGCGATGTTACCCAAGTGGCAGACCGTAGTGGCGCGGTGAGCGATCTCGATATCGCGGAAGGGCTTCTTTCGCGTGCGCACGCAATCGAGGAAGTCGCCGAAGATGCCGCCGCTGCCGGCGTACTTTTCGATATCCACCGGGCCGGTTACCTCGTGGCCCTTGCCGGGCAACTCGCCTTCGGTGCCCTTGTAAGTGATGTTGTTCGTGCCGCCATGATACATTTTCATCCCGTTGGCGTAGACGTAAGTCAGGCGCTCGACGTCCTTTCCGTCGGGCGGAATGACTTCAACCGGACCGATCTTGTGTACGCCGACGGCAAAGGTGGCCGCGCCGAAGCGATGGGCACCCCAGTCGGTCATGCCGCCGCCGGAATACTCGCGGTAAGGGCGGAACCCGCCGCGGATCAGGTTGTGGTGGAACGGACGCCAAGGGGCCGGACCAAGCCACATTTCCCAATCCAGGCCCGCCGGTAGCGGTTCCTCGGGCAGGTGGCAGTCGGACGACGGCCCGCCACAGCTAACGAACACCTCGCGGATCTCTCCCGCTCCGCCGCCGCGGACCTGCCGCGGCAGGTCTCCGTAGTCGCCCAATACGCGCTGAGAACCGCCGGAAACGACACGGCCGTATCGCCGGGCGGCCTCGACCATCGCGCGGCCTTCGCCGATGGTCAGGCACTCCGGCTTCTCGCAATAGATGTCTTTGCCGTGTTTGCACGACTCGATGACGATGATCGCATGCCAGTGGTCGGGCGTGCCGCACAGGATTGCGTCGATGTCGTCGCGCGCCAGCACTTCGCGGAAATCGTTGTACGCTTTGCAGTCCTTGTTGCCGTAGCGTTGGTCGTTGTGTGCCTTGGCGCGTTCGCGATGCTCGGGCACCGGATCGCACACGGCCACCATTTGCACCTGTTTGCGGCCCGCGAAACCTCGCATGTCGCCGGTGCCTTGCCCGCCACAGCCGATCGTGCCCATCACGATTCGCTCGCTGGCCGGCGTGCCGTCTTCGGCGCCCAGCGCCGAGCCGGGAATAATCCAGGGCGCCGCAACTGCTGCGGATGCCGCGCGGCCGAGGAAGCCGCGTCGCGCGATACACTTGGATACGCTCATCTGGGAATCTCCTAGAGTAATTGAAAAACCTCGAAATCTCCCACGAAGTCCACGCTCTTCAGTTCGCATCATCATACCGCCGACAGGAACCGTTTACAATCCCCGGGGCTTCCTCGTTTAACCCTAAGCCGAAGGCGACGGTGGTCCTGCGAAAAAGTCGCGTAACCAGCGACCAACGCCTACGGCTTCGGGTTAAACGACCTAATGGAAATCGGAAACCCATTTGTCGGCCGCCCCTTACCGATCGATCGGCGACATGGGGAACAACTCGCTCGGCACGCGCTCGGTTTCCATGATCTTCCGCATCCGGGCGACGATTTCCGGGTGCTCGGCCGCCAGGTCGCGCGATTCGCCGATGTCGTCCTTCAGGTTGTATAGCTCGATCTTCAGCGGATCAGGTTTGTTGCGGCGAAGCATGTTCTGCCGAACCGCTTTCCAGTCGCCCATCCGTACCGCCTGCTGACCACCATAGCTGGGAAACTCCCAGTACAGGCATTCGTGCTGCCGCTGACCGGTCCGGCCCAGTAGCGTGGGAGCGAAACTGATTCCGTCGATGTTCTCCGGCGGCCTGGTACCGGTCACTTCGGCGATCGTCGGCAGCACGTCCCAGAAAGCCGAGACGTGATCGGTCGTCGTGGAAGGCTTTATTCGGCCGGGCCAACGGGCAATCATCGGCACGCGGATGCCGCCCTCGTACAGGCTGCCCTTCAGGCCACGCAGCGGGCCGACGCTCTTGAAGAAATCGTAGTCGACTTCGTCCTTCAGGTGCGTGGTGCCGTTGTCCGACGTGAACATGACCAGCGTGTTGTCGTCGAGTCCCAACTCGCCGAGCAACGCCATGATAAGGCCGACGTCCTTGTCCAGCCGGCTGATCATGGCGGCGTACGCGGCTCGCGGCGTCTGGTGCGGAGTGTAACCGTATCCGCCGCGGCGAACGAACGGCGTTTCGCTCCACTTGCCCAGGTAGGGCTTCAGTTCCTCGTCGGGGATGTGCAACGCCACGTGCGGGATAGTCGAGGGGACGTAGAGGAAGAACGGCCCGTCCTTGTTCTCGCGAATGAACCGCAAGGCAACGTCGGTCATCCGGTCCGGCGCGTAGTCGTCGCCCTTGAACCGGTCGTAGCTGGCCGGATCGTTCGGATCGGCGCCGTCGGCCAGACTGGCGTGGCCGGGCACGGGTGGATCGTTCTCTAGCTTCACTTTCCGGCTGTTGTGCCACAGATGACCGGGATAGTAGCTATGGGCGTGTGCCTGACAGTTGTAGCCGAAGAACAGATCGAAGCCCTGCCGGTTGGGGTCGCCCGAGGTGCCGAAGTGCCCCAGCCCCCATTTGCCGACGGCCGCCGTGGCATAGCCCTTCTGTTTGAGCGTTTCGGCGATGGTGACCTCCGCGTCGGGAATTGGGTGCTGACCCGAGAACACCAAGCCGTACTTCTCTTTGAGTTCCGCCGACAGGCGGGCCTGGCGGTTGCTCCGAATGAAAGCGTGTCCGGGATGCTTGCCGGTCATCAGCACGCACCGCGACGGGGCGCAGACCGCGTTGCCGCAGTAGTGTTGCGTGAACTTCATGCCTTCCGCGGCCAGCCGGTCGATGTTCGGCGTCTTGATTTTCTCCTGCCCATAGCAGCCCAACTCGGCGTAGCCGAGGTCGTCGGCAAGGATTAGTACGATATTTGGTACAGTGCAATTGTCGGACTCTTCATCGGACAACACGGTATCTACTGACAAACATACCGCCAAGATGGCAAGCATAAGTGTAGCGATTCCGTGTAGCAAAGAACCTAGTAGACGAGCGGGGGCAGGCTTAACGCCAGTGGGCATTGATTGCATCGGGTTACCTCCATTGGTTGGCGCACAGTTGAACTGAGCCCTTAGTATCGATATTCAGTGACCTCGCGTCAACGCGCCCGGGCGGGGTTGGCCGGGGCGGCCTCGCAAGCGACACGATCAGCAAGGCGCATCGAGATCACACGGTAGGCCGTGGATGCCCATACGCCCGCGATGATCAAAACCTGCGATGGGTTGCGTGAGCGGTTCGCGTCCGATTCGCCGCGCAGCTTCGACCGTCCTTCGTCCTTCGTGGATGGTAATCGACAGCGGCTTCTCGACGTAAACGTCCTTGCCCGCCGCCATGGCGGTGATCGCCGGTCGGCCATACCCCTTGTCAAGATCACGGATTCTACTTCTTCAACAAGGCCTTGATCGCCTCGTCATTCCTGGCCAGCCAGACGTCCATCTCGCCCGTGCCGCGATGGGCCCACGCGTAATATGGAATCAGCAACAGGTCGTGTTCGGCTTTTGCCAGCGGCTGATCTTCATCCAGCTTTGCCGCCAGGGCTTTTCCCTTGATCACTTCGATGCCGCCGAGCATGTCTTTTCGGAACTGAGATGTCAGCTTTGCATTGTCCGGCAATATCAGGCCGTGCGTTTTTCCATTGTTGTCGGGCCATTCAGCACAGAACACGATCGGCCCGCGCTCGATGGCGACCCGGTTCCGATCCGCCTCGACCTTTTCATTGGCCGTCACTCTTCGGATGGGCATCGGCAAACCCAGTTCTATCGTGTCGCCCTTTTTCCATCTGCGGTCAAGAGTGACGTACCCCTTATCAACGGCCAGCGCAACCGGTTCGCCGTTCAATTTCAGCGACGCCTTCTCACTGCTTGTATTCATATATTTATAGAGGTCGGAAGGCACGGGCGTATTCCGCGCCCAGCCTGGAATGCGAACCTTCAGCGCAAACCGAGACTCGCTTTTCGGCTCAACGGTCACTGTAACGGCGCCTTCCCAAGGGTAGCGCGTCTCTTGGGTAATCGTGATCGTGTCGTCGCCGACCATCAACTCGCCTTTGCCGGCCGCATAGAGATTGACGTACACGTCACTGCCTTTGGTGGCGTAAACATAGCCGGGAACCGATGCGATAAACCGGGAGATATTTCCCGGACAGCAGGCGCACCCGAACCATTCCGACCTGGCGGGCCTGCGACCCGTGCCGCTCGATGAAAGCGTGTTGGGATAGAAGAACCTCTTGCCGTCAAGCGACACACCGTCAATGACATTATTGTAAAGTGCGCGCTCAAGCACATCGATATACTTTGCATCACCGTGAAGCATGAATAGCCGGTGGTTCCAGTATACGTTTCCGATCCCCGCGCACGTCTCACAATAGCAGTTGTTACCCAGGTTATATTCCCCGGCAAAGCCTTCCGGGCCGCCGGGCTGACCAAGGCCGCCGGTGAGATACAGTTTTGTGCCGACGATATTCTCCCAGATCCGGTCGATGGCGGTGATATAACTCGTGTCGCCGGTCAGCGTGGCGACGTCCGCCATCCCCGAATACATATAAGTCGCGCGAACGGCGTGGCCGACGCCCTTTTCCTGGTCGACGACTCTTTTGTGCGACTGGTCGTAGGTGCGGCCGTCAGGACCCCGGGTGTCGAGTAAGAACTTTGCCAGGTCGAGATATCTTTTCTCTCCCGTTGTACGATACAGTTTGCACAGCCCCATCTCGATGATCTGATGCCCCGCCCAGTCCTCGTTCCTGCCGGGGCCGAAGACATTGCACAGCAGGTCGGCGTTTTTGGTGGCAATATCCAGCATCGATTTCTTACCCGTCGCCAGGTAGTGGGCAACGGCCGCCTCATAGAAATGCCCCATATTGTAAAGCTCGTGACTTAAGATGCTGACTTTCTCCCAGCGTTCCTTTCCTGCCCAGCCGTGGGGTTGCTCGGGGTTGATTGTTCGTGCGGTATACAGGTAGCCGTCGGGCTCTTGGGCCGCCGCGATCTTCTCGATGAGCCCATCGAGATATTTTTCCATCTCCGGATCCGCCTTGACCGACAGCCCGAACGAGGCGCCTTCCAGAATCTTATAAATGTCGGTGTCATCGAAGCTATACCCCCGCACCTTGTCGTCTTCGAGCTTTTCACCGCGAAGCTTCTTGGCGGCCCGGACGAAGTTCTCGACCCGGCCGGTTTCCTCGCATTTCCCGAAAGCATATGGAATGGTTGCCGAACGATTGGTCTCAATACGAGGAGTCCAGAACTCATCGTCCAGATGGACCGCCGTAAAAGGCACCGGCTTGATGGTTTCCAGCTTGCCTTCGGGTTCTTGAGCTTTGGATGCCGCGGAACACGCCAACAGCGTTACCAGGGTCATCAATATGGTCGCTTCAGCCAATTGTGTTTTCATTTTGTCGTCCCGTGTCGTTCTTGTCTGAGAAAAGGCTACGAAGCCCTCGCGGGGTGATTCTCGGGCGAGTCATCGACCGCAACCGTCGTTGCAGACCGAGGCTCCGCCCGACGAAAACAGTATGCCCCCCGGTCTCGGCAGAGTCAAGTGCCCAGGTGAGAAATGCGGTGCATCCCGGTTTATGCAGATCTCGACAATGTCGCCCGAGCCGAGTACAACCGCCAGAACGCGATTGATCTGAAATGGGGGGCAGTCGTCCTGTTCGCGCCCTTTCTCCGTGAGGAGGTAGCACAGCGGATAAGCTCAAAACGGAGTATTGGCGGCTGATCCAGGAGAAGCTCGTCGGTCCGCCCCGTTGTCTGGCTCCCTAGTCATTCTGAACCTCGCCGTGGCGTTTTCACCCGACGGGAAGTCTCTGGCCGTTGGAGTTGGCAGCGCGAAGTGATCTCGGCTTTCTGAGAGTCTTTTCCGTCAAACCACCGGCTCCTGTCTCGGACGGTGCCGGGAGACAGCCCGCCACTTCCAATCGAGATTGATTTCGCTCGGGTGCGGCTATGCCAGCGGCTCAGACGACAACCTCAACCCGCGGGGCACAAGAAGTTGGGTTGACGACCGGAGACCAGTCGGCCGCTACGCCCGTGGACGACGTGGCCAAGGCACAGGCGCTCTCGCTGACCGAACAGGCCGCGGTAGCCCTTCTGGGGGGGCGCGGGTCGAGGCTGCCCGTGTCACACGCCCCCTGCCGTTGTTCGGGCTGTTTCCGATTATCTTTGACATTGCTTCCACCGTATGGGAGAATCCTTTTTGGTGGCAAGTCGTGAATTGGTCCTGGAATTCCTCTTGGAATTAGAACGAACAGAAGGAGTGTGTCATGTCATGTAGCAGCCGAACCTTGGTTACTGGATTCGTATTGGCCGCTTTGGTTCTCGGCGCCTCGGCCGGCCTGGCAGCCGACGACGACGGGAAAAAACAGATCGTCTTTGTGCACGGCAAGGCGAGCCACGGCTACGGCGGGCACGCCTACGGTGCCGCCTTCCGCATGTTGGCGCGAATTCTCAACGAGAACGTTCCCGCGGTCAACGCGACCGTTGTCCGGGACGATCAGGACCTCGCCCCGCTCGACGAGGCCGACGCGATTATGCTCGGCAGCGACGGCGGCAGGCTCGTCAAAACGCTTGGCGATCGACTCGAGCCGCTGATGAAGAAGGGGGCCGGGCTGGCGTGCATCCACTATACGGTCGACCCTACTGACCCCAAGGCGATCGAGCGACTGATTGCCTGGATCGGCGGCGCCTACGAGCGGCACTGGTCGGTGAACCCCCACTGGGAAGCCGATTTCAAGGGCTTTCCCGACCATCCGGTCGCGCGGGGACTGAAGCCGTTCAAGCTACAAGACGAATGGTACTACCACATGCGTTTCGCCAAGGACATGAAGGGCGTTACGCCGATTCTCGCGGCCGTGCCGCCGGAAAAGACCCGCCAGGGTAGGGACGGCGCCCACAGCGGCAACCCGCACGTCCGCGCCCGGACCGGAATGGCGGAGGTGGTCGGGTGGGTTTACCAGCGGCCCGGCGGCGGGCGCGGTTTCGGATTCACCGGGATGCACACGCATTGGAATTGGGCACAGGACAGCTACCGCAAGTCGGTGCTCAACGCCATCGTATGGATCGCGGGGGCGGAGGTTCCGGCGGACGGGGTCGCGTCGAAGACGCCGACGCTGGAACAACTCGAGGCCGATCTCGGCAAGCCGCGACCATCAGGCTTCAACGCCGAGGCCCTCCGAAAACAGATCGAAGCAATGAATCCGTAGCCAACAACGCTTGGAGGTCGATAGGATGAAGTATAACTGTTTGGTCCCGGTCTTGGTTCTTGTCGGGTTTTCCCAAGCTCAAGTGGAAGCCGCCGAACGTCCGCCGAATATCGTTTACGCCATGTCGGACGAACTGGCCTACTACGAGCTTTCACACATGGGCAACCCGCGAATCCGCACGCCGCGCATCGACCGGATGGCGGCCGAGGGCATTCGGTTCACCCAGGCCCTGGCCGGATCGCCCGTCTGCGCGCCGTTGCGCTGCAACCTGATGACCGGCAAACACGCCGGACACGCCTCGGTCCGCGCAAACGACGGCGGAACTCCGCTCCGCGCCGGCGAGCCGACGATCGCGTCGATACTGCGGGAGGTCGGCTACGCCACGGGCGGATTCGGCAAATGGGGCTGCGGCGGCCGCGACTCGACGGGCGTGCCCGAGAAACACGGCTTCGACGTGTTCTTCGGTTACTACGACCAGGTCCACGCCCACTCGTTCTACCCGCCCTACCTGATCCGCAATAGCGAGGAAGTCGAGCTTGCCGGCAATCACGGCGGGCGCGCCGGGCAGACCTATTCGCACTACGCGATCATGGACGAGGCACTGAAGTTCATTCGCGCCAACAAGGATCGGCCGTTCTTCTGCTACCTGCCGATCACGCCGCCGCACGGCATGTACGATATCCCCGCGGACGACCCCGCGTGGAAGCACTATCGCGACGCCGACTGGGTCGAAGACCCCGACGTGTCGCGGGACGCCAAAAACTACGCCGCCATGGTCACGATGGTGGACCGCAACGTCGGGGAGGTTATTGATCTGCTCAAAGAGTTGGACCTGGAAGCCAACACGATCGTATTCTTCACGGGCGACAACGGCGGCCAAGACCGTTTCCGCAACGAACAACATCCGCGCGGCTACTTCGGGCCGAACGTCGATCCAAAAACGGGTGTCGAGTTTCGCGGCGGTAAGGGGAATCTCTACGAGGGCGGCCTGCGGATCCCCTTCATCGTCCGCTGGCCCGGGAAAATCCAACCCGGCCGCGTGAGCGACCTGCTCTTCTACCAGCCGGACGTACTGCCAACCCTGGCCGAGCTGACCGGTGCCAAGGCTCCCGCCGACACGGACGGGCTGTCCATTCTGCCGGAATTGATCGGGGCCGAAGCTGGCGGCAAGCAGCCCAAACACGAGTTTCTCTATTGGGAGTATGGCTCGCAGGTGGCGGTTCGCATGGACGATTGGAAAGCGATCCGACCGAAGCGGAACGCTCCGTGGGAACTGTACGACCTCGAGAAAGACGTCAGCGAAACAACCAGCGTCGCGGACCAACATCCCGATATTCTCACCCGGATGAAGGCTTTCGCCGAACGATCCCACGTGCCGGTTCAGCCGGGGACGTTTCGAGATCGCACGCGTCACGAACGGGACCGCAAGGCCAAGTGGGGATCGGCGAAAAGAAAGAAGTGAGCAATGACGGCTCGCGGGGTGCCACTTGGCGGTACTATTGCCCACATAGTCGCTCGCATGGTAGAATATTGATATGTTACCTAAGCTTACCGACGAAATGCGGGCTGCCCTGAGGGCTCAGCCCGGGGGACTGGTCGAAGTCGAGGACGACCAGACGCACAAGGTCTACATTCTTATCGAGCAGCCACAGGCTCGCCGCCTTCTTGGCGACGCCCTTAGCCGAGAGTTGCAGATCGGTTTCGATCAGGCGGACCGCGGCGAGTCCGAGCCGTGGGATATTGAGGCGACGCTGACCGAGGCCCATCGCCGCGACGCCGAGCCGCACGACTGATGCCTAGCTTCATCCGCACACCGCAGGCCAATGAAGACCTGTTGCAGATTTGGGCCTACATCGCCCAGGATAGTGTTGAGGCCGCCGACAGGATGCTGTTGAAGATCGACCGGGAGTTCCAGTTCCTCGCAGCCAATCCACACACCGGCGAGTTGCTCGAGCAGTTTCGCCCCGGGTTGCGACGGTTCGTGGTCGGCAACTACCTGGTCTTCTACCAACTCATCAAGGGAGACATTGAAGTGTTTCGCGTCTTGCACGGTGCCCGGGATATCGAGAAGCTGCTTTGAATTATCGCGGGTGACCGCCAAAGAAGATCCAATGTCCAGGAGGATCACAATTCGCCTCGGTCGCGCGAGGTGGTGCGATCTTGCTGGCGAATGCGAGCGGCTTCTTGATCGAGTGCTTCAACCTACGGGTCATCGGCGGCCCGTCGTAGGGCAAATTGCCAAACTCGCCTTCCCCCTGCAAACGACAGAAGACCGAGCGCGCCCAGGCCAAGCAGGATCACGCTCGACGGCTCGGGCACCTGGGTGAGCAGGTACCCGTGCTTTTGGCCGTTGATGTAGCCGGTGCCGACGATCTGCCCGGCGCCGTTGATGTCGGTGGCATAATTGAGTTCCCAACCGGTGGCCGCAGGAATTAGCGTGTTGAGATCAATCATGTGGTCATCGCGGTACAGAAACGCGCTTTTGGCCGTGCTGCCGCTCGCCAGTTCACTCCAACCGACGACCCAACCGGACGAATTAATGGCACCCGCGATCGCCTTGTCTCCGCCGAGCGTACCCAAGTCGTCGGTTTCCTCGTTGATCGGCTGGTTGGGTGCCGTTCGAAATGCGCGCCAGATA
>Ga0180429_10004526_pt1 | contig 11100 bp, 1 predicted proteins | sample SS_ome_FD_132428 | JGI IMG/M metagenome (GOLD analysis project Ga0180429, IMG submission 132428) | Hypersaline lake sediment archaeal communities from the Salton Sea, California, USA - SS_1_S_1 metaG | ecosystem: Environmental > Aquatic > Non-marine Saline and Alkaline > Hypersaline > Sediment ... | reverse complement strand
CGTCTAAGTAGGTTGTATCCGCAAGGTATATCTATATTATGCAGATGAACCCCGCTGCAGCATGGCCGGCAGACGGCGTTTGACCATGCCCGACCGCGGGATTCTGCTTCTCGGAACGCTTCTGAACCGATCTCGAGCCCTTACTTTCACGAGGATTTCGCCATGAAATTCAATCTCCGTTACCTGCCCTTGGCAATCGCGCTGGGCGGCATCGCGATCGCGATTTGCCTGCTTAGCCTGCCTGCTGTGGCCCAAGAGGCGGCGGCGGCGCCGGGCGGCGACGACGAGGCCCAACCGCCCATCCGCGAGCAAAACATCTACATTCCCTACGAGAAGCTCCGCCAGGTCTTCGAGAAGCACGGTCGGGGGGTGTTCCTGCCGTACGAGAAGTTCCAGGAGTTGTGGCAGGCTGCCCGGGATAAAACGGCCCCGGCGGCCGAGCAAGAACCGCCCGTCAAGGCGATTATCTCCGAGATCGAAAACGAGGCGACCGTCGCCAAGGACGTGGTCCGAGTCCAGGCGCTGCTGAAGATCGAGGTGCTTGCCGAGGGCTGGAACCAGATCCCCTTGCGGCTGGCCGACTCGGCGATCACCGCCGCGACGATCGGGGACAGGCCGGCACGGATCGTCGGCGGCCCGGGGCGGAACTACGCGCTGCTGATCGAAAAGAAAGGCAAGCAGCCGGAGCAAATCGAGTTGAAACTGGAATACGCCAAGGCGATCAACAAGATGCCGGGCCGCAACAGTGTGTCGTTCCAGGCCCCGCAGGCGCCGGTCAGTCGTTGGCGGGTGCGGATTCCGCAGTCGGGTGTAAAGGTGGAGATTCATCCGCTGATTGCAGCAACGGAAGTGCCCGTCGGCGAGCCCGACGATCCCCAGGCCCCCGGCCCTGACGAGACGGTCATGTTGGCCTTTGTGGGCGCCGCGCCGGTGGTCCGTATCGACTGGACGCCGAAAAGTGAAGGCGCCACCGGGTTGGCCGCCTTGGCCAGCGTTCAGGCGGAGCAGCAGGTGTGGATCAACGAGGGCGTAATGCGTACCCGGAGCGACCTGGAGTACACGATCAGCCGGGCGGAGTTGGGGCAACTCGCAATTCTGGTTCCCGCCGGCCAGAAGGTGGTCAACGTCTTCGACGCGAACGTGCGTCAGTGGTCGGTAGAGCCGCTCGCCGCCGAGGGCGATCAGCCCGCCGGCCAAAAGATCACCGCAGAACTGTTCGAGCCGGCCAAGGGCTCGCAGCGAGTAACGGTCGAATTGGAAAAGTTCTCCGGCGACAAGCTGCAACAGGCAATCCAAGTGCCGGTGGTCAAGGTGCTGGAGGTGGGCAGGCAGCAGGGGGTTGTGGTGGTGCAGGTGGCCTCGGGCCTGAGGGCGGAGGCCACCCGGCGCAGCGGTCTGTTCCAGGTAGACAAGAGCGAATTGCCCGAGGCGCTGCGGGGAGGAAACTGGGCCTTCTCCTACCGCTACGCCTCCGTTCCCTTCGAGTTGGAGTTGAGCGTCGAGAAAGTCCAGCCGCGAATCCTCGTCGACTCGCTGGTAGAGGCGTACCTGGAGCCGGAAAAGCTTTCGCTGGACATGGCCTCGATCTATACGGTGGAGCGTGCCGGCGTGTTCCGCTTGCAGTTGGACGTTCCCGCCGGATACGAAGTCCGCCAGGTCCGCGGCCGCGCGCTTGCCGGGGCCGCCGCGGCCGAGGTCGATTCCCATCACCTTGAAGGCCAGCAGAATACGCGGCTGGTGGTGAACTTGGGCCGCAAGGCACTTGGCCGGGTGGGGCTGGTGGTTGAACTGGAGAAGGACCTCGACGAACCCGACCTGCTCAGCCCGACCGGTAAGGCGGCCGATATCCCCGTGCCGATTCCACGCATCGCTGCGGACAGCGTGGAGCGGGCCGTCGGGCGGCTGATAGTCTACGCCCCGGAGAGTCTCTTGGTGAATCCGGCCAAGGCCGACGGTCTGCGGAGCGTACCGTTCGCCGAGGCGCTGCAAGGGATGCAGTCCGCGCGAGGGGCAAAGCCGGCGGGGCTTCGGCCCGTGTTGGCCTTCGCCTACAGCCAGGAGCCGGCCGAGTTGGAGTTGGCCGCCGAGCGCCGCCGGCCGCAGACAACCATCCGCCAGTTGCTCGTTGCGCGGATCGAAGACGGGGTGGCCAAGTACGAATCGACATTGTTCTACGAGATCCTCTACAGCGGCGTAAAGTCGCTGCGGATCGACGTGCCGGCCGAGGTGGCCGCCGATCTGCGCGTAGAGACGCCGGGCTTTCGCGAGAAGGCGATCGATCCGGTGCCCGACGACCTTGCCCAAGGCCACATCGCCTGGAGCCTCAGCGGCGAGTCGGAACTGCTCGGCGAGGGACAAATCAAGCTGGTGTGGGAGAAGAAGATCGAGAAACTCGACGTGGGCAAGAGCGTCGAGTTGATCGTTCCCCATCTAAAACCCGCCGGCGTCGATCGCGCCTGGGGGCAAATCGTCCTGGCCAAGGCCGAAACGCTCGACGTGCGCGAGTCGGGTGAATTGAAAGAACTCCGCCCGATCGACCCCCAGCACGATCTGATGGCCGCCGTGGCCGGCGCCGCCAGGGCCTTCGAGTTCCACAAGGATTGGGCACTGAATATCACCGCCACCCGCTACGAACTCGAAGAAGTAAAACGCACCAACATCGAACTGGGCGTGGTGCGGATGGTCGTCACCCGCGGCCGCCGGATTTCCGTTCAAGCCCTCTACCGGATGCGCAGCGCCCGGCAGCGCTTGGTGGTAAAACTCCCCGTACCCAAACCGCCGGAGAAGATACATTTCGACACCGCGCCGCTGCGGATCGACGGGCGGCCGGTGACGCTCGAACACGGCCAGCAGGGACAGTACTACGTGCCGCTGGTAGACTCGGATCCCAGCAAGCCGTTCCTGCTGGAGCTTCGCTACACGGTGCCGGGCGACGGCAGCCGGCTACAACTGCCCGGCTTTCCCGAAGAACCCGCCGCGCAGAAAATCTACCTCTGCGCGTATCTGCCCGAAGAGTGGACCCTGCTCGGCGCCGCCGGCCCCTGGACCGAAGAATTCCAGTGGGAACTCGACCCGGCACTCAACTGGCGGCCCGATCCGTACTGGGGCGCGGAATACCTTATCGATCAGGTCTGCTCCGGGATCGAAATCGGCGACGACCCGGCCGAGAATTTCCAGACCGACGGGAAACTGTACGTTTTCTCAACCTTGCGCCCGCAAGCGCCCCCGGCCGGATCGCTGCGGCTGAAGAGCGTCGGCCAGACGGGTCTTCACGCGGGCATGTTCATCGTGGTAATACTCATCGGATTGTTGCTCTTGCCGACCGACCGGTCGATGCGGGCGCTGGCCATCGGGGCGCTGATCGTGGTGCTGGTGCTCTGCGGCGTGTTCGCGCCGATCCTGGCCTTGCAGCTTCTTAACGGGGTGCTGGCCTCGGCGATTTTCGTTGTGCTGGTAATCTGGGTGGTGGTGTACTTCCTGCGAAAACGGCCGGTGACCGCGATTGCCTCGCCGCCGGTTCAGCCCCCGCTGCCGCCGGCAGCATCCGCGGCAGAAAAGGCCGATCAGCAGCGGCCCTCGGACGCGGCGAAGGAGGAACCCCCGCCCGCCGATGCGCCCTCGCCCGACCGGCAAGACGACAGCAAGGAAGGAGGCCAGACCGATGCCTAAGCCTCCGAACACACCTTTGCGCCGACTAAGAGCGTGTTTGAAAAGACCGCCTACGGAGATTCAGGGTGCCACGGGCGGCTCGTCCGCCCGTGCCGATGCGAGAGAATTCAGGTCCCACACTGGCAGGCAAGCTGCCAGTGCCACACGTCGCGTCGCCGCAATCTTTCTGGTCCTCAGCGCCTCGCTGCTTGCCAGCGGCGGGCTGCGGGCGGCGGAGCGTAGCACGCAGCCGCAGGACAAGCCGGTCCGCGAGATCTTCGTGCCGTTCGAGGATCTCAACGTCCTGCTCGAGCAGCAGCCGCGACGCGTGCTGCTGTTGCGCCGGCAGTACGACGAGTTGCTCAAGAAGGCCAAGAAGACGCCCGAGAGCGACGTGCCGCATTCCGCCGTGCTGCTGTCGGCCGACTACAGTGTGTCGATCCGCCGGCAGCGAGCGCGTATTACCGGCGCGTTGGTGCTCGACGTACTGAAAGACGGCCTGCAGGCGGTGCCGCTTAAGATCGGCGGCGTGGGGCTTTTCGATGCGCGGCTCGACGGCCGCGCCGCGCCGATCGGCCGCGACGACGGCGGGCAGTTGACGTTGTTCCTCGAGGGGCTCGGCCGGCACAAACTGGCCTTGGAGATGGTCGCTCCCCTGGAAACTACCGCCGCCCGGCAGGTGCTCAGCTTCCGCCTGCCGCGACCGGCCGTCGCCACGTTGCATCTGGCCGTGCCGGGCGATGTAGAGGTCAAGAGCGGGGCGGAAGTGGTCGACCGCGAGGTGGATGAGGCGGCCGAGGTCACCCGCTTTGAACTGGTCCCCCAGGCCGGCGACACAGCGCTGGTGATGACGCTCAACAGCCGGCTGATGCGGCGCCAGCAGGCGGTGGTCGCCCGCAGCGTGCTGGTCGATGAGGTCACCGGGGCCTACGAGAAGCTTCACGCGACCGTTTCCATGGCGATTCTGCACCGCGCGGTCGACCGTTTTCGGTTCATGGTGCCGGACGGGTTTGAAATCACCGAGGTCAACTCGCCGATGCTGGCCCGCTGGAACGTGGAAACCGAAAACCAACGCCGTGTGCTCAGCGTCCAACTGCGCGAGCAGACGACCGACACCGTTGTGCTGAACCTCTCGGCGATCAAGATCCCCGGCCAGCTCGAGGCGTGGCATTTCCCGAAACTGCAGCCGCTAGACGTAGTCGGGCAGGTTGCCGTGCTGGGGTTGCTGGTTCAGCGGCGGCTCGATGTCCAGTCGATCGCGTCCGAAGGGCTGATTCCGATCGACACGACGGTGCTCAGCCAGGCGCTGCCGGAAACGATCTTCCACGCCGCGCCGGGTACGCCGCCGTTGCGGTCCGTGGTTGCCTACTACGCCCCGCAGAGCAGCTTCGATCTCGGCGCGCGATTCATCAAACCGCCGGCGCAGCTTGCCGTCACCTCGAACCTGCTGCTGATCCTCTCGGAGAAAGGGCAGCAGGTCCTCGGCGGCCTGGCCATCTTGCCGGACGTCGAGAAACGGTTCGCCTTTGACTTATCGGTTCCGGCCGGGTGGCACGTCGAAAGCGTCGCCGCCGCCGGTGAGAAGCCGCTCCTGTTTGAACGCTACGGCCCCGTAAACGAGGCCGGGCGGATACATGTGCGCGTGCCGGAAGGCATGTCGCCGGGCAAGCAGTTTCAGGTGAATTTCCAGGCCGTCCGCACCCCGCCCGGCTGGCTCCACGACTGGAAAACGCGCCAAGTGGAGTTTCCCGTCTTTTCCGTCGCCGGCGTTTCCCGGAGCCAGGGCGCCGTGGCGGTCGAGATCCGCGACGACATGACCGTCCGGCCCGAGAAGCTTGAAGGGCTCACTCCCTTGGATGAGGACGAGAAGGCCCGATACGGACTGGCCGGCGTGGCGACCAATTTGGCCTATCGCTGCGACGATCCGAACTACGCTGCCACGCTGCTGGCCGAGCGCACCGAGCCGCGGATGACCGCCCGCACTTTCTCCTTCCTCCAGGTCAAGCCCGACGCCTTGGCGGCCCATTATGAACTGATCTACAACATCGACGAGGCCCGCGCCCGCCGACTGGAACTCTCCTTGCCGGCGGACACGCCAGCGGCGGTGTCGATCAGCGGGCTCGACGGCGTGAAGCTGAAGGAATACGTCGGCAATGCGGCCGGCGGCATCCGCCGGTGGAAGGTCCTGCTGGAAGAGGCCCGCCGCGGAATCGTCCGGCTGGCGGTAGATTTTCAGCAGCCGTTACCCGTCGAAGCGGCCAAGGACCTTGCCCTGCCGATCGTCCGTGCCGATGGCGTGGAGTATCAATCGGGTATTGTCGCCGTGGAGGGCTGTGCGGAACTCGACGTGCAGATCGGCACCCATCCCCGGCGCGTGGACGTCGGCGAACTGGTCGACGCCGACTACCAGGTCGGCCGACGTCTGCTGGGCGTGTACGGTTTTGTCGGTGATCCGCCGGTAGTGAAGATCGACGTTGCCCGCCATCCCGGCTACGGACTGTATTCGTCAATCGTCCAGCGTGCGGACCTTAGCACGCACCTCTCGGCCGAAGGTGCTAGCCTGTCGCAGGCGACTTTCGTCCTGCGGACCAAGGCCCTCTTCCTGGAGGTGGCGTTACCAAAGAAGTCGGAACTGTGGTCGGCCGCACTCGACGCCGATCCGATCAAGCCGCAACGGGAGGGCAAGAGCCTTTTGGTTAGTCTGCCGCCGGCCGCCGCCGGCGCCGCCCGGCAACTGCGGATCGTCTACTCCGCGCCGGTCAAACCGGTTGGGATGTGGGGTAAACTGAACCTCAAGGCACCGAAGTTGTTCCTCCGCACCGAGCGAGGCACGCCGGCGATCGAGGTCCCGCTGAACGATTTGGTCTGGCGCCTGCACCTGCCGGGCGGCTACGAAGCGGTGTGGACTGGCGGCACCATGGCGACCGACGATGTGGAGAAACCGCTGCCGGCGGCGGTGGGCGTAGCCGCCGTGCTCTACGTGCTGGCCGGCGGCACACCCGGTCCGATGTTCTTCGTCCCCGGCGGTTGCAGTGCCGCCCGAGACGCCGCGCAACGGGCGGGTCAGGCGAGCTACGATATGCGGGAGGCTCCCAGTACTTCAGCGGAGTATCTGGGCGACGACGACTACTACGCCGAAGGCGGCGAGGGTGAAAAGGCACAAGCTGTCGCCACTCCCGAAGCGCCGCCACTGCCGCCCGACGCCGACGCCGACATGCCCGCCCAGCCCGATGCCGCTGCTGCCGACGAAGAAGGACCCGTGGAAGATACCCTTGGTATGCCCCCCGGTCGCGGCGAGCCACCCGAAAACGGCGAAGATCGCGAAGATCCGACCATGGTTACCGAGGCGGAAGCCGGCGATCAAGCCTCCACAACGCTGGGCGTGAATGGAAGGATCGACAGCGGGGTGCAATTGTTTCTGGGAACGGCCGAATCGCAGTTCGCCTGGCGATTGGCCGGTGTGCAAAGCCTGCCGATCGACCTGGACAAGTCGGCCGTGGAAACCGGCGACGTACTGACCTTTCGCAGCCTCGGCGTTGGGCCGGAGTTGCAGGTCAAGCTTGCCAATCGGACCCGCTTCGCCGCCCTGGGTTGGGGCCTTGCGCTGGCAGTCGCCTTGGCCGGCCTGGCGATCACCAATCGCCGCTCGGGCGTCAAGGTCCGCTTTCTGGTAATTGTCGCACTGATCGGCGTGCTGGCGCCGCTGGTGCATGACTGCGTCGAGACGGTGCGGATCTGCAATATGCTCTTCTACACCGCCGCGCTGTTGGTGCCGTACTACTTGATGACCGGAGCGGTGAAATGGACGTGGCGGCTTTTCAGGCGGCTGCTGGCCGCGCTGCGCAAGAGGCCCGCCGCCGCGGCCGCCAGCGCTACGGCCCTGATTATCGCCTGCCTGGTCCCGGCGGCCGCCACCGCGGCGGAGAAGAACAACGACAAGGCCGGGCCGTACGTGATCCAGGTGGTCGATCCGTCGCCGCCGGTCGACGTGCCGGAAGACGCGATCATCCTGCCGTACGATCCCGAGTCGCAAACGGGCATCGAGGACGCCGACCGTCTGCTGGTTCCCTACGCGAAGTACGTCGAGTTGTGGAACCGGGCCAATCCCGACAAGAAGATCGAGGCCCCCAAGGCGCCCGCCGAGTACGCCCTGGCCGGAGGTTCCTACCGGACAATGCTACAAGGCGAGGAGTACCTGCTTGTCGAGGGCGAGCTTCAGATCGACGTTTTCGCCGACGGCTACGTGGCGATTCCGCTTGGGCTCGGCGGTGGCGTGTTGGCCCGGGCGCAAGTCGACGGCAAGCCCGCCCGGCTCTCCCCGGTGGCGATTCAACAGCAGGGCGAGAATGCCAACAACCCCGCACAGCAGCGGGACAACTCGGCGCCGAATCAAAAGAACGATCGCGCGGTGCGCAGGCCGGGCTCGGTGGTAATGCTGTACGTTTCCGGCAAGGGCCGCCACAAGCTCGACCTGGCGGTGCGGATGCGGCTTGCCCGTGAAGGTGGCTGGCGAGTGGCCGAAGGCGTGCTGCCTTCGGCCCCGGCCACGGCGTTGATGATCACGGTTCCCCGGGCGGAGACGGAACTGCGGCTGGGCGGCGTTTCCGATCGGCGGAGGTACGAGACGGAGGGCCTGGACGAGGTCATCGAGACCGCTCTGGGCGCCGGCGGCGCGGCGAGCATCCGCTGGCGGCCCAAGGTGGCCGAAGGCCAGGTGGACCGCAGCCTGACGGCCCAAAGCCGCGCAGTGCTCGACGTGCAAGAGGACGGCCTGCGGCTGGTCTGGAAGCTGGCGCTCAGGTTCCCGCGCAGCCGGCGCGAGGAGTTCACCGTGCATGTGCCGGCCGAATACCTGGTCGAGAAGGTCATAGGCGGCAACGTCCGCGGCTGGCAACTCCGCCGCGAGAACGGTCGCCAAACGATCGTCGTCGCGCTGCTGAAGGCGGTCGAAGACCGGGAGGAGTTGACGCTTCATCTTTGGCGGGGTGGGGCGGTGGGGGAGGGTGACTTGGCACAGTTCGATGTCCCGGTCGTCGCCCTGCCCGACGCCGCTCTGCACGAAGGAGACGTGACCATCCGCCGCAGCCCCCTGCTGGAGCTGCGCACCGTTGAGCGCAGCGGGGTGGCGCGGACGGATCTTGGCGATTGGGCGGCCGAGCTGGCCGGCGGCGCCGACAACGCCGAAAGCCCGCTGGGAATCCGCCCTTACCAGGCGTATCACTTCGCCACCGTGCCGTTTAAGCTCACTCTGTCCGCGGCCCCCCTTGAACCCGAGGTAACGGCCACCGTGCAGAGCGTGCTGAAGATCGGCACCTACGAGCGGAACCTGGAAAGTCGCATCGCGTTGCACGCCCAAGGTGCGCCGATCTATCGTGTCGAGATGTTCGTCCCGGAAGACCTGCTGCGCGAGCAGGTTTCTGCACCGGGTGAGTTCGATTGGGCGATCACGCGGCGCCAGGGCCGCAAGCTGTTGAGCGTCTACCTTGCCGCCGGCGCGCAAGGCGACGTTTCCCTCCTGCTGGCCGGCACGCTGGGCGAGCCGCGGCGAATCGACGAATTGCCGCTGCCACAACTCGATGTGCTCGGCGTTGCACGCCAGCAGGGTGAAATCGCCGTACAGATAGACCCGGCCTACAGCGCGCAGACCGCCGGGTTGGTCAACTGCGAAAGCGTGTTGCTCCAGGGCCTGCATGGCTGGCTGAACCCCAAACAGCGCGAAATCTCGCGGTTGGCGATCGCCTACCGCAGACCCGACTACAGCGGGCTGCTGAAGTTCTCCCGCCGTCAGCCGGTGGTCGCCTGCAAGACAATCAGCAACGTGCGGATCACCGGCCGGGCAATCGAGGAGACGATCCTCTTGGATTTCACCGTCCGCCAGGCGGGAATTCGGAAAGTCTCCTTCAAGCTGCCGCAGCGGATGGCCGACGCGCGGATCAGCGTCCCCATGCTCCGGCAGAAGACGATCGAGAAAGTCGGCAACGGTCCTCAATCACCCATCCGCGTGCGGCTGCAACTGCAAGACGACGTGATGGGTGAGTTGCGGGTGCTGGTCGAAAACGACCGGCTGCTGACGGCCGAGAAACACTCCGCACCGATCCCCATCGTGGAGACGGGGCGCACCGACCGCCGGTTCGTCACGCTGGAGAGCGCCGGACGCGACGAGGTGATGATCGTCTCGCGTCAAGGTCTCGAACCGCTGGGCCGGCAGCAGAAGGACTGGCAGACGCTCGAGGCGCTGCTCGGCGGCGGAATTACCCAGGCATATCTCTCCGGCCCCGACGCCGGAAAACCGCAACTCGTCTTCCAGACCAAGCAGCGCGAGGCGGTCAAGACGGTCGGGGCAAGGATCGGACTGGCGCAGACGAACCTGGTCCTCGACGCCAACGGCGCCTATCGGGCCGAAGTCACTTACCGGCTGGACAACACCACCGAGCAGTACCTGGAAATCCAGTTGCCGGCGGATGCCGAACTGTGGACCGCCCGGGTCGCCGGCGAGCCGGTCAAGCCGACCGAGAAACCGGGTTCCGCAAACAAACGGCTGGTCCGCATTCCGCTGGTCAAGACGGCGCCGGGTGATCTGGACTACGCCGTGGCGCTGTACTACGGCGGCAAGCTGCCCGCGCCCGGCGGCATGCGCAGGGTCAGTTTTCCGCTGGTGCATGCCGAGAACATCACCGTCGAGCGTAGCCAGGTACGGCTGTTTGCGCCCCGGACCCACCACTGGTTCGATTTCGGCGGCACCATGAAACTGGCCGGTGAGGAGGCCGATCTGGCGGCCGGGTACGTGTCCTATCAGACCGATCAGGCGGAGCGCCTGGTACAGACGATCCGCCACGGCGGCAAGTTCGCCAAGGTCAGGGCGTACAACAACCTCAGGCAGCTCGGAACCGGCTTCGCCGAGCAGCAATGGTCGGATGAGTTCGCCCCCAACGCGGCGCTGCAAGCCGAACAGGAGTACAACGCAGGCGTTATGCAAGAGGCGCAGGAGGAACTCAGCCGGTTCGACGTAGCCCCCGAAAGTGCCGACTACCAGGACAACCGCGACCGGCTTAACGTCTTCTTCGAGGGCCAGCACACCATGCGATCGCGCGACGCCGTGAAAGACGTCGGGGGGAACTGGGCAACAGTTGCCGTCGAGAGCCGCTCCGGGGTGGCAAAAGGCGGCAGCAAGGTCAACTACAAGTTCCTCGACAAGAACAAGCTGGCCAATCCCGTCGGCGACGAGAGGGCCGGCAAGGGCGATTCAGGCCGCCGGCCGGCTAAACCTTCCGCAAAGGAACCGCCAGAAGGGAAGCCCAGCAGCGGCTGGGGTTTCTTCAAGGGCAAGAAGACCGCCCCCGCCTTCAAAGGCCAGCCCAAGGCGCCCGACATCGCCCAAGGCCGGACCAAGGCCAGGCTCGCCGAATCGTTCTCCCGCCAGAAGGCCGATGAGGAAGACCGGCGGCGCCAGGG
>Ga0180429_10004524_pt1 | contig 11103 bp, 9 predicted proteins | sample SS_ome_FD_132428 | JGI IMG/M metagenome (GOLD analysis project Ga0180429, IMG submission 132428) | Hypersaline lake sediment archaeal communities from the Salton Sea, California, USA - SS_1_S_1 metaG | ecosystem: Environmental > Aquatic > Non-marine Saline and Alkaline > Hypersaline > Sediment ... | reverse complement strand
TCTCCCGATCCAGGGGCAGAATCCCGTCGTTCTTCAGAAGAACGACCCCCTTTCGAGCCACCTCGAGGGCGAGCGCGGCGTGCTCCTCCGTAGCCACCTCTTCCGGGTTCCGCTCGGGTGGATCCGTGTCGAGATCGAAACAGTACTTCACACGCAGAATCCTCCGGACGGCATCGTCGATCGTCTCCTCGGGTACGGCTCCCCCCCTCACGGCAGCAAACAGCCGATTCCCGTAGAAGATGGGGGCAGGCATCTCGATGTCCAGCCCGGCCCGGGCCGACTCCACGGAACTCCACACACCAAAGAACCAGTCCGACTCCACGAACCCTTTGAATCCCCAGTCCTCCTTCAAGATCCTGCCGAGAAGCGCGAAGTTGCCGGAACAATAGTGCCCGTTCACCCGGTTGTAAGCGGACATGACGGACCCGACATGGCCCTCCCGGACGGCCATCCGGAAATGGGGCAGGTAGATTTCCCTGAGAGTCCTTTCGTCCACAGACACGTTTACCCAATATCGGGTGTTCTCTATGTTGTTCAGGGCATAGTGCTTGGCGCTCGCAACAACGTGCCGTTGTGCACCCCGGATAAAGGCCACGCCCATTCGTCCTAGATGAAGCGGGTCCTCACCGTAGGTTTCCTGGGCCCGTCCCGAGCGGGGGTGGCTGAGTATGTTGATTGTGGGTGCGAGCAGGACGCTCCCGCCTTTTGCGCGAACCTCTCTTCCCATTGCCTCGCCGACTCGTTTCTCCAATTCGCGGTCCCAGGTGGCCCCACGGGCCATTCCGACGGGAAAGGCTGTCGCCGTGCCCGCGAGGGCACCCACACCCCTCGGCCCGTCCACCATCCTGAAACCGGGAACCCCGAGCCGCTCGTTCTCCGCCGTGTGCCAGAGGCCCTCCACGGGCAGGAACCCGACGCCGTGCATTTGATCCAGCTTTTCCGCAAGCGTCATCTCGGCGAGGATGTCGGAGACGAGGGCCTCCACGGCCTTTTCCCGGCATCCGCAGAACCCAGCCGATTCACAGGCAGGCGTGGCAGATTCCGGCGCGCCGTCATTACTCGAACAACCCCACAGGCTCGCGCAAAGGAATGCAGAGAGAAAGAGAACCCCGAGAATTTTGGAGGAATCCATACGGAAAACCGAACCTGGGTGAGATGGCCAACTGAATGAAATCGTTTGTTACGTTAACCGAGTCAAGCTCATCAATCAAGGGAAAACTTGTCAAGTTTCGGGGAAAATGAAATAAAGAACCGTTCCGTGGATCTCACAGGTTTGCCTGTTTCACACACCAATCCAAGAAGGACGGCATGAACCGGGCCAAGCGCAAGACGATGGTCTCCGAGGCGTTCCGGCAACGGTTCGGCCGGGTCCCCACCCTGTGGGCCCAGGCCCCGGGCCGCGTAGACCTCATGGGCAACCACACGGACTACAACGAAGGCTACGTGATGACCATGGCCATCGACCGGAACACCTGGCTGGCCGCCCGGCCCAGACAGGACCGGAAGATCTCGATCCATTCGTTCAATGTTCAAGGCGGAGGAGAGTTCGACCTGAACCACATCCGTCACGACGAGCAATCCCCCTGGACCGACTACGTCCGCGGCGTGGCAGATGTCTTCCAGAAAGAAGGGTTTTCCCTGACCGGCTTCGACGGCTTGGTCCACAGCACCATACCCTTCGGCAGCGGCCTTAGCTCCTCGGCGGCCCTGGAGGTGGTCACGGCCACGGCTCTGAGGGAATTGGCAGGCACCTGGCAGATCGATGCGGTGAAGTCCGCCCGGCTCTGCCGGCGGGCCGAGAACGAATTCGTGGGGATGAACTGTGGCATCCTCGACCAGTACAGCTCCACCCTTGGGCAGGCCGGCCGTGCACTGCTGCTGGATTGTCGAAATCTGACCCACCGCACCACCTCCATTCCCTACGACCTGCAGGTCGTCATCTGTGACGCACGGATCGAACGAGAGTTGACCGGTTCGGCGTACGGGGAGCGCCGGGCCGAATGCGAGGAAGGTGTGCGACGCCTCACCGCCTTCTACCCGGGCGTGACTCATCTGCGCGACCTCACCCTGGAGCAGCTCGTGCAGCACGAGGCCGACCTGCCCGAAGTCGTGGCCAAGCGCTGCCGTTTCGTCATCGAAGAGAACCAGCGAGTCCTGGACCTGGCCACCGCCCTGACGGACGACGACAGGCCCGGCATAAGGACGGCAACCGAAGCCTCCTATAGCGGGGCTCGGGACCTGTACGGGATCGTCTCGCCGGTGACAGAGCCGATGATGGAGGCCGTCGTGTGCGCGCCCGGTGTGGTCGGCGCCAGACAGGCAGGGGCCGGTTTCGGGGGCTGCATGGTAGCCTTTGTGGAACGCAATTCAGTGGATGCATTCAGAGAGTACGTCACCGCCCGGCATCGAAGGGAGACGACCGTCGAGCCGGAAGTGTACGCTGTGCAGGCCGCACCCGGCGCGGGCCCACTCGCTTTCTAACGAAGGCCGAGGGGGATCATTCCGATCCTACCCCTCTCCCAACGCCTTGACCAGTCCCTGCACGTCGAGCTCTACTTCGCGTGTCTGGCCGCCGAGCTCCATGAATTTCTTCATGCGGGCCTGTGCAGGGGCGGAACGGATCGACTCGATGAACAGGTTGGTCTCTTCCCAGAGCCCTTCCACGACCGACATCTCGGCGGCATTCTGAACCGATTTCTTGCCGAGAGTAATTGCTTCAGCCGGGAACATGGCGATCCTGTATGCCAGGTCTTCCACAAAGGCCGACAGATCGTCCGGTGGCAGCGCCCGGTTTATGTATCCGTACCGTTCCGCCGTCTCTGCATCGAAATCGCCGCAACCCAGCACAACTTCGAGGGCCCTGGCCTGGCCCATGAGACGAGGAAGCCGCTGGGTGCCGCCCCCGCCGGGGATGATGCCGACCCCGACTTCCGGTTGACCCAGGATGGCCTTTCCGATGGCACCAAAGCGCATGTCCAAGCCGAGCACGAACTCGCTTCCTCCCCCCCGTGCTCTTCCTTCGATCTTGGCAATGCTTACCTTCGGCATCCTTCGAAAGATCTCGGTCGCCTTGACGAGGTCGTTGAGCTCGGGACTCGGCGGCAGGGGCTGTCCACCGAGCATCACCAGCACGTTCACATCGAAATGGGCGATGAAGAACTCAGGGTTCGCGCTGTCGAAGACCGTCACCTTCACCGCGTCGTCTGCCAGGATCTCCCCGCCCAGCCGAACGAGCTCAGCGCACAACTCGAGGGTAAGCAGGTTGATCGGTGGGTTGTCAATCGTGACGAAGGCTACCCCGCGGTCCACATGGATCTTGAGGAATTGATACCCTTCGTAAGCCATAGGCACCCTCCTACTTCTACGCGTGTTGGGTATAGTTCCGCTCAGGCCGTGGCGAATCGGTTCACCACGCCTTCGGCCTCTCCCATCATCCGATCGAACAGTTCCTGCATGGAAGGAATGTCGTGCATGAGGCCCACGCCCTGGCCGCAGGAGATGACGCCCGCATCGAGATCCCCTTCATCGTACATCACCTTCGTCTTCGCACCCCCCACGACCTCGAAGATCTCCATCGGATCTGCGTCTTGTGCTTCCAGCTCCGCACATTTCCGGGCCGCCGCATTCGTCCAGACACGATGTGTTGCGTGAATCGAACGCATGATCAACATCGTGTCCAATTCTGAGGCCCGGACCAGAGCCTGTTTCAGGTTGTCGTGTATCGGGGCCTCTTTCGTGGCCAGGATTCGGGTGCCGATGATGACCCCTTCGGCGCCCAGCGCGAGCACGGCCAGCACCCCGTGGCCGTCCGACACGCCTCCGCCGCCGATCACCGGGAGATCTACGGCTTCAACCACCCTCGGGACGAGCACGAGGGTTCCGATGTCCAGCCTGCCCGTGGCCCCCCCATTCTCATAGCCAACCACCGTAACGATGTCCGCACCCATTTCCTGGACCTTCAGGGCGTAACGAACCCCCACGCATTTGTGAATCCACGTCATCCCCGCTTCCTTGAAGCGTTCGCACAGATCCGCGGGCGCAGAGTGCCCGGACGTCTCGACGACCTTCACGCCCTTGTCGACCAGGACCTCCACGTATTCCTTGTTGTCCACAGGGGCCAGTGCAGGGAACAGATTGATGTTCACCGCATAGGGCTTGTCCGTCAGTTCATTCACTCGATCGATAGCGTCTGCGAACTCTTCCTTGCTCTTGAAGATCGCCGAGGCCAGAATCCCCAGTCCACCTGCGTTCGAGATGGATGCAACGAATTCCGGGGTCGTGATCCACATCATGCAGCCGCCCACGATCGGGTACTTGACGCCCAACATTTCCGTAATCTTGGTCTTGATCATTTCCTGGCCTCCTCTCGTTCATGAACAGGACCTCACTACTCTACTCCATTCCGGCCAGGGCGTCCATGCACAGGTCAGGCACAGGTCACGATCGACCCGGTCGGGTTTTCCGATACCACCACTGGAGAGGACCGGACCCAGAAGAAGCTGCCAGCAACCTTTTTTCGGACGCTACCGGTGCTGAAGAAATGCTGGACCACGATGTTGAGCCCCGTCCCCGATCTCGATCATCGTGCCATGTCACAGGGTTACCGGGGCGAACGGAAGCCTGACCGGCTAGAGCGGCGGGATTGCCGCCAAGAAGAAGCTGCTCGAACTGGAGGGTGTGACGGGGTGACCCGAGCCCCCTCATCCTAACCTTCTCCCCCAAAGGGGGAGAAGGGACGCCATTGTGCCGCGGCGTCCCCGCTTTCGCGGGGACGTGGGCTTTTTGGACATGACGGGTCGGGCAGACGGGGCCGGGCCTGAGCCCTGACCCCCGATCCCTGTTCCCTATCCTTTACGCGGGGGTGAAGTGGTCAATGTCCATGAGTGTGTTCGTGGTCTCTTCCGCAAACACGGCCTGAACCTTCATCCCGATCTTGGCCTTGTCGACGTCAACGCCCTCCACCACATGCACCATGGAGGTATCCGCACCGTCCAGCTTGATCATGGCCAGTACGTACGGGGCCTTCTTGGGCAGATGCTTGTCATCGTACCGGACCACCGTGAAATTGGTCACCTCGCCCGTGTTTTGCACGTCCACCCAGTTGTCCCGGATGTCTTCCATGCAAACGTCGCAGATCTGGCGTGGCGGCACGTAAACCTTGTTGCACTTGTTGCACTTGATCCCCATGATCTTCTTTTCATCCCGAATGGTCGTCAAAAACTTGCTGCCCACCCTTCCGGCGAAATAGGTGTAAGGGAGTGCGAGCTTTCCATCAACGGTAAAACAATTGCTTGTGTCAAATCCCTCTTTCATGACCGAACTCCTTATTCGTCGATCTCGAAGTACTTTATGTCGAAAACGCTCCCGGTCCGCTCTTCGGCCCAGACGGGACGCACGATGCTGCCCTTCTTCTCGTTCCAGCCCATCTCGACTCGATCGAGTTGATCGTCCCGCAGGAAGTGGGTGAACACATCCTGGCCCTTGCATCCATCGAGCAGGACATAGATCAGTCCATATGGGGTTTCCCGGGTCTCCCCGGTCAAAGGGTCCGGGCTCGCGTAGTAGGCGGTATCGAGCAGACGTACGTTGCCCTTGGGCCCCACTTCGATGAATTCGTCACATCGGACTCTGCATTTTGCGCAGATTTCTCTCGGCGGAATCTGTGTCCGCCCGCAGTCCGGGCACCTGTTCGCGAGGATCTTCTTGTCCTTCAACCCGTTCAGGAATTTCCCTATCACCGGTCATGTGGGAAACTTCTGATTCACGGAGATGGTCTTCTTGAGGACGAGAAGTTCCTGTTCATCCTCATCCTCTTCCCCGGGGGCCCTGTACTTTGCAAAAAGCTCGGGCAACTTGACGGCGAGGTTCATATCTCCCCCGACCTTGGCCCTCCCCGTGGTCATGAGGGTCGCAGCCTCCACCTTGCCCAGCATGAGCTCTACCCAGTCCTTGGCCTTCACGGCCATCGTGAGACTCGGCGAAGGAACGAGCCCTTCCGATACGGCGCACTTCCCATCTTTGATCGTGGCCGTCCACTGCCCCCCTTCCTCCCCACTGATGTCGTATCCGATGGTGATGTCGAGCCCTTCGGCCGCAGCCGGCTGGAATCTCGCTTCCAGCGTACCGAACATGTCGAGGATGTACTCGCTTACGGTCAACTCCTTCTTGGGCGGCGAGTATCGTTTGAACATCTTGGCGGTAGTGCCCAGGGCGCCTATGTCCCCGTCCACGGAGAGCTTCCCGCTCGTGAAGGCCGCCGTCCCATCCACCTGGCCGATATTCACGCCCACGAAGGTGTCCGGGTCCGCCTTGCTCACCGCAACGCAGCCGCCCAGATCGTCTGTCTGCTCGATCTTCATGGCCCCGTCCTTGACCGTGAGCTTCCACTTTCCCCGCCCCTTGATGTCGTATCCGAAACTCGCATCCACGCCTTCCGCCCCTTCGGGACGAAACCGCTCTTCCATGGTGTTGAAGATATCTTCTACCTTGACTCCGAATTTCTCGCTCATTTTTCGTTCCTCCTACCAACCGAGTTCCTTCTCGAGCATGATCAACACCGTCCACATGGTCCCCCCGAAACCAGAGGCAAGGGCATGGTTCACGGGCGTGGGGATCTGATGCGCACCCGCATCCCCCCTCACTTGGAGACACGCTTCTGCCGGACGGACCAGCGCTGTGGCCCCGATCGGGTTCGACGCGATCACCCCTCCGGACGGGTTGACCGGCAGCTTGCCGCCGATGGCGATTTCCTTGTCCTCCACCAGCTTCAAGTGCTCGTCTCCCTCGAGAAGGAAGAAGGCTCGTAACCAGTCCACCCCCCACCAGGAGGAGGGGTCGTACATCTCGAACACATCGAAGTACTCGAGCGGATTGTCGATGCCGTTTCGTTTGAAGAGCCTTTCCGCAGCCACCTTGTGCGTCAAGGGTGTTGCTGAGGCCTTATCATAGCCCAGGAAGGTGGTGCTGGTCTCTTCTCGATGTATGGTGATGTGATCCCTGATCCACACCGGCTTGTCGGACAGTTCCTTCGCCTTCTCCTCGCTGGCCATGATGACCGCGCAGGCCCCGTCTGACTGGGAGCACATGTCGATGATCTTCAGTTCCCCGATCAGTTTCGCCGAGGTCTCGATGAGGTGATCCATCTGGTCCCACTCGAGGCCGAAGGCCCTGTGGGCCTTCGGGTTCAGGCCCGCGTTCTGGTCCATGATGATTCTGTACATCATCGACACTTTTTTGGCTCTCTCTTCCCCGAACTCCTGGATCAGGTCGTACGCGCACGTCCCGGTGAGCGCGCCGGTCTGCAGACTCTTGAACCAGAGGGGGTCGGCCATGTTCGTGATGCCGCCGGTGGTGTGCCCTTCCTGGAGTTTCTCGAACCCGATCACCATGACCGTGTCGTACATACCCGACGCCACCAGGTTGTCCCCGGCACAGAAGAGCGTCGCGCCGGTCGTCCCACCCGTCGTGAGGCGGAACGTGCTCTTGCCGTGCGCGCCCATCCCCAGCTCGTGCCAGAGGTCGGGCTGATGGATCATTTCGAAGAGTTCCATGTTCCCGTGCACGAGGCAATCGATGTCGTCCATCTTGAGTCCCGCGTGGTCCAGGGCCTCCTGTACCGCCTCGTAGATCATTTCCGGCTGATTCACGTCTTCCCTGTGGCTGGAGTGTTTGGTCTGCCCCACGCCGATTACGCCAACGTTTCTGTTCTTTTTTCTATGCGCCATGGCTCCCATCCTATTTCTCTAAAATGAGTACGGTCTGATGCTGAGACGCGCCACCCGTGGTTCCTTGCGCCAGGGCTCTCTTGGCTCCGTCCACCTGCCTGTCACCGGCCTCCCCGCGAAGCTGGAGGATTGCTTCCACCGCCCGGGCAACACCGCCAAGCATGAGAGGATTTCCGTTGAGCATCCCGCCGGACAGATTCACGTTCTGTTCGGCCGGACCACCGGATTCGATCCACTTGGCGCCCTGCCCTTCTCCGGCCAGGCCGACGCCTTCGGCCAGCATGGGAAGCTGGTACGCGTACGCGTCATTGAGTTCGACAACATCGAAGTCCTTTTCCGGGTCTTTGATGCCGGCCATCCCGTAAGCTCGTTCGCACGCCTTCTTCAGGCTGAAATTCGATGCAAGATCCCTGTCTCCGACGAAATACCTGTCCATGCAGTTTCCAAAACCGGTGAGCCAGACAGGGTTGTCCGTGAATTCGCTGACCCGTTCCTCGCAGCAGAGGAGCATTCCCACGGCCCAGTCGGTCACGGGGTAGGCGTGAAGCTCCCGGATGGGGTCCGAAAGAAACGGCGAGTTCAGGACGTCCTCTTTGGTCACCTTTCCGCTTTCCCGTGCGTAGGGGTTCTTCTCCGCATTCTCACGGGACCGCACCACCACCTCTGCCAGGTGTTCGTCTGTTACGCCAGCCTTTTCCATGTAGGCACGCGCCTGGAAGGCGTTCACGTTCAGGAAATCCATGCCCACGGGCCTGCAGAAGAAGGGATCGTACCCCAGGTTCGTGCACATGTTCCGGCTTTCGGGCTGCGACTCCCTGCAGTGCCCCATGAAGAGGACCACGTCGTCATGCCCCGCGAGAATGCACGCCATGGCGTATCCGATTCCGTTCAGACCATCCTGGGCGGCCTTCTCCTCTCCACGGTAATGGGCACCCACCACGTCGGTCATGCCGTTGTCGGAGATGGTCCTCGCCTCGAACACATCGTCCGAGCATGTCACGATGTTCCGGATGCCCGATTCCGGGTCAAAGGTGACTCCCGTTTGCTGCAGGATCGGCTCCAGGCAATCCAGCAGCATCCCCTGATTACGTTGATACCAGACGTTGGGTTCGTTCTTGACTTGCGCCACTGCGCAAATCGCAACTCGGTTTCCCATGAGACCTTCACCTCCTTTAGGTTAGAGAAAACAATTCCAGAACTTTCCTTTCTTGATGGCCCTCAGAATCGCGTCCTTGTCTCTCGGTGCATCCAACTCGATCCAGGCCCTGCCGATCCCCACGCGGGTGTGCATATCGTCGGATGCGATCATCGGATAGGGCAGATCCAGTGACTCGATCTCCTTTTCCCGAAACCCTTTCGACGTGATCTCGACTGCATCCAAGGGATACTTCTCGGCAATCTTCCTCGTTCGATGCATGATTTGCGCCGGGGTCAGATCATACTCGCCTATATGATTGAAGATGTGGAGGACTTCCTTGTCCCCCTCGATCTTGTTGACGTGAACGTACCCTTTCACGAACACCGTCAGCTCGATCCCATGGAAGAGGATCATCCCGCTCTTCACCCGAGAATAGACCTCATGATAGTTCGGTTTCACAAGATAGTCGTGATCCGTAAAGGCGAGGAAATCGAATCCCCTTTCCTCGTAAGCGTTCGCAACCTCCTGAGGCGTCAGTTCGCCGTCCGAGCAGGTCGTGTGTACGTGCAGGGCTCCTTTGAGAAGCATTCGTCTCTTCTTCTTTCTCGAATCCGTTAAGGATCACGATTCCTGTGTCTTCTTTTTCCCGGGCGCATCCATTCGGGTCGGGCTGAGATCCTGCAGGACGGACAAGAGCCCTCCCCGAATAAAGACGAGGACTTCCCTGGTGATGGTTTCCATCTCCGCGAAACGATCCTGCGGGAGCACGTACTGGTAGGCGATTCGTTCCAGCATGCCCCCGATTGCAACAGAGACGACCTCGGCAACGAAGCGCTCGGAGATCCCGTACTCTTCGAGCACCTCCTCGACGGCTCTGGCGACATCTTCATTCAGGCGCTCGAAGATGGCTCTCCGGCTCGCCTCCACTTCAGGACTGACCCCCACCGATTCCCTGAGAAGAATAATCAGTTGAGACGGATGGAGCCCCCAGACATTCTGAAACAGGGCCCGGCCCGCTTTATCGAACCTCTCTACCGGTGTCTTACCACTTCGGAAGGCCTCTCCGAGGATATTTCGGACATTGAAGGCGGTTGCATCGAGCAGTTGAAGCAGCAGGTCCTCTTTGTTTCGGAAATAAAAATAGACCGTGCCCACGGCCACCTCCGCCGCCTGGGCAATGTCCTGGATCTTGGTGTTGGAGTAGCCGTTTTCGCAGAATAGTCGTTCCGCGGTCTGCAGAATCGTCTGATATCGCAGCTCTTTTTCCCGTTTTCGCCTCTGGGCGGTCACAGAGGCCGTCTGGGGGGCTTCTTGCCTGGCCATGGTTTCTTCTTGGTGGGAAGCGGTTTTCTTTGAACCGAATTCAACCGTCGAACCAAGTTCACAATTTACACAAGAAGGGGGGGAAGAGTCAAGCAGAAAGGAGAGGTGCGTCCCCGTTCTGGGGCCTTCTCTGGCCGCTCAGTCTGACCGGAAATGCTCCGCCCGGCCGGCATACTTCTCTCTGAGCGCCCGTTTCAGTACCTTTCCGGATGTGTTCATCGGCAGGTCTTCCGTGAAGATCACGGCCTTCGGGCACTTGTAGTCGGCCAGGTTCTCTCTCAAGAACGCCTTCAACTCCTCCTCTTCGATCTTCTCGCCCGCTTTCGGCACCACGACCGCCAGAACCATCTCGCCCCAGACCTCGTGGGGCACGGCGATGACTGCAGCCTGGGAAACCCTGGGGAAGGAGTAGATCACGTTCTCCACTTCCGCCGGGTATATGTTCAGCCCTCCGCTCACGATCATATCCTTGGCCCGGTCCACGATGAAAAAATATCCTTCATCGTCGACTCTGGCCAGATCCCCTGTATACAGCCAGTCGTCTCTGACCGCTTCTTCGCTTGCCCGAGGGTTGTTCCAGTACTCACGCATGATCACCGAGCCCCTCAGGATGATCTCGCCGATCTCACCCGGCGAGACGACTTCTCCTGCTGCGTTCACCGCACGCGCGTCATTCCAGAGAAGAGGGATGTATCCCCCGCTCTTTTCCACCACCCGATCGGGGGGCAGATACATGTTGAAGCCGCCTCCTTCGGTCAGCCCATAGCCCGCGGTAAAAGGAACGCCTTTTTCCTGGTAGATCCTGAGAAGGCTCAACGGAACCGGGGCCCCGCCGCAGAGAATCAATCGCATGGAACGGAAGTCCGCATCCCTGAACCCGGCCTCGTCCGCGACCAGCTTCCACTGGGTCGGCACCCC
>Ga0180429_10004523_pt1 | contig 11104 bp, 9 predicted proteins | sample SS_ome_FD_132428 | JGI IMG/M metagenome (GOLD analysis project Ga0180429, IMG submission 132428) | Hypersaline lake sediment archaeal communities from the Salton Sea, California, USA - SS_1_S_1 metaG | ecosystem: Environmental > Aquatic > Non-marine Saline and Alkaline > Hypersaline > Sediment ... | reverse complement strand
GAAAAAAACGGTGTGGGGCTTATGATACCCGCAGATGTGACAGTAGCCAGGGAATATGATAAGGATGCAGAGAAAAAGACAGTGGCGTCTGCAGATATGCCCCATGACTGGATGGGCCTTGACATAGGCCCGGAAACAGAGAAGCTCTTCAGTGAAAAGATCAAGCAGGCCGGCACCATATTCTGGAACGGGCCTGCCGGCGTATTCGAATGGGAAAGGTTTTCCCACGGCACGGAAGCCATAGCACGCGCTGTAGCCGAAAGCGGTGCCACTACTGTTGCCGGGGGCGGCGATACGGTGGCAGCAATAAAAAAATATGGGCTTACCGCCAGTTTTACGCATATATCAAGCGGGGGAGGAGCTTCCATGGAATTACTGGAGGGCAAGCTTCTACCTGGAATTGAAGCTTTAGAAAAAAAATAATTATGAAAGGACTATCTCAGATGAGACAAGCATTTATTGCCGGAAACTGGAAGATGAATATGACCCATCTGGAAGCAGCTGCATTTTTGAAGGAGCTGGGCTATGAATATGAGAATAAGACAGGCTGCGAAGTAGCTGTATGCCCCCCGGCGACCGCACTAAATAGTGCAGCTATGGTGCTGGAAGAAGGTGCCATGGAAATAAAGCTGGGAGCCCAGGACATGCATTATGAAGACAGCGGCGCATTTACAGGAGAGATATCACCGGGGATGCTGAAAGACCTGGGAGTTGAATATGTAATACTTGGACACAGCGAAAGAAGGCAGTATTTCTCCGAGACCAATGAAATAGTGAATAAGAAAGTAAAGAAAGCATTTTCCAGCGGCCTTAAGCCCATTATGTGCGTAGGGGAATCACTTGAGATAAGGGAGCGCGGGGACCAGGATGAATTTGTCCTGGGCCAGCTGGTAAGATGCTTAAGCGGCGTAGAAGGCAAAGATATAAATTCTCTTACCATAGCTTATGAGCCCATCTGGGCCATAGGCACCGGGAAAACAGCTACTTCAGAAGATGCCGATGACATGTGCCGGGCTATCCGGGAAAAGATATCAGAGATATATGGTAAAGATAAAGCCGGGGCAGTAAGGATCCAGTACGGCGGCAGCGTCAAACCCTCTAATATAGGCGAACTTATGGATATGCCTGATATAGACGGCGCGCTGGTGGGGGGAGCCAGCCTGAAGGCTGGTGATTTCCTGGGAATCATAAATTACTAATGGCAGGAGAAAAAATAAATAACAGGCCTTTGTGCCTTATAATACTTGACGGCTGGGGTCTTTCAGACAGGACAGAAGGCAATGCCATCGCCATGGCCAGTACCCCTAATATGGATAATTATATGAAGGCCTATCCTAACACTGCACTGGATGCATCCGGTGAAGCAGTCGGGCTTCCCGAGGGCCAGATGGGTAACTCTGAGGTAGGCCACCTTAATATCGGTGCGGGCAGGACTGTATATCAGGAATTTACCAGGATAAGCAAATCAATAAGAGACGGAGATTTTTTCAGGAATCCTGTATTGGAAAAAGCATTGGCAGATGCTGCGGAAAGCAGGAAGAATGTCCACCTTATGGGGCTGGTATCAGATGGAGGGGTGCACAGCCATATAGGGCACCTTAAAGCCCTGGTGGACATGTCAAAGATAAAAGGCGTGGAAAAGCTTTTTATCCATGCATTCCTGGACGGCAGGGATGTACCCCCCAGAAGTGCAAAAAAATATCTTGAGGAACTGGACCGCCACCTTGGACGCAAGTCCCTGGGAACAGTCTCCACTGTCAGCGGACGATATTATGCCATGGACCGGGACAACAGGTGGGACAGGACACGAAAGGCATATGATGCCATGGTCTACGGCAGGGGAAAAAGTTTTGGCAGCACCCTGGAGCTTTTAAAGGATGCATATAAAAATGATACTGATGATGAATTTGTAGAACCGGGGATTATAAATGGTCTCGGAATGGATGAAGGCCGGGTCAGGGATGGTGACACTTTTATATTCTTTAATTTCAGGCCGGACAGGGCAAGGCAGCTCACCAGGGCATTTATACAGGATGATTTTACCCATTTTGACAGGGGAGAAGGCCATCCCCGGGTAGATCTTGTATCCATGACCCTTTATGACAAGAATTTTGATATACCTGTTGCTTTTCCGCCCCAGACAATAAAAAATACACTGGGAGAAGTGCTGTCTGAAAAAGGGCTGAAGCAGCTAAGGATAGCTGAGACGGAAAAGTATGCCCATGTGACTTTTTTCCTGAACGGAGGCATAGAAGTACCCTATCCCGGTGAAGACAGGATATTGATCCCTTCTCCCGATGTGGCCAAGTACAACCAGAAACCGGAGATGAGCGCATATGAGATAACTGATAAACTGACAGGGACGATAAGAGAAGGTAAGCATGATGTCATAATATTGAATTATGCCAATGCTGATATGGTGGGCCACACCGGTTTTATGGAGGCAGCCATGAAGGCTGCCGAGACTGTGGATACCTGCATGGGAAGAGTAGTCAGGGAAGTGACAGAGATCGGAGGCATAAGCATAATAACTGCAGATCATGGGAATGCTGAAGAAATGATATGTCCCTTAGACCATGGTACTTTGACTGCACATTCAACCTCAAAAGTTCCGTTTATCATCTGCAGCAAAAAGTATGATATTGGTGACAGGAATAAGGATTATCAGCTAAGGGATATAGCGCCTACCATACTGTATCTTTTGGATATAGAAAAACCTGGCCAGATGACAGGGTCTTCTATTGTCGTGTAAGCACTTTATTGCTTAATTATGTATATGGCTATATGTAGGCCTAATTAAAAATATAATTTAAAATATGATTTTTTTTTGATAAAATACCATAATGATCAAAAACAGGAAGATTTGACTGGTCTGTATAGAAAGGTAAAAATGGGATCAATATTAAATAATGTTATTTTCGGGGTTCATATCGCGGCCTGTCTGGGTCTTATTCTCCTGATACTTCTGCATGCTGGAAGAGGCGGAGGGATATCAGGATTGTTTAGCGGTATGGCTGAGACATTTGACGGAAGCGGGATTGTAGAGAAAAACCTGGACCGCATCACAATAATACTGGGAGTGGTTTTTGCGGCCACAACCGTGACTCTATTTATTCTTTTATAATATTTTTATATAATATATCCATTAATTATTTTTATAATATTTTTTCTTTTATGCAGGATTTTAGGAAAGGAGGGAGAGGAAGTATCCTGCAAATAACCAAATATCTGTAAATCTAAAAAAAAGAGTTAAGGAGGCTTAAATGAGTATCTCTAGAAAACTAGCAGCAATTATTGCAATATGTATTGCAGCAGCACTTATAGTTACCCTATCATTTGGCTGCAAACAGGAAGAAAAAGCCGGCGGGGAGATGAGGCTTTTCCTGATCGAACCAGTATCGCTTGATCCGCCCAATGCCTATGAGAGCGAAGGCATCCAGGTCTGCAGGCAGATCTTTGACGGTTTGGTGGAATATGATCCGGTCACCATGGAAATAGTTCCTGCCATGGCAGAATCATGGGATGTATCCGATGACAAAATGGTCTATACATTCAATCTCAAAGAAGGTGTCAAGTTCCACAGCGGCAGGGAATGCACGGCTGAGGACTTTGTCTATTCCTGGACCAGGGTAGTAGATGATGAAACTGCATCTTATCTTGCCTATCATATGGCGCCCATAGCGGGCTATGAGGCCATGCAGGATGGTTCTGCTGACGTGTTCGAAGGCGTTAAGGCTGTTGACGACTACACCCTGGAAGTCACCCTCCAGTATCCCTATGCCGACTTTGTAAATACTGTAGGACATACAGTATTTTATCCGGTAGCCAAAGAGGATATCGAGGAATGGGGAGACAATTACAGCGAGCATGTTAACGGCACCGGCGCATTCAAGCTGGTGGAATGGAAACATGACCAGTATATACAGCTGGAAAGGTTTGATGACTATTATGGAGAAAATGCCCAGCTGGAATCAGCAAGATATGTGATCTTTGCCGATGAAGATACGGGCTTTTTGGAGTATAAGGCAGGAAATATAGATTACTGCCAGATACCCCAGGGCAAGATCCAGACCACGCTGGATGATTCGGATCTGGGCGATGAAGCTATAATAGCGCCCCAGCTGGCGGTATATTATTTCGCCATGAACTATGAAGTGGAACCGTTTAAGGATAACCTGGCACTGAGGGAAGCCTTAAACTATGCCGTAGACCGTGAAAACATAATAAATGTGATATCCGAAGGCGTTCCTTCAGAAGCTACGGGAGTAGTCCCCGAAGGAATAGTGGGCTGGGTAGATGGACAGTCAAAATATACCTATGACCCCGAGATGGCAGCCCAGAAGCTGGAGGAAGCCGGCTATCCCGGAGGCGAAGGACTGGAGACTATACAGTTCGGCATAAACATCGGGTCAGGTCATGAGCTGGTGGCAGAAGCAGTACAGGCTGATTTTGCCGAGGTAGGCGTAAATGTGGAGATCGTGGGAATGGAATGGGGCGCTGCCCTGCAGGCATTCCAGGATGGACAGATCGGGTTCTTCAGGCTGGGATGGATAGCTGATTATCCTACTATGGATAACTTCCTGTATCCATTATTCCACTCTCAGTCAGCTGACAACTATCAGGGTTACAACAATCCTGAAGTGGACCAGATGCTGGTAGAGGCCAGGAGCATAAGTGATGATGATGAGAGGATCGCCAAGTACAGGGAGATAGAGAAAAAGATACTTGATGATTCGGCATTTATCCTGGTATACCAGTATGGAAGCAGGCTCATACTCAAGGATTATGTAAAGGGATTTGAAGTATCTCCTGCTGAGAACTATGACCTGGTCACTGTTTATCTGGAAAAATAGCAAAGGGTAAGCAGTATTTGATTTTAAACCAGGTATGTGCTAACTTATCCTGGTTTTAAAGCACTTAGAGGCAGCCCGCATCATCCCGGTGCGGGCTGCATATTAACATAAAAAAATATGATATATTATATATTAAGAAGGCTATTACAGATAATTCCTGTTCTTTTAGGCATTACCATCATCTTATTTGTACTTATGTACATCATCCCGGAAGACCCTGCTCAGTTGATCCTTCAAAAAGGGGCAACCGAACAGGCTCTTGCCAACCTGAGGGCAAAGATGGGAATAGACAAACCCGTCTATGTCCAGTACTGGAGATATGTAAAACAGCTGGCAAAGGGGGACCTGGGCCAGTCCTACCGCTACCGGCGCTCGGTAAACAGCATACTGGCGGAACATTATCCTAATTCAGTAAAGCTGGCCCTGGCGGCCATATTCATAGAAATAGTCATAGGGATATTTGCCGGAATAATATCGGCTGTGAAAAAATATACTTTCTGGGACACCCTGGTCACGGTGTCTACCACTCTTGCGGTGTGCGTCCCCGTCTTCTGGCTGGGGATGATGATGCAGGTGATCTTCGGGCTCCAATTGGGAGTCCTTCCCATGTCGGGCATGGGTGACGGCAGTATAAGATATTATATACTTCCCGCCTTGACCCTTGCTTCTGTATCTACGGCATATGTTGCCAGGATGACCAGGAGCAGCATGCTGGAAGTGATATCAAATGATTATATAACCACTGCCTATGCCAAGGGGCTTTCCTTCCGTGCCGTAATAGGCAAGCATGCGCTGAAAAATGCCCTTATACCAGTGGTAACGCTTATAGGGCTGGATCTGGGTGCCCTTATGGGCGGCGCCATACTTACTGAGACTATATTCTCATGGCCGGGCATAGGAAGGGTAATATACCTGGCAGTGCTTCAGAGGGATGCGCCTGTAGTCATAGGAGGCACCCTCATCCTGGTATTGGTATTTGTATTTATCAACCTTATTGTGGATATAGTATATGCCATACTTGACCCCAGGATCAGGTATCACAAGAGAGAGGCCAATGTATGAGCATAAGATATTTTTTAATATTTAGATGATCATGGATGATGATAAGAAAGTAAAAAAAGTCGGAACCGCAGCTATTCCGGATGAGCTGGAGATCGAGGGTAAGTATTCAAGGTCTTCATTATATAAGGATGCCTGGAAAAGGCTAAAGAAGAATAAGCTGGCCATGCTGGGGCTGGGTATAGTAATATTTTTGGTCATACTGGCTATATTCGCTCCGCTGATAGCGCCTTATGACCCCAATGCCAGGGTAAAAGAAGATTCGGCCCTGGGGCCCAGCAGCCAGTACTGGTTTGGCACCGACCTTCTGGGCCGCGATATACTGAGCCGGGTCGTATACGGGAGCAGGATCTCTATTGAAGTAGGTATCGTAGCAGTAGGGATATCTGTGGGTTTAGGCCTGTTTTTTGGTGCACTTTCGGGCTACTTCGGAAGATGGCCTGACGCAGTTATAATGAGGGTGGCTGATATTTTCTTTGCTTTTCCCTATATACTTGGAGCAATTGCCATAATGACCATATTGGGGTCCGGAATAGTCAACATATTCATTGCCATAGGTGTCCTGGGATGGGCATATTTTGCCCGGATATTCCGGGGCTCCATCCTGTCTATAAAAAACAAGGAATATATTGAAGCTGCACGGGCGCTGGGAGCCAGCAATACCAGGATAATAGTTAAGCATATATTCCCCAATGCCATAGCACCCATAATAGTATATGCTACCATGAATGTGGGTACTGCAATAATCGTAGAGGCATCTCTGAGCTTTCTGGGCATAGGAGTCCAGCCTCCGACTCCCGCCTGGGGAAAAATGCTTTCAGAATCACTTAGTTTTATAGATATAGCTCCCTGGATGATGCTTTTCCCCGGACTGGCCATAGTGATAACGGTACTGGGTTTCGTCCTTCTGGGAGACGGGTTAAGGGATGCATTCGATCCCAAGATGAAAAACTGATAATAAAGAGTATAGATGACTGGAAATGGAAAAAACAATACAGTACTTGAGGTAAATGACCTTAGGACTTATTTTTATACCGACAACGGCATAGTCAAGGCTGTAGATGGTGTTAGTTTTGACCTCAAAAAAGGGGAAACGCTTGGAATAGTGGGGGAGACCGGTTCCGGAAAGAGCGTCACTGCATTGTCTATACTCAGGCTTATACCTGAGCCTCCGGGAAAGGTAGTAGGAGGCGAGATAATTTTTAACGGCAGCGATCTTCTAAAACTGAGGAAAAGAGACCTGCAGAAGTACAGGGGAAACAGGATATCCATGATATTCCAGGATCCCATGACTTCGCTTAATCCGGTATATACTGTAGGAAACCAGTTGATCGAATCAGTTGTCATACACAGGAAGCTCAAAAAAGAAGAAGCAGTAAAGGAAGCCGTAAGGCTCCTGCAGATGGTAGGTATAACCGAGGCAGGAAACAGGCTTTCCAGCTATCCCCACGAGTTCAGCGGCGGCATGAGACAGAGGGTGATGATCGCTATGGCCATCGCAAACTCACCCGATATACTTATTGCCGATGAGCCTACAACTGCTCTCGATGTGACCATACAGGCCCAGATACTGGAGCTGGTGGACGAGATCAAGAAGAAGACCAATTCTTCCATAATACTTATAACCCATGACCTGGGGGTGGTGGCAAAATATGCTGAAAGGGTCATGGTGATGTATGCTGGAAAACCGGTAGAGTTTTCTACCGTGGATAATATTTTTTATAGACCAATGCATCCCTATACCCTGGGCCTGATGAACTCAATCACCAGGCTGGATGAAGAAAAAAGGGAAAAACTAAAACCCATAAAGGGCTCTCCTCCAAGCCTTATCGAACTGCCGGCAGGATGCACATTCAGGAACAGGTGTAAATTTTATTCTGATGAATGCAGGAAGGGTTTTCCGCCCATGAAGGAAGTAGAAGAAGGGCACTTTGCTGCATGTTACATGGCAGCAGATATTTTAAAAAACAGGGCAGCAAAAGATAATATAGATGGATAATAATAAATTACTGGAAGTAAAAAATCTTAAGAAGCACTATTATCTCAGGGGCGGTTTTTTCATCCAAAGCAGCTCGGGAGTGATAAAAGCTGTAGACGATATTAGTTTTTCCATAAAAAAAGGTGAGACCTTCGGCCTGGTAGGCGAGAGCGGCTGCGGTAAATCTACTACTGCCAGGGTCATACTGAGACTTATCTCCCAGACATCGGGATCAGTGGTCTATGACGGCACCGATCTTTTTCAGCTCAATCACAGGCAGATGTTCAGGGTAAGAAGGGATATACAGATCATATTCCAGGATCCCTATGCATCACTGTCCCCCAGGATGACAATCGGCGACATAATCAGCGAGCCGCTGGAGATACACAGCATAGGTACAAAAGCAAAAAGGATAAAAAGGGTCAAGGAGCTTCTGGATGTAGTCGGGCTCAATCCTGAGCACATCAACAGGTATCCCCATGAGTTCAGCGGGGGGCAGAGACAGAGGATAGGCATCGCCAGGGCTCTTGCGCTCACTCCCAGGATAATATTATGCGATGAGCCTGTATCTGCCCTGGATGTATCAGTGCAGGCCCAGATATTGAACCTGCTGGCAGATCTCCAGGAACAATTTGACCTCACCTATTTGTTTATTGCCCATGACCTTTCAGTGGTAAAGCATGTGAGCAACAGGGTAGGGGTCATGTATCTTGGAAAACTGGTAGAGATAGCAAACAGTGAGGACCTTTATTCCAGGCCTCTCCATCCATATACTATGGGTCTGTTATCTGCAGTACCCATCCCTGATCCGGTTCTGGAAAGAAAGAGGAAAAGGATGGTGCTTGAAGGTGATGTACCCAGCCCTCTCAATCCTCCTTCCGGATGTCCTTTCCACCCAAGATGTCCTATTGCCAGGGATGTCTGCGCCATGGAAGTGCCTGAATTAAAAAATTATGATTCCAATGGGAAAGAGCACCTGGCTGCATGTTTCTTTGCCGGGCAGGCTTTGTAAACAGAGATACTTGCCGGAACATCCTTAAAAAAATAATCTAATTGTAATAGAATGGTCACCAGCATGATAAGAACGATAAAACATCTTTTATTAATAACAGTATTTTTTACAGTATTTATACTTATATTACAGTCTTGCACCTCTGATGACCTGGGCCTGCCCATTTCAAGTAATAGCTCATTAGAGACAGAAGCACAGCATCAAAATGGAAATCAGCTGACCGGTGAGGAATTTTTCCTGCAGATGAAGGCAAAGCAGAATAAAAACCCTTTAAGCAATATAGATATAAGGAAAGCCATCTTTCATGCTGTAGACCGCAGTCGGATAGCAGAAGAGATATTCAATGGATATAATGATATAAGCAATAGTATTTTTGCAGAAGGCACAATTTTCTGGGATCCGGCATGGGCCGGGTATGACTATGATCTCCAGAAGGCAGAGGAATTACTTAACAAGGCAGGCTTTGGAAAGGATAACCCCCTTTATTTGACTATCAGGGCCGTTGATAATAGCAGCTCCAGGAAATTGATAGAGGATATTATCAAGGAAGACCTGGAAAAGATCGGGATAAACCTCTGGATATATAATGACCCTCCCAAAGAGTTTTACCAGAACCATATTTATAATGGCGACTTTGACCTGGGACTCTGGTCCCTTTATATATGCAGTGATAAAGATATAGAAAACTCGTTTTCCTCCGGCAAGATACCTTCAATGGAGACAGGAGAAAATACCAGCTGTGAGAATTTCTACTGGCATTCCAATACAGGCATTGATGATGCAATCGTGCGTATGGCCTCAGTAGATGATCCTGAGGCAAAAAGCCAAACAGCCAGGGAGATACAGGACATCCTGGCCAATGATGCAGTAATACTGCCCCTATACAGCAGGCTATTTGTATTTGCATATGATGATGAACTGGAAAGCGCAGGCATCCGGGTCTTGGAAGATAAATTCTTCTACAGCATTGAAGACTGGACCCCGTCACCTGTCCGGGAAACAACGGAAGAAGAAATAACAGAGATAAGGGCAGGTTATTGCGCGGACAGCATTGATATCTCTAACGGTTTCGGGACCTATTTTATAAACGACCTTTTATTCAAGGGTCTATGGAAGAAGAACGGAGACGGCTCCTATTCTCCGGAGCTTGCAGAAGAAGTTCAGGGATTCCGGGATGAGCTGATGGATTTTCCCGGCAACAATATAAGCATCAAACTGAAAGAAGATATCTACTGGCAGGACGGCACCCCCATAACTTCCGAAGATATTGTATATACATTTGAATATTTCAGGGAATTTATGGAAGAAAAAAAATACTTCTCCAATCTTGACGAAGACTACAGCAAGATAAAGGAAATAAACATAATTGGTGAAAAAAGCTTTACCGTAGTATTTGAGGAGCCGGTAAAGGACTGGAAGAAACTTTTTCCCCAGGTATTAAAAAAAGACCAGTTCAGCCCGGCGGACCACGACAGGCTTCCATATACCATGCTAGTCTCAAGCGGTCCTTATAAAGTAGCTTCATATGATGACAGCGGGGAAATGGTATTGGAGATAAATGAATATTATCATAATAAGGTTCCCGACATAGGGAGGCTAATAATAAGGTTTGACCCTGACATAAACAACCTGATAGCGATGCTTAAGGAAGGGGAGATAAATTTCTTAAGCATTCCGGTCGATCCGGAGCTCATGAAAACACTGGAAGAAGAAAACGGCATGAAGCTTCTGATAGAAAAGGGGAACCTGGTGGAGCACCTGGCATTATCGCTCAAACCAAAAGAAGGATAAACTATTTATTGACATATACTTTATTAATCCCTAGAATTATTAAGCATTTTACATACTAATAGGAATGCATATCAAAACGTGTCGGAGTGGCGGAATTGGTAGACGCGCAAGGTTGAGGGCCTTGTGAACAGTTTTGTTCGTGGGGGTTCAAGTCCCCCTTCCGACACCATTAAATTAATTTCCATCCCAAACAATACAAAAGCTTATATGGTAAAATATGCCTCAGGTGCATATTTTACGGGACTTGAAAAGACAGACTGAACCGAAGGTGAGGGAGTCTGCGTCTCTGCAGCGAGCCCCAGCGAGACGGAAGAACAAGTCCCCCTTCCGACACCATTAATATTAATATCCTCCCTAAACAATACAAAAACATATGTGGTGAAATATACCTGCTTCACTTTAAGGTTTGCT
>Ga0180429_10004521_pt1 | contig 11108 bp, 7 predicted proteins | sample SS_ome_FD_132428 | JGI IMG/M metagenome (GOLD analysis project Ga0180429, IMG submission 132428) | Hypersaline lake sediment archaeal communities from the Salton Sea, California, USA - SS_1_S_1 metaG | ecosystem: Environmental > Aquatic > Non-marine Saline and Alkaline > Hypersaline > Sediment ... | reverse complement strand
TCCTGCAGATCCCCGTCCATGGTGATAATGACCTCGCCGCGGGCCTCCCGGAACCCGGCGGCCAGCCCGGCCGCCTTGCGGTGATTGCGCTGGAACTGCAGCGCGCGCAGGCGGGGGTACTGACGGCTCAGCTCGTCGATCACCTCCCAGGTGCGGTCCGTGCTGCCGTCGTCCACGAAGACCAGCTCCGAGCGGAAGGACTGCTCCGCCAGCACCGCCTCCAGGCGCTCGCACAGGGGCGGCAGGCTCTCTTCCTCGTTGTGCACGGGGATGACGACGGACAGATAGATGCCATCGCCGCGTTCAGCCGCTTGGCCGGTCTCACTCATCGCTGTCTCCCTCTACCAGTTGTCTGAGTCGCTCGGTCAGCGCTTGCACGCTCCCGTCGCCGGGGGCCTCGGCGGCCGCCCGATGCGCCTCGGCCAGCGCCTCGGTCAGACGCCCCTGGCGCATCAGGGCCTGGGCCAGATTCGTGCGCCACGCGACCTGATTGTCCGCGTCCAGCCGCAGCGCGATGCGGAGATGCTCCTCGGCCTTGGGCAGGTCTCCCAGCAGCAGGTGCACGGCGCCCAGGTTGCCGGCAATGACCCCGTCGCGCCGGCTCAGCGACCGCGCCCGCTCCAGCACGGCCACCGCCTCCTCGAGCTGGCCCGCCTCGCGGTACGCGATCCCCAGACTCATCATGAGGCGCGCGTCCTCCGGCCGGAAGGCCAGGGCCTGACGGCGCGCCTGGATGGCGCCGGCGCGGTCGCCGGCCGCGGCCAGGGCTCCGGCCAGGAGGGTGTAGTTGTCCGCCTCCAGGGGATCGACGCGCACGGCCCGCCGCAGCGCGGTTACCGCCCGGCTCGCGGCGCTGGAGTCCCCGGCGGACGGGGCGGACGCCGGGCGCCGCAGCAGGGCCTGTCCCATCAGGCGCAGGGCCTGCGGGCTGTGCGGGTGCCGGGCCAGGGCCTCGGTCAGGGCCGCCTCGGCCTCGTCGATGCGACCCAGGTCCAGGGCCGTCTTCCCCAGCGTGTGGTGGTGGCGGAAGTCCCTCCCCCGCCACGCGACGGCCTGGCGGAAGGAGAGCAGGGCCCGGTTCGGATGCCCCTGGCCCAGGTGCTCCAGGCCGCGCAGATAGTACGCATCCCCCACCAGGATGCACACCCCCAGATAGGCCCCGCCCAGGGCGGCGACGACCAGAATCAGTACCGCCGGCGCCCGGCGAGACAGCGGGCTCAGGTCGAGTCGGGTCACAGGGCCGGCTGTGGCACTGGCGCCGACGGCGACGCCCAGGCCCAACAGCACCCAGAGCACGGAGCCGGCAAAGGAGTCCTGCAGGTTGAAGCTGAACAGGGCGTGCACGGCCGCCGCGGTGAGGGCCCCGGCACACCCCAGGGCCAGGAAGGCGTCCCCCCGAAAGGGGGCCACGGACGGATCCCCTCGACGCCGCGCGGCCAGGGCAGTGCGCCACGCCGTCCACAGGGCGGCCGCCAGCAGCCAGATCAAGGTGACCAGACCCGCAATGCCAGACTCGGCCCAGGCCTCGAGATACTCGTTGTGGGCGTGGTACGCCACGATCTGGCGCCGGCCCATCAGTTCCTTCCACGCCCGGTGCCCCACGGTGGTGCGGTTGGCGGGCAGGTGCAGGCCAAAGCCCCCGGGCCCCACGCCCACCCACGGGTTGGCGCCGATGAGCTCGGCCGTGTCCTGCCAGATGAGCACGCGCATGGCCCGGGAGAAGTCGGTGGCCTCAAAGGCGGTGCGCGTCCGCTCTGCAGTCTGCTCGGCCAGGTCGGCGGCCCGGTCGTACAGGGTCTGGCCATCCCCCACGTGGATGGACTCCAGCACGAAGCCCGCCACCGGGCTCAGCAGGGCCAGGATCACCAGCCCCAGCACCAGACGGGAGCCCCAGCGACGGCGCGGCGCACACAGGGCCACCACAGCCCCCGCGCCGACCAGGGTGCTGAGCCAGCCGCCGCGACTGGAGGTAAGGACCAGGTGGAAGCCGGTCACGGCCAGGGCGGCCAGGGCCACGCGCCCCAGCCACTGGCCGCGGTACCCGATGGCCAGGGCCAGGGCCAGGGGCAGCACCAGGTCGAGGAAGTGGGCCACGAAGTTGGTGTTGCCCAGGGTGGCGACGGGCAGCCCCCGGAACCGCGCCGGCAGGCCGATGGCGGCGACGCCCATGTACTGGAGCATACCGACCACCCCGACGACCAGCCCAAGGGCCAGCACGAGGGTGACGAGCCGGGCGCGGCGGCGCGGGTCGCGGCCCAGGTGCAGGGCCACGACAAGCAGGAGCAGGCCAGAGGCCGCCTGGGCCGTCACCTCCAGGCCGCGACCGGGGTTGTCGGACAGGGACAGAGACAGCACCTGCGCGGCCAGGTACGCGCCAAAGGGCAGATACAGGTTGGCTCGAACCCAATGGACGCTGCCATCGAGCAGGCGCGCGCCGGCCCAGGCGGCAAAGGCGGCCGGCCCCAGGATGAGCACGACGCCGCCCTTGGCCAGGAAGTTGTCGCTCAGATGGGACGAGTAGAGCAACCCGGCACAGATGAGGACAGCCGCCACCAGGACCTCGGCCAGGTGGTCCAGCCAGACCCGGACTGGCCTGTCAGGCCCGACCGCCCGCGCCCGTTCCGTCGCGTCCGGGAGTGTGCCTTCACCCGTCACCGGGAGTCTCGCTCTCGACAGGGAAAACCTGGCTCTCCGCCGGGATAAACAGGGCAAAGCGGGCAATCGCCAGGCCCAGGGCCCCGGAGATGGCGTTCAGTTGCACGTCCTTGAGCTCGAAGAAACGCTGCGGCAGGGCCCACTGGATACACTCGTCACCAAAGCCAACGACCGTGGTCAGTACCAGACTGGCAAGATAGGCGGTGCGCGGCGGCAGGTCGAGGCGCAGGGCGCGCACCAGGAAGACGCTCACCAGGCCGTACTCCACCAGGTGCAGACGCTCGGCCGGGAAGGTGCTGAACCGCGCCAGCAGGTACCCGTACGCGACGAAGACCACGGCCAGAACGGCGTAGGGCTCCCAGGCCCTGCGGCCCACCGCGCGCCGCACCCGGTCGGCCAGCCCCAGGGCCAGGGCCGCGATCACGGCAATGCCCAGGTGTGCAATCGCCCCCTCGGTGTGGTCGCGCAGCCTGTCCCAGATGGCGGGGAACACGGGCACCGTGGCGTACACGAAGGCGATATACGCCAGCGCCGCACCCCAGGCCTGGCAGCGCTCCACACCCAGCCGCCTCAGGCGGGGCCACACCGCGGCCGCGGCAATGGCGGCAATGAGGGCCCAGGCTGTCACGTCGGCGGCCGGTACCTGCGCCACCCACCCGTATAGATCCAGCAGTCCCAGGCCCAGGCCCCAGGCCAGAAGCCCGACCTGGTCGGCTGCGGCGGCCAGGGACGCGGCCGCGGCCAGCCCCAGACCGGTGACCGACCACCCCCCCGCCGCGGCCGAGGGGGCCAGATGGAAGCTCACCCACTCGCTGGCCAACTCCGGTGAACCGGCCGGGTACACGCGGAACCGCCACGGGTTGTACAGCACCAGGGGGTTCCAGAAACTCTCGTGAAAGGGGCCGTACGCCGGCTCGTTGCCCGTGACCGGCAGCTCGCCCTCCAGGTGATAGGCCCCCAGACCGACCTCGTACTGAATGGTGTATGCCGCGGTGCTGTCACCGGACCAGCGCAGCCCGATGGACTGGTCCTCGCCGAGATACTCCAGGGTGTCGCCCTGGACGGGGTACGCGATCACCGGCCGCTCGCCCGGATCCGGCGCCGCAGCGGACGCCAGCGGCAGCGCCATTTCTGCCGGGGCCCCACCCGCGGACGGCCGGCGCGCACTGGCCTCGTGCCACGCCCACAGCAGCGCCTCCAGGCTGTCCGCCACGGCCGGGTGCGCGGCCCGGACATCGCGCTCCTCGCGCGGGTCCGCGGCCAGGTCGTACAGGACCCGCTCGTCCTCGGGGGACGAGTGCACCAGCTTCCAGCGCTCCGTGCGCACGGCCCGCACGCGGCGGGCGTACTGCTCCACATTGGCGCCGTACCCGCCGCCTGAGGTCTCCATGAACACGGGCCGGCGTCGCCACCCCGGGGCGCCCTCGAGCAGGGGCACGAGCGAGGCCCCCTGGGCGCCCGCCGGCGTCCGGGTCCCGGCCAGCTCCAGCAAGGTGGGCATGATGTCGATACACTGGACCGGCTCGTCCACCACCCGGCCCCCGGTCAGTCTGGACGGGTACCAGAAGATCAGGGGTATGCGGGTCAGCTCGTCGTGGAGGTGCCCCTCCTTGTACGTGGACACGTGGCCGATCAGGCCGTGCTCCAGCAGTTCCTCCCCGTGGTCGGCGGAGATCACCACCACCGTGTTCTCGGTCAGGGACAGGTCTGTGAGGGTCCGCCGCAGGCGGCCGAAGAAGCGCTCGTCCAGCTGGCGCACCTGGCCGTCGTACAGGGCGTCGACCCAGGGTTTGTCCCAGGCGGTGAAGTCCATCACACCCCGCGGCAGCAGCACCTCCCGCCGCACCAGGTCGCGCTTCTCCCGGGCCGCAAAGCGCTTGAACCAGGACCAGGGATTGTACCGGTGCCCGAAGGCCTCGTCCGTGTACAGGTCGAACTCGTCCAGCGGCAAGTAGGGCTGGTGCAGGTCCCGGTAGTGGTAATACAGATAGAAGGGCGCCGCCCCGGAGTGGGCCTCCTCCTCGAGCCAGCGGAACAGGATCTCGTCGCCCTGGCGCACGTACTGGCGCTTGCGCCCGTACGGCTCCAGGCCCAGGTGCTGGAAGTTGGGCACGTCGGTGAGAAAGAAGATGTCGGGCGCGCGGTACCCGGCCTGGCCCAGGGCCTCGGCCAGGGTCACCACCTGGGGATCCATGCTCCTGCCCCGGATGTCCACGCCGTGGGTCGGCCCGTACAGGGAGGTCTGTATCGAGATCAGCCCCGGGGCGGTCCAGGCCGAGGTGGCGAAGGCCTGGCGGAAAAAGACCCCCTCGCTGCTCAGGGTGTCCAGGTGGGGGCTGGTGTCGCGGTCGTACCCGTAGTACCCCAGGTGGTCGGGTCGGAAGGTGTCGACCGTGATCAGAATGATGTTGGGCGCCGCGACCTGGGGCCCTGCTGCGGCCGCGGCGGAGGCCCAGCACAGGAGCAGGACGGCGGCCCCCTCCAGGCAGCGCCAGGGCAGGCCGCGGCCACGCATGGGCCTGGCGGACGCGCTACCGGGCACGGCCGCGGTCCCGGCGGTCCAGGTGCTCCAGCCAGGCGGCGCCGCCGGCCAGACACGAGGCGGCGCCCGCCAGCCACAGGTATCCCGCGGGCCGCCCCTCCCCCACCAGGATGGCGCCCGCCACCAGGCCCGCATCCAGGGCCAGCACCAGCGCGTCGATGCGCCCGTGACTCCAGCCGCGACGCGTGAGTCGCTGGTACAGGTGCTGGCTGTGGGCCTGCAGCACATTCTCGCGACGCAGGGCCCGGCGCGCCAGGGTGTAGGTGGTGTCGAACAGGTACGTGCCCAGAATGGCCGCCGCCAGCCAGAACGGGAGCCCGTGCCCCTGGCCGGCCACGGCCAGTCCCCCCATCACCAGGCCGATGGCGTGGGCGCCCACGTCGCCCATGAAGATCCGCGCCGGGGGCCGGTTGAACACCAGGAAACCGGCTGCCGCGGCCGCGATCAGCAGCCCCAGGGGCGCGGCCGGGCTTTGGGCCGCGGCCAGGGCCAGGGCAAGCCCCAGACCGCAGGCGATGGTCTGCGTGGCGGTGAGCCCGTCGATGCCGTCCATGAAGTTGAAGACGTTCATCACCCCCACCAGCCACAGCCCCGTGACCGGCCACGACCACCAGCCCAACGGGAGGGAGCCCAGCCACGGCAGGGACACGATCTCCAGACGCGGTCCCAGGGCCAGCCAGGCGGCCGCGGCCAGGAGCTGGAGGATCAGCTTCTGCGACACCCGCAGGGGCCGGCGCAGGTCGTCCACAATGAGCGGCGACAGGGCGACCGTGCCCGCTGCCAGGGCCCGCCACTCCAGGGCGACGCCGGCCGTGCCGGCCAGCAGGGCCAGCCCGCACCACAGCCCGGCCAGCACCCCGATGCCGCCCAGGGTGGGCGTGGGGTCGCGATGCGCGCTGCGCGCGTTGGGCCGGTCCAGCACCTGCCAGCGCCGGGCCGCGGCCAGGACCCCGCCCGTGACCAGGGCGGACACGGCCAGGGCCGCGACGGCCGCGGGCAGCCAGAGCCGCACCGCGCTCGGAATGTCAGTTGCCCCCATGCTCCCCTTCCTCACTGGTGGCCTCGCCCCCGTACACGCGTCCGAGCCCCTGCTCAAAGGTGACGGGATCGTATCCCAGGTCGGCCCGCGCCGGCCCGGTGTCACAGGCCCGGCTCTCCTGGGAGCGGCGCACCTGCTCGGCCGTTACCGGCAGCCGCAGGCCCAGAGCTTCCAGAAGCGCCAGGGCGGCCGCGGCCGGACGCGCCGGCAGATGCACCCGCCGCACCGGACGGTCCAGCACCTGCCCTATACACGCCAGCAACTCGTTGTACGGCAGGGCCTGTGCCCCTCCGATATCGTACGCGCGCCGCGTTGGGCCGGGCAGGGCCAGGGCCTGGACGCAGGCCCGGGCCACGTCCTCGACATACACGGGCTGGTGCAGTTGCTCGCCGCTGCCGAACACCGGCACCCAGCCGCGGCCCCGCACCAGCGCCACGAGCCGGCTGATGTTGCGATCGTTGCCCGGGCCGTAGATCATGGTGGGCCGCAACACGGTCCAGGGCAGGCTCGAAGCCGCCACGGCCGCCTCTGCCCGCACCACCTCGTCCACGGCCGGCGACGCCACCTGCGAGTGGCGCCACGTCGAGCTCACCAGGACCGCGTGGCGCAGCCGGTCGTCGGCCGCGGCGGCCAGGGCCGGGGCAAAACGAATGTGGGCCAGGTGCACGATGGCCTCGACGCCGGCGCAGGCGCGGCCCACGTCGGCCGCGCCCTGCAGGTCTCCCCGCACCAGTTCGTCGCCGGGCCCGCACAGGCCGCCGGCATCCGTACCGGGACGCACCAGGAAGCGCAGGGGCTGCCCCAGGGGCCGCAGCCGGGGCACCACGTGGCCACCGGTGTACCCGGTGGCGCCGGTCACCAGAATCACGACGACCTCACAGCCCGCGCACGAAGCGGCTCAGGTCCCGGGCCCGCGCCCGGCCCAGAACCTGCCGCCGCCAGCGCCGGACCTGCCCCCACAGGCCGGCGGCCTCCAGGGGGGCCCGGGCCAGGGCAGTGAAAGAGCGGGGGCGCGTGAGCAGCAGGTAGGGCCACAGGGCCAGCTCGGTGAGCACCAGCGCCGGCAACAGGCGCAGCAGCATGCCGGCCGTGGCGTTCTTGCCCAGCGTCAGATAGCGATTCCTCAGGGTGTGGCGCTGGAACTCCACGGGCTTGTCCACGAACCGCAGCCGCCCCTCCAGGGAACCGGAGCCCACGTGCTCACCCCGCGCCTCGGGGACATTCCACGCCGACCAGCCCAGCAGGCGGGCCCGCCACCACAGGTCGATGTCCTCGCCGTACGCGAAGTACGCTTCGTCAAAGCACTGGCCCTCGACCTGCACGTCCTCCAGGGCCTCGCGCCGGAACAGGGCGGCCGCCCCCGTGGCCCCGAACACCTCGACGTCCTCATCAGCCAGGGGCGCCGGGCGGATGCGCACCTGGCGCCGCAGGTAGAAGCCCCCACTGATCAGGCGCTCCGTGGCGCGCTCGTACAGATTCCCGGTTACGGCGGCCGCATCGGGGTGCCGCGCCAGCCCGGCCGCGGCCCGGTCCACCCAATCGGGCTCCAGGAAGACGTCGGTATTCAGCACCAGAATCAGCGGGGCGTCGCAAGCCGCGATGGCCCGGTTGTACCCGGCCGCGTACCCCTCGTTGCGGTCGTTGGCCAGCAGGCGCACCTGGGGGAAGCGGGAGGCGATCAGCTCGCGCGAGCCGTCGGTGGAGCCGTTGTCCACCACGGCGATCTCGCTGACGGGGGAAGTCTGCTCCTGGAGGCACTCCAGGCAGCGGCCCACGTGCGCGACGCCATTCCAGTTGGCCAGGGCGGCGGCCACTGCGGCCATGGCGCGCCCGTCACTCGTCGGACGGCGCGGCCCGATCGCGCATCCAGGCGGAGATCTCCTCCTGGAGCTCGGCCAGGTCGGCGGCCACCCGCGGCTTCTTGCTCTGCTCGAGGCGGCTCAGGCACTCCAGATAGAGCATCTTGGACTTGAAGTACCCGCTGTCGGCCGCCTCTATCTGGCCGGCCCTGGCCGCCTCGGAGGCGGCCTTCCAGGCGACGCGGGCCATCTGCCAGAGATTGTACCGCTGGATGCGGTTGGCCTCGCGCAGGACGCGCAGGGCCTCAGGCGACTGGGTCTTGCGATAGACCATGGCCAGGGCGCGGAAACCGCTCTCGGCGGCCTCCTGCTGCTTCTGCTTGTATGTGGTCTCTCCCGTGGCCGCGTCGATGTACAGGCGTCCCAGGTCCATGAGGTGGGCGCTGAGGGCCTTCTCCCACCCGGAGATGCGCACCCGCGCCGGCCCGGCGCTCACGTGCGTGCCCGAGTACTGCTGACGCGCCGCCGCCTTGAGATCGCGTATGAGCAGATGGCGGTTCACGATGGCGACCTCCAGCAGGCGCGTGTGCTCCTCCATCCACGGCCGGGGGTCCTGGTCGTTGTCGGTGGCCGCCTGCTGTATGGTGCTGTACAGGGCCGAGGACTCGCGGAAGAAGGTGGTCAGCACCTCGTCGTGGACCTCGCGCTCCTCCTCGGCGGCATTCTCGTGCTCGATGTGCAGGGACAGGGCCAGCAGGCCGCGGCCCCGCGACGACAGCTTGCTGATGGACAGGCCCCCGGCGTACCGGGCGTAGATCAGGTCCCTGGCCTGGAACACGTAGGCGTTGGGGTTGCGCGAGGGCACCTGCTTCTGCTTGGCCTTCTCCGCGTTCCACACCTTCTGGAAGCGCGCCCCGTCCGCCAGGATCCCCTCGAGATACCCCTCCATTTCGCCCCGTGTGCGCACGTGACGAAACACGGAGGCCAGCCAGGACTCGCTGATCTCGGACGGCGTCGCCTCGATCTGGGCCAGCAGAATCTCGACGATGTCCTTCTCGTCCTGGACCTCTATCTCCTCCGGCGTGAGCTCGGGCGGCACTTCCACCACCGGGGCGGGCGGGGCCGCCGGCGCGGGCTCGGGCCGCGGCTGCTCGGGCCGCGGGCGCGGCGCCTGCCGGGCCTGCCGGTCGCCCGTTCTGGTAATCACAAACCCGGCCAGGGCCGCGGCCAGCAGCAGGCCGCCCACCACCAGCGGGAGGAGGGACTTCAGGTCGATGCGCAAGGGGGCACCATCTCCGTATGTTATATATTGCAATGTAGCTTACCCCAATAGGGCGGGCAAACACCGCCCCCGTCCATCCCCCGATCATCCGACGAGACCGGCATGCTGAGCCTGCCCGACAAGGGACACATCCACCTGATCGCCGTGTGCGGCACGGCCATGGGCTCGCTGGCGGCCATGCTGCGCCAGCTGGGCTACCGCGTCACGGGATCGGACCTGCACGTGTACCCGCCCATGAGCGACTTCCTCCGCGGCGAGGGCATCGAGATCCAGTCCGGCTTCGCTGCCGAACACCTGGACCCGGCTCCCGACCTGGTGGTGATCGGCAATGCCGTGTCCCGGGGCAATCCCGAGGCCGAGGCGGCCCTGGAGCGGCGCATCCCCTACCTCTGTCTGCCCGAGGTCGTGCGCGATCTGTTCCTGCGGCAGCGGCGCCCCGCCGTCATCACCGGAACACACGGCAAGACCACGACCACGGCCCTGGCCGCCCATCTCCTGCAGAGCGCGGGCCGCGACCCGGGCTTCCTGGTGGCCGGCATCCCCCGCGACTTCCCCCGGCCGTACCAGCTGGGCTCCGGCGAGTACTTCGTCATCGAGGGCGACGAGTACGACAGCGCCTTCTTCGCCAAGTACGCCAAGTTCCTCTACTACCTGCCCGAAGTTCTCGTGATCAACAACATCGAGTTCGACCACGCCGACATCTACCGCGACCTGTCCGAGATCGAGCGCGCCTTTGCCCAGGTGATCAACATCGTTCCCGGCAATGGCCTGGTCCTGGCCAATGGCGATGACCCGGTGGTATCCCGGCTGCTGCCCCGCAGTCCGGCGCCCGTCCAGACCTTCGGCCTGGGGTCGGCGTGCGATCTGCGGGCCGGGGAGATCCGCCCATGCGAGGCGGGCCAGCGTTTCACCGCCTGGCGCGGCGGGGAGCGCCTGGGCGAGTTCCGCGTGGAGATGACCGGGCAGCACAACGTGCGCAATGCCCTGGCCGCCGTGGGCGTGGGTCTGCGCGCCGGGCTCGACGCCGAGGAGCTGGGTCGCGGCCTGGCCTCCTTCAAGGGCATGAAGCGCCGGCAGGAACCCCTGGGCGAGGTGGCCGGCATCACCCTCATAGACGATTTCGCCCACCATCCCACGGCCGTTGCCGCCACCCTGCAGGGGCTGCGTCAGGCGCACCCCGACCGCCGGCTGTGGGCCGTGTTCGAGCCGGCCTCGGCCTCCAACGCGCGCCGCACCTTTGAGGACCGATATGTCGAGGCCTTTGGCCCCGCCGACTGCGTGGTCATCGGGGCGGTGCCGCGCCCCGAGCGAGCCGGCCAGGACCCGCCCTTCTCACCGGCTCGTCTGGCCGGCACCCTCGAACAGTCCGGACGCCGGGCGTGGCACCTGGCCGCGGCCGACGACATCGCCGGCCATCTGTTGGACTCGCTGCGCCCCGGAGATGTGGTCGTGTTCATGAGCAACGGGGCCTTTGGCGGCGTGCAGCAGAAGGTGGTCGAGGGACTGGGCCGCGCCCCGTCTCCGGCGACTCCCGCCGCCGGAACCCAACACCGTGCCTGAGCTGCGGCGGGCCCGCCGCCTGACGCCGGGAGACCGCATCGCCCTGGTGGCTCCGTCGCGGCCCGCGGCTCCCCATCTGGTCGAGGCCTCCTCCTCCTACCTGGAGGCGCGCGGGTATAGCGTCACCCGGTCCCCGCACCTGTGCGACCGGTATCACTACCTGGCCGGCCGCGACCGCGATCGCGCCGCCGACATCATGGCCGCCTTCCGCGACCCGGACATCGCCGCCCT
>Ga0180429_10004520_pt1 | contig 11108 bp, 11 predicted proteins | sample SS_ome_FD_132428 | JGI IMG/M metagenome (GOLD analysis project Ga0180429, IMG submission 132428) | Hypersaline lake sediment archaeal communities from the Salton Sea, California, USA - SS_1_S_1 metaG | ecosystem: Environmental > Aquatic > Non-marine Saline and Alkaline > Hypersaline > Sediment ... | reverse complement strand
TTTCCGGTAGATGATTTTATGGTAATGGTCTCGGAAAACAATATTGTCTTTGATGTTTTCAGGTTCGACTGGGTCTTAAGGCAGTGCAGTGAACCGTCACTGTTTGTGACTGCTGTCGCCAATAATCTTATAGATATTAAAAAAGGCACCCTTAAAGGCACCACTATTGCCGGAGGGAACCTTCTGGTGAATAAGGATTTTGCAAAAGTATGCTATCTCGAAGACCTTAAGACTTATTTGCCCTCTGAATTGCCCGCCGGTTCCCCGGGAGGCGGCACGGGCAGTATAACATTTACCCAGGAATGGCAGGAGACCCCTGCTGATTAAAGAATTATATAAGCAGAATAGAATTGAGATATATACAATATGGGTCCCGGCGATCATCAAGGAGTATTTAAAGCCAGGAGAGATGCCTTCCTGGCAGGGCAGGACCATCATAAAATAACTGCGGTAATTATCTTTAAATATGAAGATATTTATTACCTTACCGGTTTTTTTGGCAAAGACTCGGGAAGCATCCTTGTATTATCGCCAGAAAAGACATATCTCCTGGTAAACTTTATCTATTATGAAGAAGCCAGGCAATCTGTTGACAATAACACCGATGTAGTGCTTTATAAAGATGACAGGCTAAACAAAGCAGCCGATATCGTATCATCATCAAAGATAAGCATTCTGGAAACCGACGGCGGGGACATAAGCCAGAATGATTTTTCCAGTCTCCGGAAAAAGCTGGAAAAGACCGGCATAGAAATATCGGCAAAAAAAGAAATGCTGAAACCCTTCCGGATGATAAAAGAGACCCGTGAACTGGATACCATTAAAGAAGCATGCCGCATAACTGACCTTGCTTTTGAAAGATTGGCGGGACTGACCGCTGGCGAGATGGCTCAGCATGATGAATTATCCCTGGGCAACAGGCTGGAAGGTCTCTGCATGGAAAGCGGAGGTTCCGGCAGGTCATTTGATTATGTGACAGCTTCGGGTCCCGGTTCTTCCAGGCCTCATTACATATCTTCCCACAGGCAGATATCCGGAGGAATCCTGCTTATGGACTTTGGGACCCGCTATAATAATTACTGCTCCGATATTACCCGGACTGTTTTTGTGGGAAGAAGCCCGGAAAAGAGATTAAAAGATATATATAAGATAGTCCTTGAAGCCCAGCTCAGGGCAATTGATGCCTGCAGGGCCGGGATCAGGTGCGATCAGCTGGACAGTATTGCCCGGAAATATATTGAAGATAATGGTTATGGCGGCAAATTCGGTCACGGACTCGGCCATGGGGTAGGCCTGGAAATACATGAAGGACCTTATGTTGCTGCCAGGGACAGGACTGTACTGGAGGAAAATATGGTCATAACCATTGAACCGGGGATCTATATACCGGGCCTGGGAGGTGTCAGGATAGAAGATATGGTGGTAGTGGAAAAAAATGGCTGCCTTAATCTTTACTCCTCAAAAAAAGATTTTACATTTCTAATATAATCTATAAAATATATGAGTCAGTTAAGTGATGTTTTATTCTTTTGAAGGGATTCCAGCATATGATAAGCACCAGTGATTTTAAGAACGGGATGACCATCGTCTATGAAGATACGCTCTATAAAATAATCTATTTCCAGCATGTAAAGCCAGGCAAGGGAGGAGCATTTGTCAGGACAAAGCTGAAAGACCTTGATTCCGGCTCCACCATTGAAAAGACTTTCAGGGCAGGAGAAAAGATGGAGCAGGCGATCCTGGAGACCAGAAGGATGCAGTATCTCTATAAAGACCATCACTATAACTTTATGGATACTGCCACTTATGAGCAGGTCCAGCTGAGCGAAGAACTCCTTTCCCGGGAAAAAGAGTTCCTGCTGGAAAATATGGAGATAGCCCTGGTGTATTATGACGGAAAGCCTATTTCCCTGGAACTTCCCATAACCATTGAAGCAAAGGTCATCGAGACCGAGCCGGGCATAAAAGGCGATACCGTGGGCACCAGTTTCAAGCCGGCAGTCATAGAGACCGGCGCCAGGATACAGGTGCCATTATTTATAAATACCGGCGACAGGATAAAGATCGATACCAGGACCGGCGAATATATGACAAGGGTTTGACAGGTCTATGATGCCAAAGACCAGAAGAAGAGAAAGCAGGGAGGCAGCAGTCATACTTCTTTACCAGAAAGACCTTCTGGGCAAAGAAACAGAAGACCTTATAGCAAATGACAGGTTAAATGACAAGACATTCGATGAATTCTCCCTTAGGCTTATAAACGGTGTTACGTCCAATCTTAAGGAGATCGACAGGGTAATATGCAGTACTGTCGAGAACTGGTCGCTTTCCAGGATCGCGGTAATAGACCGGAATATACTCAGGGTGGCAATATATGAGATGCTCCATGAAGAAGATATCCCCCTCAAGGTGTCGGTAGATGAAGCAATTGAAATAGCCAAGTCACTGGGCCAAAAAGATGATACCCCAAAATTTATAAATGGCGTGCTGGGCAAATTTTTAAACAGCATATCCAGCAGACATGAAGATTAAGCCGGCATCAGTCCCGGTGCTGCTTTGATGTTTTATTTTTCACGGCCAGGCAATATAATAAATAAGTCATTTTTCAATCTTGAAAATATATAATATCCATAAGTTATGAAAGAAATAAATAACAAAGATATCGATCCGGAAAGCCTGTATCCGCATGACCTGGCGCATCTGGCAAACAAAAAACTTGAAGAATTGGCTGACGGTTACCGTGATATACCCCGGGAGCTGGAGCGGCCCATCAGGTACTGCCTTTTATCCGGCGGGAAGAGGATCCGCCCGGTACTGGCCATGGCGGCAGCTGCCAGCCTGGGCAGGGACCCGGAATATGTCCTTCCTGCAGCCTGCGCCATAGAATTCATACACAGTTATTCACTTATACACGACGATCTCCCGGCCATAGACGATGACGACCTCAGGAGAGGCAAGCCTTCATGCCACCGTAAATTCGGGGAAGATATCGCCATCCTTACAGGAGACGCCCTGTTTGCGGAAGCATTTAGTATCATACTGAGGGAGCAGCAGGGGACTCCTCACAGGCTCATACAGGCAATGAGGGAGATAACAGAAGCTTCGGGCGCATCAGGCATGGTCGCCGGCCAGGTGACTGATGTCAGCTCTTCCAGGCACAGGATGTCCCGGCAGAGTCTGGAAAAAATGCATACCAATAAGACTGCCAGGCTCATAGCAGCATCCATAACGGCATCCGCTATACTCTGCGGAGCAGAAAAAAAAGTCCTGGAAAAGTACAGGGAATATGGTATGAATACCGGACTTGCATTCCAGATAACCGATGATATCCTGGATATTACATCCAGCAGCATGGTCACCGGCAAGACTGCCGGCAAAGATAAAAAACAGGCAAAAAACACATATCCGCTGCTCTGGGGCATAGAGCAGTCAAAGAAGATAGCTGCCGATAAAATCCATAAAGCACTGGAAGTATTGGAACAGTCAGGTACTGATAATCTCCTGATGAAAAATATTGCACAATTTATCCTGATAAGAAGGTCATAATAATCAAACAGAAAATATCCAGAAAAAAGGCATACCAGTTGCTTATGGACAGGGAGATTGCTTCTGATGAAAAGCAGGCCAGGGCGCTGGTCATGGCAGGGAGGGTCTATATAGACGGCATACAGGTCAATAAGCCCGGAGACCTGGTATCCTGTGAAGGCAGCCTGGAGGTCAGTCAAAACAGGCTTTATGTGTCAAGGGGCGGCTTAAAACTTGAAGGGGCCTTCAGCGATCTGAGCCTGGATGCTGCCGGTAAAACTGCTATTGATATAGGGGCGTCTACGGGGGGATTTACCGATTTCCTCATAAAAAACGGCGCACTTCATGTAACTGCAGTAGATGTGGGCAAGGGACTTCTTTCATGGGAGCTCAGGAATAACAATAAGGTAAAAGTACTGGAAAAGACAAACATACGCTATCTTAATCCGGATATACTTGATAAAAAATATGACCTTGTAGCTGCAGACCTTTCATTTATCTCCATAAAGAAGGTCTTTAAAAAAATCTTAGATGTCTCCAGCAGTGATGCAGAGATACTTTTGCTGGTAAAACCGCAGTTTGAGCTGGAAAGGGGGCTGGTAAAGCATAAAGGAATAGTAAGGGAAAAAGCTTATCACAACAAAGTCCTTAAAGACATGGCGGCGTATCTGGAAAACTTCAAAGTGACCATTAAAGGCATGGCATTTTCCAGGATCCGGGGCAGTGCCGGAAATATCGAATTCTGGATTTATTTAAGAAAATCAATAATTTCAACTAAATCCGGTTTAAATTATGATAAAATAATCGTTGATACAGTAGACCGTGCACATGAGTTTTTTAATATAGATGATCCAGACCATGAAGACAATAGGAATAATCTCAAATAATGAAAAAATGAAGGCTATAGAGGTGGCAAAAGACGTCTATGACCGCTTAAATGCCAGAGGAATAGAAGTACTGCTTCCGGAAGAGGACTATTTTCCCAAAAAGTACGGCCTTTCTTCTGTATCAAAAAAAATGTTTTCCGCAAAGGCCGAAATCATCCTGTCTGTAGGGGGAGACGGGACTTTCTTAAGGGCGGCCAAGTACAGCTTTGCCGGCAGCATCCCGGTACTGGGTATCAATGTAGGAAATCTGGGTTTTCTTACAGAAATAGATACAGCAAATATCCCGGAGACCCTGGAAGGATTGGTCCAGGGCAAATATCACCTGGAAAGGAGGATGCTTCTGGAGGGACACCTTTTCAAGGATGGCCGCCTGGTGATGGATGCAGCCCTTCCCAGCCTGGCGCTGAATGAATTTGCCATAACCAGGTCTATGGATGAAAAAGTTATAAGGATGGAGATAGTTGTAAACGGAAAATATATAAAAAAATTTGCTGCTGATGGAATAATAATAGCCACACCTACCGGGTCCACTGCTTATTCATTATCAGCCGGGGGTCCGGTAGTGGAACCAGGGGCAGAATCAATAATAATAACCCCTATATGTCCCCATACACTTTTCAGCAGGAGTATAATCCTGGACAGGGACAGGGAGCTTGAGATCAGGCTGAGCTCAGGCAACAGGAGGGACATGTTCAGTGTTGACGGAAAGACTGTCCCTATAGACAACCCGTCTGAATATATCCTGAAGGTGACCAGGTCAGAAAAATACCTTAACCTGGTAAGTTTCGACCCGGATGCATTTTTCAAAGTCTTCAAGCAAAAGTTTATCGAAAGGATATAAAGGAAAACTGTGAAAAATTTTTTAAGGAGAGGCCGCAGCAGAGAATGTTAACCGAGCTTCATGTTAAAAATTTTGCCATAATAGATGATGTCAAGATCGGCTTCGGCAGCGGTCTCAATATCTTAAGCGGGGAGACAGGGGCCGGCAAGACCCTTATTATTGAAGCCATAAACCTGCTTATAGGGGAAAGGGCTGACAGCGGCCTTATAAGGGAAGGCAAAGATAAACTGCTGGTGCAGGGTTTTTTTGACTTCAGCGCCAATGAGCCGGCAAAGAAATATCTTCTGGAAAACAATATAATCGACTTACAGGATCTTGACAGCGATATAGTAATATCAAGGGAACTCAACCGTACAGGAAAGAACAAGGCATTCATAAACGGCCTTTATACCCAGGTCAGCATACTCAGGGATCTCGGTAACTGTTTCCTGGACATACACGGGCAGCATGACCATCAGTATCTTCTTGATCCCGGGACCCATATAAGTATTATTGATAATTTTGCCGGTGATCCAATACTGCCGCTTAAAAAGACTTATGCCGAAAAATATGAAGAATACCATTTGCTTCAAAATAACCTGGAAAAGCTTATAAATATGCAGGAAAACCGTGATTCCAGGCTGCAGGACCTGAAATTCAGGTATGATGAGATCGAAAAGCTGAAGATAGTGGAAGGTGAAGAAGAAAAGCTGGAAAATGAATTAAGGATACTTAAAAATTTTGAAAGCATATATAAGCTTGCTTCTGATACCGAAGAAAGGATAAAGGGCGATATGCAGGAGCTGCCCGGCCTTTATGAAGACATGTCTGTCATACAGTCAAATATGGAGAAACTGGCCTCCATCGACGACAGGTTCGGAGACTTTTCCCGCAGGATGCAGGAGCTGCCGCAGCTGTTGGAAGAGATAAGCTATTTTATAGGCAGCTATCTTTCGGATTTTGATTTCAGCCGGGAAAGGCTTGATGATATACAGGAAAGACTGTATAGTTTTTCCCTTTTAAAGAAAAAGTACAACATCGATATCTCGAGGACCGGTGAATATCTTGCCGGGATAAAAGTGGAGATAGACGGCTTTGAAAGCCTGGATTCGGATATAGATAAATGCAATAAAAAACTGGATTCTGCCTTTGAAGGCCTGAAGCAGGCAGGGGAAAAACTTCACCTGGAGAGGAAAAAAAATGCCGCTGTACTGGAGAAGAGGATATCGGCAGAACTGGGGGAACTCGGTTTTTCTGCTGTTGATTTCCGGATAAGGATAGAAAGAGCGGCAGCCGGGAAAGATATTTCCGGCCAGGATGGAATATTTACCAGAAAAGGTATCGATGACGTGGAATTTTATATATCGCTTAATGCCGGAGAAAGCCCCAGGCCTTTGAAAAAAGTTGCTTCTGGAGGAGAGGTCTCCAGGGTCATGCTGGCCTTAAAGTCGGCCCTGGGTGAAGCTGATGATATAAACACTATGGTATTTGATGAAATAGATTCAGGGATTGGCGGAGCCATATCGATTATAGTAGGTGAAAAACTCTTCCGCATATCCAGGAATAAGCAGGTAATAGTAATATCCCATTTGGCCCAGATAGCCTGTTTTGCTGATGAACATTATTATATAGATAAATATGTAGAGGATAAAAGGACAAAGATAAGTATAGATAAACTGGAAGAGCAGGGGAAAGTAAGGGAGATATCCCGCATGCTGGGAGGTTCCGGCCAGAGCGAGATATCCCAAAAACATGCATTGGAGCTTCTGGAAAAAGCCGGAAGGACTAAGGAAAAACTGATAAAGGAGATCCAGTAAATTGGATACTAAATTTATTTTCGTGACCGGAGGAGTATTATCATCGCTGGGAAAAGGAATATGCGCCGCATCCCTGGGAAGACTTCTCAAGTCAAGGGGATACAGCGTGACCATACAAAAGCTGGATCCATATATCAATATCGATCCCGGGACCATGAACCCCATCCAGCATGGAGAGGTGTATGTAACCGATGACGGTGGCGAGACTGACCTTGACCTGGGGCATTATGAAAGATTTATTGATGAGAACCTGTCAAAATATAATAATTTCACTACCGGTAAGATATACCAGAATGTCATAGACAATGAAAGACGCGGCGATTACCTGGGATCGACGGTACAGGTAATACCCCATATAACAGATGAGATCAAATCATCAATAAAGAAGACCCTGGACCGCCGAAGGACCGATTTTGTAATAACAGAGATAGGGGGTACGGTAGGCGATATCGAGAGCCTTCCTTTCCTGGAAGCCATAAGACAGTTCAGGAAAGATGCGGGAAGGGAGAATGTCCTGTATCTCCATGTTACCTATGTACCGTATCTGAAGACTTCGGAAGAGCTCAAGTCCAAACCCACACAGCACAGCGTCAAAGAATTAAGGAGTATAGGCATACAGCCCGATATAATAATATGCAGGAGTGAGGTAGCCCTTGATGAGGGCCTTAAGTCTAAGATAAGCCTTTTTTGTGATATAGACAAGGAAGACACCATAGAGGCGCTTGATGCAGATCATCTTTATGAGATACCGCTGATGCTGCAGAAAGAAAACCTGGACATAAGGGTTATAAAAAAACTGGGATTAAAAGTAAGGAAGTCCGACCTTGAAAGCTGGAAAGACCTGGTAAAGAGGATAAATAGTCTTAAAGGGAAGGTAAGTATCGGTATTGTAGGGAAATATACCGACCTGAAGGATGCCTATATAAGTATTGTGGAGTCACTCAGCCATGGCGGATATTATCATGGCAGGAAGGTGGATATAGTCCTGATCAATTCCGAAGAACTTGATGAATGCAGCCTAAAGCCGGGACCACTGGAAAGCGTAGACGGCATACTGGTTCCCTATGGTTTCGGACACCGGGGAGTAAGCGGGAAGATAAATGCCATAAGATATGCCAGGGAAAATAATATACCTTTCCTGGGCATATGCCTGGGGCTTCAGTGCGCTGTGATAGAATTTGCCCGGAATGTACTGGGTCTTAAGGATGCAAACAGTTCGGAATTCGATCCTGACACTAAGGATCCTATTATAGACCTGATGCTGGAACAAAAAGATGTCAGGGAAAAGGGCGGCACCATGAGGCTGGGCAGCTACAAGTGCCGGCTGGCAAAAGGATCCCTGGCCCATTCTGCTTATGGCAGGATGGATATAGAGGAAAGGCACAGGCACAGGTTCGAATTCAATAACAGGTACAGGGATGTCATGGAAGAGGCAGGGATGAAGGTCACAGGCGTAAATCCGGAAAAAGACCTGGTAGAGATAGTGGAACTGGAAGGTCATCCATGGTTTGTGGCAGTACAGTTTCATCCTGAATTCAAGTCCAGGCCCGATGATCCGCATCCCCTGTTCAGGGATTTTGTAAATGCCTCTATAAAGAAATCGGATAATAAGAAATAATAGAATGGAGCAGCATCAAGGGATATACTAAAATATTTATCTTTTTTGCTTCCCTGTTCCTGACTGTCATAATTTTTTTTATGCCCCTGGGACTATATATCCTGAATTTTAGCTTTTATGACAGGCTCTACAGGGAAAACGGCGTTTACCGGGACCTTGATGCCGGGGATGTAAAGACAATGACCTTCAGGGTATATGATTTTTTCCTTTACCGGGGAGATCTTGAGGGGCAGGTAAGGTCTGCCGATCCGTCCATCAGCTATGCCGCCAGCTTCACAGGCGACGAGATAAGCCATATGGAGGATGTGCGGGACCTCATCAGGAATATATTTATAATATCCGGAGCGGCGCTGCTGCTTACGGTATTATCATTGCTGCTGGCATTATTTACCGGCAGGGGACATAGCCTCAAAAAGACAGGTCTTGTATTTATATGGTCATCTGCTGCTGCCCTGTCTGCATTTGCCGTACTTTTTATACTGGGCTCCAATTTCTATTCATTATTCGATAATTTTCACCTGTTGTTTTTTCCCCAGGGAAATTACATGTTTTCGGAAGGGTCGCTGCTTATTACCATGTTTCCATTTGGCTTCTTTTACCAGTTTTTTATCAGGCTGGCAGCAAGCTCTTCAATCGTGGCAGCAGTTTTCCTGATGCTGGGGATAATATTTACAGTAACAGGGTACAGAAAGGGCAGGTAGGCATATGAAAAAAGACCTAATAGACAATAAACGCCTTACAGATCTCTTTATTAAGCTTGCCAGCATAAAGAGTCCCTCGGGAGACGAAAAGGAGATCGTGGAAACGGTAAGCGTTATGCTGGAGGAGATCGGCATAAAGGCAGAGATCGACGACAGCGGCAAAGATTATGGTTCCAATACCGGCAATATTACTGCATTTATGAAAGGCACGGCATGCGACGGAAGGCAGCCCATTTTCCTGGGTGCACATCTTGATACTGTCAGGATAGACGGCGAGATAGAGCCTGTGATAGAGAATGGCATCATAAAAAACAAATATGACTACATACTGGGGGGAGATGACAAGGTCGCAGCGGCTGCCATTATGGAAGCATTAAGGACCATAAAAGAAAACAGTATTCCCGCAGGGGATATTTATATCATATTTACCATATCCGAAGAGATCGGCGTGGTAGGGGCAAAGTATGTTGATCCCGGGAGTATAAAGGCAAGGTATGGATTTGTCTTTGATGCTCATGGCGATATAGGGACAATATATAACCAGGCGCCATTCCAGGATTCGATCGATGCTGTGTTTACCGGAAGGGCTGCCCATGCGGGCATTGAACCGGAAAAAGGGATAAATTCCATTAAAGCTGCTGCTGCCGCCATTTCCAGGATAGAGTCAGGCAGAATAGACAGTGAGACCACCTGCAATATTGGAAAGATATCCGGCGGACAGGCCAGAAATATCGTTCCGGAAGAGACAAGGATAATGCTTGAGGCAAGGAGCCTGGACCCGGATAAACTAAAAAAGATCACCGGTAAAATAGTTAATGACCTGAAGCAGGCTTCCAGGGATACCGGTACCGCGCTTGATTATAAGCTATACAGGGAATATGAAGGGTTTAAGATAGACACTCACGAGCCTCCCCTGAAAGCTGCTTTTAAGGCCCTGAAAAACCTGGGCCTGGAGCCGGTTATAACATCATCCGGCGGCGGGAGCGACATAAACATCTTTAATTCCAGGGGCAAAAGGGCTGTCAACCTGAGTTCCGGCATGGAAAATGTGCACACAAGCAGCGAGTATGTGAAGCTGGAGCAGCTGTACCTGCTGGCAAGGCTGGTGCTTGAGATATGCACACAGATCATAAAGTAGACATAGGGGCCACATTGAACAGAAGATTGTCTGAGGAAAAAATAGCATCAAAAAAACTTTTTCAGGGAGAGATACTGGGACTTTTTCTTGACCGGGTAAGGCTTCCTAATGGAAAGACCGCAGCCAGGGAAAAGATATCACATCCGGGAGCAGTGGGTATCATACCGGTAACTGAAGATAATAATATATTGCTGGTAAGGCAGTACCGGTACCCGGTTGGCAAAATAACCATTGAGATACCGGCAGGAAAGATAGATAAAGATGAAGCACCTGAAAAATGCGCCAGGAGGGAGATGGCCGAAGAAGTCGGTGCCGCCGGCGGCGACCTCAGGCTTTTATCATCATTTTATACCACTCCCGGCTTTTGTGACGAAGTACTGCATCTATATCTGGCAACCGGATTCAGTATATCAGCCAATAACCTTGACCAGGATGAATTTCTTGACATAATAAATATGGGACTGGATGAAGCCTTTGAGTGCATAAAGGAAGGCAGGATAAAAGATTCCAAGACTATAATCGCCATACTTATGGCCAAAGATCTTTTTTGATGATGGAAATTGAAGATCAAAGCCGCATGCATCAGCTTGACAGGCATATCG
>Ga0180429_10004519_pt1 | contig 11110 bp, 5 predicted proteins | sample SS_ome_FD_132428 | JGI IMG/M metagenome (GOLD analysis project Ga0180429, IMG submission 132428) | Hypersaline lake sediment archaeal communities from the Salton Sea, California, USA - SS_1_S_1 metaG | ecosystem: Environmental > Aquatic > Non-marine Saline and Alkaline > Hypersaline > Sediment ... | reverse complement strand
GCCGATCGGAGGGATTTATCGACACGATCAAGCGTCCGTTGCTGTAGAGGATCTCATCGGCATTGGCCGTCTCGGTGTAGACTCGGCGCGTTCGGCCGGTTGCCGCGTCGATGGCCGTCACCGGCGCGGTTGCGCCGAGCGTTATGTAGACGGTGTCGTCGACGGCCACCAGGCGTTTACCCAGGTGCGGCGGCATGGTGAAACGTCCGGTCGTGACCCCGTGGCCGGTTCCCTGAGTGCCGCTGAGTTGGGCCGATCCCCAATTCGGTACGGGCCGCTTCCACAGCAACACGCCGCTGAAGGCGTCGCGTGCAGTCAGGAACCACTTGTCGGGCACGGTGCCGTCGACGCAGGTCAGCGTTTCGTCGCAGAGATAGAACAGCCGCCCGCCGGCCGAGACCATGGCACTGACGCTGGGCGTCCAACCGTGGCTGCGTGCCCAGAGTGGCGCGGCCTTCCACTGGAGATGACGCGGCGGGCCTGCCACGCGGTCGGCGGCCACGGCGTTTCCGCCGGCGTCGTGCAGGTGGTGCGTCCACTCGTCGATCTCCTTCGGACGCGGTTTGACGGTCTTCGACCATTGCTCGCCGTCTTTGACGTACGCCACACCCGACGGGGCCAGCACCCGCATGATTTCTGCTCTTGAAACGTTGCCGGGATCCTCGGCGACAACGAGGTTGACCAGATTGTCCACGTAAGGCAGCCGTTCGCCTTCACTCGCATCGACCGATACCCTGCCGTAGATGCCCAGAGACTGAATGTGCCGGCGGGCCTTTTGGACGTTTTCGGCGTCGGCGTCCAGCCCGTGCACCAAGTACGCGTCGCTTGCGCGGAGTTCGGCGGTGAGCCTGCCGTCGCCGCATCCGAGGTGCACGATCAATCCGCCCTTGACGCCGGTGGCGTCGAGGATCTGCCGTGCTTGTTCGCCCAGTGAGTCACGCTCGGCCGTCAGTGCAAGTGCGACGGCGATTGCGAGGACACGGGAGTATCCGAAGGTCGATGCGAACATGAGGCTGCTCCTATAGGCATGTGTTCAGCCGGGTACCGTGCGAACGCTTGCGTGGGCCGGGTGCCATGCTCACGCTTGCGTGGGCACATTGGCCGGCGGCAAGGCCCGGCATCATCAGTGGTCATCTTGTCGCGATTTGAATCATCAACTTGAGTCCGTCAAGGCGCGGCGATTACTTGCCGGCGCGCATCGGCGGCACACCGCCACGTGCAACGTTGAAGACCTCGCTGGAGGTGTCGTTGTAGACCTCGAAGGCGCTTATGCAGGGATTGCCGCCGTCGGCGGTCATGATGAACAGCCGCGTCTTCTTTGTCGTCCGGCTGACGATCGGCGCCATGAACTCCGGGCCGATGTTTCTGCCGTTGAAGCAACTTACCCACCGGGACTCCTTGTCGTCCCAGCACTCTATGACATAGCGGATGACCGAAGAGGACGCGTCCTCCTTGATCTTGAATTCGTTGACGGTGGTCGGCTCGGCGAAATCGAGCTGGAGCCACTGGTCGCCGGCCGACGCGGCCTTCCAGGAAGTGGCCGCATTGCCGTCGACCGCCTTGGCCGCCTCACTGCCCGGCGCCTGCGAAGACGCCGAAGCGGTTGCATTGGCCGCCAGATTCGGAGTGCTGCAGGCGTCGCTGAGGTCCTTGAGCACACAATCGACGAAGGATGATTTCTTGTCCTTCTCGGGGTCCATCACCCTCATGAGGACCTCCCCCGTCGAAAGATAGAAGCGGCATTTTTCCCACGTCGCCTCCGTCCAATCCGTCGTATTGACGATCTCACATCTGGGCAATCCGATCGGACGCTTGGCCTTTCCGTTCAGGACGCAATTCTCCATGCGAATACCCTTGTTGGGGTGCCCGTCGGAGGCATAACAGCAAAGCAGGAAGCCGGGGCCGTCGGTGTCGTGAAAGAGACAATTCCGCATGGTCATGTCGTCGCAGTTGCCCTCGAAGTCGAACGCCTCGCCGTCCCCGCTGCCCAGTCCGATGGAAACGAAACCCCATTCGCTATCTTCGAAGACCCAGTCCTTGCAACGGAAGAACATGGCCCCGGCCACGCCGTTGAAGGAACGAAACTTCCGGCCGATATCGTGCGTGACACAGTTCCGCACGGCGCCGCCGGCAACTCCGCGCAAGCCCAATTGCCACTGAAAGCCCTCTTCGAACAGGCAGTCTTCGAAGGTCATGTTTCCGAAATTGTAGATAAAGGACGCATTCTTGTTGAAGTTGTCCGGACTGTTGGTCCAAACGCCGGAGGCCAATCTTCGGAATACGCAATTCTTGATCGTGATATCGGTCAGTACGATCTTGTTGGCGCGCTCATACGAAAAGAAGCAGATGCCGAGCCCGATCTTGCGCTTGGGATAATCCTCGTAATGCTGATACAAAAGCGAATCGTGGAAATAGCAGTCCTCGATCCAGATGAACCTCTTCATCGGTTCCTCGCCGGAATACCTGGCGTAGATGCCGGTCATGCATCGGTTGAACTCGATTCCAACGATCTTGAAACCTTCCTGGTCGCTCAGTTGAATGCCGAACCGGTCCTTGGTGTAGTCTTGGCGGTCAATGATCGGCTTCGGGCCCTTTCCATAGGAGGCGATGACAATGGGGTTTGGGGGTGTTCCGTTTCCCTCGGGGCTGAGTCCTTCGTCCCAAGTGTCGCCGCATTTCAGCAGGATACGGTCGCCGGCAAGGTAGGTATTGCCCGAGGCCCGCGCCAGGGTCTTCCACGGCCCGTTCGCACCATCCGGATCCGCCGCCTGTCCGGTCCAACTGTCGTTTCCCGACGATTGGCTGACGTAATAGGTCGTTGCCTTGACCGACGTCGCGTCGAACACCAGAAGGGCCGCGACCACCACGAAAATGACGGAGAGCTTTCCCGGGCATTGCGCTGCCTTCATTATTCTTTACTCGCTTTCGTTTTCTTGCTTGACGGTGAGGGATTTGAAAACACGCGTTTACTTGGTTTCCGAGTCCCCGAGAGCCACCACCCGGAAGCCGTAGTTGGGCCATTTGGCGCTAAGGACGTCGTAACGGGTGGCCGAGCGCATGTAACCTTGATGGTCGTTGATGAAGAACGACCCGCCGCGCAACCCGACTTTGTCGCCGCTTCGGTTATCGTTGTACTCCCACACGTTGCCGCCCTGGTCGAACGTGCCATACGCGCTGGCCGCGCCGGCATAGGTACCGACGGCGGTCGGCGCGTTCGAGTTGAGATTGGCGTCCGTCGCTGAATTGCTCTTGGCGGGGTAGGTCCAGTAACCGGCGCCGCCCGACTTGTCGGGATCGTAATACGCTGCCTTGTACCACTCGTTCTCGCTGGCTATCACCCATTGGGTCTTCTTGCCGGTCGCCAGGGCCGCGTGATCGGGTCCCTTCACCTCACCCCACTTGAACGTGTAGTTCCCCTTTTCCGTGTCGCCCTCGCCCGCGCCGTTGCTGAGCCAGTTGGTATAACGGGCCGCACTCTCCCATGTGACATAGTTCACCGGCCAGTTGCCCTTGCCGGGTTTGACGGCGTAAGAGTAATTGCCGGACCAGCCCTTCCGCGTGATCCCACCGTAATTCTGGTCTTCCTGTTCAGTAGCCATTCTCGGATCGTACAGTCCATGGCTGTCGCTCTTGGCCACGGCGTTGAGGAACTCGCAGTACTCGGTGTTGGTCACCTCGTACTTACCGATCCTGTACTCGTAGGCAACTGCCCCGTAACCGGTCGTGTCCGCGGCGTTGCCCGGGTTGGCCACGGGTACCGTCTCCGGCACAGCGGCTTGCGCCGCGCCCGCGACGGCCAACAGGCAAACCACCAACAACAGGGCACTCACGTTCTTCCAGGTTGTCATCTCTCTCTCCTTGTGATAGGGATGTTGAATCTGCAAAATACTCTGCATGATTGACTGCCGCAGTCTAACTTAGAAACCCGCGGTCGACGTTCCCAAGCTGGACCTTGGCAGCGAGGATACCAGGTGAGATTTCCAGTAGACGTCTCTTTATTCCATTATCCTCTTGACGAGCAGGCTTTACAAGTGGCATTTTGCGTCGACTGACGGGGTTCTTGCGGCACAATCCGTCCCGTCAAACGAAGATTGACGGGACGCTAGAACCAAATCCGCACGCCGGCGATCAAGCTGTTGAGTTGCGTGCGGTCGACGTCGAGATACTCGTACCCGACGTAGCTTTCGATACCCCAGATGATCACGCCCGTGGTCGTGCGAAAGCGAAACAGATCGGAACTGCCCAGCGTACCCCAGTCGATCGTGGCCGAGACGACCCACGGCCTGGCGGGGAAGTAATCGAAGCCGTAGGTGAAGTTGAAGCCGAAGTTGGTGTCGGCCTGGTCGTCGAGCCAATTGAACCCCAGGCCGCTGCGCCATTGCATGTGTTCGCTTTGGCCAAAGCGAAAGGTGACGTTGCAGTCGCCGAGCCAGAGTTGGTCGGTGGCGCCGCCGGGGAAGGTCTCTTCCAGGTAGCTCGTCTCGGTGTCGAGTCCGAGCCGCGAGGTGGTCTCCAACAGGAGATGCCCTCCGATGCGGTGCAGATCGTTGAAAGTTCCGCCGTATTCGGCACTGAGTCGCACGCCGTATCGGCGCCGCCTGGTGGGCCAGGGATCGAGCCGCCAATAGCCGTTGGCCTGGGGGTCGTAGCTGTGCAGTGCCGGATCGTCGCCGGGAGGCCCGCTCACGAAGCTCATTGGCTGATCGCCATCGCGCATCATGTAGCCCGGCACGTTGTCGTAGGGAAATCGAGCGAAGTAGCTCTCGCAGCCGTAATCGTCACCCAGCGCAGCGGCCGGGCCCCAAAACGGCGAGGTGAGAGCGTGGAACACCAATGGGCCGAAGACCTCTGCGAAGATCGAGCCGTCATCGTCGTCGCATGAACCGTGCGAATGCCGGCGGCGGCGCGAGTGCCGGTCGTCGTCATCGTCGGATGAGAATCGCGGCGCACGGACGTCTTCACGAAGCGTGGAGAGCAGCCCCCGGGCATCGGCCACCCGTATACCCGGCGGAATCGGCAAGCACCAACCAATCGCGAGCAGGGCGGTTGCCCACGGAATGCCGCGTCGAATGCGAGGAAATGATAATCTAAGGGTCACCGAACACGCTCCCCCAACGGCTGTCGTAACGGGCGGACAGGCAGCCTCCAGGCCGATCAGCGGGCGGGAGAGTAGCCGACCGGGGCGGATAAGTCAAGGGCGATGCCGCGTGCGTTTTCGGGTTCCCGTGGCGGAAGTTGCAGAACTTCCGAAACGCCGGGATTCTTGCGAATTCCGCTACGGTGGATCGGTCTTGAAACGCCCTCTAGTCCTCGGCTTTGCTTGACAACACGCTGCCTGGTGTCGAGAATGGGATTCCTGGATGTGGTCTCCGTCTTTTCCGCAACAGGGTGGAGGTGTCCATGCGAGGCTTTTGGAAGATGCTCTCGATTGTCGCCTTATTGATGGCGTGGCCGGCGTTTGGCGAAGGCACCCGGCAGGATCAGAGCGACGCAGCGGCCGAAGACCCGCCCGGTTCGCACAACGAACTCGAACCGCTGAAGATCGAGTTCGGCCGCCTCAGCGCGTTGTGCCTTCACCCCAGCGGCAACCTCTTGGCCGGTGACGCGGAGGCCAAAGAGATCAAGGTGATCGATCCGCAGGGCAAGCAGGTCGACACGTTCAAGCTCGCGTTGGGACCTTATGCCATCGACGTTGCAGCGGACGGAACGATCTACTGCGGCGGTCACGACCGACTGGCGATGCTGGATGCCGGCGGCAAAGTGCTCAAGACGACTCGGATAGTTGAAAACACCAAGCCGGCGCGGCCCGAGCAACGCCCGAGAGATGAACCCCCGAATGATCAAACGCAGCACGATGAGTTGGAGCACAAGCGGCCCCGGCGTACACCGCGCACGCCGCGTGTTTCCGGCATTGCCGTCTCCGGCGACGACGTTTTCGTGGCGTTCGGATCCGGTTGGAGCCTGCGGTCGAAGTCGAAGCTCTTCCGCTTCGACCGGCAACTGGACAACTCGAAGATGATCGCTGAAGGGTTGCGTGGATGCTGCCAGCGATGCGACATCACGGCCTCCGACGGCGTGCTGTACGTGGCCGAGAACGCCGCCTTCCGCGTTACGCGCCTCGACCGGGAGGGCAACGTGCTGAGCAAGTGGGGATCGCGAGACCGCAAAGCCATCGAAGGCTTCGGCGCCTGCTGCAATCCGATGAACGTTTGCTTCGACTCGGACGGCGTGCTCTACACGGCCGAGTCGGGGCCGGGCCGCGTGAAGCGCTACTCGACCGACGGCGAGTTCCTCGGCCTGGTCGGCCATGCGGGCGTCGATCGGTTCGATCGCGCCAGCCACTTCGCCTCCAGTTGCAGCAACATCGCCATCGCGGTTACCGGCGACGGAAAACGCGTCTACGTGATGGACTATCGCAACAACCTGGTCCGAGTGTTGCAGAAGTAAGAAGACGTAGGGTGGGTGGATTGCACCCACGCGGGGATGTGTTGAGTTCCCAAGCCGAAAGACCCGTGGACGCAAGCACCCACCCTACAGTTCGGCTTGCGCCAGTTCCGCCAGTAGCGAATCGGGCCGGGCATCGGCCAGGGTGGCCTTGAAAAAGACGGCGGCCTGATCGGTCTTTCCCAGCCGCCGGTAGCGATGCCCCAGTATGTAGGCGGTCGGACCTCGCAAGACGGGATCCAGCGTCGGAGCGACTCCTCCCCACCCAAGGAAGTTTGTCATTCCCTTCCAGGTGAGAATCAATTGAAACATCTGGGGTTTGCCGACCGTGCCCTGCTCGATCACGGCCGTATAGCCGTCTTCCATCAGCTTCCAAATGACCGCTTCCTGCTGTTCGCTCATCTGCTCGGGCATTGCGCCCTGTCGAAGGACCTCGCTGACTATCTGCATCAGCGGCAGTCGGGAAGCCTCGGCGTAAGTGACTTCGCGAAAGATGATCTTCCTGACGAACTCCTCACCTCGGGGGCTTTGGAGCGCTCCGCACAACACCGACTTGATTGCCGCCGGTGGAAGCAGAAGCTCGCCGAAGAGTTCTTGCGCAATACCCGCGGGAAACTGGTCTCCAAGCAGAGACGTAGCCTTACGAACCAAGGCCTCGACGTCGGCGATCGTCAATTCGTCGGCCAGCGAGGCAAGCATGACGCCGTGCAAGATGGCGTGGCCTCGCCCGCCTTTAGTCCAGTCGACACGAACACCTTCTTTCCAGGCCTCTTCGGCACCGGCACGATCGCCGCGCCGCAACCGCATAAACCCGCGCATGGCCCAGGCAACCATGTATTCTTCGTTCATATTGCCTGCCAGAGGACCGTCCAACAGGGCATCGATAGCGTCTTCCGCATCGCCGTGGCGGCCCAAAGCGGCGAGCACCCTCACTCGCTCCAGCATAAGCCGCGGCTGCTCACCGTAGCTTTCCTTGGGAATCCAGTAGTCGATTTCTCGGAGGGCTTCTTCGGCCTGCCCGTCCAGACGCAACAGCCAGCAGTACTCGCGAGCATGAGTGGCCGTCGCTTGATCGACGTTTCTGCCGCGTGCGTCGCGCATGAGTTGCCGCTCGAACTGAAGCGCCTTTTCTTCCTGGGCGTTTATCCGATAAGCTCTCACCAGCGCGTGGTGGATCCAACCGAGGGTATCTGCATCGCTCTCGAAGAAGTCGGCGATCGCCACTGTTCGCTCGCATTGCCGAGCCAGGTCGGGGTTTGGCCGGTATACCATCAGGTGCCGGCTCTGGCGGCCGTGTCCCCAGACGAATTGCTGGCGCATGTGAGCGGGGATAAGGGGAGCCAATTCATCCAGGTCGAAACGCATCGAGAGGCTCGCGAAGATGGCGTGGGCTTCGTCGTAACGGTTTTGCTGAATGCACCGCAGCCAGACCTGGCATGCGGCCAGGACAGCCCACCTTTCATCCGGCTTGGCGGCAAGTAGGCCCGGGCCTGCCCCGACAATCAGGGATGCGGCCAGTTGTTCCAGAATCGCCTCGGCCGCCACCGCCTGATCCAAGGCTATCAGACACATCGCCTCCTTGTAACGGGCCTCCCTGGCCGGCCCTGCCTCGACGAGCGTTTGTGCCTGTTCCCGATAGGCGGTCAATGCATCGGCGAACTCTTCCGCCGCGTACAATGCATCGCCGCGCTGCAACAAGCTGGGTTTCTCCGGCATTGTGCGCCGCAGCGCCCTAAGTTGCGATATCCCGGCCTCCGGCGGCCAATCGACGGCAAACACGCCAGCCGTCATCCCCCGAGGGGCAAACGGATCCCAGAACTCCAGCGGCGCCAGGCTACCCGCTTCCAGACGCAGTTGATCTTCCTCTCGGGCGGCTGCGATCCTCAGCGGCCCGGATGGAAGCTTCGATGCTGCAACCACCTTGCTTTGCAGTAGTGTGTCGCCGCGCAGAATCTCGACCAGTGCATTGCCGCCCGACCGCCGGGCCTCGGCGAACGATTCCGGCTGGATCGGAGTTTTCTGGCCGGAAGGCAAGCGAATATGGGAAGGCGTGCGAATCAGGAAACGATACTCGTTCCTGGCGGAGAGGCGTGCGGGATTGTCGGAACCCTCGGCCGGCTGCGGGGCTGCCCCCAGAATCAGTCCGAGCTGCTTTTCCTCCTGCCACGCACCGTCAAAGACGACCTCCAGCCGCACGGCGCCGTGGCTCGGCTCGCGAGTCACAACGACCGTTTCGTCGGGCGGACTACTGCGACCGTCTCGCGTAAGGAGCTTGTCGCCGTTCTCGACGCCGCCCAGGTCCAAGACGCCCGCACCCAAGACACCCGGACCCAAAACGGCGGAAAGGTCGGAAAACGGTGCAGATAGATCGAACAACCGTTGCCAGGAATAAAGCCGTCGCTGCAAGGCGTTCCGCAGGGATTCGGCCTTCTCGGCGTCGCGCTCTGAAAGCCTATCCAGCATCGTCTCGACTGCCGAGATCGCCTCCGGCGTAAGCAATGTCCGATCCAGTTCAGCTTCGACGTCGGCAGCGAATCGTTGAACCAGTCGGGCGCGGCCGGTGGCGGCCTGTTCGGGGGCCTTCAGCGTGAGTTGGGCCAGCGTGGCGTCCATCTTCTCCAGCCGCCGTGCCGACCAATCGCCGACGTTGAAGTCGACTTCCAGCGACGCCAGCAACCCGGAAATCTCCCGCTCCCGTTGAACTCGAACCAAGAAGTACCCGCTGACGGTCAACGCCGCCAGCGCCGCGACGATCACCGTCGAAATGAGCGGCCGCCGGGCCACCGTGCGCCAGATCCGCGCCGTTGCACTCCGCCTGCGTGCCTTGATCGGCTCGCCGGCGTTGAAGCGATCGAGGTCGTCGGCCAGTTCCGCCGCCGATGGGTAACGCTCCGCGGGCTCCTTGGCCATGGCCTTCAGGCAGATCGTCTCCAGGTCGCGGTGCAGTTTCGAGTCGAGCTTCCTCAGCGAGGGCGGTTCTTCGCTCTGCACGTTCAATAGGACCTCACCCACGCTGCCCTCGAACGGCGGTCGTCCACCGAGCAACTCGTAGAGAATTGCCCCCAATGCGTAGACGTCGGTGGCGGGCCCGATCCGCTCGCGTTGTCCGGCCGCCTGCTCGGGTGCCATGTAGGCCGGTGTGCCGAGAAGTTCGTCGGAACGCGTCAACTGGCTGTCGCCCTCCAGGGCGATTTCCTTTGCGAGGCCGAAATCCATCAGGATCGGCTCACCCGACTCGACGTCCATCATCACGTTCGACGGTTTCAGGTCGCGGTGAATTACGCCGTGGCCGTGCGCGTAGCTCAACGCCCGGCTCAAGGTGGCAACCACTTCGGCGCAGTGCCGGGCCTTGGGCCCCTCGGCGGCGACCCACACGCGCAAGGTCTTGCCCTCGATCTGGTCCATCACGATGTAAGGCCGGCCGGCAACTTCGCCGATCTCGTGAATAGCGCAGATGTTCGGGTGCCTCAGCCGAGCGGCGGATCGGGCCTCTCGCAGAAAACGCTTGTGCTGAGTGTCATCCTGCGAAAGTGGAAGTTTGATTGCCACCTTGCGATTCAACGAGCGATCCCGCGCCGACAGCACCACGCCCATCCCGCCACGCCCCAACACACCCAGCAACTCGTAGTTTGGGATCTGCGGCCAACCATTGGGCAAAGGAACCGCGGCGCTGCGATCCGCATCAATTGGCGTGCCGACCGTCGCCCCTGTGGGATCTTCCGACGAAGGCCGATCAGGCGATTGAGTGTCGCCACCGGATGCCCGTAGCGAAATGTCGACCGTTGAACCGCCGTCGGCCATGGGGGGAAGAGGTGACGTGATCTGCTCGGTTTGTTCCGCTTGATCCTCATCCGGCCGGAACTCGACAGTCATCGCGTCAAATGGCTGATCTTGCTCGCCCGCCGAACAAACCTCGCCACAATGCGGGCAAGACACCAATACACTGCCCGCCGTTTCGGACGGTGAAAACTGCTGCCGGCAGTGGCGACACCTCACCAACACGGAACATCCCCCGACATGTGTTCATGCGAGCGGACCGACCAGCCGCACTAAAGAGCATCAAGTCTTTCTGGCTATATTATACCAGCCCGTCAAGGGGGCGACTGGAGTCGCCTCCTACAACTCTCTCAACGGTTTGCTACTCGCGGCCGAGACGTTCTTCGACCAGGAGGTCCAGCAGGTAGGGGTCCACGTCGGTCTTCAGGGAGTCTGGATCGTCCGAATCGTCTTCATCAGCCAACGCAACTGTCGCCGCGTCGGCCAACGTACGCAGATCAGGGCTTGCCCTGACAATCGGGGGCGAGGAACCGTCGGCTATGCCGAACTCGCTGTCCGTCAGGGCAAGCTCCGACCTACTCTCTGGGCTCCCCGGTACGCCGATGCCGGTGACCGTCACGGTGACCGTGCCTTCGTCGATGCGGCCGAAAGCGTCGCGGATAATATACTTGAACGTGTCCTCGCGCGTCTCGCCGGGCGGCAGCGCTTGAAGCGTCGTCGAACCGCTCGGGTCGTACGCCAGCGTGTTGTCACCGTTGATCGTCACCACGGCGTCGAATTGACTTGATGCGTCCACTTGATACACCCCCGACAAGACACCGCCCGCGTCTCCGTCGTTCGCAAGCACCTCGATCGCCCCCGTCCCGTTGGAGTCGATCGACCACACGTC
>Ga0180429_10004510_pt1 | contig 11121 bp, 9 predicted proteins | sample SS_ome_FD_132428 | JGI IMG/M metagenome (GOLD analysis project Ga0180429, IMG submission 132428) | Hypersaline lake sediment archaeal communities from the Salton Sea, California, USA - SS_1_S_1 metaG | ecosystem: Environmental > Aquatic > Non-marine Saline and Alkaline > Hypersaline > Sediment ... | reverse complement strand
TTTTGGAAAGGAACGAAGATCTCGTCGGCGTAGGCGTTGTCGAAGCCGATGCCGTTGTCTTCGATCGTTACTTCGTAATATCTTCCGTTGAAATTCGCTCCCTCCGCATTGGGGACCTTCGTCCATTCCCCCCGCACCGTCACTCGGGGGCTGCGGGGACCGTGGAACTTGAGAGAGTTTCCGATGAGGTTCTGAAACAATCGAACCATTTGGAGAGGGTCGGCTTCGACGACGGCGAGGGGCTCCAGATGGATTTCCGCCCGGGTTTCCAGAACGCGGGCGTCGAGGTTGGACAAGGCCTCCCGGGCGGCGTCGGCAAGATCGACGTTTTCCATGGAGTTGCCCACTTTGGCGACGCGGGAGTATTCCAGCAGCCCTTCGATGAAATTCCTCATGCGATCCGCGGCGGTATGGATTCTGTGAAGGCATTCCCGGCCCTCTTCGTCGAAGCGGTCTCCGTGGTCTTCCTGCAGCAGGTCGGCGAAAAAACGAATTTTCCGCAGGGGCTCCTGGAGATCGTGGGATGCCGCGTAGGCGAAATCCTGCAGCTCCCGGTTTTTCAGCTCCAGTTGGCGATTGTAGCTCTCCAGGGCCTTCTCCTTTCTCCTGCGCTCGCTGATGTCCACGCCGATGCCGATCTGCGAGCCGTTGGACAGCCGCACGTTGAACCAGGAGGTCTCGAAGAGCTTGCCGCCGCGCCCTCGCGTGACGATGTCCCGCCAATACGGCGGAGCCTCCATCATGAATTTCCACAGCTCCTGGCGATAGTCGGGGTCCGGATAGCAGTAGGCCATCAGATCGATGCGGCGCGCTTCTTCCAGGCTGAACCCAAGGAGCTTTTGCGCCTCCCGGTTGAGGAACTTGATCTCGCCCGTGGCTTCGTAGAAAACGATCATCACCGGGATGTGATCGACTATGGTTCGGAGAATCTCGTCGGTTTCGGCTTGGGCCGCGGACTCGCGAGAAGGGGTCGTCCGCAGCCCTCTCCCTGTCGGGCGAAGGCCCCGAACTTCCTCCCTCAGCTTCTCGACTTCCTGCTGGAGCTCCTCGTAGGAGGGATGGCTGTTCAATGGAAACCTCTCTCTTCTTTCCGCACGCTTCGCAAGCGGTTTTTCAAATCCTCCCTCGTTCCGGGCTTCGGTGCCCGCGGATGGGGCCCGAAGCTTCGTGGACCTTGCGGGCGCTTTCCCGGAGGGCCCGACGCTCCGGCTCCTCGAGGGTGACCTGGAAGGTGGCCGAAACGCCGTTGCCGCCCAGGAGTCGCGGGAGGGACACGGAAACCTCCTCGCCGTCCACAAGACCCTGGGAGGGGTGGGACACGGTGAGAATGGAGCGCCGATCCTTCAGAACGGCATCGACGATGCGTGCCAGGGCACTGCCGATACCATAGCAGGTGGCGCCCTTGCCGTCGATGATGGAATAGGCGGAGTTGCGCACGTCCCTTTCGATCTCTTCCTTTTCCTCGTCGCACAGGGCGATGGATCGGTATCGGCAGAAGTCCTCCAAGGGGACTCCCGCGATGGTGACCAGGGACCAGGGAAGCACTTCCGAATCCCCGTGCTCGCCGATGACGTAGGCGTGAACGTGCTGGGGATCCACGCCGATGCGCTCTCCCAAAAGGGCCCGGAAACGGGCCGTGTCCAGCGTGGTGCCCGAGCCCAGCGCACGGGATTTGGGCTTTCCGGCGGCTTCCAGATGCTCCGCCGTCAATTGGGTCATCGCGTCCACGGGGTTGGTGGCGACCAGAAAGACGGCGTCGGGGGCGTTGGAGATGGCCCGGGGGAGGATCTCCCGGAAGATGCCGGCGTTTTTAGCAACGAGATCCAGCCGGCTCTGGCCCGGCTCCTGGGCCGCCCCGGCGGCGAGAAGAACGATCTTGGCATCCTTTAGATCCTCGTAGCCGCCGGCCGCGATGCGCAGGGCGTGGGCGAAGGGCGTGGCGTGCATGAGATCGCGAGCTTCGGCCTCGCAACGCTTTCGATCTTTATCCACTAGAACGATTTCCCGGCCGATGCCTTTCATGACCAGAGCGTAGGCGGCGGTTGAGCCTACCAGTCCGCTGCCGATGATTCCCACTTTCATGCGAATTCTCCTGTTTCGAGGGTCCGGAGTTGTTGAACCGAATGCGAAAACGGGCACCTTCCTCGCCGGGCATTTCCATGCTCCCTTTCAAGTCCCCTTCCACCAAGATTTTGACCAGAGACAATCCAAGATTCCCTTCGCCTCCCGACGGGTCGCCATGGGCAAGGCCCGTTCCCGAATCCTCGTAAATCAGCTCCACCGTGCCGCCCTTTTCCTCCACCCCGATCCACACCCTGCCGGGGCCGTCTTGAGAAAAGGCGTGCTGGAAGCTGTTGGTGAGCAGTTCGTTGACGACGAGGCCGCAGGTAACGGCCTTCTTGCTTTCCATGCAAAGGGAAGGGCAGCGAACTTCCACGGAAACGTACCCCCGTTGCAGTCCGTAAAAGCCATGGTGGAAATTGCGGGCGATGGCTTCCAGATAACTATTGAGCTGGACCAGCTCGGGATTTTCGGATTCGCCCAGGGCGTCATGGAGCAAGCAAATGGCTTTCACGCGATGGGTTCCCTGCAGAAAGGCCTCTCGCAGCTTGGGGTCCTCGTAGCTGTCGGCCTGGATTTTGAGGAGACTGTGAATGGTTTGCAGGTTGTTTTTGAAGCGGTGGCGAAGCTCTTTGAGAAGCAGCTCCTTTTCCTGCAGGGAGGTCTCCAGCCACTTCCGGGATTCTTTCAGCTCCCGGTTGGCTTTGGAGAACTCTTGGTTTCGAAGAAGCAGCTCCTCCCGATAGGCTTCCAGCTCGTGAAGGAGATCGTTCAAGCTCCGCCGCAGCTTCTCGGGAACGCCGCCCCCGTCCCCTCGCAGGCTTTCTTCCGCGCGTCTTCGCAGCTCTTCCCATCTGGAGTCTTCCATCGCTTCTCTCATGTCGCTTCCTTTGGGGTACTTTGTAAAAGGCCCCGGTTCTCGGCCATGGCCCTGTCCGGCGAACCGTTGGTCCCCTCAAGCATTGGGGGGCGGTTGCTTCTTCCGCCTCGGCGCTTTTCCATTACCTCTACCATGCCCTGGCCCCGCATGCACTCGGGTGAAGGCTGTATTCGAAGGAAAGGGCTCCATGCCGCATAGAGCGAGCCTCCGACGCCGAATAGCGGATTTTCACGCTGTTGCGGTTGATCGAAATCGGGATCCGGTTCGGGATCGCTATCGCGGGCTTTCCCGATCGAACCGTCAAGGACAGTTTCGGACGATTTCCGTCTTTGGAAGGAAGCAAAGCCCCGCCTCCACCTGAAAAATACATGGTTTCCCCCATTTGATTCGAGCCCGAGGGGATTATAATGAAGGATATGAAGGGCAACGAATCATCCGATCACACGCAAGGAAAGGAGGAGATCATGAGACATCATCCTGCGGTTCGAGGCAGAAGGCCCCTGTGGATGACCCCCTTCGGAGGGGAAGGCGCGGGAGACGTCTGGTTCGACCGCTTGCTGCCCGAATGGGCCCGGTGGCACGGCGAGGAATTCAAGCCCACCTTCGACCTGTACGAGAAGGAGGGGAAGTACTACCTGACGGCGGAAATTCCCGGCGTCGAGAAGGACGACATCTCCATCGACGTGGAGGGTCGGGTCCTCACCGTTTCCGGGACCAAGAAGCAGGAGAAGGAAGAGGAGGGAGCCAGCTACTATTTCAAGGAGTCCTCCTACGGCTCCTTTTCCCGATCCATGAGGCTTCCCGGCGAAATCGACGAGGAGAGCGTGGATGCATCCTTCAAGGACGGAGTCCTCAGGGTCGTCATGCAGCCCAAGGAGTCGAGCAAGACCCGCAAGATCGAAATCAAGTCTTAAGGACGCAAGGACTCGTCCCGGTTCGCCGGGGCGGGGACCGCGAGGGGGGAGGAATGTCATGGAAAACCGACGCAAGATCGTGCAGATCGTTCCGGCCGCGGCCGAGGATTTCGCCCGGCTGCAGAGCGAGACCGGGGCTTCGAGGCACGTGAAGATCCAATTGTGGGCCCTGGTGGAAAGCGCCGCCAGCGGCCCGCCGGCCGTGGTGGGCATGAGCGGCGAAGGGGACAAGGTCATGCTGTGCGTCGATGAATTGCCCCATTTCGCGGAGTACGTGAGGGGAGCGCCGGACAAGTTCATGCAGGAGAGCTAATTATTTGAACACTTATCTTCCAACAAGGTCTCCCTTTCCGGGAACGGCAGGCAGCGGAAGAGGCTCAGCCAAGCCAGACCGGCCACCCAGCCTCCCAGAACGTCCGTGGGCCAGTGTACGCCCAGGTAAACGCGGCTGAAGCCCACGGACAGGATCGCGAATCCTGCCGCCGCCAACAAGTACGCCTTCAGCGTCCAACGCTCCTGGCTTCTCGACAGCATGGCCGCCAGCGCGAGATAGACGATGGCGGCCATCATGGAATGACCGCTGGGGAAGCTCCATCCGCGAACGTGGGCTTCGTGCAGGATTTCCGGAGGTCGCGCTCGCGCGAAGCCGGCTTTCAGCAACGAGCTCATGATTTGACCGCCGCCCGCCACCGCCAGGAGCCGTCCGGCGGAGCGGCCCTCGCGCCGCGCCACGAGGAATCCCGCCGCCGCGAGGACAAGGAAGATCAGAACACTCGCGCTGCCCAGGGCGGAAAAATTCAAGAGCCAGTCCTTCACCCAGGGAGGTCCCCGGGGCTCGGAAAGGCCTTCGGGACTTCGAAGGGCCGTCATCACGAGCCAATCCGCGGGAAGGGCCTTGCCGGCGACGACCGCCCAGGCGAGAATGGAAAAGCAAAAGGAGCAAAGGGCGAAGACGACGAGGTGTGCCGTCGTGCTTCTCCATTCCGTCCTTTGCATTTCCAGTTCTTGGATGAATTTTTCAAGGGTCATTTTCGACGACCGGCTTCGGGAGGGGGCCCCATTCCCGTCCCCGTTTTTCCGCAGAATTCCCCTTTGGCCAAAAAACCGTCGTTGTTGGCGTCCCGGGTCCTGAAGATCACTTCCGGGTCTTCCCTTCCGTGGGGGACCGCCAGAAATTCCTTGCGGACCACGTAGCCGTCGTTGTCGGCGTCCATCTCCGCGAAGCGCTCCTCGCATTGGCTCATTGGCTCGGCCCCGCCCGCTTCCACTCTCTTTCCGGGCTGCCGGCCTTGGGCGTGGAGGGGCCCCCACGAGTATCCCGTCCAAAGCACCGAGATCGCCATCGCCACGGTCCAAACGGACATTTTCCATTGCTTCATAAAAACCTCCTCTCCAGGGTTGCAGGGGTCGATGGGGCGAGCTTCCCGTACGAAAATCTCTTGATGCAATCTAAAGCCGCTCCGGCGGGCCCGTACATGGGGCGTTCGGTGTATTTGGCGCCAAGGGGCCCCGGGCCTTCCGCTTCCGGAGAGAGGGCGTGCGCCGTGCCCGAGGGGGATGGCGGGCTTCGGAGAGGGGCCTCGATGGACGGTTGGCCGATCTTTCCGCGGGATCGTCGCAACGATAGGGTAAACACCCTATTGCCGCTCGTTTTTTAATCCGTTAGGATGAATTTGGCTGTCTTGTCAAAATGTAATTCTTCTAATCTTTTCGGGTTTTCGAGTCATCCCTTGTTTTTTGCCGAATTGGATTGTCTTGCGAAGGAGGATGCGGAAGATCGTCATGAGCGACAACGAAAAGAACGGCGAATCCCGAAGTCGGGAAGGAAAAGAGGACTCTCCTCGCGGGGACGACGGGGAGAAGGATGGACGCGTCGGGGAAGGGGAAATCTCTGCTCGGGGGCCCGAAAGCAGCGATCAGAAGCGAGCCGAAGCGGAAGAGGAGGAGACGGTGCGGCGAATGGGGGGAGACCTCGACGACTCCGGTCCTTGGGAAGACGAGGAAGGGGACGAGGAGAGGGGCCTTGGGGATTTTCCGGAGCCTCGCAAAGGCTTCTCCAGCCAGGGAAAGAACGTTGGAGGCTCCCTGGTGGCCGTGGTTTGCGTCGGCGCGTCGGCCGGCGGTCTCGCGGTCCTCGAGGAGCTCTTCTCGAAAATGCCCGTCCCTTCCGGACTGGCCTTCGTGGTCGTTTCCCATACCGATCCGGAGCGAGTGAGCGTCCTCCCGCAATTGCTGCAAAACCACACCTCCATGGAGGTGCTCAGAGTGGTGGAGGGCATGGAGATCCAACCCGACAAGGTTTACCTTCCTCCCTCCAACAAGGACCTTTCCGTCGAGAGGGGAAAGCTCCATCTCAAGGAGCCCGTGAAGTCCGACGGTTTGAGGCTGCCCATCGACGGGTTTCTGAGGTCCCTTTCCAAGGACTACGGGGAGAGCGCCGCCTGCATCATCGTTTCGGGAACGGGCTCCGACGGCACCCAGGGTTTGAAGGCCGTCAAGGAAAAGGGCGGCATGGTGATGGTGCAAAGCGAGGAAACGGCGGAATACGCGGGAATGCCCCGCAGCGCCATCTCCACCGGCATGGTCGATTACGTCCTTTCCCCTTGGGAAATGCCTGAAATGCTTCTCGAATACTATTCCCGGGCCGGCAGCGTCAAGATCAAGGAGCAGGAGGAGGGGAAAGCCCCTTCGACCATGCAAAAGATTCTCTTCGTTCTCAGAAACCGCACGGGCCACGACTTCACCGCGTACAAGAAAAACACCCTCGTCCGCCGCATCGAGCGGCGCATGAACGTCAACCGCTGCGATGCGGCGGCGCAGTATCTGGACTTCCTTCACAAGAACCTTCAGGAAACGGAGGCCCTCTTTCAGGAGCTGCTCATCGGCGTGACCAGTTTTTTTCGGGACCCCGAAGCCTTCGAATTTCTCGAAAAGGAGATTCTTCAAGAGGAGCTTTCCCGTCTTGCGTACGACGAGCCCTATCGGGTCTGGGTCCCCGGATGCGCCACCGGAGAGGAAGCCTATTCCGTGTGCATGGTCCTTCAGGAATCCATGGATGCGCTGAGCGTCCGGAGGGACCTTCAAATCTTCGGCACCGACATCGACGGGCGCGCCATAGAAGTCGCCCGGGAAGGCGTCTACCCCTTGAACATCGCCGCCGACGTCTCCGCCATGCGCCTGAGGCGGTTTTTCCTCAAGGAGGGGAGCGCCTACCGGGTTCGGAAGGATTTGCGGGAGCACGTGGTTTTCGCCGTGCAAAACGTGCTCAAGGACCCGCCCTTCTCCAAGCTCAACCTTCTCGTGTGCCGCAACCTTCTGATCTATCTCAAGGCGTCGGCGCAGAAAAAGCTTCTCCCTCTTTTTCACTACACCCTTCTTCCCGAGGGCGTTCTGTTTCTGGGCAGCTCGGAAACCATCGGAGATTTCGGCCGGCTCTTCGAGCCCCTGAACAAAAAGTGGAACCTCTACAGGAAAAAGAAAACGAGCGACGCCCATGCGCCCGTTGTCGAGTTCCCTACCGGGGCCGGGAGGAGCTTCGGCCCGATCCGAGGGGGCTTGGCTCGGGATATGGAAGGGCGCCGGACCCCAATGCCCGACATGGGGCGAAAGATGGACCGGATGTTGCTCGACAAGTACACGCCCACCTGCCTGGTGGTGGATCGCGGCGGCGAAATCCACTACATTCACGGAAGGACCGGGCGGTACTTGGAGCTGCCGGCGGGCATCCCCCACACCAACGTCAAGTCCATGGCCCGGGAAGGGCTTCGCTACGAGCTGAACGCCGTGCTGAGGCAGCTCTCGGAATCCAATCCCGAAGTGACTCGCAGAGAATTGAGGGTGAAGACCAACAGCGACTACGAGCCGGTCAACATGACCGCCCGTTTGCTGGACGAGCCCGAGGAATACAAGGGAATGATCATGATCCTCCTGGGCGAGGAGGCTTTGGGGGAAGCCCGGGGGGAGGCGGAGGACCTTCAAGGGGACCAGGAAGTCGGCCGGCGCATCGGCGAGCTGGAATCGGAGCTTCAGCGGGTTCAGCACGACTATCGAACGGCCATGGAGGAGCTGGAAACCTCCAACGAAGAGCTGAAGTCGGCCAACGAGGAGATTCAGTCCACCAACGAGGAGCTGCAGTCCACCAACGAGGAGCTGGAATCCTCCCGCGAAGAGCTCCAATCCCTCAACGAGGAGCTCAACACCGTCAACTCCCAGCTCCACGCCAAGATCGAGGAGATCGGGGAAGCCTACAACACCGTCGCCGACGTTCTGGAAAGCACCGGCATCGCCATCCTCTTCCTGGGAAACGACTTGACCATCAAACGGTTCACCCGGCAGGCGACGAAGCTGGTCAAGCTCATCGATACGGACATCGGGCGTCCCATCGGCGACATCGTCACGTTTTTGGACGCGCCGCACCTTCTCGAGGAGCAGGCGTGCAGCGTGATCAACGATTTGTCTCATCGGGAGGAGGAAATTCGCACCGTCGATGGCCGATGCTATCTCATGAAGATTCTGCCCTATCGCTCCCGCGAAAACCGCATCGAGGGGGTCATCGTGACGTTCATCAACATCGACAAGCAGAAGGAGGCCCAGCAGAAGGCGGAGGAGCTCAACCGGAAGATGCTCGAAGAAGCCCGCCGGTTCGCCGAGAACATCATCGACACGGTGCGGGAAAGCTTTTTGGTTTTGGACTCGGAGCTTCGAGTGGTCTCCGCCAATCGCTCCTTCTACGAGACCTTCGGTCTGAGCTCTCCAGAGACCGAGGGGCGATTCATCTACGACGTGGGAGAAGGACAATGGAACGTTCCCGTCTTGCGCGATCTTCTGGGGAAGATCATATCCAAGGGGGAGTCCTTCGAAAATTTCGTCTTGGAGCACCATTTCGCCAAGATCGGCAGGAAGCGCATGATCGTCAACGCCCGGGAGCTGAAGGTCGGGGCGAAAGAGGACAAGAAGATCCTTGTGGCCATGGAGGAGAGCAAAGGAGTGGGGGAGACAAGTGCTTGACCCGGTGTTTTCCGCAAAGGGGGATTCTTCCGAAGACGGAAAGCTCTGAAATCCAGGGTCGGGTACTTGCGAAGGAGAGGAAGGCATGATGAAAAACGGCGAAAAAGACTCCGGTTTCGAGCTTCTGCGAAAAAAGGCCGAAAAGGCGTTGGAGGGGCGGTCCCGGCAGTCCTCGGAATACGAGATCAAGGATGTCTTTCGTCTCATCCACGAGCTGGAAGTACACCAAGTGGAGCTTCGGATGCAGAACGAGCAGCTCGTGGAGACTTCCGGAAAGCTCGACGAAGCCCTGCAGCGCTACCGGGACCTCTACGACCATGCTCCGGCGGGATACCTGACCCTGAACCGCGCCCATGCCGTCGCCCGCGTCAATCTCACCGCCGCGGAGATGCTGGGCTATTCGCAGGATGAACTGGAGGGTCGCTTCTTTCCCGATTTCATCCATTCCCGGAATCGGGAAAAATTCTTCGTCCTGACCGAGCTTCTCCGGGAGAGCGAGGCCCAAACCTTCCTGGACCTCGAGCTGATGCGCTCCGACGGGTCCTTTTTTCATGCGCGCATGGGAATGGCCTCGGCGAAGGAGGAGGATTCCGGAGGATGGCGCTGCACGTTTTCGGACATTACGGAGCTGAAAAGCACGGAGGAGCAACTGCGTCTGGCCAAGGACGAGGCCGAGCGGGCCAACGAGGCCAAGAGCCGGTTTCTGGCCAACATGAGCCACGAGATCCGAACGCCCATGAGCGGCCTCATGGGCATCGTGGAAACGGCCCTTGCCGACGATCCGCCGGAAAAGTATCGAAAATGGCTCCTGACCATGAAAAACGCCCTCAGGAGCCTCAACGGGATCGTGGGCAACGTTCTGGATCTCTCCAAGATCGAAGCCGGAAAATTCGAATTGGAAGAGAGGCCCTTCGACCTCGACGCTCCCTTGAGGGAGACCGTCGAAATGTTCGCTCCGTCGGCCCGGGAAAAGGGCCTAAGCCTGCAGTGGGATATGGATCCCCGGACTTCCCGGTCTCTTCAGGGAGATGCGAGACGCTTGAAGCAGGTCCTCGGCAATCTCGTGAGCAACGCCGTCAAGTTCACCGAGGAGGGAGGGATCGAGGTCCGCGTCGCCCCGGAGGGAACGGACAAGGAAGATGGGCCGTCGGCGGGCCCCGAGGTGAATCTGCGGTTCGTGGTGCGGGATACGGGAGGGGGAATCCCCTCGGAAAAGCAACCCCTTCTGTTCGGGGAATTCACTCGCCTCGATGCGGGAATCTCGGAAAAGCCAGACGGGACCGGTTTGGGGCTCGCCATCTCCAAGAAGCTTGTGGAGATGATGGGAGGAGAGATCGGGGTGGAGAGCGAAGAGGGGAAAGGCTCCCGGTTTTGGTTCACCGCCCCGTTTCGCCGGTGCGAGGGGGGACCGGAAGCCGCCGAAGACGAGCCGGCGGATGGACGGGAAGGCGCGGGGCCCATGCGCCCCTTGAAAATCCTCGTGGCCGAGGACGAAGTCCTCAACCAGATGTACATTCAGCATTTTCTGGAAGACGCCGGTCACGAGGTGGTGGTGGCCTCCAACGGAAAGGACGCGCTGCGGGCGTTTGAGGGGGGCGGATTCGATCTGGTCCTGATGGACATCGGGATGCCGGAGATGGACGGCCTGGAGGTCGCCCGCAGAATCCGGCGCTCGAAAGGGAAGGGCCTCGACCCGCGAATTCCCGTCGTCGCTCTCACGGCCTACGCTTTCAAGGAGGAAAGGGACCGCATTCTGGAAGCGGGGATCGACGGGTATCTTTCCAAGCCTTTCGAGGTGCGCGAGCTTTACTCGGCCATCGACGATGTTTTCCGGTGGAAGAGCGAGCGAGGGCCCCGCGCCTCTGCGGAAAGGGATGCTCCGTCCACGGACCTGGAGAAAACAAGGGCCAAGTTCAACCACGACGAGGAGACCGTCCGCCACTTGGCCCGTCTGTTTTGCCAACAGGTCCCCGAGGAGCTGGACAATCTCCAATGCGCTTTGGAAGAGGGAGACCTCCCCCGGGTTCGGAAGGCGGCCCATCGGATGGTGAGCTCGGCCTCCATGCTCTGCGTCGAGAAAATGCTGGCTTGCGCCATGGAGCTGGAAAACGCGCTGAACGAGGACGATCTTCCGACGGCCCGGTCTCTTTTCCGGGACCTTCAAGGGGAAGCGCGCTCGGTGATGCAAGCCCTCGATAACGGCCTCGGGCTGCGGCCTCGGCAGGGAAATGGGGAGCGGCGTTAAGGGAGGGGGCGGTC